>OLPA01000675.1_pt1 | contig 31396 bp, 25 predicted proteins | sample 1672811 | NCBI WGS metagenome assembly OLPA01 (sample SAMEA3136726, study PRJEB25190) | human gut metagenome | biome: human gut; feature: human-associated habitat; material: faeces | place: Austria | collected 2013
TGAAGAACGCGGCCGTTAAGAAACAGCTTCCACTTCAGCAGCAGCGATGCCAGGACGGTACCGACCCATGTGCGTCATCTTCGCTGTTTCTTTTACCGCGTTCGGAAGGGGATCCAGCGCGCAGCGGGCGGCGAGCACCGATGCCGGAAAGCACCCCGCGGAGCACCCCCGAGAACCTACAGCGTCTCGCGTCCCTGAGGCGTCATCCCCAGTGAGATCTTCAAGTTCCCGTTCAGACACCGCAGCTCGTCGATCATCGCCTTCTCAAGCCCCCGCTCGCGCATGCGCAGCTGGTAGGTCAGTTGGAAGAGGCTGCCCATGTTGGTGGTCGTCACCTCGGTCAGCTCCGATTCCGCAGCGTAGCGATCGAGCACCTCGTCAAAAACGCCGTCGTATTCCAAATCCTCTGGAATGGTGATGCGCAGCGTCTTGCCCGGCTCGCGGGGACGGCCGAACGGCGTCAGCACGAACAGCAGGTTCACGACGGCCACCACCACGGTGAATACGCAGGCCAGTCCCAGAAAGCCCATGCCCGTCGCAAGGCCTACGGCCATGGCGAGAAACACGCTGCCGATGTCCTTAGCCGAGCCGGGAATCGAGCGGAACCGCACGAGATTGAACACGCCCATGACCGCGATGCCCGCGCCCAAGTTCCCGTTCACCAGCGTGATGACCATCTGCACGATGAGTGGCAAGAGGGCCAACGTCACCACGAAGTTCTTCGAGTAGCTGTGCCGGAACATGTACACGCCGGCGCAGACCGCCCCCAGCACCACCGAGAACGCACAGCACAGCAAGAAGTCCGCCGCCGAAACGGCCCCTACGAGCGATTCCGCCGTCCCGAACACTGACGAGAACGTTGATTCAAGCATGAGTTTCCTTTCTTGTTCATTCTCTGCCTACTCTTGCGAGCAACCTTCCAGACAATGCGCTCCCTCATTTTGGGCAGGAATTCCGACTTGTTAGACTTCTTTGTTCTGAGCTTCGCCGAAAAGAGGGCCTGCGAGTGGGTTTTCGCCCCAGATCGGATCACTTTTCCTCCGTTGAAGGACCTTGAAGCTTAGCTCATGTCTAACAACTCCGTTTTTTCGCCTATTTCCAGGACTCGCATTTCCCGAACGGTTCACGCACCACTACGCATAGCCCTTCGATGATTTCGAGCGCGCGGCTCAGCCGTTGCCATCTGATAAGCGTTGCCATACTTGGTAAACGAGGCCGGGTAGATGCGCTCGGCCGACAGAACCTCCACCAGCCACGGCGGGTAGGGCCCGGCGCTCTTTATCTCCATGACGGACTCGCTCGACTCGATGATGGGCCGCCATGGCGAACGGAAGCGATGACGGTCGAGATACTCCAAGCAGTCGTCGAAGGTGATGCGCAGCTCGCTATCGAACAGCTCGTCGTCCTCCCGCTCCTCAAGCATCTCGGGTCGATAAGCCCAGGCCACACGATGGCAGGCGATACCCATGGACGGCACCAGGGGCAACCAACGGTCCATGGCCGCCTCCAACTCGCGGGCGATCTGGCGCGTGGCCGGCGAGAGCGCCGCAGCCGCAAGCGCCGCATCCGACAGCGGCCAGTGAGCGCAGGCCTGCTCGTAGGGCAAACCGCTCACGAAAGCCAGCGCCGCCGGCAACGTCAGGGCGAGCCGGCGCTTGTACACAATGCCCTTGAACTTCTTCTTGATCCCGAAAAACACAGGGAGGGCAGCCGCCGCGCCGGGCACCTGCAGCCCCGAAGCCACCCGCGTTTCCACTTCCCCATCGGAAAGCGGCAGGCCGCCTGGCTCACGCACAATCGGCCCGGCACCGAAAGCTCCCATGAGGGCCACCCCAGCCGCATCCCCGTAGGCGCGCAGACGCAGCTTCTCCTTATAGAGCGGCTTTTCCACCGATCGGGCGATCATGGAGCGCTCCGGAGTGTCCAGGTACAAGCTCGTAATGCGAGTGCGCCCGTAGGCGTCCACCGCCATAGGCCCTCCAGCCGCGGCTTCCACGAAGGCGCGCTCGGCCGCGCCGATGCGATACTTCTTCTCCACGCGCTTGAACACGCTACTGTAGGCGGCCACGAATGCTCCTTCCTCGATAGCCCGCGCTATCCTGCTTCTGATTGGCCGGCGTTACCCGGTTCCCTATTGGCCCGCGAAGTCCCGATCCCCCGCAGGCCGGCCCCAACAATAAGGGGACTTCCTGAAAACTGCCTGAAGCAGCCGATTCCTTTCAGGTTGCCTTCAGGTGGGCCGTTACAATGAACCCCAGCGCTTCCCCAGGCCGCCCGGCCCTAGAAGCGCACCGCGAAACGCCGCGACCGAGCCCCCGAGGCGTCGGCGCACAACAGCCCTTGGCGGAGGCCCCTTACGGAAAGGATCACCATGCACGTTCTGGTCGTGGAAGACGACGTCCGCCTCGCCGAGGCGCTGGCCCGCATCCTTCAGGACAATGGCTACGCCACCGACGTCGTGCACGATGGGGAGGCCGGCGTGCAGTACGGTGGGACGGGCACCTACGACGTCATCATCCTGGACGTCATGCTGCCCAAGGCCGACGGCTTCACCGTGGCCCAGCGCCTGCGCCGGGCCCACGTGAGCACCCCCATCCTGCTGCTCACTGCCCGCGATGCCATCAGCGACAAGATCTGCGGCTACGACTCCGGCGCCGACGATTACATGACCAAGCCCTTCTCCCCCGCCGAGCTTCTGGCCCACTTGCGCGCCCTCACGCGGCGCCAGGGCGATGTCGTCTTCGAGACGCTCACCGTGGGCGACCTCACGCTGAACCTGGAATCCATGGATCTCACCTGCGGAAACGAATCCATTCGCCTGTCGCAGAAGGAATTCGCCATCGCCCGCATCCTGCTCGGCTCGCCGGGGGCGGTGCTTTCGAAGGAGCAGCTCATCAGCCGCGCCTGGGGCCCCTCCTCCAGCGCTTCCGACAACAACGTGGAGGCCTACATCTCGTTTCTGCGGAAGAAGATGGCCCACGTGGGGTCGAAGGCAAGGATCGAGACCATTCGCTCGGTAGGCTACCGGCTCGCCGAAGGAGACTAGCCGCCCATGGGCCGTCCGTCGAAGCTTCGCATCATCCCTCGCCCGCATCCCGCCAACGCGAGCGCCCCGAAACGTTCCGCCGGCGACGGCGCCACGCCCATGCTTCGCCAACTGAGGACGAAGTTCATCGCCCTGAACATGGCGCTGGCCGCCCTCGTGCTGGCCGCTTCCTTCGCCACCATCTGCTACGCCGACTACCGCGCCGACATCGACGATGTACGCAATCGGCTCATGGCAGCCACGAGCCGATCTCTGCACGAACCGCAGCTCATCCCTGATGCCGAGCCGTTCCACCGGGGCGAGGGCCCTCGGGAAGGGGACGAGAACGCCCCCGACGGTGGCAATACGGAAGATGACGGGGGCCGCGTCGACGACGGGGCAGCCAGCGACGTTGAGGCGGGCAACGCGGAAGACGCCACGAGCGGCAACGCAGGCGCAGGCGAAAGTGCGGAAGGCGGCTCGGCCCCCACCCCCACCCAGGACATCGGCGCCGGCACGAGTGATCCCGGCTTCGCGCCGCCCCGCATCGGCGGCCCGGGCACCACCGAGGAGGCATCGCTGCCCGTGGCGGTCTACTATATCGCCGACCGCACGGTTATGCAGCTAACGGATCGCTCGGGAGCCACCGTGCCCGAGGCGCTCCTCGTGCGCGCCATACCTGAAGTCGTCAGCACCGCCGAGTCCTGGGGATACCTGCCCGACGTCGGGCTGTACTTCGCCAAGCATGAGGCCGGCCCCGATCTCATGGTGGCCTTCGCCGACGGAGGCGCTGCCGACGGCTGGCGCTCGCTCGCCCTCGTGCTCACCGCCGTGGGCCTGGGCGCTTTGGGCCTGCTGTTCCTGCTGAACCTCGTCTTCTCGCGCTGGGCGCTGCGTCCGGTGCAACGCGCCTGGGCCCAACAGCAGCAGTTCATCGCCGATGCGTCCCACGAGCTGAAAACCCCGCTCACGGTCATTCTCGCCAACAACGCCATCCTACGGCAGCGCGGCGGCGACACCATCGCCAGCCAGCGCCAGTGGATTGAGAGCACCCAGATGGAGGCCGAGCGCATGCAAGGCCTTGTGACCGATATGCTCGATCTGGCCCGACCGGCCCCGGAGGGCGCCCAAGCCTCGGAAGGCCCTGCAGGCATCGTCGACCTCAGCCGTCTGGTGGAAGGCGAGGCCCTCACGTTCGAAGCCGTGGCCTTCGAGCGGGAACTCATGTGGGAGTGCGCCATCGACAAGGGAATTACCGTGCGGGGCAACGCCACGCGCCTCCAGCGGGCCGTGGCCGTGCTTTTGGACAACGCCTGCAAGTACACCAATGCGGGTGGCACCGTGACCGTGACGCTGAGGGCGCACGCCAGCGAGGCCGTCCTCTCCGTGCGCAACAGCGGCGAGCCCATCGATGAGGCCGATCTACCGCATTTGTTCGACCGCTTCTATCGCGCCGATGCGGCCCGCACCCACAACGCCGCCGACGCCGAAAACAACGGTGGCGAGCCCGGCGCCAACACCGGCGGCTACGGGCTGGGCCTGGCCATCGCCCGCGACATCGCCCAAGCCCACAAGGGCACCATCGCCGTGGCCAGCACCGCGCAAGAAGGCACCACCTTCACCCTGCGCTTACCTTTGACGTAGGAGTTGCTAAAGAGCCTTATCCGGCCAAAGATAGCACTTGCGCCGCCTTCTCGAGAGCGGCCTCGCGAATGAACGCCGACTTTTTCACGCCGGCCACCTCGGCAGCGCGAGCTATGAGCTCTGCCCCCGATTCAGGGCATTTGAACGAGAGGTTCGCATTGGGCTCCCCTGACAAGGGCGGCCGGCCGACGCGCAGAGGAACAAGCCCTATCTCCGCGTCATCGCTCTCCCATTCCGCAGCCCGTCGCTCGATTTCCTCATCAGTGAGAACGTAGCCGTTTTTCAACTTGTACTCGGCCATACTACCTAGCGCCTCGCTTTCTCAACCTCTAGCCGCACTCTTCGCGAAAGCGGCGTATTCGCATGATAGATGAGCCATCCATCATCGGTTAGCGTTCCGACCATCTCGACGTCGCGACCCTTAGAGTCAACGCCTATCCAAAGATACTCAGGATAGTTCTGGCTATCGGCCCTAAGAGCTTCGTAGTAGGAGTTCCTCCAAGCCGTGCGAATATCCTCCTCGTTCAGTTGGGGGTGACGAAGAAAGATCCGCGGATGAATTTCGAGCATTGCCATGATCGGATTCCTTTTTCTACTACTTTATTCTACTACTTTATTTGTGTGAGATCAACTATCCTCCTCGCATTAATCGCACTATAGCACGATTTTATAGAAATAGAACCGAGATTTGTATTATAGTTCACTAGTTTGCGAAACATCGCCCAAGCCCACAAGGGCACCATCGCCGTCACCAGCACCGCACAAGAAGGCACCACCTTCACCCTGCGTTTGCCCTTGGCATAAAACGCCCCCGGCGCCGTGAAGAGGATAGGGGCGCCGGGGGCTGGAGCAGATCGAGACCGCGTGGCTGCCAGGGCGGGGGCTCGGGCAGTCGGGAGATGCGGCCTCTCCTGCTTTGCGGAGAAGTCTGAGATTTACCGCACGACGCCCCGTCGACGCCGTGCCAGCTTCGGCGAGACGCCCGGCAGGGACAGCTCGCCGACATTTTGCGCAAGATCGCCAGCGATCGCTGCGGCTCCCCTACCGTTCGAAGATGTCTCCATTGAAATCGAGGCGGAAGGTGTCGAGGATCTGGTGGGGGTTGTCGGTAAGGCTCACGGGGCGAGGCATCATGGTGTAGCGGTGCCGGTTGCCGCCGGTAAGCCAGCTTGCAGGCACGGCATCGAGAAGCGTGATGGCGTCAACGGGACACACATCCCGGCAGCTGCCGCACTTCACGCAATCGCCCGGCGTGTGGGTCACGCCCAGGGTACCGTCGGCGTCATCGAACTTCGCAATGGCGCCCGTGGGACAGAACGTCGCGCACATGCGGCAAGAGACGCACTTCGTGCCATCGATGACCACGGCGCCCCATAGCCGGGTTGCAAGCTTGCCGCCCGCAGGCTCCCCTAGCTGCGCCAACGCATCCAGCAGCCGCTCGCGCCGATCGGGAATGAAGTGCGGCAGCGTGCCGTCCTTCATCACATGGAGGGAATGGGCGAGATGCTTGGGAGCGTCCTCCCCCGCAGATGAACCAACACGCACTCCTTCGGCTTCGCGAAGGGGCGCGCAGGAGCGCTCTTGGGCAAAGTAAGCTGCGCGGGCGGTTTCGGCAGCGGCCTCGTCGGCCCCATCGGCGAGAACGCTCGCCGGAGGCACGTCGGTCACGACGACCTCCAGGTCGTTGCCCCAGGCGCCCAGCACCTGACGCGCCGTTTCGGCCACGAGCTCCGCCGTGTCGCGACCGTGGCGCTGGGCACAGCGATCGCAATCGCCGCAAAGCACCGTCACCCGGCCGACGCCATCGGCGGCGAGCCCCGCCAAAAGCGACTCGTCCACGCGCCCCGCGCAGACCACGGATGCCGCCGCACCAGGCACCAGCAAATCGCCCAAGGCCGCTTCCATCTGACTGCAGGCAATGACCACCTCACGAGTTGATCCCGTAGTGGGCGGCGTCAGTCGTCCCTCCTTAGCAAGACGGTCTCCCTCGGTTGAGGAGGGGCGACCAAGGTCGCCCCCTACGGAAGGGATCGCGAAATTGGAAGGGGTTGCGGAACTGGAGGCGAGCGAAGCAGCCGCATGCAGGCAGGCGGCCTTCAGCTCGGCATCGCTGGGGTTCAACGATTCCAGCGCGCAGGTAGGGCACACCGTGGCACAGGTGCCGCAACCAACGCACTTCGCGGCATCAATCGTCAGCTCCCCGCCCACAAGCGCAATGCATCCTGAAGTGCACGCCGCTGCGCACTTCAGGCAGTCCACGTTGCGGTTGCGCACCTTAGCGCACCGCTCCCGATGCACCCGAATGGCCCCGCTGTCCACGGCCACAAACGCGGCCCCCACATAGCGATGGGCCCCCGCATCAATCGTCTCAACCATTGTCACTCCTCTTCAACGCTCCCCCCGAATCTCTCCCAAAATTCAAGAGGTCGTTACATCTTAACGACTTCCAAAAACGCCCAAGGAAGTCAGCGAGCGGTTCTGGGGCGTTTCAGATTGCTCCGCCTTGGGGCCAAGTGACCTTCGGTCACGCCGCGCCCCAAACAAGGGGCAAGGTGAAATGCATCAGAGCCGCGCAGCGTCGGCAAGTCCGTCCGTTCCGCTAGGACGGACGGAACATTGGGGCGGCCCGCGGAGCCCGTGATCGCCGACCTCTGCGCGCCCCCTGGAGAACGCGATCGTTAAGAATCAGCTTCCACTTCAGCAGCAACGATGCCGGGATGGTACCGACCCGTGTGCGTCATCTTCGCTGATTCTTTTATCGCGTTCGGAAGGGGATCAAGCGCGCAGCGGGCGGCGATCACGGGTTCCGCGGGCCGCCCCCAGTGAGTCGCTAGTCCAGTTTCGGCTCCAAATCGTCCATGACCGGATCGGGAATTTCCACAACCGTCTTCCCGGCCTTCTTGCCCACAAACACCGGCATCGTGATGGCCTTGGTGGGGCACACGTCCACGCAGTTGCGGCAGCGCGTGCAGTCGGCCATGGTGCGCAAACCGAATTCCGGATGACGGATGTTGATGTCGGCGTCGCATACCTCGGCGCACTTGCTGCACGAGGTGGCGCGGGCCGTCTCCAGGCACTTCTCATCATTAATAGTAGGCACGAACGTACGCGAGAAACGCCCGACCAGGTTCATGAGCGCCGAGAGCGGGCAGAAATTCGAGCACCACTTGCGCAGCACTACCAGCTCGATAACGAGCATCGCCGGAATGAGGATGAGCCCGATCGTCGCATCACCATGGGCAAAGGCCCGCCAGATGACGAGCACCGTGGCGAACGACAGGCCCACCGGGCACACGAGGCAAAACACCGGGAATCCGAAGACCGCCGTCGAGAGCAAAGCCCCGCCGAGCACCGCATGGCGCGAGTCCACCTTGCCATGGTGCACCGACTGGCACTTGCCGCACGCGCCGCAGGCGTGACCCTCGCGCGCCGCCTTCAAGCTCGCCAGCTCCTGCTGCGAGACGGCCTTGATCTCGGAGTTCTTCTTCTCCTCGAGCTCCCGACGCTTCTTGGGCGAGCGGAAGAAGTCGCGGATGCGATCGATGAGCATGGTCGGGCACAGCCACGAGCAGAAGGCGCGACCGAACACGAACACGAGGGCGGCAATGAGCACCAGCGACACCACGGCGCGCGGGATCATCGTCTTCGTGGCAATCATGGTGCCGAGCGCGCCCAAGGGGCACAGCATCGAGAACGTGTCCCAGCCGAAACCGGACATCGTGCCCATGCTCACCCCGGCGATGAGGCCGGCGGCCATGCCGACAAACACGACCGCGCCCACAACCGTACGCAGCCGGCGCGTCTTCAGCTTCGCCGCCAGCGCGTTTGCAGAGCTTTTCGCCTTCGCACCCGCAGTCGGGGACGAAGCGGGCGTTTCCATAGTTTCGTTCTTCTTACCCATGGTTTACCCCCTTTAGGCCTCGATGGGGCGCACAACGATAGCGCGCTCGGTGGACTTGATGGAACCGGAGGACAGCGACAGACAGGCGGCCTGGCAGGCGCCGCAGCCGTTGCACTTGTCTTCCACCACATAGGGAATGGGGTTCGCGCCGCCCTCGTCCTTAAGCTCGATGGCGCTGTAGTTGCAGGCGTCGTAGCAGTCGCGGCAGCCGGTCATGCGATAGGCCAAACACGTGCGCGGATCGATCTCCGCGGTGCCAATGATGATGTCGCCGGTCTCGCCGGTCTCCGGATTGCCCACCGTGTAGGTTGCCGGCAGCTCGAGCGCGGCCGTGGGGCACACCGCCACGCACAAGGGGTTGCCGCCGTTCTCCTCGTAGCAGAAGTCGCAGTAGTTCCCCGTGTTGAAGTCGAGCATGGGACTGCGCATGCCGAGCAGCCCGTCCTCGATCTTCGCCGGCACGATGGCCTCACGGGGGCACGCCTCGTAGCAGCGCTCGCAGCGGATGCAGCCGCTCACCAGATGGGCCTCATCGGTACCCCCCGGCGGCCGGTTCAGCGGGTTGTGGCCCGCATAGCGCAACGCGCCCAGGCCCAGCAGCGCCGCCGTCGATCCCACACCGATGAACAGCCCGCGCCGCGTGATGCCGCCGCGAGGTGCGCGCTTGGCCTCGGCCGCATCAACGCTCTCCAGCGTCGGGGCGACTTGCGCGCCCGCTGCTCCAGCTGAAGCAGACGTCGGCGCCTCTTTCTTCTCCTCTGTCATCGATTCCTCCTCTTCAAGAATCATCTGAGGGTTTGCTCCTCCTGAAGCCTTTTCGCAAAAAAGCTTCAGGAGACCCAAACGCTCCTTCGTCAGGGCGAAATGAGCAAAATAGGGCACTTCTCGTAACTTGCCGAAAAGCCGATCCCCAAAGCAGCAATCGCCACCTGGGGTTTTCCTCCCATTCACAGAGCTAATGGAGAAATCACACCCCAAAAACTACGAGAAGTACCCCATTTTGAACAAAAAGCGAGGCGGGCGCATGCGCGTTGCCTGCGGGGCTCGTCTGTCAGAAAAGCCCGCCTCGCTTAGGTTCTCAAAGAGCGCCGACCGACCGACCAGAGACGAGCGGCTCCCTCATACCGGATGCCAGGGGGCATCCGGGATCGGGCGCCTCGCAAGCGCCCTGCCAGATGCGGCCGCAGCTGCAGCCGCATCTGGCTTCGTTAACACACTGCTAAAGCGCCCACTGGAACTGGATGAGGGCGTTCACGGCCACTTCGTAGAGCAGCACGCGCCACACGATGGTGCCGATCACGGCGCACACCAGGGCAACCACCGCCACAGTCAGGGCCTTCTCGGCGGGAATCTTGCCCGTCAACACCAGGGCCGCCAGCACGGCAGGCACCGCGCAGCCGATAGCCACATTACCCAGCCAGAAGGCCACAGCATGCTCGCCGGCCAGAATGGCGCCGGTGATCTGCTCGGACTGGCGCATGGCCACGTCGGGCAGCGTCGGGTCGAAGTAGTACTGCATCTCGGTATAGTTCGCGCCCATGCCGGAGATAGCCACCGCATAGATGACGCTCACCACGGCGCACACCACCGCGCCAATGAAAGCCACCGTAGCAGACAGCTTCACCGCGTCGTCGGCCTTCGTGGCGCCGGCGATGATCATGGCGGCCAGACCGCCCAGCATCACCGTGGCCACCACGTAGTACAGAGGCAGCAGCATGGTGTCCCACACGGGAATGGCGCTCATCAGGTAGGAGTCGCCCGTCGCGAACGGCAGCGCCAGCGACACGACGATGGCCAGAACGGCGCACCATTTGGGGGCCACGCCCTCCTCGGAACGGCGCATCATGAGGAAGTACAGCACCACGGCGATGGCGAACACGATCACGAAGATCAGCTCGATGGTAATGCCGGAGGTGATGTGCCCGAAGCCGTTCAGCATGCGCAGCGGATGCTGCAGGTGGAAGAACACCGACAGACCGCCGATGGCGAGCGCCACAATCGCGCTTATGCAGGAGGCGAGCTGCATGGCCTTGCCCTTGCCGGACAGGGTGAGAATACCCTGCATCAGGAAGATGCCGCCGGCGAGGCAATTAAAGAAGGTGAAGAGAATAAGGGGCCACTGAATTTCCATGGGTTGTTACTCCCTCCACTTCCGGCCCTCGCGCAACAAGTACATGAGCTTGGGGTTGTTGCCCTTGTTGGTGAGGTGATGAATGTCGTTCTCGGTAAAGGCCTCCACGTAGTCCTTGAGCTTGACGCGGGTCTTGGTCATCTCGTCGTACTGGCAGCCGGGGGTGTCCGGGTGCGCCGGGGCTTCGAAGTTCTCGACGCCCTGATCGAGGTCGCCGAAGAAGCGGGCGCGGGCGCCGCACTGGGCCACGCACTGGGGCAGCTCGCCCTGGCTCGTGCGCTGCTCGCACAGCGTGCACTTCTCCACAACGCGCTCGGTCTGGTTCAGGTAGCGCACGCCATAGGGGCAGGCCATGGCGCAGAACTGGCAGCCGATGCACTTGTCCTTGTCGATCTGGATGGTGCCGTCCTCGGCGACATGGGACGCCTCGGTCGGGCACACCTTCACGCACTCGGGGTTCTCGCAGTGCTGGCACTGAACGGGGAGGAAGTACATCTCCACGTCCGGGAAGGTGCCGGAACCGCCCTCAATGGGATGCGGGCCGACGCGCAGCGTTTTAATCCAGAAGTTGCCCACGTCTACGCCGTTGATGGCCTTGCACGCCACGGTGCAGGCAAGGCAGCCCGTGCAACGGTTCAAATCGGTGATGATCGCGTAATTCGCCATTGATCTTCCTCCTTTCTATTCCTTGATGAGGCTTAAGGTCTGCAGGCCCTTGGCATCCGCGCTCGCGTAAGTGAGCTCCACCTTCGAGTCGTCCAGACGCGGGTCGTTGGCCAGCCATTCCTTCAGACGCGGGTCGTTGGCGTTGGTGATCGCCTCGTTGCCCCACGGGTCGCACGGCACGGGGTTGCCGAACGGCGAGTTCTCCTCGGTGGCCTTGTAGACGACCATCGGGTTGCCGCGCAGCTGGGAGGCGCCGCAGATCCAGCACTGGGCGTACTTGTCCATGGTGCAGTTGATGCCGACGAGCTCGAAGCCGTGGGCGGCATGGTCCATCTCGGGGTACCACCAGGCATGGTTGGCGTTGGTGGTGCCTTCCTTGATGCCGTAGTACAGATCGGCCACCTCGCGGATAGCGCCCCAGGGGGTGCGCACCCAGATCCAGTCGCCCTGCTCGATGCCGAGGCGCGCCGCGTCGTTCGGATTCATCTCGAAGCGCGGGGACGGCCACAGCTCGCGGCACCAGGGCAGCTGACGGTGCTCGGAGTGGAAGTAGACGGGCTGGCGGGCGCCGGAGGTGCAGATGAAGGTCGCCTCCGGGTTCTCCTTCACGGCCTGCTTGTAGGCCTCGAGGTTGTCGGTGGTGCCGTTGTCGGTCGCCTGGCCGTTGCCCACGCCGGCGATGCCGTGGTAGGGCTTGTTCAGGTAGTTGTCGCTGTTGTAGGACGCGCCATCCACCAGGTTGGCGTCGTACCACTCGGGCGCCTGGACGCGGGAGTTCTTCGGCTCGAACCAGTGCGGGAACTTGTCGATGTCCGGAATGTCTCCGGCGTAGGCGTCGCGATCCGGGGAGCACACCTGGGCGAAGTACGGGGTCTTCTCGCCCACCTTGGCGGCAGTGCCCGGCGTCTCGAGCACATAAGACTCGGTCACCGTGTCGCCGATATAGGACTCGCAGATGGTCGACCAGATCTCCACCTTGCCGGTGGGGGTGCCGAAGGCGCACTTCTCGTCCACGGCGGCGTACAGGTTGTAGCCGGCCTGCTGGCGACGGTAGCCCATCTCCCAGCGACGGTAGGTGCCCCAGCGCTCGGGATGCCACTTGCGGCAGTCGAACCAGCCCTCTTCCTGGAACTTCGCCGCGTACTGCGGGAAGTCGGGGCCGTCGGGGTACTCCTCGGTCTTCCACCAGTCGGTGGCGTCCTTGAGCACGCGGTACTCCTGCTCCTCATAGCCCACCGAACCGCCGGCCTGGATGAAGTCGTGGTAGTCGAGGTTCAACCACTCGTCGTATTCGGGGTCGCGATCGTTGAACGGCACGCCCATGGACTTGTGCAGGCACACGACAAAGGTCGGGTCGAAGACCACGTCTCCGATGGGCTCGACGCAGCGCTGACCGGCACCGAAGATGCCGCCGGCGCCCTGGGACACGCGGCCGGTGTTGGTCTCCAACCAGTGGGTGCAGGGGAACACGTAGTCGGCGGTGCCGTTGTTCGGGCACGACCACAGGTTGATGTCCACCCAGAAGTCGAGCTGCGTCAGCGCGTCCCACGCCTCCAGCAGATTCGACTGGTTCATGAAGTCGCCGGACATGCAGATGCCGCCGTAGAGCTTGTAGGGGGAATCGATCTCGCGGATGGCGTCCCAGATGGAGGAAGCGTCGGTCCAGGAGTTCCAGAAGCGCAGAAGCGGGAAGCGCTCGGCGGAGATCTGATCGGCATTGTTCTCGAACGGGGTCTTCAGGCCCGGGAAGGAACGCGATCCCTTGTAGTCGCCGCCCTTGCGCATGGCGATGATGCGGGCCTCCTCATCAGTGGGGATGTGGTTGCCGTAACGCTCCATGAGCGGGGAGTTCTCGTCCTGCAGGTACTTCACGAAGTTCTGGATCAGCGGAATCTGGTCTTCCACGGAAAGGTCGCGCGGCGTGTTGCCGAGCTCCATGGTGCCGATGCCCTCGCGAATGCCCCAGTCGACCGGCTCGTGGTCGGTCACGATCATGTTGGCGCGGCCGCAGCAGCCGTCTACCTGGGCCTTCGAGGAGCCGCGGTTGCCGGCGGGCTCGTCGGAGTTGCCGGTGAGGCAGGCGATGAGCTGCAGGGCGCGGGTGTTCTGCACGGCGTGTCCGGTCTGGTCGGGGGCCAGCTGGTAGTGGATGCCGCCGTTGCCGTGAAGCGGGTTCAGGCGCGTGGTGTAGGTGCGCACGGCCTCTTCGATCTTGTCGGCGGGAACCTCGGTGATCTCGGAGACACGGTCGAGCGTGTACTCCTCCAGGTTGTGCTCCCACTCCTGCCAGACCGACTTGGCCTCGATCATCTTGCCATTGGCGAGCTTGACCTGCACGCCGTCGGGCCACAGCTCCGGATCCTTCGGCAGGCCCTTCGGGTTCGACTTGGCGCCCTTCTCGTTGCCCTCGCCGGTCCAGTAGGCGTCGTAGGCCGGGTCGGCCGGGTCGGCGAACTTCGAGGGGTCGGGCAGCCACGCATCGGCGATGATGGGCTTGTAGGGGTGCTCGATCCAGGTACCGGTGGTCGGGATCTTGTGCTTCTCGCCCTCCCACTGGCATTCCTCGGCGTCCCAGTAGGTCGGCTTCTCGTTGGCGGCGTCCCAGCAGATGAAGCGGCGGTAGGAGTACTGCTCCGGCGCAGGCTCCCAGAACTGGGAGACCCACTCGCGGTCGAGGTCGGCCTCGGTGAGCAGGCGGCTCGTCATGTGGATGCCGCCGTTCATTTCCAGGAAGTATCCCTTGTAGGTCTTGCCGTCGGCCTCGGGGTTGTAGAGGAACGGGCCGTTGGACCAGCGCTTCACGAAGTTCTTGTCGTAGGCGTCGTTGTCGACGATCCACTTCAGCCAGCCAAGCGACATGGCCAAGTCGGTGCCGACGCGGATGGGAAGCCACAGGTCGGCCTCCTTGCCCAGCGGGCTCATGCGCGGGTCTACGAGAATGTGCTTGTAGGCGCGCTGCGAGCAGTCCACGACGGTACGGTTGGTGGAGTCGTAGTTGGAATACTCGGAAGCGGTACCCCACTGCACGTACACGATGGGGCCCTGCTCCACCTCCATCCACGGCGAGCCCTTCTCGTCGGTGAGCACGCCGCCGAAGTGGCGCGGGCCCTTGCAGATCTCGTAGGCGGAATGGAAGTTGTGAGTCCCGAAGACGGACTTCAGGGTGCCGTAGGGCGGCTGGGCCCACACGCGCGAGGTGCCGCCCATGGAGAAGATCGATTTTCCGCCGTACTTGTCGATAAGCTCGTTGTACTTGGCGCCGATCTCGTCCATGGCCTCGGCGAAGTTGACACGCACCCAGCCGGGATCGTCCTCGCCCTTGGGGTTGGTGCGCTTCATGGTGTAGCGCAAACGATCGGGGTGGTACAGCGCCAGCATGGACGCCTGGGACTTCGCGCAGCAGTGGCCGCGGCTGTGTGCGTTGGACTCGTCACCTTCTACCTTGATGACCTTGTTGTCCTGCACGGTGACCCACACACCGCATTCGCATTTGCCGCACGCGCGGCAGCAGGAACGGATGCGCTTGACCTCACCAGCTGATTCGTCGACGCCCTCGGCCAAAGCCGCAGACGGTGCTACGGCAAAGCTCAGAGTGCTCGCAGCGCCCGTGACGGCGGCCGCCTTCAGGAAGCTGCGACGAGTCAGTGAAAGTTTAGCCATGGGTCCTCCTCTCTCTTTCGTTCGATGCTTTCCAACAAAACACCGGCGGCCCTCGGCGGCGTCGGCGGCCTTCGCGAGTGGAGGGGTTGAAGATCCACCTCCGCTGTCGAGCGGCCACCGATGTTTTGTTGCCCAACGGTTGAAAATGGTATGGGCCGCACGCGCCGCGCAATCATAAGAGCAGGCCGATTTAGGGGACGGCAATCATCCCGCGCGCTCATCTTGATGGGATGATTTACCTGTTCGAGGCCTCTCTATACTGGATAGCGAAGAGGATAGGCGGCAGTTTCCCCCAAGATTCAAGACGAGCCGAAACCGGCTGAAGGATCTTTTGCGGAACCTGCCAAAAGGAAAGGAGAGACGGATGAGCAAGCCCCATCCTTCCATGGCCCTCACGCTTGATTTGGACGAGTCGATCGTCGATCACGAGCTGCGATTGGAGATCGATCGCTGCTACTCTTATCTGGGAACGCCCGTGGTGCGCACCCATCCGGCGGCCGACGGCGAGCCGGTGAACACCCTCCGCATGACGGTGCGCGTGGGAGCGCGCGAGTACCTGGATTCCTCCGTGGAAGGCGCCGACGCGCTGTGGAGCGACTACATTGAGCACTGGCTGCTGAACCAGGTGCACGCCGTGGACAACCAGATGAAGATCTTCAATCGCCGCCAGCGCGAGGAAGGCAAGCCCGAGCTTGCGTTCACGTGGCTGGAAATCGAGCTTGCGGGCGGTCGCCTCGTCGTGCGCATGCGGCTGGATTCCACCTGCGGCATCAATCCCGAGGAAAGCAAGTGGGTGAGCCGCGTGCGCGAGGCCCTGAACGCCGGGACGCTCGGCAAGGACGTCGTCGCCGTGACGCTGCCTTCCGCAGCTTCCTACGAGAAGCAGTACGCCGCCGGCATGGCCGCCCTTGAGGCCCGAAAGGAAGCCGAAGCCGCCGCAGCCCGCGCTGCCGAGGAGGCGGCTGCAGCCGAGGCCGAGGCCGCCGAGAAGGCCGCCGAGGAGTCGTTCATGGCCTCCCCCGCACTTGTGGCCGAGGCCGAAGAGGCAGCCCTCGAGGCCGAGGAAGCGGCCGATATCGTCGTGCGCGCCCGCATCGCCCACGACCTGGAAGAAGTCGAGCGCGGCGAGCTTGACAAAACCGCCGAGGAAATCGTGGCCGAGCGCATTGCCGAGGAGGCGCATCTGGGCGAGGACATCCAGAAGAAGTACGCCCTGCCCGACGCCGATTTCGCTGTTGCCTTCGACCAGTGGACGGTCGTCTACGCCGATGGCTCCACGCGCGATTTCGACTCGACCAGCGGTATCTTGGCCGATTAGGAGGTACTCATGACTGACATGATGGCAGAAATCGCCGCTTTCGACGGCCGCACGGCCAAGATCGCCGGCCCCACGCGCTCCGGCAAGACCGAGGCGCTGCTGCGCCGGGCCGCTGCCGCCGTGGCCGCCGGGTGCGCCCCCGAGGACATCCTCATCGAGACCTCCACGGCCGAGGCGGCCCGCGTGGCGCGTCGCCGCCTGGTGGACACCCTGGCCGCCGCCGGGGTGCAGGATGTGGAAGACATCGCCGGCCGCATCACCGTGGCCTGCGCCCAGCAGGTGTGCCTTGCCGTGCTGGAAACGCCCGAGGCCCGCGCCGCCACCGGCCGCACTCCCCGCGTGCTCGCGCCCTTCGAGTACAACTTCTTCCTGGAGGACATGAAGACCCTGGGGACTCCCGCCCGCCGCTTGCGCTCGGAGCTCGGCCACATCAAGAAGCAGTGGTGCGCGCTCGCCCCCGAGGACGACTGGGCCGTGGGCGAGGAGAAGGACGTGCTGGAGCTGGCCCATCGCCTGCTCGGTGCCACGAACGCCATGCTGGAAGACGAGGTGGCCTACCTCTGCGGGCGTTACCTGCAAAGTGATGCGGGCGCTGGCACGCGACAGAGGTTCTCTCTCGTGCTCGCCGACGACTTCCAGAACCTTTCCGTCGCACAGCAGACGTGCCTTTGTCTGCTCGCCCGCGACCAGCTCATCGTCGCGGGCAATCCGGACGAGACCGTGCGCGTTGCCACGAGCTTCCCGGCCCCCGAGGGTTTCGCCACCTTCGACACCCTGCGCCGGAACGTGACCGTGTTCGCCCTGGACACCGCCTTCGGCAATCCCAACGTCACCGCGTTCTGCGACGCCGTTGTTCGCGCGGGCAACGAGGAGTCGCTTGCGGCCGTCCATCGCGAGGGGACTATTCGCGACATCGCCACCGTGAAGTGGAACACGCCGGACGAGGAATTCAACGGGCTGACACGCTACCTGTTCGCCGTGAACGCCGAAGACCCCGAGGCGCCCCAATCCGACCTCTGTGTCGTCGCCCCCAACAAGCAATGGGCGCACGCCTTCGAGCAGATGCTCGTCCGCCGCGGCTTTGCGGTGTCGTCGCTGGGCTTCGAGCGCCTGGCCGGCGATCCGCGCGATATGAACCGCGCCCGGGCGCTCGTGGTCTACACATCGCTGAACCTGCTGGCCGATCCGGACGACCTGTTCGCCTGGCGCGCGTGGGTGGGCTTCGGCAACTACCTCACCTATTCCGACGGCTGGCACTTCCTGATGGATTGGTGCGACGAGCACGACGCCGGCATTCTGGACGCCTTGGAGGCGGCCGCTGCCGCCCGCACCGCTGGCGAAGCGGAGCTCTTCCCCCGGGCCGAGCGCCTGGCCGAGCGCTACGAGGCCGGCCGCGCGATGATTGCCGCACATGCGGGACGTCGCGGGCACAACCTGCTGGCGGCCCTCGGCGCCGAAAAGCTGCGCGATTTCGCGGCGCTTTCCGCAACGCTGGCCGGCGACGAGGACGCGTCGACCCTGTACGCCATGATCCGCGAGACCCAGTTCTTCCCCACCCATGAGGCCAACGTCCGCGCCGTGCGCGTCAGCTCCTACGAGCAGTTGTGCGGCTGCGGCTACCGCGCCCTGTACGTCACCGGCTGCGTGGACGGCTTCATGCCCGCCCGCGACGCCTTCGAGGTGGTCTCCACCGACGCCGACCGCGACCGCGTGCGCGAGGCCGATCGCCGCACGTTTGCCGCCGGCGTCGCCAAAGCCGCCGACACGCTGATGTTCTCCACGTTCAGCCGCGCCCCGCTCGAGCTGGCCGAGCGTATGAAGATGCAGGTGGCCCGCGTGCGCATGGAGGACGGCGAGCGCATCGCCACGCTGCGTCCCACCTGCTTTTTGGAAGAGGCCGGCGCCACCGCCCCCATCACCTTAGGCGGCCAGGCCCTCCTCGCCGACGCAGGGATCGACTAGGCCTTCCGCCGAGGCGGCTCCCCTCTCAGCACCATACCGTTCAGAATAAACGGAGAGCTCCACGTCGGAGCTCTCCGTTTATTCTGGGCTAACACCAGAGGAACTTGCCCATTGCCCGAACGCGCTAAGCGGTTCTTGTAGGTCGCATTATGAGAAGCGCATCGGCGCCAAAGGGCAGGTGCTGAGCGACGAGTGCATTGAGGATGACATCTTTACTCTTCACCCCGACCTACACCCCCCTTGTTTCCTGCTGCAGTCTAAATATGGTCTTCTGGTTCTCTATCTCTGCCCTCAATTCATTTTCATCAGGTAGATAGAGCTTATATTTTGCAGCAAATAGATGTTCGTTTCCGTTTAAACAGAATACCTTGCGATGGTCTCGCTCGTTTCAGAACACAGGACTATGCCTAAAGTCGGGTTGTCGCCTTCGCTTCGCTTTAGGTCATCATACATGCGTACGTACATATCCATTTGGCCTACATCTTGATGGGTAATCTTCGATGTCTTGAGGTCAATGAGCACGAAGAACTTCAAAATATAGTTGTAGAAAACGAGATCGATATAGAAATCATCCAAATCGGTTTTGATATGCTGCTGTCTCGCCACAAATGCATAGCCTTTGCCCATCTCCATCAAAAACTGCTGAAGATTGGCAAGGATCGCTTGCTCTAAATCGCTTTCGACAAAGGATTTGTCCTGGGGAACACCGAGAAATTCAGCTATGACAGGATTCTTCACGAACTCAAGACGATTCAGCTCGTATTTCTCGGTTTTTTCCTCCATCTCATTTACCACAGGTTCTTGCTCCGGAGACATCAGTAGACGCTCGTAATACAGGGTGCTTACATTGCGATCGAGCGTTCGCACGCTCCAGCCCTGTTCAAGCGCTTCTTTCTCATACCACGTCCGCGCTTTGGCGTTCTCGAGCCTCAGAAGCACAAGGTAGTGAGACCATGAAAGTACTTGGGAGGATTTTGACAACAGCGTTGTCAAAAAGTCAGGATAGACTTCGCAAAATCGAACAAACCTATAGAGTGTTCACTGCTCGAACCCCTTCCCATAAATGGATGTCAATTCCTTGGAGAGCTTCTTGATCACACCAGCACCGTATTCGGCACGCGCTTCTCCCCGCATCTCCTCTTCACGCTTTTTGAGGTCTGTTTCGCTATAATCTTGGGCGGGCTCATCGGATGAAGGGAAGACGGCCTGTGCACGATAATCTCGTAGAAGAGCAACGCAAGCGCCCGAGTTCGTTAACGGGTATTTTGCCTGTACTGGCACCTTTTGTAGTGCTCATTGCGGGCAGTATCGCTTGGTGGGGCTGCCATTACCTGTTGCTGTGGAACGCCGAGGTGGCAGCCAGCGATGCACTGGTGGCCGGCTATGACAGCCGCTTCATGCTCAGCGTTGGAGGCACAGTAGTAGCTTTGGGTGCGCTCGCCCTTGCCTCCCATCGCAGGCCCGGCTTCGAATTCGCCCGATGGCTTCCCTCTTACGGCGCGTTCCTGACGCTTTCCATTATTGCGCTCATTCTTGTATTCGCCCCCTTGTTCGCAGAAGAGCCTGCGCCGCTTATCGCCCTGGGCGCCGTGCTCTCGGGCATAGGCAACAGCTTCGCGCTCGTGATATACGGAGAGCTTCATGCCCAAATGGAATTGCGCGTGTTGCCCCTCGTCTTTGCATTGGAAGCACTCGGCGGCATAGCGCTGTTCCTGCCCTCGCTCGCCTTCCCTCCGGCGGCCCTACCGGCCTCCCTTGCGCTGGCCGTCATCTGCGCGTTGTGTTTCCTTCGATCGTCGCGAACGCCAGGCGCCATCGGAAGCGCCCTCGGCACGGCCGGCATAGACATGGGCCTGCGCGCCCTTGTTGTCCTCGCCATACTCACGGGCATTGGTTACGGCATGGCCCGCACATTCACCGTGGGCGCGGCCAGTCCGGCAAACGTTTTCGACGGATTGCTTTCCGAATGGATCGGCAGCTCCTGCGCGGCCCTCTTCCTCATTACGGCGTTCTTCTTGCAGAAGCGCCTGTCGATGTTCGAACTGTGCCTGCTGTTCGTCGTGCCATTCGTGGCCACGGGTCTCTTGCTCGCGTCGCTGCGCGGGAGCATCGCCATTGTTCCCGCCGCCATCAACCATGCCGGATTTGCCTGCTTCTTCATACTTATGTGGTACTTTGCCGCCATGCTCTCGGCGCACGATGGCGGCAAGCGTCTCACGTTCACCATTTCAATCCTCTTCCTGGCGAATCAAGCGAGCCAATTCACTGGCTCGCTCGTGCCTGCGCAGTTTTCCAACATGCTGTCCATGAGCCTTGTGTACCTCATACTTGTGGTATCCATGGGATTTATGTACTGGCGCTCGAAAACAAACGGCGCCCGAGGGACGCAAGCCGCCGGCACCGCAACCGACAACATCTCGAATGCCGCCGGCAATGCCCAGCCCTGGATCGCCGCGCTGGGCCTCAGCCCGCGCGAGGCCGAGATTGCCGCACTGCTGCTCAAGCGCACCCCCTATCGTCAAATCAGCGAAGAACTGTTCATCTCCGAGAACACCGTGAAAACCCACGTGCGCAACATCTACAAGAAATCGAACGTCACTTCACGCGAAGAGCTGCTCGAAATGCTGGCAACCCTCGGTCAAGATGCTTGAAACAGCTTCGGTTCCTCTCGCGAAAAAAGGGTGAGTCGCGCTTAGTATTCGTTGTTTTTCCTGATCAGATGCAATTTTCAATTTCATACTTTATTCGCGATTGCGAGCGCCCCCTCCGCTTTCTAGAATCCTTCCCAGTGATGCAACCAACTCATCAAGGAGGGATTCACCATGAGCAAAGCACTGAACCATCTGGATCGCCGTACATTTCTGAAGGGCGGGCTGGCCGCAGGCACCCTGGCCGCGGCCAGCACACTTTTGACAGCTTGCGCCCCTGCAGCTCCTGCCGCCGACAACCCCGCTGCCTCCAATACCGGTGAGGGCGCGACCTCCGGCACCAGTCCCGTGGCCACAGGCTACGCCAACCCCGACGGCATCGGCATTCCCGTTATGCCTGATGCCACCGAAGACGTGGATGTGGTTGTCATGGGCTCGGGTATGGGCGGTCTCACTGCGGCCATGCTCACTAAGGAACAAGCGCCCGACGCCACGGTGGTCATGCTCGAAAAGCAGAGCACACTCGGCGGCAACACCAATTTCGCCGAAGGTGGCGGCGGCTTCCTCAACATGACCCCCGAAGAGGCACGAGCGGCCGTTCAAGCCGAAATGATTCAACGCAACTTCGTGGTGGATCCCTCGCTCTTCTACGCCCTTAAAACCCAGCAAGGCGACTGCGCCGATTGGCTGTTCGGGAAGCATGCCGTGGCCATTAAGGACTACGGCTCCGGCCAGCCCCTCTACGAAGGCGGCACCGGGGCCTCGGCCATAGCCACGATGACGCCGCAGGCCGAAGAACTGGGTGTGGACATTCGCACCGATGCCCGCGCCTTCGCTCTCGTGCTGGACGACGAGTACACCGTAACCGGCCTTCAGTACAAGGCGAAAGACGGCTCTATCGTGCAGCTGAACGCCAAGGCCGTGGTCATCGCATCGGGCGGCATGAACACCAATCCCGAATTACTGGAACTCTATTCGAACGTTGACCTGGGCAAGATCATGCCCCTCGGCGTAGGCCAAGACGGCGACGGCCATCTCATGGTAGAGCAGACGGCCCACGGCCGCACCGGCCTGCAGACCATCGACGGATTCTTCGCCGGCATCGGCACGGCGGAAGACCCCTGCGGCTTCGATTCCGATTTGAACACCGCCGCCGGCTTCCAGTTCTCCAGCATGTTCGTGAACCAGTACGGCGACCGCTTCTACGACGAGTCCTTCGGCTTCAACACCGGCTCGCAGCTGTTCTTCACCTGCATCCCCCAGGTCATTTTGTCCCAAAACCAAGCGTTCTCGATATTCGACGAGTCTTACGTGCAGAAGTGGGAGGCGGGCCAATGGCAGAACGGCCACAACGGGTTCGATTCCGCTACCAAGCAGGGACAGCCGCTGGTCATTCGCTCGGAAATTGAGCGCGTGGCCGGATCAGACTGGTTCTACCAGGCCAATACCATCGAGGAACTGGGGCAGGCTATCGCCGCCGACGTGCCCAGCTTCAACGTGGAGAACTTCGTGGCCACCGTTCAAGCTTACAATGCTGCGGCCGATGGCGCACCCGATGCATTCGGGAAGCCCCAGGAGATGATCTGGGCCCTCTCCACGCCGCCTTTCTACGCGGCCAAGGCGGGCGTGAATGCCTACAACACCAATGGGGGCATTCACATTAACACCGATGCGCAGGTGGTAGATCCGAACGGTTTGCCCATCAGCGGCCTGTACGCCTCGGGCATCGCCACTGCCGGCTGGGACAGTCAAGTGTACGGCGGCGGCACGAACCAGCCTGTCGCGCTTTGGTGCTCGTGCGCGGCCGCGCGCCACATTGTGGAAAACGTGCTGGGAGGCTCCTTCGCTGAAGATTGGATGGGAGATGTGCCCATGAGCTCCATCTTGGGCGCGAACTACCAGAACGGCAATCCACTCGGTCATGGCGATGAGTAAGTAACCCCCCGTCGGGCAGAATGCGGGGTCCTTGTCTGACCCAACCGAGCCAGACTGCCGAGCCCGATCTGTGCGAACAATCCCTATCGCCCCTCCCCTCCAGGGCCGCCCCTCCATCACGGGCGGCCCTTTCGCCCTTGCCCATCGACAAATCAACAGGTACCCCCGCCACGGACCACCCGACAGAGCGGCCCTTCTCCCAGTGCCGCACGTCCCGATTGCTTGAATGACGGTTAGCGTAGTTTCTCAGGGTGCGCTACTCGCCGTTTTCCAAGCAGCTTCTCCCTCGCACGCTGCAGAGTCACGCGCCTGAAAAAGGGTCGACCCCGCCGAGGAGGGAGGAGGCGGGGCCGAAAAAGGAGGGGAAAGAAGGAAGGGGTTGGTAAGGGTTAGTTCTCCACGGAATCCAGCAGTTCGCGCAGAACGGCTTCGTCCTCCTGCAGGGAGCCGAGCGTCAGCTGCCCCAGACCCTGGTAGAACAAGGTGCGGGCGTGCATGCGCATATCGGCGACCAGCATGGGAACCCAGTTCAGCAGGTGATTCTCCAAAAAGTCGTAGGACGTGCGCAGGTAGGCGATCGCCTCGTCCTCGGCGTTGTCGGACAGCGCCTCGGCGGCGCGCAGGGCCATGCGCTGCATGAACTCGAGCTCAAGCGCGATGTGGTCCTCGGCCTCGTTCCAGTTACCGCGTTTCAACTCGTTTTCGCGCAGCGTGGCGAGCACCTCGGCGCGGGCCTCCTGCATGAGCAGACGGCGCTCGGACGTGTACACCGACTCGTACGGATAGGCGGCGGAATACCCGTTCACGCCGTGGCCGATGAACGTGCTCACGTAATCGATGGCGAGCTCGGTCACCGAGTCGTCCCAGGCGCGCTTCAGGTAGTCGTACAGCTGGTGGTAGCCCTCGTCGGCGGCCGCATTGCCCGTGGCCTGGGGAAAGCGCATCTTCTGCAGCTCGCGCAGCGTCGGCAGATCCACCTCTTCGCGGAACAGACGCGCCAGCATGCCGTAGGATCGGGCGCGGGCGTTCATCAGCTCGACGAGGTTCACATCCTCGGAAGCGGCAGCTCCCTCGACGACGGCTTCTTCCATAACGACCATAGCGTTAAGCCTCCTTCGCGCTCTTCAGCTCGGCGAGCATAGCCCGCCCCAAATCGGTCAAACTCCAAGCGCCATCGCCCCAGATGACGCAGTCGCAAGTTTCCAGCACGTCGATGAAGTGCTGGCCGAAGCGGCGCGGCGACTTGGTGATCTCCATGGCGTCGGTCAGGCTCTCAATGGCGTCCAGCTTTCGCGGCGCCTCTTCAAGGGCTTCCATAACCGCCGCGTACACCTCGGCGTAGCGCGCCTCGTCGGACCCCAGCACAACCGCGCGGAAGCTCTTGCCGGCGAGGTACTCCGCGCGCAAGGCCAACGCCTCGGGAGTCGCGCGCCACACCGGATCCACGGTCTCGCGAATCTCCAGGTACGCCACACCCTCCTCGGCGCTCTCGTGCTCCTCGGACACGTCGGGCATCTCCAACGTAAGCGCTCCGGCGCGCTCCAACATGCGGCAAAGCGTCATGGGAGCGTATACCGACCAGTTGTCGCGCTGCCACTCATCCACGCGCTCGGAAATGACGCTCGAAGGGCAGCCGCCCTCGCACAGGCCGATGATGTTCAGCAGCACGGGCCGACGGTTGGGGTTGCGGACAATGAGCGCCTGAAGCGCCTCGGTGGCGCTGCCTTGGCGTGCCGGCGAGTACACCGGATCGTGGTGCACCGTCTCGGGCATGTTGCGCATGGTGGGGTAGTCGATGGTGTCGTAGGGGTTCTCGTCGTCCATCCATTCCTGGTCGATCTCCGAGTCGTCCACCGCCAAAGGGTCGAACTCGTCGTCGAAGGCGAGCAGCTCGAGGGTGTCCCCGGCACTCGCGCAAGAACCCTGATGCTGATAGGCCATACAGGTTTCCTCTCTCGTTTCGCGTGCGGTCGTCATCGCGAACCCCGATGCGCGGAAGGCTCTTTTCGCCCTTCGTTCGCTCGAGCAATCCGATAGCAGACGCCGCTTCCTATCCTCTTCGTCCTACATTCTAGGAAGCATCGCGGCGCCCAGCTCATACGACCAGGCCCATCTTTGCGAAAAGCGGCATCATCCTCTCGTGATGATTTCGCCCTTCCACGAGGATGATTGTGCGCTGCACCTGGGGTTTTGCCCTTGACCTTTTCCGTGCGCGCGCCATAATGGGGCTGCGTTGCGAAACTGCGGGGCGACCACGATTGAGGGAGCACTTATGACCAACGCAGCATTCGGCAAGAAGGTTCTTGCCATCGCGGTTCTGGCCTGCCTGTGCGCAGCCCTGATCGCTGTCCCGGCGTACGGCTTCTACTACGTGCACGACGACAGCGTGTCGGATTCCTCTGACGGTCTGGGTAGCTACGAGGTCTTCATGGTGGTCGACGAGACCGCCGTGGGAGGCGACGTGCACTCCGACCTGATGTTCGTTCCGGCGGGCAGCACGGCCGATGTCGTCCTTACCGAGGGCATCATCTCCAGCGAGAACCAAAACGGGCTGGACGCCATTCACAACTATGACGTTCAGTCGGTGGCCGACTACCTCGCCGCCAACGGCTACAACGCTGAGATCAGCGTGTACCCCACCGGCGAGCAGCAGGCCTACAAGGACGCGGAGGGCGCCTACGCCGCCACGTCCCAGAACGTGAGCGAGGCTTACACCGCCCCCGCGAAGGGCGATGGCTCGACCGTTCTCGATCGCTACGACAACGTGGTGATCACGGTGACCAAGTAGGTCGCCGACCGTTGCAGGGCCATCGTCGACCAGCGGTGGCCCTGCGCATCCTGCGCAGGGCGCGCACGCGAGGTCGCAGGCACGAGCCGGAACTCGCACGCAGCGCGGGCCACGGGAAAGGGGCTTGGGAAGGCGGGGTTGACGAAGCAACATCCGCTATCTATAATCCCCTGACTCAACTATTAAGCACCATCTTGCCTGGTGAGACGGCCGGGCGCACAGGAGGGGGATTATGGGGTTTCAGGTTCCTCGCGTTACGATCAAGATCGACTTCAAGGAAGGCGCATCCTTCGGCGAATTAAGTCTCATTTCGTTCGGCTACGGCCTGCATCAAGCGTGGATCTACAGCTCCATGTTCGACAAAGGCGGCATTTTCGGAACCGGAGGCCTCCAGGCCGGGCCCTTCAACGATCAACTGTCCCTGGCCTATTTCGTTTCGATCCTCATCTACGGCCTGCTGTTGCTTATCGCAAGCATCCTCGACACCAAGCTCATCCGGGCGCTGCACGCCACCCCCACCCTCGTTGCAGCCGCACTGCTCGGCGCAACGGGAACGCTTCTCTTGCTCGGATCGGGCGCGGAATTGCCCCTCGACGGCAGCACGCTGCAAATCATTTCGGGTATCCTGACGGGAACGGGCTCTTCCATCTTGCTGCTCGCTTGGGGCATCGCCTTCTCGCGGCGCGACTCAGCCTCCATCATCATTAACGGAGCGCTCTCCATCGCCATCGGATTCGGCATCTACGGCCTCGTGCTGCACCAGATCCCCTTTCCGTGGGGCGGCGTGGCAAGCGCCCTTATTCCCTTTGCGGAAATCGCCCTTCTGCTTGTGCTGCGTCGCCACGTGAGCCTCGATTTCGACAATCGCCAGCTCTTTTTCCAGCCGCTGCCCATCAATCACGCGCGTTTCGTGATGCGCTTCGGATTGCCGGTGTTCTTCCTCGGCGTGGCCCTGGGCATCATGCGCCAAACCTCCATTGAGACCATCCTGCCCGGCAGCGCCTTCGAAGATCAGGCGTTGCTGTTCGTCACCGCCTGCGTCGCCACGGTGCTCATTATGGTGACGTTTCTCGCCCTCGGCGGCGACGAGCGCTGGCATATCTTCTTCCGGCCGCTCATCCCGTTCATCGCCGTAACGGCCATTTTCATCCCCTTCACGACCGGGGGCACGTCGTTTTGGGGGACCTCGGTGGTGCTTGTCGGATACATGTCCTTCGAGGCGCTTATGTGGATCTTCTTCTCGGAGCTTTCCCAGCGCTTCCGCCTCTCCCCCATCTTCGTGTTCGGCCTCGGCCGCGGCGTTATGGCGCTGGCGGCCCTCGGCGGCTCTACCTTGCCACTGTTCACCGGGGCCCTCGGGACGCCCACCGGCCTCGGCGAAATGGGCACCGTGCTCATCGTGCTTGTGGCCATGATGCTTGCCTACGCCCTTCTGCCCGACGAGCACGAGATGGCCTCCATCGTGGCCGTAACACCGAGGAAGGTGGCCGTACAGAGCGCCTCGCGGGCCCCGCTCATCGTGGTGAACGAGGGGGACGCGCCAACGGCCGTCCACGCAAACGAAGAGGAGCCCGAGATCGCCGATGCGACCTCGTGGGAGCGGGCCGTGGCCTCCGCCCTCGCCGATTTGGGCGACCCCGAGGAGGTGCTCGAGGCGCTCTCCGCCGCGGCAACCACCGCAAACCGCGGAAACGCCCCGCAGGAGCAAGGTGTCGACGCAGAGGGAATCGAAGACGAGGTCGAAGGAGGAGTCGAAGCCGCCGCGACTGGCGCTGCGACCCCCGCCCCCTCCCCGGCCCGCCAGGCCATGGACTTCTCGCGCTCCATCTTCACTGAGGGTTCCGACGCCACCCCGCCAGCCGAGGACACCCCCGCTGCCCGAGGTCGCTTCCGTCAACGCTGCGAAGTCATCGCCAACACCTACCTGCTGTCGCGCCGCGAGAGCGAGGTCATGTACTGCCTGGCCCGCGGCTACAAGTCATCTTACATCCAGCAGCAGCTCTACATCTCCGAGGGCACGGCGAAGACCCACATCCGCCACATCTATCGCAAGCTGAACATCCACAGCCAGCAAGACCTCATCCACCTCATCGACGGCGTGGAATTGTAGGATGAGAAGCTAGGAGGTCGTCATGCGCACATCTCAGCTTGAGTACTTCACCGCCGTAGCCGAGACGCTCAGCTTCACCCGAGCCTCCGAAATTTCGGTTTCCTGAACGTCCACGGTTTCACGGAGAAGAACAAGGGCGTGAATTTCGAGGAGGGCCTACAGGCTCTGGGCGTTGAATTCCTTTACGATGCCCCGGCAACCGCCATTCTCATGGAGGATGGCGTGGCGACAGGCGTGCAGTGCGAGAGCGGTAAAGATGTCATCAACGTGAATGCCAAGGCCGTGCTCGTGTGCACGGGCGGTTACCTCGCCAACGAGGAGAAGGTTGCGGCTGAATACGGCGGCTGCAAGGTAGTGAACATGGGTTCGCTCAACAACACCGGCGATGGCGAACGCATCGTGCTGGCAGCCGGCGGCGAGGCCACGCTGCACGAGAAGCGCTACTACGCCATCTTTAGCGAGAATACGGTGAATGCTATGAAAGACTCGCCCTACTATCAGAGCATCGGCGCCCCGGCCGTATGGACCTCGGCTGCCACCATGCTCAGCGCGCCCCTGGCTAACTTTGATGCGAACCTAGCGTCGGCCCAAGAGGAGGGCTGGTGCTTCAAGGCATCGTCCATCGCCGAACTAGCCGAGGTGACGGGGCTTGAGACGCTTCCCGAAACAGTGACCGAATACGACTCCTACGTAGCCGCCGGAGCCGATCCCGACTTCCTCAAGGATCCGGCGTTCCTCCAGCCCATCGAAGACGGCTCGACCGCTTACTACGCCTTCGAGTACAACCCGAGCGCTTTCAACACTTTCGGCGGCCCGCGCACCGACGAGCAGTGCCGCGCGCTGGACGCCAACTCCGATCCCATCCCTGGTCTGTACGTCGCCGGCGTGGAGAACGGAAGCCTGTTCTGCTCGCCTTACTACGCCGTGGGCGGCTCCTGCTCCGGCCTGTCGCAAGCCTCGGGACGCGTGGCCGCCAAGGCGATGGTCGAGTACATCGCCAACGCTTAAGCGCTCTCTTTTCGAAAAATAGACCGTGCGTCCGTGCCGAGGCTAAACGAAACCCTCTCCTCTCGGAAAAGCCGTCGCCAGGCGGCTTTTCCGTTGCGAAGGATCTGGACAGCCTCACAACACGCGCCAACACCCCGACTTGCTGGATCCTTCTCGTATCAATCTTCCTTCTTGCTTGAGCACTTCAACATCGCGGTTGACGGTGGCGACGCTCACACCGAGACGCTTGCTTGCCTGGAGAATGGAGCTAGACGGCTCTTCCTCGAACATGCGCAGCAGCAGCTCACGCCTCTCGCCGGCGCCTACCCTTCTGCAGGTGGGAGCACCCCTATCCTTCTCCGTCGACAAACTACCCTCGCTCCCATAGCCCCGAGAGGCCACGCAGCCTCCGTGCGCAAAATCCCCCGGGGCATTTCCGAATTGCTCTTTCTCGTCTTGGCGGGCGAAAATGGTCACAAGAAAATAGAGGCGCTCCTCATCGGTCTCGAAGATGGGATCGGGAGAGCCGTTGTTCCTCAGCGAGGCGAGCATCTTCCTTATGCCAGTGTTGCGGCCCTCAGTGAGGCCCAGCTCCTTCAGGTACTCGCCCACCCGTCGGTTTCGGTACCGTCGGCTCACCGCCCGAAATTGCCTTAGGCCCTCGGCGCTGATCGAGCGGTCGGCTCCGGGAAAGCTGAGTAATTCAATGCGGTCGGGCAGAACGCGCACCTCTATGGGCTCGCGCACATCGTAACCCTTATGATAAACAGCGTTCGCAAGCGCTTCCTCGATCGCATCGTAAGGATAGTTGAAGTAGCGATCGGACTCGGCTCTGTCGGGATACTTCCGAACACGTTCCTCGATGACATTGTTCCTCAGGTAGCGCAAGGCATCTTGCATCTGATGGTGAAGGGGGCCTGCAAAAATATGCTCCTCAAGTCGACTGCCTCCCTCCCCTTCGGGCAGTTCAACGATATCGATGCGCGCATAGGGGAAAAAGCGTTCCGGCTCCGACGCGAAGAACAAGAGCCCGACGTTTTTCGGCTTCAGGTATTCCTTGGGACCCTGCACGATATCCATGCGCTGACAGAGTTCTACGAAGTCCATCGTATCGGCTTCCGCGTACAGCGAGCTTCCCACCTCGCGAAGATATCCCTTGATGAGCGTGATGTTCAGGTCGTCAACTTCCGCTCCATGGTGCACGCGATCATCGAAAGGGACATTATTGGCGAGGTTGTACAGGTCGCGTCTCTCAGCCTCGGATGGCGACAGAGTGCTCGCCATTTTGCGTATCCAATAAATCCGCTCACTCTTTTTCCCCATGCTTTTAGGGGAGGAGTAGGGACGCACGCTTCCGCCGGGCGCCCAAACGACGATGAGGGCTTTGCCCTCGTACTCAGCAACGTCCACAATGGGCATGTAGTCGGGCTGGATAAGCTTGCACTTGTTGACCATATCCTTGAGCCACAGATCAACTTTATCCGTCGGCACCCCCACTACCGTTCGATAGCCTGCGGTATCCTCGCGAACGCCAATGACGAGATACCCTCCACCCCAGTTGTCAATATCATTGGCGAACGCGCAAATAGTCTTGAGAGATGCCTGCGGATCCCACGTCTCCTTGAATTCGATGCGCGCACTTTCCACAATAGTCCCTTCGATCAGGGTTTCTATACTTGTCGGAAGTCCCATGGCATCTCCTCATCACTATCATATTGTTGCAGGATGATAGTATAAATGATAGTGATGATAGAGTAAATGATAGTATAAACGAGAGTGATGATACTGAAAATGATAGCGATAGACGAACGATAGCGATGGGCCATCGCCGCTCGTGGGGCATTTGTGGCGATCGCGAACTTGTTCTTGATTAATTCGGTCATGAAAAGTATTATTCGATTATATTAATAATTTCGGCTCTCAGAGAGAAAGGAGAAGTATGGCCTGTTCATTCCGCTATTTCCTACTTAAACGCTGCCAAGGTTTGACCGGTTTAAACACTACAAGCACGAAGAAGTTCTTCGCCGCCGCCGAGGATGCGCATCCCGAGGCATTCGCGCCGCTTCTTCTGCTTGCGATCTGCGACGGACGCGAGGAATACCTGCTCCGACGCGCGGAGGGCACGAAAGCGGCCGAAACGTTCGACGAGTTCGTCAAAAGCTGGCATGCGTCGGGGCGTCCGCTGGAGGTGTACCTGGGCATGTTGTCCGACGGCGACCCGTTCAAAACCATCCTCGTCGAATGGCGCACCGACTCCTCGCGCATCGAGGTCGACCGCAAAATCCTGAAGTACGTCTCAACCGCCTTCGGCGATCTTCTGGCCGACAAGAATATGACCCGCGCCGAGGCCTGCCGCGTCACCCGCCTGAACAAGGGCAACTTCTACGCCTTCCTCAAAGGGGACACGTCGAAGATGAGCCGCAAGACGGCCATGAACGCCTATCGCGAGATCGCCGCGCTCTAGCGCACACAAGGCCGAGCAAAGCCGAGCAAGCCCTGTGCCCAAACGCCACGGGCCCGCAGCCGCAAAAGGGCTGCGGGCCCGCTTTCGCTGCGGGAGAACACAACTCCCGACAACCGACTCCGCCCTCCCCTACCGCGTCTCTCCGGAAGCAGACGGG
>OLPA01000677.1_pt1 | contig 31366 bp, 38 predicted proteins | sample 1672811 | NCBI WGS metagenome assembly OLPA01 (sample SAMEA3136726, study PRJEB25190) | human gut metagenome | biome: human gut; feature: human-associated habitat; material: faeces | place: Austria | collected 2013
TAACAAATATAACTAGTTGTTTGAGTTATATATTGTAATTCTTATAAGGTTCTACAGTATTAGCTCCAAATGCCAATGGCGGAACATTAAGACATTTTTGCAATACATTCATAACATAATCATCAATTTCTTTCACTTAAAATACCTCCTAAGGCTTGTATCCTTTGATATTCTGCTATTCCTAACTCTAAAACTTCATTAACTATTTCTTCGTCTAAAAAGTCAAATCTTAAATTTTCTTTTGGATATTTTTTTCTAAAATAATCTTTTATAGCTTGCCTTGTGTATTCATCATCTTTTTTACAATTTCTTTTATTACCCTCTCTTGATACCCCAAAATTGAATTTATGTCGTTTGTCTCATCATCAAGTGCTTTTATGTTGGATACTATTTTATTTTTATTTATTACCATATCTTATTTACTCCTCTCCTTTATAAATCACCCATGCAGGTATATTTCCCAGAATTGCCACTAGCATAGTTATTTAAAAATATTTTAATTTGACAAGTTCCATTTTCATTTTCAAAATCACATTGTTTACATCTAAAAATTGGTTCATCTTTGTCTATTGTTTCTTTACAATTCATGCACCAATTGTGACAAAATTGTCCTAATCCTTCTAATGCTTTTTCTAAATTATCTTCATTTCCAATTGTATAAAAATTTTTTGTGTTACAATTTATTTTTTCTTCATTTTTTCTGTTCATTTTATTTTTCCTCACTTTCTAACATTTTCATATAAACTTCTTTTTCAACTAACTGTTCATTTAAACTTTGTTCTAATAATTTTATTTGCTCGTCCTTATTGTTGTATTCATTTTGCCAATTAATTAATCTTATTCCTGTTATAAAAAGCATTACTGCCCATAAAATCACTACCAGAATTATAATTATTTTTAATTCTATATCTTTCATATCTTATTTACTCCTTTACTTGATTTTTTTATTTTTATATGTTATTATTTCTTTATGAACGGTTGGCAGAGTGGCTTAACGCACTTGCCCAATAAGCAAGCATATCTTTTGATATCATGGGTTCGAATCCCATACCGTTCGCAGAGCACCTATATAAAATATAGATGTTCTTTTTTATTCCTTTACCACTAAATCTGCTTTGATTAAATCGTACAATAAGCATTGTAATGAACCAGCAATTGTTAATGGTTCTAATATTTCTATCTGTATGTATCCGTGATTTGGCGTTGTATAAACTCTATATACTGTTTTGCCATGTATTTCTCTTATATATTCATAGCAATTTCTATATCTTCTTTTGAATCCATATTGTTCTAATTCTTCCAAATCTTTTTCTGGATTAATTTTTAATTTTTCCATATATCTATTCTCCTCCTTTTAATATTTTTTCTTTTGCTTTATACCAGCTATTATGTATTTTTAATTTGCTATTTTGCTCGATATGTTCTATTATTTTAAATAACAAGCATGTATCTTCTTTTAAATCATTTATAGAATCATAAGCCTCTAATGGTGGATCTACTCTCTTTCCATTTTTACTTATTTTAAATATCAATATTGGTTGAAACAACCCACTTCCAATCATATTGCTTGGATATAACATTTGTAGTAATATTCTCCATTCTTCATTTATCACATCATTTATATTTTTACTTACTATTTTTCTTACTATCTCTTCTGTAAAATCATAATATCTGTATTTTCCACTTTCAATTAACCTTTTATCATCTTCTTTATAATTTAACATATCTATTCTCCTCCTAATAACTCTGGATTATCATATATATTTCCTATTATTTTTATTTTATAGTTATCTAATTCGCAATTATATAAAGCTAATAAATTTTCTTTTGATTTTATAAAAAAGCAACCATCTTTAAATATTATTATTCCTTTATCATATATACATTCTCTCGTTATCTCAACTATATCGTTTTCCCATATTTTTTTTCCATTTTTATCGTGTAGTCCTGTATATTGACATATAATTCCATTATCACAATGAACCCATTCTTTTTGTTTTTCTAGCCACACCATAGGACAAGTCCATTTTTCATCATTAGTATTATTTGTATTTCCTACCAAGCATTTATTATAAAATTTGTTATCTGCCCATATTCTAAACTTTATTTTTCTATTCATCTTCTCCTCCTACTTTATAGCAATTAGCCATATAACTTTCTTTTGTTAGGATTGTTTTTATGTCTTCTGCTAAAATATAATTTGTATATCTACTATCAACTCTTATTTCTATTGGTTCCCATAAATCTCTTGGCTTATGTATATCTAATACTTCCATTCCATTTACATAGTCTCCAACTTCTATTAAATCTATTAGTTGTTTACCGTGTTTTACTATGCAACATAAACCAATCCACTCTTTATATTGTGATTTTATTTTTATACTTCCTTTTTCAATATCTATTACTTTGTGTATTTCTCCATTATCTGTTCTCACATAATCATTTACTTCTATCTCATTTCTATCTGCTTTGTTCATCTTCCTTGTAGCCCTTAATTCATCTTCATCTAAATCAAACGCCATTATATTTCCTCCCTTGTAATAATTTTCAAATTTAAATCTGGATATTTATACTCAAATAATTTCTGCTTAATCTTAAATGTCTCTGTTTTCATCCCTTTTGTATCCTCTACGACTGTTTGTCCATTTTCCTCGTAAACAAAATCTGCTATGTATTCTATTTTTCTATGTGTCTTGCCATTTTTCTTGAATCCTTCTTGTAATAGAAATGGTACTTGCAGTCTCAAGTTACTTATCTGTTTTGCTCTCTGCAATAACTTTAATTGTCTATATCTTATTGCTTCCAAATTACTATCAAACCTTATGTTATCTACTACTATTTTTCTGTTTCTGTACTTGTTCATTTAATAACTCCTTTTCTATGAGATCTTTCCAGTTCATTTGATTAGCCTCAAAATCTTTACATCTATATCTACTTTGGAAATTTTCATCTTCCAATCTTAAACAACCTGTACAGTACTTACATATACCTTTCATATCTTTTAGTTGTTCCATAAGCTAGTCCTCAAACAATTTCTTATAACATTCTTCACATAGATCTATTTGTTTTTGTTTTTTAAATCCTAAACTATATCCGTTTGGACTTTTCTCTTTTCTCATGACATCTAACCTTACTTCGCTATCTGCATCTATTTCTTTTTGACATTTGTCACATAATACTTTATTTATTTTCATAACTACCTCCTAATTTATTCTTGAAATATGGTTTGCATATCTTTGCTCTATTCCTTTTGTTGTTATCTCATATACTGCAACATTCTTTCCTGTATAATCACATTTCTTTTTATCTATTACCCTTACTAACCCCATTTTCTCTAATTCTGTTAGTCTTGGTGCAGTATAGTTTCTTTCTGTACTTGGTATATATCCTAAATCAAATAACTCTACTGCTATCTCTTTTGCTGTTTGTGGTCCTGTTATTAATCTATCTAAGATTTGTATGTATCTTTTTTTCTTTTTATCTTGTATGTCATTAAAACTCATTTGTCTTGTTTCTGCTGTAATCATTCGTTACTCCTCTCTATTTGCATAAAATTTATTAAAATCTAAATTGTTATAATCTCTTTGCTCATAATTTGCAAATTGTTTTCTTGGCTCATTTCTTATTTGCGAAATTGTTGGCATAAATGAATTTGTTTTTATATATTCTTTTATATTTGAAATATATCTATCTTTGTTCATATCTTTTAAATTTTCATAGAATAACTTTAATTGTGTTCCTGTTAATTTTCTGTTGTAGTTATCTTGTAAAATATGTATTCCTTCCATAAATTCAACTTTATTCATTTAAAAACTCCTCCTCTGCTGTACGACCTTTTTTATTATCTTGTTTTGCATCTGCTAGTGTTTTTATTCCTGCCTTTTTCCAGTTATTTAATATAGCTTTTATATATTGCATTGTTCTTTTATTAGCTTCTACGCTTATTTGCATTGCATAAATGATTAAATCTACTGGCATTTCTTTTGCATAGTCTGATAATATTTCCAGTCCATAAGGTGTTATTAAGCCTATATTGTTGTTATAAAAATCAATAATTTGTTGTAGACCGTCAATACAACTTTCGCCTACATTGTCATTATTATTTTCATTATCATTTACATTTACATTTTCATTATCATTTACATTAGTTTCTATTTTGCTTTCGTTTTGCTTATCTTTTGCTTTCATTTTGTTTTTAGTTTGCTTTCCATTTTCATATTTTTTATAGTTTGCATCCAATTGAGGTTTTACTAATGAAAATATTGCTCTTGCTATTCCAGTTAGTTCAATTTCTTCTTGCTCTAATGCATATATAGAAATTGCTTTATATATTTGCAATTGTGCGTCTTCTGGAACTTCTTTTATTGCTTCATAGAAACTTCTATAAAATATAAAACTATCTCTCGCCATAATGTGCTTTCCTTTCGTAAAATAAAGGACTAAAACTTATGTTGCCTTAGCCCTTGTTGATATAACTTTTTCCTATTAAATTTATAAATTCTTCTTTTGTGTGAGTCTTCATATATTCTTTTTGTGTATCTATTCTTAATTGATTTATTATTGCTTCATTAGAATGACATCTAGGACATATTAGTTTTACAAATCTACTTTTTATGCTTCTTTTTCTGTTGCTTCCACCATATACCTCATGAGGATCTAATCGTTTTGAGTATTTACCACAAACTTCACATATTCCTTCTTTAACTATGTCTTTGTCTCTTTGTCTCTCTAATTTTGCTAATTTCTTGCTTTTCTTTTTTATTTCTGTTACTTCTTTTTTCTTTTCTGATTTATTTTTTGGTATTGGGTTAAATGAATTACTTAAATCTGTTACTATCATTTCTTATCCCAACTTTCTAATAAGCTATTAATTTCTGCTTGTGGCTTTGTTTCTATATTTAATTCTTTAGCCTGTTGTACTAATAATTCTATTAATAAACTCATTTCTTTTGTGTTATATGTGCTAGAGCCATAATAAGCTTGTACTTTTACACATTTATCTTTTCTTGATATTTCTCTTATAAGAAAACCTAAACCTTGCTTTTCCCATATTCTTTTAAAATCTTCAAATGCTTTTTCTTCTACTATCATTGCTTGAAACGTTCCTATGTTCAAAATTGCATCTTTGTATATATCTTCTTTTGTTATTACTGCATCATTTGTTGTTAATTTCTTTGCAATTAAATCGCATATAACCCAACAATAACTATTTGCATCTAAAGACCTCTTCTGATACCATTTTTTTAGTTCTACATTTAGCTTATTTTCATTTTTTAATTGTTCAACAATATTTATGTCGTTTGTATCTAATAAAAGGCTTATTTTTGGTTTCCTCGTATTAAAATCTATACTTATATCATTTATAATTCCTGTAGTTTGCATATTTACCTCTCCACGTGTTGATGCATTAAAACATATTCTGAATTTTCTCCCATGTTATTTAATAAAAATTCACTAGCTTGTTGTTTACTTAAATGACTATCTTTTGCTCTAAATTCATAAACATATTTGCAATCTTGTTGTTTTTCTTTTATTCTTTGTTCTATTTCATCTTCGTCATAATTTCCTTCTATGAGATATAAATCATAATTTTTAGCACTTATTCCTTCAACTGTTTTTGTGTCTGTCATATAAATTACTTTATAATCATCAAATAACACTCTATAACCACATTGTGGTACATCATGATATAATTTGATTGGTACTATTTTAAATAACCTATAGTCGTATCTTGTTCCAATTTCAAGTATGTCTATGTTTTTTCTCTCAACTCCACATTCCAGTAATGGTTGTAATAACCATTCACAACAAGCAAATCTCAACGTTGGTCTCTCTTGTGCTATTTTTTTTATCGTTTCTCTTTTAAAGTGATCTGAATGTATATGAGTGAGGAGTACTATTTTTAATTGTTTATAATACTTCTCTAATCTTTTAAAAGTAACTCCACAATCTATTAAAATTATGTCTCTTATTATCGTTGCATTTCCTGTACTACAACTAGATATAATTTTATAATTCATTCATTGATACCTCTTTTGTATTCTCTATTTGTTCTTCTATTATTTCTCCTTGTACTTCAATAGGCTCTTGTTGTGAAATTTCTTGTTGTACTTCCTCTGCTTCATACATTCCTGCTAAGTCTTCAACAAATGTTTCTCTTAACGCTCTAACTTTTGCTACCTTTTCAACCATTGTTGCCCCTTTACTTCCCCAATTTGAATTTAATTGTCCTTGTCCTGTTTTTTGTGCTACTTCGTTAAAACTTACACTTGAATATGTAGAATGTGACCAATCTTTTCTAAACACTCTAGCCCAACCACCTACAAGTTGTTCTGTTCCTAATCTAAATGTTCCTTGTCTTTCTTCTATTGTTCCATCATCTTTTTGAACTATGATTCCACTTTCCATTCCGTCATAATTTGGATTTAACACTGCTCTTTTTAATATTGCATCTTTTCCAACAACTAATTGTGCAGGTACTCCCGCTTTATATTTGATTAAATATGCTTCTCTTAAAAATGGATTTAATTTTCTAGGTTATAATTTTAGAATTATTAATAATAAAACTATTATTAACTTAAGTAAAAGTGCAAGAAATAATATTAAAAAAGGTATTAAGAAAGGTATTTATAGGTATCAAAATAATATGATTACTTTTGAAAAATATTTTTATTCTTTAGAAAATTATTTACATAGTTATAATTTTGTAAAGAAAGATAAAGTAAAACATATTATTAATAGGTACTATTAATATAAATATAGGGAAGTTTTTTAGAAAAACAGTTCCTCAAACCCTGTTAATGTCACTAACAATGGCGGTCTGAATAGCAACTCTGCTTATAACGGTTATGCAGTTTTTTATAGCTTCTTATGTTTAGTCTAGGTTTTATGGTTAAGGCTATAAAATGTAAAGCATAAGAAACATAAACTTTCCTTAAAAGTATTATACTTTTAAAAGATAATAGATGGACGAAAGAGTATAAGTACTCTTTCTATCGACATCTAATAAAATAATATGAAAGAAAGATATGATGTTTTAAAACATATTTATCAAAATTATTTAATATTAATAATTAAAAATAATAAATATGTTACTTTTGATGAAGATAAAATAATATTTAATTATATAAATAAAAATTTAAATAATTATGAAATTAATTATATAATATTAGATAATTTAGATATTATAGTAAAAAAAGAATATGAAAATAATAATTATTTAAATTATTATTTCAAAGTTAATTTAATTAATATATTAGAAAGAAGGTTATTAAATGAAAAATAATAAAAAGATTGTTATATGTATATCATTAATTGTTGTTACTTTGAGCATTTTATTAATAATAAGTAATAAACCTAAAAAAACATTTAATTATAATGGAAGTACTATTGCTTTACTTGTAAATGGTAAAGTATCTAATGCATTTCCCAGTAAAGGTTTATATCAAATAGATATAAACTGTGATAATGCTGATGGAGTATGGGATATAGATAACTGGAAATTAGATATTAAAAATATAATTGGAAATGTTTCTTGCAATGTATCATTTACAAGTAATCCTAAACTTCTTTCTAATGTAGTTAATACTACAAGCACTTCCGGAGAAGCAAGTGGAAATGGCCTTTTATATAAATCTGATTATGGAGTAAGATATAAAGGAAATAACCCTAATAATTATATTTGGTATAACAGGCAGCTTTATAGAATAATTGGTAAAACACCAGTATGTACAGCAGTAAATACTGATGGTACTTGTAAAACTTGGAATAATAATGGACTTGTTAAAATAATAAGAAATGATTCAATTGGAGGACTTTCATATAATGCAAATACTACATCTAGTTCAACTTGGGTAGGAAGTACAATTCAAAAAAATCTTAATGAATGTTTTTTAGGCCAAATTAATAGTAGAAATAATAGTGCCTGTGCTGCTTATTGTTATTCATATTATGATAGTTCAAAAAAACCAGTAGCTAAATGTGATTATACGCAAAATGGAATTGCCTCAAGTGGAGACTATTATAATATGATATATGATGGTGTATATTGGAATATTGGGGTTACTAGTTCTACATCTACATCTGGAAAAACACAATATGATAAAGAAAAAACAAGTCAAACTAGTACTACTTTAAAGGTTGGACTCATGTATGCAAGTGATTATGGCTATGCAATGAATGGTAGGTATAAAGATAATTGGTTATTTACAAAGGGATATGAATGGACAATGAGTGCCTACAGTTCCTCAAACCCTGTTAATGTCACTTTCCATGGCGGTCTGCGTAGCTACTCTGCTTATCTCGGTTATGCAGTTAGGCCAGTCTTATATCTAAAATCTAATGTATATGTTGTTTCAGGAGATGGTTCTGAGGGTAATCCATATAAAATAATGCTTGGATAATAAATCGTGCTTCGCTATGTGAAGCCGATTTTTTTATAAAAAAATATAATCAATTACTTGAATAAGTAACCTAGTTTTGATAAAATAATTATGTATGATAAGAAAGGGTAAGATGTATGAAGAATAAAAGCCTTGTAACGATAATTTTAGTAAGTATAGTAACTTTTGCAGCTTTAGTATTTTCACTTTATAAATTTGTTTTGAAAGAAAAAACAGTGTTTTATAGTGATGGTTATGTAAGTATAACCGATAGTGATGTACCAGAAAAAGCCTATTTTATAAAGGGAACAGAGTATAAAAAAGGATATAGTGATGATGTAATATTTACTTCAAAAGATGATAAGAAAACTGTTGCAAGTATTTATTCATTTGCATTTTATAATGATAAATCAATAAGTTTTTTAAATGATGGTGTACTTATGCCACTTGATGATTTAAATGAAAAATATCTTTCTTATTACAATATTAAAAGTAAATATTTAATTAATTATAAAGATGATAGATATTTAATTAGTTCTAAAAATAAAGATATTACTTTTAGTAGTTTTATTGGAAGAATAAGTGATACAAAATATATAGTAGCCGGTAAAAACTTAAAACTTAAATTAACAAGTTCTGAAAATATGTATGAAAACTATTATTTTGAATTTGAATTTATTGATGGTGGACTTGTTAGAATAACAAATGAAACATTAAATATTGAAACTATTGCATCAGAATGCTATATATTAACACCTGATAATGTAAAAGTTGATTTAGATAAAAGAATAATTAGTGTAGGAGATGAAACTAAATTAAACTTATCTGAAATAGTAATTAATAGTGATCAAAATATTGATATTTTATATGATGATAAAAAAGATGATAATAATACAGGAAATACCACAGTTAAACCTAATAAACCTAATATTAAAGTAGAAGATAGATATCAAGTTGAAACAGTTGTTGATTATAAAAAAGCTCCTTATGTAAGACTTTTATCTAGTAATGTAAATTCTCATAAAATAGATATTAATTTTGATGTAATTGATGATAATAATTTAATAACATCTTCAGTATATGCAAAACTTTTAAATGTTAAAACTGGTGATGTAATTGATTTAAAAGAATATAAAACTTATGGAAAAATAAATGAATATATTTATGATGGACTTAAAAGTAATAGTAAATATATATTAACAATTTATGCTTCATATAAAGGTAATACTGGAGTAGTAAGTGATTATGTATTATTCCAAAGAACATTTAATACTTCTGAAATTGGAGCACTTCTTGAACTTGATTATAAAAGTAGTAATAGTTTATCTTATAACATTAATGTAAGTAAAACATCTACATTTACATCAGGAACACTTAATTTATATGATGAAAAAAGTAATTTAGTAGATAGTGTTAGATTTGAAAATAATGGTCAAAAAATAAATCATACATTTAATAATTTAAACCCTAATAAAAAATATATTGCTAAAATCGAAGATATTACTTATGGAAGTATATCTTATCCTGATGGTAATGCTGCAAGTGTAACATCAAGTACATTAAAAATTAATCCATTTAAGGATGCTCAAATAATGCCTAGTGTTACCACAACAGTTAATAAAAAAGATTATACAGTAAGTATTAAGTTAGAAAATGTAGTAGATCCAAATAATTCAATTAAAAAAGTAATATATAATATTTATGATGAAGGTGATAATTTAGTAAAAACTATTACTAAAGATAAACCCCTTGAGGAAGTATTAAAATTTGAAAAACCTTTAGAAAAAAATAAAAATTATTATGTAAATGCTATAATAAGTATTAATGATAATGAAAAAAATATTGATTATCGTACAGAAAATAGTCCTTTATTTAATATGAATAATCTTCAGGCACCAACAATTAGTGCTAAAAATATTTATATAAGTGCATCAACTGTAACTGGAGAGTTTACTATATATGATCCAGATAATACAATTGATAAAACTAAAAATATTTATGTAGAATATAAAAATATGAGTAGTGGAGATGTTAATACTACTGCTCTTACTTATACTGATTGTTCTTCATCTGAAAGTGAAACAACAAAATGTGCAAGTATTAATCTATCAATGCTAAAAAGTTCTACAAAATATACATTAGATTTATATGCATATTATGATTTAAAAGATGAAGAAAAACCTGCAGGAGTTAATTTTGTAGATAGAACATTAATATTTACAACTGAGGCAAATGTAGTTAAAACAAATATGGAAAGTATTACATTAACTGATGAAGAAGCATTTAAAGATATATTTAATGTTAATGTTAATCTTGAAATAAGTAAATTAATTGATGAAAGTATAACCGCAGATGTTATTAAAGAAAACTTTAAAAGTTTTGAAATAGAACTTTGTGAAGGAACTTTATATAATAACTCACATATATCTTCGATAAATGTTACAGAAAATATTATAGCTGATTACTTTGATGGAACAAAGAAACTTACTTTAGCGGATTTTGGTTATACACTTGATATGCTTCGTGAAAGACATAAAAATGGTATAATATCTAAAAATTATGTAATATTTATTAAAAATGGAATAAGTGGAAATGATTCAGTAGTTTTTGATCCAGGATACCTTGAATTTAGAATTAATGATTCGCTTTTGGTACTTGCCTCTGGAGAAGCAACAATAGAGGTTACTCAAATACCTAATGCTGGTAAAGATGAAAACTTAAAGGATGATACAACTATTGGTCTTAAAATAACACCAATCTTAAAGGATACTACATCTGAAAATGAAGAAGAAGTAACTAATAATAATTCAATTAAAAAATACATTAAAAAGATTAATTATAAAATATATGATATAACAAATGGTAAAGATGAAGCAAATACATTAAAAATAACTGATGAACTTGAACTTACTGCCTCAGATAATTTACCTGAAAAAACTTTATATTTTTCTGATTATGAATTTTTAAAACGTGGACATATTTATGTAGTAGAGTATACTTTATCATTAAAATTTACTCCAGAAAGTGATGAATTATTATTCCCATTTAATAAAGATGATTTAAGTAAAAATGAACCAGTTACCTCAGAAAATATTAATGTTTTAAAGGAAGTTCCAACAGTTTATATGTTTGCTTGGGAATCTGCAGAAAACTTTATTACATATAAATATGAGATAATTGATAAAGATAAAGCAATTAATAATAATGATTTTAATTTATATTATTCTGTAAATGAGAATGAAGTAATTAATCCTAGTGAAAGTGTTACTTGTCCAAAACCATTGAGAGCATATAATGCTTCAGCTTATAAATGTGCAAAGATTAATAATTTAAATAATGCTGATAATTATAAAATACATGTTAATGTAAAACTTATTGAAAGTGATACTTATGAAAGTAGTTATGCTTTAGTAAATGAAAAAGTATTTAATGGTATTAGTCCTCTTGAAATGAGTTATAATATACTTAAAACTGAAAATAAATTAATGTATAATAACTTACTTATTATGAAACTTACTGGTCAAACATCAAAAGTTGCTACATATAATTTGATTTTATCAGATGGAAGTTCTACATTTAAAATAGAAAATATAAATAATAATAAAACTGAAGGATTCTTAGATGCTATCGGAGGTAATAAGATAACTTATACTAAAGGTAGTGAAACAAAAACATGGAATTATACAGGTTATGATAAAAATAATGATTTACTTCATACTGCATATATTGGAACATGTGAAGAAGACTTATGTTTATATTTAGATTATTCTAAATTATATTACTCTAGCACTTTTGGTTCAGTTTTTGAAAGTTATAAAAATAAAAATATAACTGTTACCCTTGAGGGTTTATATGATACAGGCAAAGTAGGATTTTTAGGAAATACTAGTAAAAAATATGCTTTTGTTAAAAGTGAAACTGGTGAATATGTTTTACTATTTGATAGAAACTTTACTTTATCCCAAAATGCAATTGGAGCATATTATCCATTTACCTCAGGAGGATATTTTGTCGATGATGATGAACCGGGAGCAGGTAATAATACTTATGTAAATAATGATTATTTTACAGGTAATATTTACTTTAAAAACCTTGCATCAAGATATTTTGCTAATAAAAATGAAATATTCTATGAAAGAAAAGTTGATTACAAAGTTAATGAAAAAGGCGTAACAATATATTTAAATAAAGATTATGAAGCTATTGATATAAAAGAACTTGGTACATCAGAAATTAGTAGTTTAGATAATATGTTTACTTATGAAAATGTTGTACCATCACTTAAAATTAATTTAGTATCTCCGACTATAAATGGAGCTAAAATTAATATGCAAATATCTGGTATTAAAGAAAGTGATATTGATAATGAAGATAATGTTAAATACCTTTATTTAGAGGTAGGAAATAATACATTAAAGATTAATAAAGATGAACTTACTTCTCAAAGTGGAGTAGTAAATGGTAATAGTTATGTAATTAAAACATATTCAAATTATTTATTAAATCTAAAAAGTGTAAAAGTGGATAATAAAGTAGTAACTGATTATAAATATGATTATTTAACAAAGACTATTAAATTTAATGATGAAGAATATTCTGGTAAAAAGATTGATATTACATATGAAATAACTTTATATGGTCTTGATATTAATACTGAATATACTATGAAAGCTTATATGATGATTTCTTCAAAGAAAGTATATTTAACAGATTCATCAAGTACTCTTTATGAAACATTTAATTATTCATTTAAAACTTTAAGTGAGGCTGATGTAAAAGTAACTGATGCTTCATTTGATATTAATTCTAAAGATGATTATTCACAAAGATTATTAAATTTAAATTATAATATTTCAGATATTATTGGTATTAAATCAGTGGATTATGAAATTTGTGCAGATGGTGTATGTGCTACAAATATTCAAAATTGCAGTGATGATAATTACAATGTTTTAGGTGGAACTACATGCGCTAAATCAAATAAATATGATATGTCAGCATCTTTTGATATAACTGGTGATAGTTTTATATTTGGTAAAGATTATCAAACTAAATTAACTGTTAAAGTGGATACTCCTTCAGGAGAAAAAGAAATAGTTATCTATAACAGTGGGGTAAATGCTCGAAGTCTTAATGCTCCAAACTTAGATGTTATTAAAGCAAGTCATTATAATACAACAAGTGGTTATTACTTAAATTTCAAAATTGCCTTTAATGACCCTGATAAAGTTGTTACAAGTGGTAATTATAAAGCATATCTTGCAATACTTCAAAATGGTGAATATAAGGTTGTAAGTGGCTCTGAAGAAGTTAAAAATATCTTTAGTTCAAATAATAAAACAAGATATAATAACCTCGAGGAAAATAAACAATATTATTTCATTATAGAGTATGATACATATATAAATAATAATGGAACAACTGCTCTTGAACATCATTTTGATAGATACTTAATGTTTACATTAAATAATTATCATATTAATACAGGACTTGTCCAATATATAGCTGATAACTATGTTGGTGAAGATCAAAATATTTATGGTGAAACTACATTAAGATTTGGTTATGCAGCTAATATAATGAAAGATAATGTACCTTTAGAACCTGATGAAGATTATGTAGAGCAAGAGGCTTATGTAGTAGGAATAACTTATGCAATTAACTCAATCGAAAGTTCAGTAGGAAATATTTATATTTCTGGAACAAAGATGTTTGATGAGTTAAGTACTGATGAAGATGATAAGATTATTTATATAACTGGTTCAACAGAAAGTTCCGTAGTCGGAGATAGTTATTATCAAATAATGCTAAAACATAATGGTACAAAAGGTCAAAATGCTAATGCTTATGCTTATACTGATGAACTACTTTTAAGAAGTGCTGGTTATAACATAGTATATAAATTCTATTTAGGCGGAGCTATTGCTAAAGATTTAAATACTGAGGAAAAATGTATTGCAAATGCTATTTCAAATAAATGGAATGCTCAAAAAAATGAATGCTATATTCTTGGTAGTGAAAATAATGCTACAACAAGAACTGAAGATAAGAAAAGAGGGTAAGAATGAGAAAATTAAATTCAAAAAATAAACTTTTAATTTTAGGACTATCAATTTTTACCTTCTTAGTTCTTTCAGCAGTGTGTGTATTTATAATATTTAAAATAAAAGATTATAATGTAAAATATGACGTAAGTTCAATAAGTTATTTATATAATAAAGATAAAGAACTTATAACAGTTAAAAATAATAGTTATATTAAAAAAGATTTTATTGGTAATTATTATTTAGTTCAAGATAAGAAAAAAGTTTCTTTAGGAAATAAAGTAGTAATATATAATAGTTCTACTGGAGAAATGAAACTTCTTGGAACATTTTATGAAGTACTAGATAATGGAGAAACTAAAAAATATACAAATGAAAATATATTTTCTGCTTTATCAAATAAAATATTTAAAATAAGCGATCGAAAATATTTACTTACAGGTAAAGTAATTAAAAGTGAGGATGACTTATTAAATGCAGAAAATTATTTACTTGTAGATTTAGATAAAGTTGGAAATTCTTATGTATATAATAATGTAATAAGTTATAAATCTTTTGGAGTTCTTAATTTAAAACTAGGTAATTTTACATTTAAAACTAATGAAGAAAAACTTGTATATGATGATAAAGAGTTTGATCTTGCTAAAATAAGTGGTTCAACAAATGAATATTTTAATAAAAAATATGAAGAGAAAAAACCTGATAATAATGAAACTGATAATGTTTATCCAGATAATAATTATACATTTATCAATAATATTCATCAAACAATAACTAATAATAAATATGTTACTCATAAAACTATGGTACTTGATAGTAAATCAGATAGTAATAGTATAACAGTATCATATATGGTTTATGATCCTCTTACTGAGTTTACTAGCGTATATATTGTAGTAAAACTTGGTGATTCGGAAGTAGGAAGATATACAGTAGACCCTTCCTCGACTACATATGATATAAAAGGTTTACTTCCAGGGCAAGAATATACTTTAGAGTTCTATTATGATTTTAAAGATAATGGAAATGTAGTAAGTCAAAAATTTGATGAAATAAAAGTTAAAACAAAATCAGTAAATGGACAAATTACACTTGATAAAGTAAGTGCAAATAGTGTATCATATATATTGAAAGTAGATGGTAGTATTGATTATGCAAAAGCAAATCTTTATATAGATGATGTTTTAGTGGCTACGGATAGTAATTTAAACCTAGAACTTGCTAAAAATGGTGGTTATACAGGTTTATTTAGTTATTCTGGTGTAGGTAAGGTTGCTAAAATAGTAATTGAAGATGCAACACTTAATGGTTCAAATATGGGCATAATTGCTACATATAAATATATTTTATAAGAAGGAGTGATAATATGGAAAGCGTACTTTATGCAACAATGTTAGCAGTTGGTATAATCTTAGGTCTTACATTCTTAGGTTTATCAATTGGTTTAGGTATTATGGGAGGTAAAATAGCCGAGTCTATTGGTAGAAATCCAGAGACTAAAAATGATGTTATTCATTCAATAATGACTATTTTAGTCGTTTTAGCGGTATTTTTATTATTCTTATTTACCTTTATTTACATTCTTTTATATCTAAATCCGTTTGTTAGCTAATGGAAATAGTATTACTTTTAATATTAACTGGATTACTTTCAGTTATAATGTTCTTTTCTCTAAAAAAACTTATTGAGAGCTTAAATAAAGATAGTCAAAAATATTACTTTAAGACTATGCAAGCTCTTGATAAGAAAATAGAGGAAAAAAACAAAGAAACAAATGAAGAAAAAATTAATAATGAATTTTATGAAGAGGATAAAAAGAAGGTAGAAGTAAAAGAGGGTATCGATAAATCACTTCTTGATATTTATAATAATGCTGATTATGAAAATGGTAATGCCTTAAAAATTGCTAATAAAGTTGATGCAATATTTAAGATTGATGAAGATAAAATAATATCTGATTTTGTTAAGAATAATACAGTAGATGAAAATTATAAATATTATCAAAGTATTTACGATAGATTTAGTCCAAATCTAATATATAAACTTAAAATGCTTAATAAAGATAATCAAATAAATGAAATATCTAAAATGCTTAATGAAGATGAATATAAAGTATTTTATGATTATTTAAAACATCATAAGTTTAAGTTAAATAGATTTTTATTAGATTTTGAACTTAATATAGAAAAAACAAATCCAGTTATTGAAGTTATAACTGGTGATAAAAATAAGAATTATAATCATATTAATCCATATGTAAAAACTTCTTATAGTGATGATATATATAAAGGAATTATAATTAAATATCAGGATAGAATTTATGATTATAGCATAAATGAAAGGGATGTGTGACTTGTGAGTGTTATGTGGGATGAAATAGCAAAAGATGTTATGAAAGATATTAATGAAGAAAATAATGTCTTTTCTATTGGCAAAGTTATAAATATTACTGGAAGTATGATTGAGGTAGCGGGCCTTAAGGATGTTGCATTTTTTGAAAGTGTTAGCATTTTAAATAAAGCAAAAGGTTATGTATCAGCAATCTATGAAAATACAGTAAATATTTCTTTAGTAGAGCAAAATGATACCATTTTAATCGGAGATAAAGTTTATACACTAAATAAAAACTTTAAAGTATCTTTTTCAATGGATAGTTTAGGTAAAGTAATAGATGTATTTGGAAATGATTTAATAAGTGGTAAAAAGTTTGATAATTTACTAGAGTTTGATGTAGAAACAGGTAATATTCCTTTAGTTGAAAGAAGTGAAGTTAAAAGAGAATTTTTAACTGGTATTGCTGGTATAGATTTATTCTATCCAATAGGTAAAGGGCAAAGACAACTTATTATCGGAGATAAAAAAACTGGTAAAACTCAAATTTGTCTTGATATGATAGCAAATCAAAAAAACTCTAGAATGCTTTGTATTTATGTAGCAATTGGTAAAACAAAAAAAGAAGTTAAACAAATTTATTATGAGCTTACTAAGATGGGAGCCATGAGTTATACAATTATAATTGCATCATTTTTTGATGATTTACCTGCGAAAAGTTATGTTACACCTTATGCTGCGACAAGTATTGCAAAATATTTTATGAGACAAGGAATAGACGTTCTAGTAATATTTGATGATTTAAAGAAACATGCAGATATTTATAGACATATGAGTTTGGCCGCTAAAAAGGTTCCAGGAAGAGATGCTTATCCATCAGATATTTTCTATACACATGCAAGACTACTTGAAAATGGTTGTCAACATATAGGTGGAGGTTCAATTACAATGATTCCAGTAGTTGAAACTCGAAGTGGAGATATTACAGATTATATTTCCACGAATATTATTTCTATTTGTGATGGACAACTTGTTTTATCACTTAAGAAATTTAATAAAGGTGAACGTCCAGCAATTGATTATGGACTTTCCGTATCAAGACTTGGTGGAGCAGTTCAATCTAGAGAAATGAAAAAAGTCGGTATTAAAATTAAACAAGATTTACTTTCATATTTGGAAATTAGAGATATTTATGAACTTGTTAATCTTGATGATTTAGGAGAAAATATGAAAAATCGTATGATCGAAGGTCAAAAGATTTTATCTAAACTAAATCAATATAAATATAGTCCTCTTACAAAAGAGGAAATGACAACTCTATTTGATGATATTAAGGAGGTAAAATAATGATAGTTGGTAAAGTACTTAGTATATTAGATGTTTCAATTAAAGTTATTTTATCTACTGATGAACTTGAAATCGGAGATATACTTACTACTAAAGATGGTAAATATAATTTTGAGGTTGTATCATTAACTTCAGTCGAAGCGACTTGTATTACTCTTGAATCTAACTGGGGACTTAAAAAAGGTGAAAAACTTTATAAAAAAGCTAAAGGTATTGAAATAGAATACTCTGATAGAGCGATAGGTCGTGTATTTGATTCTTATGGTAATATTGTTGATGGTAAACCATTTACAAGTGAAAAAAAGAAAATTACAAGAAATAAAACAATAAGCCTTCAGGACCTTGATATTGAGGCAAAACCACTTTGGACAGGTATAAAGATTATAGATTTCTTTGCTCCAATCCAAAGAGGATTTAAAATAGGTTTAATTGGTGGTGCTGGTGTAGGTAAAACCGTACTAATTCGTGAACTTATTCATAATATTTATAATTCAACAAGTGCTAATGCAATCTTTATTGGTGCTGGAGAACGTTCTAGGGAAGGGAAAGAACTTATCGAAGAAATGGATAAGAATGGTTTACTTGATAAAATAGCTTTAGTATTTGGTCAAATGGGTTCAAACCCAGTTTCAAGAAGTAAATCAATTGAATCAGGTCTTACTATTGCCGAATATCTTCGTGATGAAAAGAAAAAAGATGCTCTTGTATTTATAGATAATGTATACCGTTTTATACAAGCACGAAGTGAAATAGCAATGGAACTTAAAGAAATCCTTGTAGAAAATGGTTATATGGCTAATATGAATGAACTTATTAGTAAAATTGAGGAACGTGCAAACTCTACTAAAGATGGAGCAATTACATCATTTCAAACAATTTATGTTCCAGCCGATGATTTAAATGATGAAGCTGTACAAAATATTTCATCATATATGGATGGACAAATTACTCTTGATCGTAAGATGAGTGAAAAAGGTTTATATCCCGCAATTAATGTATTTAAATCTACATCAAAACTTGTAGATATTGATGTTTTAGGAGAAAGACACTATAATCTTTTGAAGAAAGCATTAGCATATTATACAAGATATGATGAACTCGAAGAGGTTATTGCAATACTTGGTGTAGATGAAATGAGTGAGGAAGATAAAAATATTTTCTATCGAACAAGAAAACTTCGTAATTATTTTTCACAACCACTATTTGCATCAGAATCATTTACAAATATGCCCGGTGTCAAAGTAGATATCGAAGATATTTTAAATGATGTAGAAAATATTTTAAATGGTAAATATGATTTTATTGATGAACTATCATTTTTATATATAGGTGCTTATGGAAAATAAGGGAATACTTGTAAATGTATTTGAACTTGAAACAGGTCTTACAACTTACAAGGATTGTGAATATATAAGAATAACTGATGAGAAATATAATTTACTTGTAATGCTTGATTATACACCAATAATTGGCGAGGTAAATGGTAAAATTGATATTATGTATAATGGACAAGAAATACATTATGAAGGTGTTAAAGCAAGTTTTATGAATAGTAATAATGTATTTAATTTAATGATACAAGGGAGGAAATAATGGTAGAATTTATTCAAAAATATTTCTTTTTAGTAATTGTTTTTTCCCTTTTCCTTGTTCTTATTTTTGCTCTTTATTTCATTATAAAAAAGCAAGGTAAAAATAATTATAATCTATATGGAATGTTTTTAAATCTAAAAAATAATGAAATATTTGCTTTAAGTTTAATTATTATTAATTACTTATTTCTAACATATTTTCTTATTTTTAAATTAGATTTTAGCGTTTCTTTTGCCGTAGTTAGTGAAATTTTAATATTACTTAGTTTTATTTTAGTATTAAAATGGAAAGCACTTTTTATAAATTTACTTATAAATGGTGTCAATGTTTCAACAATTTACCTTGCCAATTTAATTAATGAAATAAAACTTGCAAATACTGAAAATTACATTTATTTCTTTTTACAAGTAGCAATAAATTTATTTGGATTATTCTTTTATATGTTTACACATTTAAAATTTATAAGAGATATTAGGAAGGTAAAAAATGAAAAAGAAAATAATTAATTTTTTTAAGAAAAATTATATTGTCGTATCTATAATTTTAGGACTTATACTAGTTATCATAAGTACAATTATTATTGTTAGAATTATAAATAACTCTAATAAAGTAGAACTTAAAAGTACTTATGAAAAAGTATATCAATATGATGCATTAAAGAAAAATACTTATGAAGCACATATTACATATGAGGATGATAGTATTATAGATATAAAAAATGCTGGAAATGAAATTGATGAAGATTCAATTATTTATTCTGAAGCACTTTCTAAAATAATTTTACCTAAAAAAATGATAATCTATTTTTATAATAAAAATAATGAGAGTTATAGTTTACCAAAGTATACAGTTATTGAAGATAATAAATCATTATTTAAATTAAAGTATAATAAAAAAGAAACTCTAAAAAATAATTTCTTTTTATATGATAACGAAGATACTTATGTTGTATTTGAACCTTGCATTTTAAAATATAATGGAAATGAAATAAATCTTTCAAGATTTAGCTTTGTTTATGTAAATAGTAATTATATTATGTATTATGATTATGCAAATAGTAGATTTTATTATGAAGATACTAAAATAACAGGTGCATCACTATATTTAAATGATTACATAATTGATTTAATTAACGATGCCTCAGTTAAAAATAAAAATGTAAGTTTACTTAATAGAAATATAGATACTCTTTCTATATTAAAGGAGGATTAAAATGGATTTAGTAGGAAAAACACTTTGTGATGAAACTGGCGAAGAATATGTTGTATTAAAACTTATTAATTATAAAGCGATTAAATGTGCTTATGCCGTAAGTGTTAATAGTGATGAAAAAAAGATATTTCAAGTTTCTGGAAATGGACTTATATCAATTGATAGTAAGAAAATGATTAATGATATTACCCAAATGTTAATTGATAGTAAAGATATTAAAGATGAAGCAAGAAAGATTAAAGATGGAGAAACTATAGCGGATTATTTTAAATATTTAGATGAGTTTTATAAAACTAGAATTAATACAATAATGTAGGTGTAATATGAAAAATATTAAACCTATAGTACAAGTTATGAATTTATTTTCTCTTGTTAGAATAAATTCTGCGAAAAGTAAAGTCGAAGAATTTGGTATAACAAGTTCAGTTCTTACTAAAATAATATCTTCGATTATGTATAATGATAATATAGTTCTTGACAAAAATTCGATAGAACCAGATGCCTCAAAACCAGTACTTAATATTTATATTGCCTCAGATTATGGTTTTTGTTCTTCATATAATCAGGTTGTTTCTCAAAAGATTAAAGAAACTAAAGACGATTATAAAATTATAATTGGTAGAAAAATTGCTTATGAAGATGATAAAACAGTTATGAAAATAGCAAAAGATGATTTTTATAAAGAACTTGATAGATTAAAAGAATATCTTACAAAAGCAATTAATGAAAAAAGTTATAGTAAAATAGTTATTTATTATAATCATTATTATAACTTTTCAAAAAGTGAATTTACAAGTATGCAAGTTTTCCCAGTAGTTTATGATGAAAGTGCAAAAGAAAATGTTGATTTTTTAATAGAAACTGATATTAAAAGTTTTATAAATAATTTAATCGTTTATTATGTTTGTTATGAACTTGAAATATGTGAAATATTTTCTTGGGCAAGTGAAAACGTTATTAGAAATGCGATGACTTCTTCAGCACTTAAGAAACTTGATGAACTTGAAATGGAAGAAAAACTTCGTGAACTTAGAAAGATTCGTGAAAAAGGTCTTAAGAAAAATATTGAAAACTCTAAAAAAGTAATATTTACAAATAATGAAGATGATGATGATAATTGACAAAAAATATAAGTTAAGATAAAATGATAGTGAGGTTAATGTATGAATAAAAAAGGACAAGCTTTAGTAGAATATATTTTAATTATTGCTCTTGTAAGTGTACTTGCAATTGCTTTAGTTAACTATTTTGGTGGTTATTTAAAAGACTCTATCACTAAAACAAGCTGCTCAATGATTGGCCAGGAATACGTTGCTGGTGAAAAACCAGGTGATGGTAAATGTAAATAAATTAGTTTTTCTAATTTATTTTTTATGGGAGGAAATATGGAAAAAGATCTAAAATTAATTGTTATGAAAGGTGCAAAACCTTTAGGAGAAAAAGTGGATGTTTACTTAAAAAAAGCCTTTAATACAGATAATACTTTTATCGTGGATACCTCAAATCCAAGATTTAATAATGGGGAAGCAAAAGCCCTTATTAATGAGTCTATTAGAAATGATGATGTTTATATTTTATGTGATATAGGAAATCATAGTATTGCTTATGAAATGTATCATAAAACTTCCTATATGAGTCCTGATGAACATTTTCAAGATTTAAAAAGATTTATTTGTGCTTGTATGGGACATGCTAATAGAATAAGTGTAATAATGCCACTTTTATATGAGTCAAGACAACATCGTAGAAAAGGAAGAGAGTCGCTAGATTGTGCTATGGCCCTTCAGGAACTTGAAAGGTTAGGAGTAAAAGAAATAATTACATTTGATGCACATGATCCAAATATTCAAAATGCTATACCATGTTCTTCATTTGATAGTTTTTATGTTACCACAAATATAATTGAATCAATGATGAAAAATGATCAAAATATGTTTAATAATCCAGATAATTATTTAGTAATATCACCAGATGTAGGTGCTATGGATAGAGCAAGATACTATGCAGATATGCTTGGTACTGATGTAGGTATTTGTTATAAACGAAGAGATTTAAGTAAAATTGTTAATGGTAAAAACCCAGTTGTGGCTCATGAATATTTAGGTAAAGATGTATGTGGTAAAAACTTACTTATTGTGGATGATATGATAGCATCAGGTGGGTCTATATTAGACTGCGCTAAAATGATGAAAGAACGTGGTGCTAAAAATATTTCTCTTGCTGCAACATTCTCACTATTTACCGAAGGAAAAGAAAAATTCGAAGAATATTATAATAAAGGTATTATTTCTAAAGTATATTCAACAAATCTTACTTATTTAGACGAAGATATTAAAAACGAGCCTTGGTTCGAAGAGGTTGATTGTTCAGAAAATATCTCTGAAATTATTTATAAATTATATTTAGGTCAAAGTATTTCACCACTTTTAAATGGTAAAGCTAGGGCCACTGAACTTGTAAGAAGTCTAAGAAAGAAAAATTAGACTTTTTTTATTTTACGTAACTTTACAAAAATATATGTAAATACTTTACAAATAATAATTTACCTAATATATGCCAAAAATTAGGCATTTTTTAAATTTCTTAAAAAAACTTTTCAAAAAAAGGAGGAAAAGAGAAATTTTCCGGTAATAAATATATATGAAGGGAGGAATTTCTAATGACATAAAAAAATATAAAAAATCAAGAATTAAAATTGGGTAAAAATTGTGGTAGAAAGGAGAAAAATGCTTAAAACATTTTTAACAGAAAATCTTTTTATAAGAGATAAGTTTGCTAAGGCTATGTTTGCCAATCCCGTTAATAGTGATTATGTAATAAAATATGTTAAAGCTTTAGAACAAAAAGATAATATTGAGATACTTAGTTATGAAGTGCTTTATCCAGAGATTAATACATTTAAGAATTTAAAAGATAGAATAACAGATGCATATGGAGTACTTAATACTAGTGAAGGATTAGTACTATTAAATACTGAGTTTAACTGTAATTATACTAATGAAGGATATTTAAAAAATATTGTATATGTATGTCATATGTTAATAAAATATGCAGACGTTTCATCTGGTAAAGTTTATTCAAAATGTATTCAAATAAATATTGATAATTTTGATGTTTATGATGAAGGAAAATTTGTATATAAAGAAGAAATATTAAAAAAATATCGAAATAAAGAAAATTTTATATTAACAATATATCACATAAATGTTGCATTATTAAGAAAAATGTCATATGATGATATTAGAAAACTTGATAGGGATAGCTTAGAATATTTATCACTAATATGCATAACAAATAATAAAAAAATTTTTGCTGGTGATAAAATGATGCTAAGAATTGTAAAGGAGTTAGATGCTATGCAAAAAAATTATGATGAGTTAATTTATTATGATCCTAAAAAGTTTCACGAAGCAGAAATGAAAGAGTTAGCTATTGAAAAAAACAATCTTGCTATTGCAAAAGAATTAATTAAAAATGGTGCATCTAAAGAACTTATTTTAAAATCAATAGACATAACTGAGGAAGATTATAATATGTTAGTAAAAGAAGTTCAAAAAGAAACTAAATCAAAGTAGTTTCTTTTTCTTTAATAAAATATAAAATAATGATATAATTTTTTTATGAAAGTATTTAGAAAAATAATATTAATATTACTTACTATAGTTGTGATGTTTTTCCTTTATATCACAATTTCTTTTGCATATCAAAAAATAGTTTTAAAAAAAGTTCCTTATGTATTTGGCTATACAAGTTTTATAAATACTGGTTCAAGTATGCTTCCATATATAAATGTTGGTGATTTAGTAATAGTTAAAAAAGAGGACAGTTATAAAGTTAATGATGTAATATCCTTTAAAACAAATGAAAATTTTGTTAATACTCATAGAGTTATTTCTATAAATTCTGGTTACTATAAAACAAAAGGTGATAGTAATAAATTTAATGATGGTGAAGAGATTGATAAAAGTAAAGTATTTGGTAAAGTAGTACTTGTTATAAGTAATTTTGGCGGTATTTATGCATTTTTACTTAATAATTATTTATATATTTTTATAGGTATAATAATGCTTTCTTTACTAGTATTTTTAATTCATATATGGAGGAAAAATGAAGGCAGACGTAATAATTGAATATCCAGTTAAATCATTAGATAAAATATTTTCATATATAATTCCAAATAAATTTAAGGATACTTTAAAAGTTGGTATGAAAGTAGTTGTTCCCTTTAACAAAGGGGTAATTAATGGAATAGTTATTGGGATAAACTCTAATAAATGCGATTATGAAATGAAAGAAATACTTTCTATAAATGATAATTTTATTGTTAATGACGAGCAACTTAAAATGGCTTATTATTTAAAAAAAACTACTTTGTGTCCCCTTATAAGTGCAATTGAGGTAATGATGCCCCCATCACTTAAAATTAAAAGTGATAATAAAGATTATAAGAAATATGATACATTTATTACTTTAAATAAAGATAAAAATATTATAAATAAATATATTTTAGAAAATGAAAGATATCAAAATCAAGTAATTATATTAGATAAACTTTTAAATAGTGAATTTATAAATAAAAAAGAAGTAGTAGGTAGTAGTTTAAATACTCTTATTAAAAAAGGTTTAGTAAAGGAAGTTAAAAAAGAAAAATATCGTATTAATGTTGGTGATGAAAAAAGCATATCTGTTACATTAAACGAAGAGCAAGCTAAAGCTTTTGAAATAATGAATAAAGGAATAAATTCTTATAATGTATATTTACTTCAAGGGGTTACGGGATGTGGTAAAACCGAAACTTATATGGCTCTTATTGATGAAGTATTAAAAATAGGTAAAACTGTTATTGTACTTGTTCCTGAAATATGTTTAACTACGCAAACTGTTCAAAGATTTTATAAAAGATTTGGATCACTTGTAGCTATCTTCCATAGTGGACTTTCTACTGGCGAAAAGTATGATGAATATATGAAAATATATAAAGGAGAAGTTAAAATAGTTGTAGGAACTCGAAGTAGTATATTTGTACCAATTAAAAACTTAGGTTTAGTAATTATTGATGAAGAACATTCAGATAGTTATAAACAAGATAGCTCTCCACGATATGATGCAATTGATGTAGCAAATTTTAGAGCAAAGGAACTTGGGATACCTTTAGTACTTGCTAGTGCAACTCCTAGTCTTGAATCAAAGGCAAGAACTTTAAAAGATGTATATCATCTTGTTACAATTAATAAAAGAGCAAATAATGCACCACTTCCTAAAACATATTTAATTGATATGAAATATGAAGGTGGTAAATTTTTATCAAAAGAGTTAATCTCTAAAATTAGTGATAGGTTAGCAAAAAAAGAGCAAGTAATACTTCTTTTAAACAGGAGAGGTTTTTCTACATTTGTAACTTGTTCAAATTGTGGTTATACATATAAATGTCCAAACTGTGATATAACCTTAACATATCATAAAACAAGTAATAGTTTAAGATGTCATTATTGTTCATATAATATTAAAAAGGATGAAATGTGTCCAAACTGTAATGAAGATGCTCTTAATTATTTAGGTCTTGGTACTCAAAAGGTTGAAGAAGAACTAAAAACTCTTTTCAAAGAGGCAAATATTATTAGAATGGATCAAGATACTACATCAAAAAAAGGTAGTTATCAAAGAATAATTGATGATTTTTCTGCACATAAATATGATATACTTTTAGGTACGCAAATGATTAGTAAAGGTCTTGATTTTTCACTTGTTACTTTAGTGGGCATTATTAACGCTGATACATCCTTAAATATACCAGATTTTAGAGCTAATGAAAAAACATTTTCTCTTTTATATCAAACATCAGGAAGAGCAGGAAGAGGAAATGCTCCTGGAGAAGTTTTAATTCAAACATTTAATCCTGATAATAAAGTTTTAGAGTATGTTAAAAATAATGATTATGAAAGTTTCTTTAAATATGAACTTGATATTCGCCATAAACTTTTTTATCCACCATTTTGCTATATTGCTCATATTATGATAATTAGTAAAAGTTATGAAATTGCTAGTAAAGAATCTAATTTAATAAAGGGTTATTTAAACAAAGAAATTAAAAATAAAATTATTTTAGGACCAACTCCTGCGGGTATGTTTAAAATAAATAATTTATATCATTTTGGAATTATTATTAAATATAAAACAATTGATAATCTTTTTGATGTTCTTTCAAATATTGATAAAAAATATGTTTTAAATAAAGATGTTGATGTACAAATTACTATTAATCCATCAAGATTTTAATAATAAAATATGACATCTATAAAGAAATTTGCTAAAATAATTTTTAAAGGAGTGTTTATGGATATTAATAAATTTGGTTTATTTATAAAAAAGTTAAGAGTGGATAATGGGCTTACCCAAGAAGAATTAGCTCAAAAAATTCCTATAGATAGAACTGCAGTAAGTAAATGGGAAAGAGGAGTTACTATGCCTGATTCTAGTTCATTATTAAGATTAAGTAAAATCTTTAATGTTACAATTAATGATTTATTAAATGGTGATTACGTAAATAAAAATGACGAAAAGGTAATTGTTAATTTATACGAAGCAAACTATAAAAATAAAAAAATCATTAAAATAATTTCATTTTTGATGATTTTATTAGTTATTTCATTTTTATTTATATACTTTATTTTTTCTTTTAAAAAAACAAGATTATATAAGGTTAATGGTCAAAGTGAAAACTATGAAGTAAATGATGGATTTTTATTATATACTAATGAGGTTTATTATTTTTATCTTGGAAATTTAATTAATAAAAATAATAAAAATATTGATAAAGTAGAATTATTGCTTGAAAATAATAATAAATCAGAGGTAGTTTATAAAGGTGATTTTACTAATACTTTTTTAACTGATTTTTATGGTTATGATGAATATGACTTAATTGATTTTGCAAAAAAAGATTATAGTGTTATATTGAAAATCTTTTTTGAAGATAACGAAGAAAGTATGAAATTAAATTTTTTAAAGGATTATATAAATAATTATTTTTTTCCTAAGAAAAGAGTTAAAAGTTCTTTTATAAAAGCAAAAAATGATATAAGAGTTAATAAAAATATTGAAATATTAATTAATAAAATAAAACATGATGAAAATATAAATATAAATAATGACTATATATTAAAATATAATTCAAATACAAAAATAGTAACTGTGTTTTCAAATGATAATAGTCAAATATGGAATTATGATATTAGTTTAGATACACTTTCATATTTTGGTGATAAAGATACTTTTACATATAATACAAAATTAGAGTGCATAAGTAGTAAATGTGAAAATGCAAATGATGAAATAGCAAGATTTTGGAAAATAATTAATGATTTTATTTCTTGATGTGCTTATTAAGCCCTTTTATATACAACATATTTGTTGTATATTTTTTTTGATAGGAGGAATTATGAATATGAGTAAATTGAAAAAAATTATATTTTTTCTAGTGGTTGTTCTATTCACAAGCGATATCAATGCACAAGCTTTTTATTATATTAATAAAAATGGAACACGACTTTCAAAATGCGAATATGATTTTATACAAAAAATATCCAATAATGATGTCTTGGAAAACATTAATGAAGTTGAACTTTCAATTATATTTGAAAAAGTTAGTTGTACATCAAATATATTGATTAATGATATTGAATTGTTTGGAACAGAACATACGACTAAAAGTAAGTCACTTAATATTTCGAAATCGTGTAATGGAAATAATTGTATAATATCAACTACTTTAAAATGGCTAAGATTGCCAACTATTCGTAGCTACGATGTTTTTGGTGCTTATTTAGAGGGAACCCATTTAACAAATCAAAATATTATTACTTATGTAAATGATATTAATTATAATCAATCAAAAATAGAAAATAATGGTTTCGGTGTTTCATTAAAATTGCCAACGGCTGGTAATAGCATTGTAATAACTCAAATTTACAATGTTAATAAATCTGGAATTGTTTATTCCAGTTATCAACACGCTACATCTAACATATCTAAATCAAGTAGTATGAAGTATTCAATATCAAAAAAAGGATATGGTAATGTATTTTTGTTTGAAAATTCCGTTTCTGCATATTATGATAAAATGGGTGGCGTAAGCATCTCTATTTAAAATGTGTTTCTTTTTCCCATAATGTTATTGTGCTTATATGGCTCTAACATTTTTATAAAAATGTTGATATTCTTTTCTTAGAGAAATTATTTATTTCTTAAGAAAGGAGGTAAAATGAAAAAACGAATTTTTAGAGGCATACTATTTATTATACTTGTTGGTTTAACAATAACTGTTTGTGCTGCAGTTGATGGTTATATAAGTACATTATCAATAAGTTTTAACTCAACATTAGTTGGATCTTCAAGAAAATACAAATACAATAATCATAAGATTCAAATTAATGATGTTACAGTTAATTATGGGGATACAAATACAGGACTTGTAATCGCTCTTTATAAAGATGGACTTTTAAGTGATACTCTTTATAAAAGAAAGTTAGTTACCATCAAAAATGGCAATAATTCAGAAATTTTAATGGGAAATGCTGGCTCTGGAAAAAGATATTATGCATTTGGAACATATCAAAATGCTTTAAAAGATGGCGATAGTGGTCATGGGGAACAATATAGTGGTTTAGTTTCAAATAGCGTTTTGATGAAAAGTTATGAATAAGTTTATACCATATGAGATTTATTTCTCATATGGTATAATACAATAAGAAAGGAAATAGTATGATATTAAAGGTAAAAAACTTGGTTAAAAATTATTATAAAGATAATGAAAAAATCGAAGCTGTTAATAATATTAGTTATAATTTTGAAAAAGGTAAATTTTATGCAATAATGGGGCCAAGTGGTTCTGGCAAAAGTACTTTTCTTCATTTAATAGGAACTCTTGATACTTATGATGAAGGTAGTGTTTTTATAAATAATATTGATGTTTCTTCACTGGATGATTTACAACTTTCTAAAATTAGAAAAGAGGAAATAGGTTTTGTTTTTCAATCATTTTATTTAAATAATAATATGAAAGCTTATGAAAATGTTATAATGCCAATTATGCTTGATAAAATTCCTTATAAAGACAAAAAAGAAAAAGGAATAACTATATTAAATAGTTTAGGCCTTGAAAAAAGGGTTAATCATTATCCAAGTGAACTTTCTAAAGGAGAATGTCAAAGAGTTGCAATTGCAAGAGCGCTTATAAATAATCCAAATATCATACTTGCAGATGAACCTACAGGAAACCTTGACAGTAAAAATGAAAGAAATATATTTGAACTTTTAAAAAAACTAAGCCTTGAGGGAAAATGCGTAATAGTGGTTTCCCATAATGAAGAAATAAAAAAATATGCAGATGTTGTTTTAAAAATAAGGGATGGTAAACTTTATGAGTAATTATTTATATTTTTTCAAAAGTTTTAAAAATGATAAAAGTATTTATAAAAAAGTAATCATTTTATCTATTGCAATAATTTTGCTTATAATAGTATTTTCCTTTACAAAATCTATGAATATGTATATAGAAAATGGTATTAAACAAGACCTTTCATATAAAACATTATATATTGATCCAGATTTTAATACAAATTCAATTTCACTTATAAATAAAATTAAAGAAATAAAACATGTAAGTGATGCATTTATAGATAATTATAGTGATATAACTGTTTATTCAAATGATTTTATAAAAAATGGAAGTATTCAGCTAGTTAGATATTCTGAAAATGATAGTATAAACTATATTTCATTTAATGGTGTTAATTTAGAAAATCAAATAATATGTCCTAAAAATTTTTATCCAAAAAATAATATAGATAATATTAATAAAAAAGATATTATTAAAATGAATAAATACTTAAATAAAAATATTGATATTTATTACTATACTTATAATAATGATGAAAGTAAAAATGTTAATTATGATACTTTAAAAATCGTGGGTATATATGACAATAACACTAATATAATTGATGAAAATATTTGTTATGCACATAAAAATTTAATTGAAAAAATTTATAATAAATCGTATGAAAATTATAATCAAGATAATATAACTCCAAGTATTTTTATAAGAGTAGATAATATTAAAAATATAGATTTTGTAAAAGAAAAATTAAATGATTTAGGATATGAATCTAGTTCTCTCGTTTTAATAAATAGTAAATTTATAAATTTTGTTAATGTAACATCCTTTTTAATAGGTATTTTTATTATATTATTTTTAATAATTATCATTAATTTTATAAATAAGAAAAATATATCTGATAAATCAAAAATTATTAATTTGTATAGATGTTTTGGTTATACCAAAAATGATATAACTAAAATTTTATATATTGAAAATAGTTATATAAGTTTAATAAGTATATGTATATCTGTTATATTTACATTTTTAATTTTTATTATCTTAAAAATAACTATTTATTA
>OLPA01000678.1_pt1 | contig 31352 bp, 26 predicted proteins | sample 1672811 | NCBI WGS metagenome assembly OLPA01 (sample SAMEA3136726, study PRJEB25190) | human gut metagenome | biome: human gut; feature: human-associated habitat; material: faeces | place: Austria | collected 2013
CACCCAGTTCGCGGGCCTTCTTAGCATCGTGAGGAGTATCGGCGTTGGTGCGCACGCTGAGCTTGCGGTACTTGTCCGCCCAGCCCATGATGCGGCCGAACTCGCCGCTTATGGAAGCGTCAACAGTGGGAATAACGCCGTCGTATACGTTGCCGTTGGAACCGTCGAAGCTTATCCAATCACCCTCGTGATAGGTCTTGCCAGAGAGGGTAAAGCACTTGTTTGCTTCGTCCATGGTGATGGCAGAGCAGCCAGATACGCAGCACTTGCCCATTCCGCGGGCTACTACCGCAGCGTGGCTGGTCATGCCGCCGCGCACGGTCAGTATGCCCTGTGCGGCCTTCATGCCTTCGATGTCCTCGGGGCTGGTCTCAAGGCGTACCAGTACAACCTTCTCACCCTTTGCGGCCTCAGCCTTTGCATCTTCGGCAGTGAATACGATCTTGCCGGAAGCAGCGCCGGGAGATGCGCCGAGAGCCTTACCTATGACTTCTGCCTTCTTGGCCGCTGCGGCGTCAAACTGGGGATGGAGCAGAGTATCAAGGGTGCGGGGCTCTATCATGGCCACAGCTTCCTGCTCGCTTATCATGCCCTCGTCCACCAGATCGCAGGCGATCTTCAGTGCTGCGGAGGCGGTACGCTTGCCGTTGCGGGTCTGGAGCATGTAGAGCTTCTGGTTCTCTACGGTGAACTCCATATCCTGCATGTCGCGGTAGTGCTTTTCAAGTATATTGCAAACATCTTCAAACTGTGCAAATGCCTTGGGGAACTTCTCTGCCATCTCGCTGATGGGCATAGGAGTACGGACACCGGCCACAACGTCCTCGCCCTGAGCGTTGGTCAGGAACTCGCCAAACAGCTTCTTTTCGCCGGTGGCGGGGTTGCGGGTGAATGCAACGCCGGTACCACAGTCATCACCCATGTTACCGAATGCCATCATCTGTACGTTTACAGCGGTGCCCCAGGAGTAAGGTATGTCGTTATCCCTGCGGTATACGTTGGCGCGGGGATTATCCCAGCTGCGGAATACGGCCTTTATGGCATAGAGGAGCTGATCCTTGGGATCGTCGGGGAAATCCTTACCTATCTTCTTCTTGTATTCGCCCTTGAACTGATGGGCAAGGGTCTTGAGGTCATCGGCCGTGAGCTCGGTGTCCATGGTGACTCCGCGCTCTGCCTTGAGCTTATCTATGAGCTGCTCAAAGTACTTTTTGCCAACCTCCATAACTACGTCGGAATACATCTGGATGAAGCGGCGATAGCAGTCCCATGCCCAGCGGGGGTTGTTGGACTTCTTTGCTATTACCTCTACTACCTTCTCATTCAGTCCCAGATTAAGTATGGTATCCATCATGCCGGGCATGGAGGCCCTGGCGCCGGAACGGACGGATACCAGCAGGGGATTCTCACTGTCGCCGAACTTCTTGCCGGTGATCTTTTCCAGCTTGCCGAGATATTCGAATATCTCAGCTACGATATCTTCGTTGATCCACTTTCCGTCCTCATAGTACTGAGTGCAGGCTTCGGTAGTCACGGTAAATCCCGGAGGAACAGGCAGACCCAAGCCGGTCATCTCGGCCAGATTTGCGCCCTTGCCGCCCAACAGCTCACGCATCTGGGCGTTGCCTTCGCTAAAAAGGTATACGTACTTCTTCTTACTCATTTGTTTCCTCCATATTAAAATTTTTATATTTAACAATTTTTAACAAAAATAACATTGCCTAATCATTTCAGGCAATATTGTATTATACTCTTTTTTTCTTTGGGAAGCAATAAAAAATATGACGATTTTGACGGAGAAATTGCATTTTGTTTGTTATTTATAAGACAATTGACGGCATTGATGCATTTTTACATGGTGCCTATCCTATAGAAGGACTTCATTCTCCGTTCCAGTATGTGTTCTCCGTAGCCGCCAACTGCGCTGCGAAGCTCTGCGCGCACCTTTTCCGGAAGCGCTGCTTTGTCCATCTCGTCATCCCCGAGCAGCAGCATTCGCCGCATGGCCTCCAATGACAGAGGGCTTATTCGTTTGGAGTCGCCTATCATGCAGTCGCTGCAAATGGCCCCGCCCGCCTCAGGGTCAAAGCCCATGCGGACATGGCCGCGAATATCCTGCCCACAGCATGCGCAGGAGGTTATGGCCGGGGTATAGCCCAACAGCGCTAAACACTTAATCGTGAAACATATGGCGAGATCCATGGGGTCTTTATCGGTAAATGCCATGTAGCTCAGCGCATAGTATAAAAGCTTGAGCAGGCCGCCGCTCTTTTCACCCTCTGGGGCAAGATCGTTCACCAGCTCCAGCGCATGCATGCCGGCGGCAAATCTGTCCATATCCTGTCTCAGTGGGTAAAAGCTCTCCCTTACCTCACAGGAATCTACGGTATATTTGCCCTGCCGTTCAAACAATACGAATTCGCCGTAAACGAAAAGCTCGGCAGCGCTGAGAAGGGGGCTGTTCTGCCTCCTGCATCCCCTGGCTGCGGCGCCTATGATGCCGTTATCCGTCATTATGTTGACCATTCTGTCATTATCCCGGTAGTTTGCATAGCGGGTGACTATGCCCGGAACCTTCTTTGATGACATATTCGCCCACTCCTTCCATTAATTATCCGGCTTGCAAGACGACCAGATGCAGATACTAAGCTATAATCAAAAACAGGACGGTCGCATCACATGAAGCAGAACGATACCAGCAAAAGTATCACCCAATCCAGGCACGACTCACCATGGCAGAAGTTTCTTCGCACAGGCAGCGTGGAAGATTACCTCGCCTATAAAAAAAGCCTTACGGGGCGGCCGTAAAGCCGCCCCCGAGATTTATTCGTAGCCCAGCTCCTTCATTACTGAGGTACTGTTGCGCCAGTCGTTCTTTACCTTTACCCATAGCTGAAGGTTTACCCGGGCGCCAAGCAGCCACTCCATGTCCTTGCGTGCCTCGCTGCCTATTCTTTTCAGCATGCTTCCCTGACGGCCAATTATTATGCCCTTGTGGCCTTCCCTCTCGCAGTATATAGTGGCCCATACGTCGTACATGCCGTCATCCCTGAGAACCATCTTGTCCACGCCAACGCCTATGCCGTGGGGAACCTCCTCTTTGAGCAGCGTCAGCGCTTTTTCCCGTATTATCTCGCCGCATATAACACGCTCCGGCTGATCAGTGACCATGTCCTCCGGAAAATACTGAGGGCCTTCCACAAGGCAGGCTTTAAGGGCTGCCTCCAGCTTATCCATACCCCTGCCTTCAGCGGCGGATATCTTGATTATCTCTTTTATAAAGCTCTCTTTCGCAAGGCGTTCCCTGGCAGTCTCGATGTTATCCAGCGTAGCTGCATCCGCCTTGTTTATGGCGGCTATCACCGGCGCCCTTGCCGTACGCAGCTTTTCTATTATGGCCTCGTCTTTTTCGCGTATGCCGTTCACGGCGTCCACCATGAAAAGTATGGCCTCCACCTCGTTGAGCGAATCGTAGGCCACCTTTACCATATATTCGCCCAGCTTGTTTTTGGGCAGCGTAACGCCGGGTGTGTCCAGAAATACCATCTGATACCCCTTACGGCTGACTACGCCCATTATCCTGTTACGGGTAGTCTGCGCCCTCTGGGAAACTATGGACACCTTCTGCCCCACAAAACGGTTCATCAGGGTGCTTTTGCCTACGTTTGGGCTGCCTATTATGGTCACAAACCCGGAAAGGTACTTTGGTTCAGCCGTCATTTGAGATTCCTCTTTGTAAAGGCCTCTGGCAGCAGCGCGCGCAGCTCCATTATCTTATACTCGCCTTCTTTATTTGCGCATATTACCGGCATATCAGGCGCACAGAATTCAGCCAGAACCTGACGGCACACTCCGCAGGGCACAGCGTAGCCGTCGCCGTCCCATATTATGGCCAGCGCATCGAATTCACGCTCTCCTTCGTATACTGCCTTGAAAATAGCTGTACGCTCGGCGCAGTTGGTAGGGGTATATGCGGCGTTCTCTATGTTGCAGCCAAGATAATAGGCACCGTTCTTTGCCTTGAGGCAGGCGCCCACATGGAACTTTGAATAAGGCGCATACGCCCTGTCCCTTGCTTCCTCCGCCATGCGGATCATGTTCTTTACTTCGTAATCGTGTATCTCAATCATCTTTCCACTCCAATGCCGTAAAGTATTTCGTCCTGAAGGGCAAACATATTCTTTGAATCCTCATCGGTCATATGGTCGTATCCAAGGAGGTGCAGCGTGCCGTGCACAGCCAGAAAGCTCAGTTCTCTCCTTATCGAGTGACCGTATTCTTCGGCCTGGGCAACAGCCCTCGGGTAGGATATCACCAGATCTCCAAGAAATCCGTCAGGGGGTGCTATTATCTCCTCACCCTCCTCTGACGGAAAGCTTATCACGTCGGTAGGCCTGTCAACATTGCGGTATTCCTTATTGATGCCGTGTATGGTTTCGTCGTCAACCACCGTTACCGAAACGCTGCCCTCTCTATGCTGTTTTTTCAGCGCGCCCTCTATGGCGGCCGCTATTATGTCCGCCGCTTCATCCGGGACGTCGGTCCGTATTTCTATCTCTGTCATTCTTTCTTCGTCTCCTCAGGATACTCTATCCTGTCGTGCATAAGCCCGCCGAAAGTGCGCAAAAAGCTCTTTTCGATGCTGCTTATATCTGCCAGTGTGAGCGGTACCTCGGAAAGCTGGTTTTCGCCGTCCGTCAGCTTGCTCCATATTATCTTATGCACCATGGCTTCCCGTGCCTCCTTGGTACAGTCTCCAAGGCTCCTTACAGCCGCTTCGCAGCAGTCCGCCAGCATGACTATCGCCCCCTCCCGGGTGCTGGGCTTGTTGCCGGGGTAGCGGAAGCCCTTGGGGTTTACGTTGGGGTCGGTCTCCGCCGCCTTGCGGTAAAAGTACGTCATCATGGAATTGCCGTGATGCTCTGCCGCTATACGCACTACAGCTCCGGGCAGCTTGTTCTTGGCAAGTATGGTGGCCCCGTCCTTCTGATGGGCGATTATTATCGAAGCGCTCTCCTGGGGAGACAGCGTATCGTGTATATTCTCGGCCTGCTGGTTCTCCTTGAAGTACTGGGGCCGCCTGAGCTTGCCAACGTCGTGGTAAGCCGCTCCAACCTTTGCCAGCAGGGCGTTTGCGCCTATCTTTTCCGCCGCGCCTTCGGCCAGCGCCGCAACGTTCATGCAGTGCTGATAGGTACCAGGCGCATCATACATGAGCTGCTTTAAAAGCGGATTGCCGGTATTAAGCAGCTCATTGAGCCGTGCTGGCGTGGCTATATCGAAAAGCTCCTCCCATATTGTCAGCGAACCTGTGACGAACAGTCCGGAGAACAGCGCCGAAAACAGTACGCAGCCGGCGTATGTAAGTATCTCCCTTACAGTCGCGCCAAGGGCGATATATACCGCCGCCGTAACGGCAGCGCCTGCCGCTCCGCCTATGCCGGAGGCCGCTATCATGCCGCCTCTGGTATTGATGCGTTTGAGTGCAAACACCGAAGCTGCGCAGGAGGCAATGTTTGCCGCCATCATAACTGCGGCTGCCGTTGTAAATATGCCCTCCTTCCCTCCCGCAAGCACAGCGGATTCGAGGCCGAGAAGCACGCCCGCTGCCAGCGCGGTTTTGTGGTTCACGAGCTCGGCTATAAGCAGCACAGCCATAACCATTGGCGTAACATGAGGTTCAAGCATGTTTCCGAGTACCTGCATCCACGGCATCAATGCAAGCTGTATACATACCATGGTCATAAGCTTTGCGCCGTCAAAGGTATCCCTCTGGTATACCGCCATGTAAACCGCGAACAGTATATAGGCTGCCGCTACGTATATCATGCTGCCTATCTGAGCCTGTGCCAGGTTCATCTCGGTGCCTTTCAACGCCTTACTTACGGCTACCGCCGCGCCGAGACAGGACAGCACCAGCGCCACAAGCAGTACCAATGCCGAAAGCGCGGCCCCCTGCCGCGACTCGAATGAGTTTTTATAATCACGCTGCTGCGACAATACTTTCGCCTCCTTGTGCGGTTTATTCGTATGTATATATGTATCAATCCCTGCTTCTGTGCTCGTATTTATCGTAGGCAGTAATGATCTTTTGTACCATTTCGTGCCGAACCACGTCCTTATATGTAAGGAATACCCGGGCAATACCGTCCACTCCCTCCAGCACGTCCAGCGCGTGCACAAGGCCGCTCTTTTTGTCGCGTGGCAGGTCAATCTGGGTTATATCTCCTGTCACCACTACTCTTGAGCCCTCGCCAAACCGGGTAAGGAACATCTTCATCTGTTCCACGGTGCAGTTCTGCGCCTCGTCCAGTATTATATACGCGTCGTTCAGGGTGCGGCCGCGCATGTATGCAAGAGGCGCTACCTCGATCACGCCCCGCTCGCTGAGTGTGTGGAAGTTCTCGCTGCCCAGGAAGTCGTACAGCGCGTCATACAGTGGTCTCAGATACGGATCCACCTTATTTTGCAGGTCGCCGGGCAAGAATCCCAGCTTTTCGCCGGCCTCCACGGCAGGACGGGTAAGGATTATCTTTTCCACCTCTTTATTTTTATACGCCAGCACCGCCATGGCAACTGCCAGATAAGTCTTGCCGGTGCCCGCGGGGCCTACGCCAAACACAACCGTATTGCGCTTTAGGGCGGATATGTACTTCTTCTGGCCCAGAGTGCGGCACTTTATTTTGCGGCCCTTATTTGTAAAGGCCACCACGTCGTCTATCAGCTCCAGTATGAGATCCGCGTTGCCCTCCTTTGCGAGGTCGATGGCGTACCTTATGCGGCTCCTGTCTATATTTTCCCCCTTGCGGAGCATGGCAAGCAGCTTGTCCAGCACCGTCTCAGCCAGCGCCGCGGCTTCCTCCGGCCCCGTTATGTCTATGCAGTCCGCCCCCGCCTTTATTACGGCGCCCGTCTCTTCCTCTATCACCTTCAGGTTCTCATCGAACACGCCGAAAAGCCGTATGACCTCATCCATACTGTCCACGGCTACGGTATGCTTCTGTTCCTGCAAAGTCAGTTCCTGCTGGTTTTCGTTCATTGACTGATCATATCTCCGATAACGGTTATATTTTGCTCCGCCACAATGTCCATGACACAGATAATTCCACCCTCGTCTGAACTGTATGCGGTCTTTTTTGATATTATGCCCGCGTCCTTGGGCAGTTTCGCCCTGGCAAGCTCCTCTGCTCCCCTGAGCGCCGCAGCCTTTAATGTTTCCTCATCGGCCTTTGCCCGCTTATGCACGAGTTCTGAATACTCCGCACGGCAAAGCGTTATGGGCAATATGGCGGCAAATCCGAAGCTTTCAGCCGGGCCCGTTTCATACTCCTCATATGGCGCTATACACGGAATTATTGTTTTTCCCTTCAGCTCTATCCAGAAGCCTGTCTGTTTTCTGCCGCTTGGCATCAGCATATCCTGCATCTCGTCCGCTCGGTATGAAAACCTGTGCAGCACCTCGGCAGTTACCTTACCGCGGGCTTCCGTATATATGCCGTTGCCGAGGTCGCCGGATATCAGCAGCTCACCCTTTTCCACAGCGTCACCCGCGTTGTGGTTAGCCTTTCCGGAAAGGGCGGTTATGGAGGTTATTATTCCGCTTTCCGCCGCGTATATGCTGCATGGCTCGCCCGGAGTATACACCGGCACGTCCTCTTTTGCCTCTTTTACCGATATCTGCAGCACCACGCCCGTGAGCTCGGCTCCCGCCCATGCTATGCGGCTGTCGGAATTCTTTACGCCTTCGGCTATAGCGGCAGTATCGAGCTTTCCGCGCCCCGTTCCCGGCGATACGCCCATTTTATCCAGAGTCTCGGCTATCTCGCTCTGCTCTATCCTTCCGCAGCCCTCTATATCTATTATCCACATGAACCGGGAGGCTACCAGCACAGCCGCCAGCGCTATCACCCAGCCGAAGGCCATAACGTACCTGCTGCCCATATGGCACAGCGCTACCGTCAAACCGTGCTTTTCCACTATCCTTATCCGGCAGGGGTACTGGCGCAGTATGGGCCGCAGGCTGTAAAAGCCCCCTATGCTTACGCTGAGGCGTATACTGCCGCGCCTTCGCGAAATATCCCATATCTCGATACCGCTTTTGGTTATGCTGTTTATAAGCCTCTCAAGATATGCTCCTTCGATATCAATAATAACATATCCCGCAATAGAATTCCAGATATTCGCCGCCACTGAGCTCCCTCCCGCCGGCCTTTTTGCCCTTTAATTCACACTTTATTCACTTATTTGGTGGGTTCATTCATAGGTCACTCCGGTAATGTACCCCTCTACCAGCATCTGCTCCCTGTCCAGCTCCCTTATTTCCAAATCTTTTCCATATACCGACAACATACCTTCAGGCCCGGTCAGAGTAATGCCCTTCTCCGTATAGGCGTACACGCCGCGATGATTCTCTATCAGCGCCAGCCTGTGCCCAAGCATGGTTACCTTTGCTGTGGAACCGTCCGTCTCCATGGGCAGGCCAACCGCCATCATCGCGCCCGCAGCAGGATCCCTTCTGCACCGCTTTTTATGTTTTCGCTTGTCATTCAGGTTCTTTTTCAAGGCATATTTCCCCCGTAAGGCATTCTATGCAGCATACGTCTCCATGATTACAGACAAGCAAAAGCCGCCGCGGTATGCGCGGCGGCTTTATCGTTACCATTGCTCTGCCATATCGAAACCCGATTCCGCCTTATATCCTTCTCTTTTGTATGTTTTTCCATCAAAAAGGCAGTATTTGCTGCCCCCTCCGGTATCCGCAAAGGAACAGTCCACGTAATACTTCTCTCCATCTATCTTTACCATGTTCCAGGCATGGCCTTCGCCGCCCTGCTCGCCTACTATCACATAGCACTCCAGGTCGAGGTAATCACACAGCGCCTTATACGCCATGGCGTAGCCCGAGCAGACGGTCTTACCTTCTATCAGCGCCCCGTAGGCAGAGCGGCCTATGCGCATCTCCTTTGAAAGATTCTCTGCCTTGGTTGCATCGGATATGCCGTTATCATAGCTGGCGGCAGATATGACCTCACGGTACGCCGCTCTGTAGAGCTTTTCCGTTTCCTTGTGCTTCGCCATTATGCCGTCCCCGCGCCGGGCTATGTCCGCCTTCAGCTCCTGGCGAAGCTCGGCAAGCTCGCTCCCTCTCACCGGCAGCTCCAGCCGGCCAACTATTATGCGGCGGCCATCCTCCTCTGTGTATTGCTTATACCATATTTTATCCGCCTCGCAGGGCAATTCAGCGCAGTTTGTGGAGGCCAGGTTCAGAATATCCAGCAATTCCCCTTCCGTCATGCTGGCTCCGGTATACAGGACAGCCGCCTCCTTCTCGATATCCGTGCTCCATGCCTCTACCATGGCCTCGTACAGGGACCTTTTATCCACGGCTTCCGCCATCTTGCCCAGGGGTACGGCCCCTTCAGTATAATCCACCGTAAGTTCCAGCTCGGTCACGTCGCCGTAATCCGTCATCACCCAGCTTATCCTGTCGGTAAGGTATTCACAGGCATAGTTTTTCTGCTGTATGCCCACTATGGCGTCGTATATAAATTTGTCGAACTCTTCGATTGACGCCGCGCTTTCGAATAGATACAGCGCCTTTTTGCCGTCCCTTTGCAGCATATCCATAACGCAAAGCTCTGCGTCATCCTCCGTGCGCCGGTATTTTTTAAGTCCCGCGCCGTCTCTTGGCATTGCAGCAAGCAGATCAGCGTCCTTCAGCACAATGTCATAAGCCGCGCTGAGATACCCTTTATACTGCTCGTATTCGGCGCTCACGCCGTCTACGAACCGCCGGCATACATATCCCCTGCGCCAGTCCTCGTTATCCAGCGGAGCAAGGCCGGATATGCGGCCGAAGTACATTATTTCCAGCTTGTTTTCGCCATTCAGAACCGCATTTTCGATATTTGCGGCGAGGCTGTCCGCCCTATACTCCTCCGGATATATGCCCTTTGCAGCAAGCTGCTCAGGGGACACGCCGCAGCCCGTTAGCAGCACCGGAACAATTATCGCAAGTAATAGTATTTTTACCCTGTTTTTCTTCAATTTTCCTCCATTTCGATATGGCGTTACATCACCCTGTCGGGATTTATCTCCCCGCAGTAATCCCGCGCCATCATCTGCCTCACCTTATCCATGTCGTGGGTATGCCCCAGCACCCACATCAGCTTCGTCACCGCCGCCTCGGTAGTCATGTCCGCTGCGGATATGACGCCGGAATCCCTTAGAGTATGGCTCACCTCGTATATGTCCGGGGAGCTGGCCTCGTAAAGGCACTGTGAGGTCAGTACCACAGGTATGTCCTCATCTATCAGCTTCTTCAGGCTCATTGCGTGGTCGCGGCGGAAGTTATGCACTCCGCCCAGACCGAAGGCCTCCACAACTACGCCCTTTATTCCGCAGCTGGCTACGCTTTCGAGGAACGCCGGGCTGGTGCCGGGTATGAGTTTTATGAGCGCTACCCGAGGATCGATATCTATAAAGCAGGAGAATTCTTTCCTCGGCTCCGGCCTAACGAAGCTTATAAAGCCGCCGTTGGCAACAGCGCCGATATATGGGTAATTTATGGATTCAAAGGCGTTAAGTGAGGTCGTGCGGGTCTTTACCGCACGGCAGCCCTTTATTACCGCGTCCCCGAAGGCTATATATACGCCGCCGGTCAGCTCGCTGGCGGCTATTATGGCGTTATGCAGGTTTTTGCGCCCGTCTGAATCCGGCCTGACTATGGGATACTGGGAACCTGTAAGCACCACGGGTATATCTATATCCCTGAGCATAAAAGAAAGCATAGACGCAGTGTACGCCATTGTATCCGTTCCGTGGGTTATCACTATGCCTGAGCAGCTTTCCCGGGCTTTTATCACCGCCTTGGCCATCTGCTGCCATTCCTCAGGCTGTATGTTCGAGCTGTCCATATGGAACAGGTCGGTATACTCTATCTTATGTCCGCCCGGCACGTATTCAAGCAGCTCCTTTGCACCGAGTCCCGGCACAAGCCCATTAGGGGAAGGTACGCACGCGATGGTTCCACCGGTAGCGATGATATGCAGCTTTTTCATAGTGACAGCCTCCGAAATGAAATTTTTGACGTGTCCTGTTCTGTTACCTTGATTATAGCTTTTGCCGCATCACTTCGCAACGGCAATATTGCAAGCTATGCACCGCATGAGTTATAATTGTTAAGGAAACGCAGGCATATCCAATAAAATTTCCGCCCAGAGGTATAGCTTAAATGAAACTCAACAGCAAACGCACCTTTATCATCGGCCTGGCATTCTTTTCCATATGCGCTTTCTGGCAGATGTATGACAATATTGTACCGCTCATTTTAAAATACCGCTACGGCATAAGCGACGGCATATCCGGGCCCATAATGGCTCTGGACAATGTATTGGCACTGTTCATGCTGCCGCTTTTCGGCACGCTCAGCGACAAGAAGGGCGTGAGAATGCCGTTTATAGTCATTGGTACAACATGCGCGGTGATACTCACGGTGTGCCTTTCCTTCGCAAAGACATTTTCAATGTTCTTTACGCTGCTTGCGCTGCTGCTGGTATCCATGAGCATATACCGTTCTCCGGCCGTTGCACTGATGCCTGACGTTACACCGAAGCCTCTGCGAAGCAAAGCCAATGCCATAATCAATCTTATGGGCGCGCTTGGCGGCGTATACACACTGGCCATGACAAGCTTTCTTGTCAAGGGCTCTGCGGTGGACGACCCCAGTTACCTGCCGCTTTTCATAGCTGTCGCGGTGCTGATGGCCATATCGGTAACCGCCCTTGCCCTTTCCGTAAACGAAAAGAAGCTCAAGGCCGAGGCCGACATAATAAATGACAGGATCGATGCCGAAACGGTGGCCAAACTCGACCTTTCCGGCAATGATGGGCGCAAGCTGTCCCCGGAAATGTTCCGCAGTCTCATGCTTATACTCTTCTCCGTTTCCTTCTGGTACATGGGCTACAACGCCGTGACTACCGCCTTCACCCGCTACGCCACCGAGATGTGGGGGCAGGATGTGGGCGGCGCCTCCACCTGCCTTATGATAGCCACGGTAGGCGCGGTAATATCCTACATACCGATTGGCATGATATCTTCAAAGATAGGCCGCAAGAAGACTATACTCATAGGCGTGGCGCTGCTTGCCGGCTGCTTTGCCCTCGGCGCCTTAATGGCCGCCACCTTCTCCCCCCTGCTCTATGTCATGTTCGCCCTGGTGGGCTTTGCCTGGGCGGCAATAAACGTAAACAGCTATCCTATGGTGGTGGAGATATCCACCAGCTGCGATGTGGGCAAGTATACGGGATATTACTACACCTTCTCCATGGCAGCCCAGATAGCCACACCCATAATATCCGGCCAGCTCCTTCAGCACGTGGGCTACAATACTCTTTTTCCCTACGCAGCAATCATGGTATCCATATCCTTCATAACCATGTCCCTCACCCGCCACGGCGACAGCAGGCCAGAGAAAAAAGGCAAGCTGGAGTCCTTTGACATAGAGGATTAGGCAAAAAGTCCGGAGGCCAAACCGGCGGTTGAGAGCTTTTCAACCGCCGGTTGAAAAATGTTTTTTCCCTTTGAAACGAATGGGTTATAGCTTAACCGTCGCATTTATGGCATAATCCCGGTGTAAAAGAAATGAACGAAAAGCAAAAGGAGAAAAATATGATCGACAACACCGAAACCAACAATACCGATACTTTGGGCAAGCGCATAATGGCGCTGCGCAAGGCCGCGGGCATGACCCAGGAGCAGGTAGCGGAGCATCTCGGCGTATCCCCCCAGGCGGTAAGCAAGTGGGAGAACGACGTATCCTGCCCCGACGTTACCATGATACCTCGCATAGCCCAGCTGTTTAACGTATCCACAGACGAGCTTCTCGGCCTCAAGGCAAGCACCGTCAGGCAGGCTGATACTTCTTCCTACAGCCACGAAAGCGACGGCTGCTGCAAATCCTCCTCCGTAACTCATGGCATAGGCTTCGGCCTGCTGCTGATAGTGCTGGGCATAGCTTACCTCGTAAGCCGCAAAATCAACACTACATTTAATATATGGGGCATATTATGGCCCACAGTGCTCCTTGGCCTCGGCATCGCCGCCACCCTTGAGCACCGCTCCGCCTTCTTCCTGGGCATTGCGGGCGTAGGCTTTTACTACCTTCTCTCAAATCTGGGGCAGAAAATGCCCTTTGAAATGAGCTGGGGCATCGCCATACCCGTTGCACTGATACTCTTCGGCGTAGACATGGTATTGAAAAAGCTGTTCCCATCCTTTTTTGACAGGGACGGCCGCCAACACCGGGACGGCGGCAAAAACGCCGTGCGCAGCTTTTCATGTGAAAACGGCTTTGTATCCTGCTCATCTGTATTCTGCGAGAACATACTCAACGCAGAGACCTGCGATATAACCGGCGGACGCATAAAGACCGCCTTCGGCCACTGTGTGCTGGATCTTTCCGCATGTACCTTCGCCCCGGAGACTCACTTCAGCATTGAGACCTCCTTCGGCAGTCTCGAGTTGATTCTGCCGCGCAATGTTCGGGTGAATTCCAGCGTTGAAGCAGCCTTTGGCGGCGTTGAAACAAAGGGGCATCCGGACAGTGCAGATGCCATACTCAATCTCTGCGGCAGCACCGCCTTCGGCGCAACTCAGATAAGATACAACTAAAGCAATATGGTCACATAAAAGGGCCGCCGGAATACCGGCGACCCTTTTCAGTTGCTTATCTGTTTACAATCCTGTTTATCCAAATATCTATAAGAAAATCCGCGATGTCGTTAACCGTATCCACCTTCCGTTACATCTGGCCCAGCTCGGTGCTTTCCACGTATTCGCTCTTGAACTCCCTCATTTTGCGCATGTGGTCGCTCTGAAGGTGTATCTGCTGGTCTTCCCTGCTCTCCCATGCTTCCAACAGAAAAAGCTCATCCGCCTTGTCTATGGGCAGATAGTATTCGTACTTTATACAGCCCTGCTCCATGCGGGTATGCTCTGCTATCTTTTCCCTGAGCAGACGCTTTACAAATTCGTCGCGCTTGCCCTTTTTAAGCTTATAATTAACCGTAAGAATAAGCACATTTCCCTCCAAATATCCATGGGTTATCATATTTCAACCCATATTATACCATAACAAATCAAAATGCCGAAAGGCAAACGCCAATTACGGCTAAACTTTTATGCTATTCCTTTGTCAGTCTATCTTTACTGCGTCTTCCGGCGGCTTGTAGTATTTGGGGCTGGCAGTTCCCCTGCGAGCTTCTTCGTCGTTGCCATTGTAGGTATCGGTATACAGCAGCTTGCTGTCCTTGAGCACCCCGTTGACATACTTGTCCTGATACGCTTCCGCCTTGTAGCCGTCCCTGCGTTCCACCGTAACCACCTTGTATCCCCTCGGTATGGTATCGTCATCGGTATAGTGGACGTTCTTGCGGCGTATAGTCTCGACTATCTTGCTGCGAGTCGCATATGTCACGCCCTCCTCCAGCTTTTTGCCGTATATCTCCACGGTTACGGTATTGTGCTTGCTGTCCGAGCCCTCGCCGGTATGGGCAAATATGAATATAGGGCCTCCCGTATCGTTCATGAACTTCAGGTCCTTGTTGGTTATTGAATCCACCGTGGCATCAAGCCCCTTGGGAACATATGACGACGGTATGCTGTGGGAACGCCTTTCAGTTATGGTTATATTGCCGCAGAGCAGAGCGTTGTACAGCGTAGTGCTGACCTGGCATATGCCGCCCCCGGCCTGTATGCTGTAGCTCTTACCGTCCGCTATCCCGTTTGCGCCCTTCCAGCCCGTCTCATAGGTGCGGGGACCTATGAAGCCATTAAAGCTCCACTCCTCCCCTGCCGCCACGGTTATGCCGTTAATAAGCCCCGCCGCTTTTTCGATATTGAACACGCGGTTCTGCACTACCTCGTTGTCGGTGCTTATGGCGTATTCCGTAGTGTACTCGGAACGCTTGCCGACATCCCCCTGAAGGTCGGCTGCGGTAAAGGATGGGAGTATATCCTCATACTTCGCGTCCATGTCGAACTCAAAGCTTCCGGCGTTGAACTGCTTCTCAATGTATTCAAGGTTCTCGGCAACTTTGAGCTTTCTGCCAGGCACTCCCTCTACAAAGCTCAATGATATGGTGCCATCCCCATTCTGAGTGGGATTGGCCTGGGCCTCGATAGCGTTCTGATCGAATTCGCCTGCGATATCCTCGAGTTTCATTCTGAGGGTGGTGCCATTCCATGTAAACACGTCGTTTATCTGGCCCGGCTCGCCGCTTGCAGTAACGTCCACCACGCCGCTGTCGTCAGGCACGTATGCCATAGCCCTCTGTATTGCGGCGTCAACGTCGCAGGAGAGGCTTATATCCTCCCCGGTGAGCTTGTACTCCTCTCTGCCGCAGCGCAGCACGACACAGGAGGCGGCTATTATCTCCTCCGTCTTTTTTTCCACGGCGTTCCTCGCTTCGGTCTTGGTCTTGCCTCCCACATTTATACCCAGTATGGACACGCCGTCAGGCAGGTTTTGCTCCTGGCCTATGACGAGCTGCCCGCCGTCGCTGCCGATGTGCTTCACTGCGGCGATGCTCCCCACGGCTATCAGCGCCAACAGCGCGCATATGGTTATGAGCCGCCTGTAATTCACGCGTTTTCTTGGCTTGCGCTGCTGTGGCTGCCGGCGCTCCTCGTGCTTGGTCTTTTGAGCCGTATTGGGCTTCCGGTCAGGCTTTGGCTGCGGGGCCGACTTGGTCCTTCCCTTACCGTCCATATATCCCGGCAGCTTGAGCTCCCTGTCGTTATTGCTGGGCATTACTTATCTCTCCGAAAAAAATGCTCTACCTGCCAAGGGCCCTCAGGGCAACGTCAGGGCAGTTCGTTATGACGGCATTGGCGCCCTTTGCGGCCAGCGCCATTACGTCCTTTGCTTCGTTTACTGTCCATGGATTCACCGCTACGCCGTTTTTCGCGCACCCTTCCATAAGGCCGGGGCAGAGCAACGCCGCCCCGTAGTTTGGGTGTATGGCGTTGGCGTTGAGATACTTTGCATATACCCACGGGTCTACCATGGCGTTGGCGTACAGCAGCCCTATCTCGGCGTCGGGATCAATCTCGCGCACCTTTTGCAGCACGTAATGGTTGAAGGAGGAGTATATTATCCTTCCCTGCATGCCCATCTCCCTTTCCAGGCTTATTACCTTATCCCAAATGCCCGGATATATGACCACATCGCACTTTATCTCCACGTTTACGGTCATTCGGCTGTCCTTTATCAGTCCGTATACCTCCCTGAGGGTAGGTATCCTCACGTCCTTATAGCCCGGCATTCCATTGGAGAAATCCAGTTTTTTAAGCTGCTGGCATGTCATATCCACCACGCGTCCTGTGCCGTTTGACGTACGGTCTATCCTTTCGTCGTGTATCACCATCAGCTTGCCGTCGCTGCTCTCGTGAACATCCAGCTCCAGCCCGTCTGCGCCCATCTCCATGGCCATTTGGAAGGCGGGAATGGTGTTCTCCGGCGCATAGGCACTCGCGCCCCTGTGGGCCCATACTTTTGTCATATCAATACTCATGCGGAAGTAAATACCTCCTTTTCATGCCTATTTATTATTATAGATAGTATATTATAACATAACTGCTTTTGTTTTACAAAAAACATAATGTGAATAAATATGGTCAGTACGGCGCATTATACGCCGTATGACAGACTTTTTGCTTTGCTTCCTGCTGGGCGGCGCCGGATATGTGCTGATAGAGCTTTTATGGCGCGGCCGCAGCCACTTTTCCATGTTTATAGCCGGCGGCTTCGCCTTCGCCCTGCTCCATGCCCTGTTCCGACGGTATGCCCTGCCGCTGCCGGTAAAGTGCATAGCCGGCGCATTGGTGATAACCGCAATAGAATTCATCGCGGGGTACATAGTAAACCTGCGCATGGGGCTCAACGTATGGGACTATTCAGGCAGGCCGTACAATCTTTACGGACAGATATGCCCCGGCTTCGCGCTGCTCTGGGCTCTGCTTTCGCTGCCCATAGCGCTGCTGTGCGATCATATAAAATAGGCGCCGTTCCCGGCGCCCTTTATCTTTATCTGTAATATGTGTTGCCGCCTATAAACTCCCGCAGTATGGATGTTGGCGGTATCTCGTCCTCTATGTCCGCGTCCAGTATGTAATTCAGGAATTTCACTATATCCCGGGCCATGGCATAGTACTTGCTCTCAGGCGGCACCTCCTCAAGAAGGGGATAGACGTACTTCTTAAGCACGGACACCTCATAGAGTAGGGTAGTGTTGAACAGCGCGTCCGCATTCTCCTGATATGGGAATATCCACTTTTCCTCGCCGCGGCGCACGCTCGCCCACATGCCGAGGGTGTGCTCCATAGAGGCGTTGCGGGTCATATAATCCCGCACCAGGCGGCGCAGTATGCGTATATCCGTAGTGCGTATCCTGTTGTGATCGTCCAGGTTGAGTGTAGTCAGGGCGCTTACGTATACCCTGAATATCTTGCTTTCGTCCACCTCGGGGCTTAGCAGCATGGGATTCAGTCCGTGTATGCCCTCGATTATCACCGGCTCATCGTCGTGGAGCTGCAATATCCTTCCCTCCGGGGCGCGCTTGCCGGTAGTAAAGTCAAACCTCGGCACCTCTACCTTCTCGCCCCGTATAAGCGCCGCAAGGTCGCTGCCGAAGCGTTGTATATCCAGAGTATTGATGTTTTCGAGGTCAATCTCGCCGTTTTCGTCCCGCTCTATCTTGTCCCGGTCGATGTAGTAATCGTCCAGCGACAGCATAACCGGATGGCAGCCCTGCAAACGCAGCTGTGTGGATATTCTGTGGGCAGAGGTAGTCTTTCCTGATGAGGAGGGGCCCGCCACAAGCACCGCTTTTGCGCCCTTTTGCACTATCTTATCCGCTATATCCGCATAGCCCCTGTCGTGCAGCGCCTCGTTTATGCGCACCAGCTCCCGTATGGTGCCGTTCTGTATGTGGGTATTCAGGTCGTTCACCGTGGCGCATTCCATGAGCTTGCCCCACTCGTCGCTCTGATGGAACACCGCATGAAGCTTTGGCAGGTCTACGTAGTCCGAGGGCACGTCCGGAGCGTCGTTGCGTGGCATTAGCAGCACCACTGCTCCGTCATGAACGTACTTTACCCGGAATACGTCGGCATATGACGTATCCGGCGCCATCTCACCGTAGAAGTAATCCATATAGCCGTCTATCTGGTAAACGTCAAAGTAGCTGAACCTGCGCCACTTGAGCAGCTTCGCCTTGTCTACCTGTCCGTCCTGTTCGTAGAAGCTCAGCGCCTCTTTTATGGATATGCGCCTGCGCTCCAGCGGCAGCTTGAGCCGCACCAGACGGCGCATCTCGGTTTCCACCTTGAGAGCCGCTTCCTCGTTGAATGGCTCCTCCATGCCGTCCACGGTTATAAACAGCCCTGGGCCGAGCGAGTACCTTACGCATACCCTCGCCCTTGGAAATTCCTTGCGCATGGCCAGAATAAACAGAAACTGCAATGTGCGCTCGTAAACCCGCCTGCCCATATCCTCGCCATAGCGGAGAAGATGTATCTGGGTATCCTTTTTGGGCGTGAAACGCAGATTGAATACCTCGCCGCCTATCTGAGCCGCCAGCGGCCTGTCGGACAGCATTATGCTGTCAAGACCTTCCTTTTTTACCGCATCCAATATGGACCGGCCGCTTTCCAGTTCGCAGTTCCTTCCGTCTATGTCCAACCTCACGACTATTCCTCCCGGTACTGTTTCAAAATAATTTCGTATATCATACCAATGTGTAAAATTCCATATTGACGTTATTATACTATATCCTTATCCAATTGAACATGTGCTCAATGAAAACTTTTTGTTTAATCAGCATTTTCTCACGCACTGAGCCGTAAATCTGATATAATAAGTAAATGTATGTGCCGGTTTCGCTTATCCGCTGCGGCCGGCAAGCAAAAACTGACGGAGAATGCAAGCTTATTTTATGGAAAAGAAAAAGACCTCATTCGTACAGGGCGCGGCTGTACTTGGCGTAGCCGGACTGCTGGTAAAGATAATAGGTGCGGTATTCCGCATACCCCTCAATAACGCCGTAGGCCCCATAGGCATGAGCTACTATGAGGTAGTCTATCCCTATTACTCCGGTCTTCTTGTGATATCCTCCTCCGGCCTTCCCACCGCCATATCAAAGATGGTATCCGAGCGCGTGACCGCAGGAGACTATCGGGGCGCACACAAGGTGTTCGTCACCGCAATGCGGCTTCTGGTATGTCTCGGCCTCTTCACCGGCCTCCTGATGTTCTTCGGCTCGGAAGGTCTTTCCGCCCTCTCCTCACAGCCCGAAGCTCACCTTTCCTTTAAGGTGCTGTCCCCCGCCCTGCTGGTGGTTTCCATAATGTGCGCATACCGCGGCTATTTGCAGGGCATGCAGCGCATGACGGGCACAGCCCTTTCCCAGATAGTGGAACAGGTAGGCAAGCTGGCCATAGGCCTTACCTTAGCCATAAAGCTGCTGCCCAAAGGACCCGAGTACGCCGCCATGGGCGCGCTGATAGGTGTTACCGCATCGGAATTTCTGGCCCTGCTTACCATCATATTCGTATATAACCGCTACCGTCCTTCCATAAGGCGGCATATAGAACAGAGCGCGCCCTACGCTCCATCCCCCATAGCTAAGAACCTCATACTGCTGGCCGTGCCCATAACCCTGGGCGCTTCCATAAGCTCCCTTTCCGGTATGGTGGACAGCGCCATGATAATCCGCATACTGCTGAACCTGGGCTACTCCAAGGATACCGCCCAGACTGCCTATTCCCTGCTGCGCTCCAACGTGACTACACTGACCAACATGCCCGGCGTGCTGACCATGGCTCTGGCCATGAGCCTCGTGCCTGCCATATCCGCAAGCGTTGCCCGCAGGGATAAATCAAGCGTGCAGAATATATCCCGCCTCGGCATGAAGCTGGCCCTCATAATCGGCCTGCCCTGCTCCGTAGGTCTTTTCGTGCTGGCTAAGCCCATACTGGGCATGCTGTACCCCCGCCTTACCGAGGCACAGCTCACCCTCGCCGCCGACCTTATGCATACCGCCTCCATAGGAGTTATATTTCTCTCCCTGGTTCAGGCTATGACCGGCATAATACAGGGATTGGGCAAGCCCAACGTACCGCTGTTCAACCTGTTCATAGGTTTTATACTCAAGGTGATAACGCTGGTAGTGCTCACCAACATACCCTCTATCAATATACAGGGTGCGTCCATATCTACCGTGATATGCTACGCCTTCGCCGGCATCGCTGATACGGCCTACGCCGTGCGCAAGGCGCATATCAATATGAATTTATGGGACGTTATACTAAAGCCGGTTCTCTCCTCCGCAGTGATGGGCGCAATGGTGTACATATGCTTCGCTTTTATGAATGAGCTTGGCCACGTCACCCTCGGAGTTCTATTATCCGTGACTCTGGGCGTATGCGTATACGGCATCCTTGCAATATACCTCCGCATGTTCAGCCGCGAAGAACTCAACTACATACCCGGCGGCAGGAAGCTCAAAAGGCTTATTTACGGCAGCAAACAGTAAGCGAGGCGAAATTATATGACTAAACTCACCATAGCACCCCTTTCCATACCCGGAAGCATCACCGCCGCTTCCCAATCGGCAATAGAGCATGCCGGCAGGCTGTTCCTTCAGACTGCGGATTCACCCTGCGCCAGGTGGATAACAGATGCGGGGCTGCCATATGTCTCAATGGACGACCTGTACGACAGCAGCTACGATTACGACGAGCTGAACCAGGCGATAGCGGCACGGCTAATGTGCGGCTGCGATGCTGTTTATGCCGTGTCCGGCCGCGGCATAGGCGAAGGCCAGCTTTCCGCCATTCGGGAAGCCGCAGCCAAAGCCGGCACCACCGTAAAGGTGCTTCCCGGCATAGGCTACTCTGACGCTGTGCTGGCCGACCTTCCCTTTACCTTATCCGACAGGCGCGTGATATGCGCCGCCAACGATCTTCCCGATACCATAGACCCCTTCCTGCCCCTCTGCATAGAGGAGATGGATACCCGGCTCTGCGCAGGCGACGTAAAGCTGGCGCTGCTCGATTATTACCCCGATGAGCACGCCGTGTACTTCTGCGATATGAGGGCTGATGGCGAATACCGCATAAAAGAGATTCCCCTGTTTGAGCTGGACAGGCAAAATAGCTATTCCGCCGCCACCTGCTGCATAGTGCCTCCCGCCGTGTCTCAGGACAAGCTTAATCGCGGCGATATGAACGGCCTCATGGCGGTGCTGCGCCGGCTTCGCGCCCCAGGCGGCTGTCCCTGGGACGCAAAGCAGACCCACGAATCTCTGCGCTCCAGCCTTATAGAAGAAGCCTATGAGGTAGTAGACGCCATAGACAGCGGCGACCCCTTCGCTCTCTGCGAGGAGCTGGGTGACTTGCTGCTTCATGTTGGAATGCATACTGTCATAGAGGAGGAGAAGTCTTCCTTCACCCTCAGGGATGTAACCTCCGGCATAATCAATAAGATGATATACCGCCATCCCCACGTATTCGGCACAGCAGAGGCTGACACGCCGGAACAGGTGCTCAGTAACTGGGAAAAGCTCAAGAAGAAAGAAAAGCACATGGAAAGCTACTCCGCCACCATGGAGGCTGTTCCCAAGGGCTTCCCCGCCCTCATGCGGGCTGCCAAAATACAGAAAAAGGCTGCCAATGTGGGCTTTGACTGGGACAACGCCGATCAGGCGCTGTACAAGCTGCCAGAGGAAGTCAGCGAACTTACCAAGGCCATGGCGGAGGGGAACCACGCCCATATCGATGAGGAGCTGGGCGACGTATTTTTCGCCGCAGTGAACGTGGCGAGGCTTCTCAAGCGTGACCCGGAGCAGCTCCTTAATGCCGCCACTGACAAGTTTATAACCCGCTTCAAGGTCATGGAGGAGTTTATAACCGCCGATTCCCTATCCCTCGAAGATATGACCCTCGAGAAAATGGACAGGTACTGGGATAAAGCCAAGAAAAAGTTAAAATAAATTAGAAATTCAGGCGGTTTTTTGATTTTTCATCTTGCGTTTGCGGGACAAGCTTAGTATAATTGTAAAAGTCCGCGTTATGCGGCATACTAAAGCCCAACAATAATTAGGAGGATATAATTAAATGAATAAGACTGAACTCATCGCTGCAGTAGCCAGCAAGTGCTCCATCTCCAAGAAGGAGGCCGAGGCTGTAGTCCTCGCTACCTTCGACAGCATCACCAACGCCCTCGTAAGCGGCGAGAAGGTACAGATCGTTGGTTTTGGCGGCTTTGAAGTACGCGAGCGTCCCGCTCACAAGGGCCACAACCCCATGACCGGCGAAGAAATCGAAATCGCTGCCAGCAAGTCCCCCGCTTTCAAGGCCGGCAAGGCTCTCAAGGAAGCTCTCAACTAAACCTTATCCTTATTAACATAAAAAAGCAGGCTGTAAAAAGCCTGTTTTTTATTATTCCGATTTGCGCTAACCCCTTATCATGCATACGCTTCTCGCAGTTATGCACTCCAGGTTTCCCTCCGGGCCGGTATGCTCCGGGGTAGTGGCCTTTGCGCTCACAATGCCCGCATCGCACCCCATGGCATCGGCTATATTGCGGCGCATATTATCTATATACGGCGCAAGCTTTGGCTCCTGGGCTATCACCGTGGCATCCACGGAGCATATCTCATAGCCGGCCCCGCGTACCATCTGCCATGCCCTTTTAAGCAGTATGAGCGAGTCCATATCCTTATATTCAGGGGATGAGTCCGGGAACAGCCTGCCTATATCACCCATGGCAGCAGCGCCCAGCAGCGCATCTATTACGGCGTGTATCAGCACATCCGCATCGGAGTGGCCCATAAGGCCCAGCCTGTACGGTATCTCCACACCGCCTATAACCAGCCTTCTGCCCTCTGTCAGCCTGTGGGTATCCTCGCCGTAGCCTATCCTCTCTCTCTCCGCAAGCTTTTGGAACAACTCAATATCCTCCTCAGTGGTAAGCTTCTGGTTTATCACACCGCCCAGTGAGTAATGCACGCTGCCATACAATCTTTTATACAGGGCGCAATCGTCCGTGGCCTGCACTCCATCGTCCTTTGCCTGCCGGTACGCCTTAATTATCCGATCATACTTAAAGGACTGGGGCGTCTGGGCCAGCATTACGCCGTTTCTGTCTACCAGCTCGCCCTCCCGCCACATGGTATCCCGGGCGGGTATGGCTGCAACGCCGCTGCCGAACTCGGCGGCGCACCTTATGCTGTCCCGTATTATTTCTTCCGATACGAGGCAGCGCGCCCCGTCATGTATAAGGGCTATGTCGCAGTCGGCAGCCCTAAGGGCGTTATATACGGAATCTCCCCGTGTCTCGCCGCCATTAACGGTCCTGAGACCATACTGTGCGCAAAGCGCCTCCGCCTCCTGCCGTGTGGCGTCCGATACGGCTATTATGATATCCGTAACACCCGCATTGAGCAGCGCCTCTGCGGAGCGGCGCAGCACAGTCCTGCCGCCCAGGCTTATGATAAGCTTATCCCTGCCCATGCGCCGGGAAGCTCCCGCCGCCAGCAGTATTCCAGTTACCTTCATTCGAGATCTCCCCGGGTGATCATCTCATACATCTCGGCGGCAGCCGCCTTGGTTGTGAACTCCTGTACGCTGGTAACCTTCACCACGGTATGCTTGCCGCCCATGAGTATATCCAGCATATCGCCCTCCTTAACTTCGCTTGAGGGCTTCGCCACCTTGCCGTTTATCTGTATTCTGCCGAGGGACGCGGCCTCGCTGGCAACCGTCCTGCGTTTGATTATCCTTGAGACTTTAAGATACTTATCCAGACGCATATACGTCCTCCAAAATTCATTTTTCTAAAGCTTACCACATATGTGGCAAAAAAACAAACCGGGCGGTTCACGCCCGGTCTATGTTTTACTTATTAACCCACTGAAACGGGACTATAAGTGACGCTGCGCACAAGTTCTTCATTGAGGGATACGCTTTCGTCGTTCTTCCAGGTCTCTAACATCTGGTTCCATTCCTCTTCCTGAACGTCGGACAGCAGTATTTCCTTTATCTTGTCCTTTACGCTGTCCAGTCCTACTTCGCCTGCGGGCTCATCAGAGAGGTAATAAAGTATATGCACTCCCTCGTCGTCCTTTACGGCCTCGGTATACTCGCCCTGCTTTATCTTTGCAAAGGCGTCCTTTACTTCCTTTGACCAGTCATAGCTGCCGGAATGCTTTACGCTTATGAGCAGGCCATTTTCGTTTCCCTCGGTATCAGGGGAATATTCCTTAGCAACCTTTGAGAATTCCTCGCCGGCCTGAAGCTTCGCATAGGCTTCCTTCGCCTTTTCTACAGAGGGAGCAAGGTATTCGTCCTTTATCTTATCGGCATCTGCCTTGAGCTTGTTGTACTCTGTCTTTATCTCGCTGAGCCTGTCTGCCCCCTCGCCGCCCTCTACGTTCACGGTAAAGGCCAGCTCGCCGTACTCGCTCTTGAGATCCTCCATCGCGGAGAACTTCTCGCTGTACTCGTCAGAGATGGCGTCCTCGGGGGTTATGAGTATATGCAGCACACGGCTGTAGCCCTCGGGTACATACAGAACGGGGTCGCCGCCGTAAAGCTCCTCGGCCTCCTTATCTTCCTTGTAGTTTTCGGGATTATTGTCATAAGTCTCCTGCTGGGTCTTGAGGTTCTCGTCATACCAGGACTTTATTTCCTCGTCGCTCACGGTAACGTCCTTGAGCATAGCCTCTCTGAAGGCATCGCCTATAGCGCTCTCGGTGCTGTTTTCCAGTATCCACTTGCCGTACTCCTCCGCAGTCATGCGCTCGCCGGTATAGGCTTCCGCCTCGTCCGCTATGTACTCGGCAAGGCGCTCCTCCACGTTGACACTGCTGTCGTCCTCAGCGTCGCTTTCCGCCTGCTTGCGGTACTCCGCAACTATGCTGTCCAGATCCTCTGCCGCCTGCTCCTCTATCTCGGCAAGCTTTTCATCGCTGAGCTTGTCATAGCCGGACTGGGCCGCCTGATAAGCGATTATCTCGTTAACTACAAGCGCATCTATGATGCCGTCCTGAAGCTGCTTTGTACCTTCCTCGTCGGCGGATATATCGTAGCCCATCATGGCGTAGTACTGGGCATAGGCGTCAAAGAGCTGCTTGTACTCTCCGAAGGTGACCTTACGGTCGCCTATGGTGGCTACAGCCTCGTCGCTGTCGACAACTGCAGTATCGCCTTCACCTGCGGAAGGAGCAACGCTGCACCCTATTACGGAAAGTGCCAGCACCAGTGCCAATGCAGCTGCAAATATCTTCTTCATTATGTTTTTTTCTCCAATCTGTGGACGTTTTAGGCTCAAGGCCAGCCCGTATTCACAATGTTGATTATACCCGTATTCACTTCACGATGCAATCCGACATCATGTAAACAATCTGTGTCAGCTCGCTGCACAGTTTTTTCACATCGGACTTGGGCCGGCGTATGACTATTGTGGGCACTTCCTCGGGCAGCATGGCCGCGCCCGCTATGTTGTTTGCGGCTGCAAACAGCTTGGCGCCGTCCATTGGCGCCTCCGGGTCAAACACTATACGCACCTCCCCGTCCCGCACCATAAGCCGCAGTATATAGGCCCGCTGCGCTTCCGCCTTGATAAGGGCGATGAATATGAGGTTCTGCACCTCCTCGGGTATGTCTCCGTAGCGGTCGATTAGTTCGTCCTGTACGTCGTACACGTCTGCCTGTGCCGCAATGAATGCGATGCGCTTGTACATGGAAAGCCGTTCCGCTTCCCTCGGAATATAGCTCTTTGGAATATTTGCGGAAATGGGTATCTCCACAACTGTATCTATGTCCTTGGGCAGCTCCTCTCCCTTTGCCTCCCGGACTGCGCTGTCAACTATCTTGCAGTACAGATCGTAGCCTATCGCCTCCATATGGCCGTGCTGCTCCGGTCCCAGAAGATTGCCTGCTCCGCGTATCTCAAGATCCCTCAACGCTATCTTAAAGCCGGAGCCAAACTGAGTAAGCTCCCGTATGGCTATGAGGCGCTTTTCTGCCGTTTCGCTCATCGCCTTGTTTGGCCTGTATGTAAGGTAGGCATAGCCAAGCCGCACTCCGCGGCCCACACGGCCCCTGAGCTGATAAAGCTGGGATAGGCCCATGGCGTCCGCGTCGTATATTATTATCGTGTTCACGTTCTGCATATCCAGTCCGCTCTCTATTATGGTGCTGCAAAGCAAAACGTCGTACTTGTGATCCATGAATTCCAGCATGGTCTTTTCAAGCACCCGCTCGTTCATCTGCCCGTTAGCAAAGCACACTCTGGCCTCCGGCACCAGCTCCCTGAGCCTTCCCGCGAACTGCTCCATACTGCGGACGTTGTTATATACGAAGTATACCTGCCCGCCGCGTCCGATTTCCTTCAGTATGGCCTCACGTATTACAGAATCGCTGTATTCCATCACATACGTCTGCACGGGATAGCGCTGGGAGGGCGGCGTCTCTATCACGGACATATCGCGTATGCCCGTCATGGACATGTGCAGCGTCCGCGGGATAGGCGTGGCGGAAAGCGTCAGCACGTCCACGGACTGGCGTATGTTCTTTATCTGCTCCTTATGGCCTACGCCGAAGCGCTGCTCCTCGTCTATTATCAGCAGGCCCAGATCCTTGAACTTTACGCTCTTTGAGAGCAGCTTATGGGTGCCCACCACCATGTCCACGCTGCCACTTTGCAATCCCTCGATTATCTTTTCCTCCTCCTTGGGGGTCTTAAAGCGGGAGAGCAGCTCCACATTCACCGGGAAGCCATCGAACCTGGCTGCTATGGTATTGTAATGCTGCTGGGCAAGTATAGTTGTAGGCACAAGCATTGCGCACTGCTTGCCGTCCATCACTGCCTTAAAGGCAGCCCTGAGCGCTACTTCGGTCTTGCCGTAGCCCACGTCGCCGCAGAGCAGGCGGTCCATCACCTTGTCGCTCTCCATGTCCGCCTTTATCTCCTGAATGCTGGTGAGCTGATCCGGCGTAGGCTCATACGGAAAGCTGTCCTCCAGCTTTCTCTGCCAAGGGGTATCCGGCGAAAACTTAAAGCCCTTGCGTTTCTGCCTCTCGCCGTAAAGGCGCACAAGGTCGAAGGCCAGCTTCTTTACGCTGTCGCGGGTCCTGGATACGGTTTTCTGCCATTCGCCGCTGCCCAGCTTTGAAAGGCGCTGCGTACCCTCATCATCTCCGCCGCCGATGTACTTCTGCACCCGGTCCAGCTGGTCCGTAGGTATGTACAGCTTATCGCCGCCGGAATAGACAAGATGCAGATAATCCTTCTGTACGCCGCCTACCGTGAGCGTCTCGACGCCTACGAACCGGCCTATGCCATGAAGCTCATGGACCACAAGGTCGCCCACGTTCAGCTCGCTGAACACCAGCTGCGGCTTCCTGCGCTTTTTCTTATTGTCCGCAGGCCTTCGGTTTTCGGTTCCGTAAAGCTCGTTTTCGGTGACTACCGCAAGGGAAAGCTCCGGGTACTCGAAGCCGTGGTTTAGCTGCTGCTCTATTATCAGCACCTCGCCCGGCACAATGTCCCGGTCCAGCTTTTCCTTTATCGGTACTATGTGGTTTGAATCCAGCAGTCTGTCCTGAAGCCTTTTGGCGTGGGTACCGGCGTATATCAGAACGCTTGTATTGCTCTTTTTCCACGCCTCTATATCCTCGGCCAGCAGCTCCTCCCGGCCTACGTATCTCGAAACCGGCCGGGTATCGAATCTGAATATGCACCTTTGCCCTATAAGGCCGTAGCTACGGGTCAGGGCAAACATCATGGCGGTCCTTCTGGTATCCATGCGCTTGATGGTTTCAAGGGGGGATACCGTAAGGTTGGCCTGCTCCGGCTGTATCTCTCCCGCCTGCATAAGCGAGGATACGCCCTCGAGGAACTCCTGATAGGCTATCTTTCCGCTTTCCTCAAGGCGGGCCGGCTCGTCTATGAGTATTATCCAGTCCTTGTCTATGTAATCGAAAAGCGTGGTTTCCCCGGGGTAAAACAGAGGCAGCAGGGCAACCGAATTATCCGGCCTGCCCCCATCCTCCAGCGCCGAGGCCAGTTCCTCCGCCTTGCGCTTTTTGAGAAGCTTCAGCGCCCGCGCTCTTGCCTCGTCTGTTATGGGCATCTCGGTAGCCGGAGGGACGTCTATGTGGTCCACATTATCCACAGAGCGCTGTGTAAGCGGATCGTATATCCTGAGCGTATCTATCTCATCGCCAAAAAACTCTATACGAACAGGATTTTCAGCGGCGATGGGATATACGTCAACATAGCCGCCGCGGAGGCATACCTGCCCCGGCGCCTCGCATACGTCAACCCGCTCATAACCCGCCATAACAAGCTCCGATACCATATCCCGGGGTTCTATGGTCTGCCCCGTCTCATAGCTGTGCAGGCTGTTTTTGATTATCTCCGGGGCAACGATGCGCTGCATCAGCGCCTGTATGCATGTCACCACCGTCATGGTCTTGCCGGCGGCAAGTGCAGACAGCACCGCTACCCTTCGTTCCTCTATGCTGTCACGGGCGGCAAAGCCCTTGCCGGACATGGGTATCTCCCTGGTCTGGAAGTGGGCGCAGGGTATATCGTAGCAGGCGATGTCGTCATGCAGCTTTACCGCCGCCACCTCGTTTGGCGCAACCAGCAATACCGCCCTGCCTGTTGACAGTGCGGCGGCTATATGCCCCTTGTGGCTTTCTCCAAGGCCGAATACTCCTGCGGGGCCTTCGCCATTTACCATAGCGTCCCGCAGCCTTGTGTATTCCGGATGCCTGTCAAGTATTTGTATAAGCGGGTCTGTCACTTACTTCTGCTCCTCTTTGTCCTGCTTCCCGGCCTCATCGGCCTTTGTTTCTTCCTTTGGTGGTTTGGGCTTCTTTGGGCGCCTGTTGAATCTAGCCTGCGCCTCGAGAATTTCGCCCTTTACGATCATCTCTGCCGCGTCTGCCGCGTCCTTTATGGCGGCGATAAGCTTTTCCCTGTCCTCGCCTTCAGGCGCGCCCAGCACGTGGGCTATAAGTCCCTTCTGGCCGTCCGCGTGGCCTATCCCTACCCTTACGCGAGGGAAATCGTCAAAGCCCAGCTGGTATATGACGCTGCGCATGCCGTTGTGTGTGCCCGAGGAACCGCCGCCCCTTATGCGTATAGTGCCGAGAGGTATGTCTATATCGTCGTATATGAGCAGCAGCTGGTCATGCTCGGGCTTGTACCAGTTGCACAGCTCCATTACGCTCCAGCCCGAAAGGTTCATATAAGTCTCGGGCTTGGCCAGCACTACCTTTTGGCCGCCTATATATCCCTCGCCGAATACCGCCCTGAAATTGTGCCGCTTCACTTCTATATTGAACCTGTCCGCCAGCATATCCACGGTCATAAAGCCCACGTTGTGACGGGTATTCTCGTACTCCCTTCCGGGATTTCCAAGGCCCACTATTATAAACACCTTTATTCCTCCATGCACGCCAATATGCCCTCATACGCAATCCGTATGGGGGTAAAATGCCGTTATTTTTCGCTTTTCTCCGCCTATTATAAGGCAAAGCGCAGCCCCTTTTCAAGTGCGGCAGGCATAAAAAAGCGGCGCGCACCTCGCACGCCGCCCTTATTTCCTTTTTTCTCATCTTCCCTCGAACCTGGCTATGGCTCGCTTCAGCGCCTCGTTGAAGCACTGAAACTCATGCGCCCCCTCGAGCTTATCAAACTCATAGGGTATACCCATCTTATCCAAAGCGCCTGTGAATAACTCGTGCTCCTTCATGAAGGCGTCGTCCTTGCCGCAGGTGAGATATATCCTCGGCAGCTTGTTTTCCGCCTTCACCTTCAACAGCATGTCCAGTATCTCCGCATCATCGGTAAGCTCCAGAGATTCGCCGTATATGGCCTTGAAATCCTTTATGAGCCGGAGGCCGAACCGCTCGGCATAGTCCGGCAGATCGCCGTATTTCTTTATCTCGTCCATGCCCGCCTTTGCAAAGAGCGGCCCTGAAGAAAAAGCCCCCACAAAGCCATAGCTGTCCGGGTGAGTAAGCGCGCAGCGCAGTGCGCCATAGCCGCCCATAGAGCAGCCCATTATACCCGTATCCTCACGGGCAGCGGATATGTTGAACATATTCCGGCATATTACAGGAAGCTCCTCGGTCACGTACCTTTGATAGTCGAAGCCGTACTTCATGTTGGAGTAAAAGCTTCTGCCCGCATCGGGCATCACATAAACAGTATCGCCCTTCGCTGCGTACGCGGGTAGCATTGAGTAATCCAGCCATGAGCGGTCGTTTCCGCAAAGGCCGTGCAGCAGGTATACTACCTTGTACTTGCCCTCCCTGAGCTTGTTGGGCGTAACGATAGTCAGGCCTGTATCCATATCCATGATCTTTGAATAAACTGAGCCGCTCAGCCGCATTATTTTTTCCTCCCTGTATCCAAATCCCGGCCCGCATATGCGAGCCGGGACTGTATTATTCATTGCTGTTGTTTGGTTTTATATTATCTCTCGGGCTCTATGAGGCCGTAGTTGCCGTCCTTGCGCTGATACAGAACATTTACCTCGCCGTCCTCCGCGTTCTCGAATACGTAGAAGGAATGGCCCAGCAGCTCCATCTGCAGCACCGCCTCTTCCACGTCCATGGGCTTGATGGCAAAGCGCTTTACGCGAACCACCTTATGTTCCTCTTCTTCCTCGTCGTCAACCGCATAGCTCGCTTCATGGGCGGCAAACGCCTCTGCCCTGAGATTCTTCTCCAGCTTGGTGCGGTGGCGCATTATCTGCTTTTCAACCTTGGCAATTACGGTATCGATGGAGGCATACATATCTCCGCTGACTTCCTCGCCGCGGATAATGCCGCCGGAGTAGGGAATGGTGATCTCTACGATGTGACGGTTCTTCTCTACGGAGAGGGTGACGTGAGCCTCCGTATCTTCAGGGAAATACTTATCCAGCTTGGAAACCTTCTTAGTCACCAGATCGCTGAGATAATCGGATACCTCGATGTTTTTTCCGTTGATAGAAATACGCATATTCGTTTCCCCTTTCCCGCGCAGTGACATCGTCCAATACTGAACCGATACGCCGCGCTTTTCGCTTTTTTTAATTATAGCATATTATGCCCAAAACAAAACGCATAAATTTGTGAAAAAACCGGGGCTGTCCAGCTGTGCCGGAAAAACCCCTATAATCAGGCTGTCAGAAAACTCGAGGTTGATAAGGGGCCGCAACCCCTTATGTTTAATCCGGCTCTGACGACACAAGGTGAATTGCCCCGCAGGGGCAAGAGAAGGCCCC
>OLPA01000688.1_pt1 | contig 30975 bp, 20 predicted proteins | sample 1672811 | NCBI WGS metagenome assembly OLPA01 (sample SAMEA3136726, study PRJEB25190) | human gut metagenome | biome: human gut; feature: human-associated habitat; material: faeces | place: Austria | collected 2013
TGCCTTAAGTACACGTTCAGTGTAGTACGGCGGCAGAGAAATGTACAGGTGGAAAATGCCGCGAGAAAATTTCCCGCAGCATGGTCATTGAAATACGAGGACGCAATGGCCCTAATCTCAAACGGGAGCATGATGCTCCTCAAGTACAAACTTAACAACGTGTGCGATGCAGATAAAAGACCTGCAAACGGTGCACAAATAACTGAATAATCTTTGTATAACACAATATGCTGTATTTGTCAATACGCAAATATCAAAATGCTGTATTCAGAGAGAGCGCGGTCAAAAACGTAATACGCATTATCTCCGTATTAAATGCGTATTAGGGAAATAATGCGTATTGCGTGCGTATTAAAGGCGTGTTAGAGATCGAACAAAGTTGGACGCGATGCAGATACCTGCAACAGGTAAAATATGAGAATTTTGTTGACAACTTGACAAAGGCTATCTATAATGATTATGCTTGTTATCATGGGATTTTCGTATAGTCTGTACGGAACATATATTTTGCGAAGCACCATGGTGCTTTATGTTTCGCATATGCGAAACATAAAGCTATATCAAGAGGTAAAAAGTGAATAGGGTTCGCTTATCCGGTGTAGCCGTTTGCTGTAAAGATCTGGTTTTCAGATCAGGCGGCGGTGTGAAAGGAATGGGGTAAAAGCCCCGCGCGACCGGCACTGTGAGCGCAAGGATGCAGTTGAAGCGGCGAGAGCCGCCTGGACCAAAGTCCGCCATTGCAGGGAGCTGTCCCCTGTGAGAAGGTAAACTGCAAACGTAGAGAGTTTTCTCTCTGTGGCGTGAGTCAGGAGAATTACACTGTTCAGAACCTACCAGCGGGCGCTCTCTCCGTGTTTTAGCCAAAGGTAATGGTACGCTGATTTTTCCATTTTATGGGATAATCAGCGTTTTTTGCTTTTGGCGCGTTTGCTGGCTTTTTGGAGCCAGCCTTTTTATTTTTCATCAGGAGGAGTATACCCAAATGCCCAGAAGAGCTGAAAAAAGATTTGACGGAAACGCATGGTATGAGCAATATATCGTCGCCCGCACGACTGCGGCGCTGAAGGAGAAAGAGAAGTCTTTTTCTGATCTTCATGCTGGGGATTCGGAGCAGGAGCTAATCCAATATGTACGGCGCTGCGCGGATGAAATGGGGTATACCCCGACCGTAAAGGAGATCATCGGCGGGACCTATATCGCGCAGCGGTTCGGCGGATGGCCTGCGGTATTGAAGAAAGCGGAGCTTGTGGCGGACCATGCGTGTCCCGCCCAGACGAAACGCTATATCTTCATGAAGGAGCGTGAAGTTCAGGCTGAACTGCACCGGCAGGAACGTGAAGCCAAGCTCAAGACAAGGGCAATCAAAAATAAAATGCGCGTTCAGAAGAATACAGAAACCCAAGGATCCCCCGGCCAAGTCGAGCGGAAGTAACTGCCGCTGTCTTTCCATAGAGCGGGAGGGGTTTGCCGGCCCCTCCCGCCGACCTCATAACGGCAAATATTCCAAGGAGAGAAGATCGTGAGATACAAAGAAACGATAAAACGAGGGATATCCCTGCTGCTGGTGCTGGTGCTGGCGGTCAGCCTGATCGTCCCGGCGGCCGCGGTAGATGGCGGCCGCGGCGCGGAGATGGTCGCCGCATTTGACAAGACCAGCTACAGTGCCGGAGAGACCGTCACTGTGACCTTTATGGTATACGGCGCGGATTTTGACGCGGCGGGTTTTCATGTGACGTACGACCAGAGCAGCCTGGAATATCAGAGCGTACAGACCGGCTCTGGTTTCACCATGCCTGTATGCAAGGCACAGGAAAGTGCACTGGAGCTGATGGCGGAAAGCGATTCCGTTCAGCAGCCTGCCAGCAGCGGCACCGTTATTGCAAAGGTAACGTTTAACGCTGTGACTGGCGGGGCGAAAACGCTGACATTTACCAGCGGCAGTGCCGCTTATCTGGAGCGGAAAAACGCCGTGGTCTATAACGGCTATCAGGCGCTGAATGTGACCGCTGGCGTAGCGGTTGACGCAGCAGCGGATGCGGCGCTGCGTCAAGCCAAGGCCGACGCGGTGGCGCAGCTGGAAACCGATATCAATGGCAAGCTGGAGGCCGGTGTGACGGTGGCCCAGCGGGAGCTGCTGCTGCGGTGCCTGCAAAGCGGACGCGCGGCCATCCACAACGCCGAGACTCAGGAAGCAGTAAAGGAGGCTTTGGACAAGGCTTTGGCGCAGGCGGCGGAGATCGCGGCAGAGACCACGCTGGAATTCCCGAAGCTGACGGCACTGTATGACGCGGAGAATAACGACAGCGCTACGATCGGCAATATGTATCCGTCGTTCTCACCGGATGCGACGGCGTATTTTCTCTACAGCAGCCGCCCCATCAACGGTATTCCGCGGAGCTTCAAGGGGGCGACGACACCCGGCGTGACGGTCGTATTCAACGGAGATGAAGTCTCCGTGGCGGCGGACGGTACGTTTGCGTTTGCCGTACCGTTTCAGGCACTGGAAAACTGCAATACGCTGGTGCTGACGGACGAAAACACAGGATTAAGCACCACCTACGCTTTCTATAGCTTCGGCTATGGTGTCAGCGGCGGCTTCAGCAACGTCAAGGTATATGACGAGGAAGGCAACGCACCCGGTGATAAAATTCAGGAGGCCAGTCTCGGCGATTCCATTACGCGGTTCAGCTCCAATATTGACAAGGTACGCATTGGCTTCGACGGCAGCGCGGCGGCCAATGAGGAGCGTTTAGTGGAATTGGTGGACGGAAATGGCCGGGTGCTCCAATCTTTTATCTCTGCCTCTGGAGACAAGCCGGTGAGCCGGACCTTCCTTTCTGATGTGATCCAGCTGAAAGAGGGATTGAACTGCCTGCTGCTGCGGTATCAGGGTGTGGATAACTCCAAATGGGAGGACGGCAAACCGGTGGAAACGCCGGCCTATAAGACAAAGGCACTGGTCATCAATTATGTTGACCCCAATAATGATGACCCGGCCCTGATCGATACCGTACCGGAGAAAATGGAGTTGTTTGTCAAGGGCGTACAGGACAGCGCACCGGCAACGGCTTTGCAGGAGCTTACGTTCCAGTGGAAAGAAAAGACTGAGACAACGCCTGCCCGGTATGAGAGCACCGTGGAGCTGTCTCCGGATGATTTTGACCTAAACTACCCCAATCAGATGATGCATCTGCGCATTGCGCTCAAGGAGGGGCAGGAGGTCACTGTTACCGGCGGCAACGATATAGCGCAGCCCCGGACACTGATGAAGGATGGGACTTACCCCATAGCCAACTATTATGAATCCTTCGGCAGTACAAATAAGCCCACCGTGATGAAAAAAGACGCCTTCACTGTGACCATCACTGTCACGGCAAAGGATGGCATTCACAAGGATACTTACTTCATCACGGTGAATAAATCCGGCCGTGCGGCGCTGGTCGTTCCGAAGATATATCAGAGCAGAGAGCTGCTTATCGTGGCTGATCGGCCGATCCGCAATGTGCTGCTGCCGTTTGATGCGGTAAGCATTACCGATGCGGAGGGCTTGCCGGTCAATACAGCTCGCGCGTTGGAGGACGGGACACTCAAGATCCAGATCACCGATCCCGCAGTTGTCAGCTGGGATGGTGAAGCGCGAAACAGCGGCAGCATCGCCGTAGACTTGCTGAAGCAGGGAGAAACCGATATCAAGCTGGTCTATGACGATGGTGCGCTTCATCTGGACGGGACAACGGTTCTGTATGTCAATTATAAAATAAATGTACTGGCTGATGCGCGCTCCGACGCGGCTGACCTGTGGACGGACGCGAAAAACGGCAAGCGCGAGTATGAGGACGGCGCGGTAGACGCCCTGAAGGACGCAATTCAGGCGGCCAATACGGTCTACGATAAATATAAGGACAAGGATCGCCGCCTGATGAATCAGACGCAGTTCGATGAGATCAACTGTGCGGTGAACGACCTCCGTGCGGCCATCAAGACATTCCAATATAAAGAGATTGGCGTGAAGATCGTAGAATTTCCCGGTTGGCCGGAGGATTATGATCTGCCGGAAGAAGTGGATCATGAGACGCGTCCAAAGGATTTTGTGCCGAAACAAATAGATGTCATTACTGCGGCAGGAGAGCGTTTGACACTGGATGTTACATGGAAATGCTCTCCCAATTATAGCGACCACGATGGGCAGATCAGTGATCTGAAGTATACTTTTACGCTTGTGCTGCCAACCGGTTATGTACCTGCCGAGGGTGTAGACTTTCCTACATTTATTGTCAATCGGATGGGAAAGCCCTTTGAGAATTTGCTGACTCCCGATAACGTGTGGCTGCCTGAGGCCGTCGATGGAGGCAGAGCCAGAAAGGCAGTCAAAACAGTGGAGACCCCTGCCATACTTCGCGTTTATAGGGGGACGACGCTGGAGGAGATTCTGGCACTGACACTGGAGACCGGTGCAGGAGAGCAGCAGGCGGCCCTGCCCACCAAGTGGCTGACAATTCCTGAGAATTATAACCCGGAAAACGTGGGAGGCAGTTATCTCTTTACGCTGACTGCGGTAGCGGAGCAGAAGTTTGAAAACCGAATCTGGCACTGGCGCGAGGACTTTACTGAAGATAAACGTGAATTCCAAATTAGGGTGTACATTATTAACCCGCCTACTGTAAAGGTAACAGGGCTGCCTGATGAATTTGGTCAGATCAAGGTTACGGGCACAAAAAAAGATTCAGTTTTGGGGCAAATCGTAAAAAGCCCTATTGAGGAATTTGAGATCACTGCGGCCGATGGCTGGAAAAAGGAACTGGTGGGTGCCGAGTGGCGCGGACAGCGGTTATGTAAGCTGGAATATGAATTTGATGCGGAAGTTATATATGGTTATACGCGTGAGATCCCACCGCCCGAGGATGGCAGCTATGTCATTGCATATACAAGGGATAAGGTGGATTCTCTTACTCTAGAGACGGCGCAACTCGTTCTGACCAAGGGCGGAACCGGCAACCTTAGTGTAAAAGGCGGCGATAAAGATGCTGTCTACAGAGACATAACTTGGAAGGGCGGCTCCGATATTATCGATGCTGATGCTGTCAAGCAAACACGGGAAAACAACTATATAGTCCCAGCAGGTCAGACAGTAGGCAAGACAGAAATCTGGGCTCAATACGAAAGTGTGACCAGTAACCACTGCACCATTATCGTTCTGCCGGAAACACTTACTGATGTCTTGTCCATACAGGCAGGCTCAGAAAAACAGCTGACTTTCCCATATTCTGATGATGTGAAGGAGCACACGAAATGGTTTTCCACCGATGAAAGCATCGCCACGGTCGACAAAAACGGCGTTGTTACCGCAATCAAAGAGGGCGAGACTACCATCACAGCCACCGTTCAAACGGACAATCTGAACAGTCCGAGCACTGCCACTATCACCTGCACCATAACCGTTACACCGGCTGACCCCGGCGGCGATGGCGGTGGCGGCGGACCTGACGATGGTTCCGGCAATGGTGGCGGCGGTACGCTGAGCGGACAGGCAGCGTCCGGTGGCGGAGACTACCGCGACCTGCTGACGGATCCTCTGCCCCAGCAGGGCAGCAACGGCACGAACAAGCCCAATGCCAACACCGCGCAGGGCGCCCGGCGGCCGCAGGCCGGTACGTCTCAGACAACCGGTCAGAAGTCCGAGACCACCACGGACGCCGCCGGGAACGGCGGCGATGACGCGGGCAGCGGCACCACAGGCCGTGTGATCTCGGTGTCAAAGGGGGATAAATCACCCGGCTCCGCCAAGGAACTGGCGGTAATCCTGATCTCGTGCAGTGTGCTGCTGGCGGCAGGCATCTTCCGCGGGAAAAAGAGAGGGGAGGATTGAGCAAAATGAAATATGCAAAGCGACTTGGCGCGATCCTTCTCGCCCTGCTGCTGACAGCAGCTGCTGTATGCGGCACCGTGTCCACCGCCTATGCGGCGGACGAGCCGGACGGCTATGTGGTCATGTCCGTGGAAAAGCTGACATTGGGGCAGGGGTTCATCATGGAGCCGCAGCGCGTCCCCTATTATAAGGGTGAAAATCTGGCCAAGGTGCTGGATCGCGCACTGACCAGCATCGGCCGGGAGTACGAATACACCCGCAGTCTGGAGGACGGCTTCTACCTGGCTGCGGTGAAGGATCCGAACCGGCCCTCTATCGGCACAACGATACCCTCATACATACTGGATATGTGGGCAGCGGCAAAGGCCGTAAGCCCAAACATAAAGCCCATTGCCCATACCGATACCAGTGACCCTGATTTTTTGGGCGAATTTGACTATTACAGTCAGTCCGGCTGGATGATCTCTGTTAACAACAGCTTTCCGCCGGTAGGTGCGGCAGCGGTCAACGCCGCCAATGGCTTGGTAGTACGCTGGCAGTTTTCCCTGATCGGCCTTGGTGGCGATCTGGGCGGCGGCGGTACTACGGCGGCGGGCAATGTGGAGCACATGAACCGCACCGAGCTTTACACCGTGCTGGCGGCGGTCCGGGCGGACAAGTACCTGATGGAGGACGAAACCGTCAAAGCGGCCTATGACAAGGCGCTGGAGCTGAGCCGTGACATCACCATGAATGCAGAAGATGTGCAGACGTATCTGGACACGATGAAAAAGGCGCTGGGCGACAACCAGATCACCGAGGTAAAGCTGTCGGCCAACGAAAGCGGCGTCCGCTCCTATGCCTATGGCACCACACTGGAGGAGGCATCACAGGGGCTGCCGACCTATCTGCTGGCCACCATTGACGGTGAAAACAAGATCATCACCGACGTGACGTGGGCGCTGGATTCCGAATTCGGTGCGCCCGGCACCTATCAGTTCCGCCCGGTCCTGCCGGAAAAATACAGCCGCTGTACGCTGACGGCGGAGCTGCCCATGATGCGGGTGACGGTTCTACCGCCCACCGGCGACATGAACGGCGACGCGCTGCTGGATGTGCGGGATATTTCCCGCATGGCGGCCAGCGCCGGACGGACGGATCGGGCCATATGCGATCTGGACGACAGCGGCACGGTAGCGTGGAATGACTTCCGCCTGCTGCTGAACACGCTGGGCGACAGAGTTCTGGATACCAACGGCGCGCCGGAAACGGTGCTGGAGGTGGACTTCGATAAGACGAGCTACCAGAAGGGCGACACGGCCATAGCCACGATCCGGACACCGGAGGCCTCTTTCGACACGTTCAGTACGCTGCTGACCTATGATGCTGATAAGCTGGCGTTCCAGTCTCTCCGGTTGACGGAGCCGCTGATGGAGACCGCTATGCTGGAGACTGAGGGCGGCCTGTGCTTCGGTGGCGCGTCGCTGGAGGGCGCGGCGCAGAGCGACGTGATCGCCACAGTGACCTTCACCGTTCTGGCAGACGGCCCGGCGGAAGCACAGACCGCACCGGAGCAAACGGCGCTGCTGCTCAGCGGCTACTATGTGAACGTGTCTGCCACGGACCGGATGGCCTTGCTGGCCATGCCGGAGGTCGTCCTGTACGGCGATCTGAACGGTGACGGCGAGATCAACATAACTGATGCCGGGCTGCTGATCCAGTACTGCAACGGCATGCGGGAACTGACCGAAGAACAGTTGGCCGCCGCCGACCTGAATGATGACGGTGAGGCTTCACTGGCCGATGCGGCACTGCTGGTTCAATATTGCAATGGATTGATCAACAGCTTTCCTGTTTCAATAAATGATCAAAAATTTGTTTTAGGAGGAGATTAAATGAAGAAAATGTTATCCCTGTTTCTCGCGTTGGTCATGGCGCTGATCTTGTGCGTCACGGCCTTCGCGGGAACCGCTGCCGGGACCTCTGTGATTCGCCTGATGGGCGACGCGGCGGATCAGGTGGTCGACCTGAAAAGCGGTCAGCATCTCAGCGCGGACAGCAGCACGCTGGTGCGGCTGAATGTACTGGATGACCCCGGCGCGGAGGAATATACCGTCACGCTGGACGGCGAGAAGCTGACGCCTGACCACAGTACATCTCAGTATCATTTTTACGCTGTGCCCGCTGCGAAGAGATCCGGCGTTGCCACGCTGAATGTCAGCACTCAGGCAGCAGAGGGCGTCTCCGTGACAGTGAAGGTCGGCAACACGGAAAAGAAAGTGGCTTTGCCCACTGACGGCAGCACCGATGCCTCCGCTACCCCCACCGCTGTCACCGTGGAATTTGAAAATCCCGGCAGCGATGCCATGATGGATCGAATTTATTTCGATATGCCCAAAGGCGTAACGCTGGGAACCGAATTGAGTAAAGGCGTTATTTCCGGTAAGCTGACAAAGCTGAATGCGGGCTATACCAGCGATCAGCTGTTCTTCTATAAGGATCCCAAAGCCCAGACGAAGTCTGTCAAGGCGATTTGGAACGATGGTACAGAGGATCACTACTACACCATCACCGTCAAGCGTGCCGCACAGGAGGGCTATGTACTGGCTCCCGGTTCCAGCTCCAATGAATCCAACCCCGCCGGTGCCAACACCTATAACGCTGTGACCGGATGTGTCACCGCTATGGTCAAGGGCTACGCGGCGGCACCTTTCACCTTCCATGATCTGACGCTGTTCAACGCTGGCAAGACCAGCGGAACTACCGTTTCTCCGGCGTTCCCCACGGATGAGACTGGCCTGTATTACCTGAAGGATGGCACGACTGTCTACTTCGCCCGGCCCGGTCGCTACTGGATACCCGCCAGCGTGGAGAAGGACGGCGTCACTTATGAAGGAGAGGCTCCCTTCTTGGCCACATGGAATCTGACTGCGTTGAACGCGCAGTTGGATAAGGCCAAGGCCGTGCAGGAGTCTGACGAGTTCAAGGCTTTGCCCGAGAGCGTTCAGACGCAGTTCAACGCGGTTGTGGATCGTCTGACTGCCGGTTCCGCTAACATGAGCGGCAACGTTATGGTGAGTGCTGACGGCAAGATTGCCGGAGACGGCGACACCGCCACGGATATTCAGGCCCGCGACCTCGGCGGCAAGCAGATATTCACCGAGCGTCTGCTGGAGGGCGACGAGTGTGCCCTGCTGGATCTGATGGCGATCTTCGAGACGTATAAGACTGACAAAGCCCTTGGCCAGTATCAGGCAGAGGCCTACGCAAAAATCGCGGCATTAAATGTCAGCAGCGTTACGGATGTGACCACCGCCGCGCAGAAAACCCTGTACAGTCAGGTGAAGCAGGCCAAGTGGGATCTGCTGAAAACCACCGATCTGGAAGGTATCAACGCGATTCTGACCAACCTGAAGCTGGACAACATCACTCCCGCCGAGCCGCAGGTCACAGTGGGTGATATCAACGGCGACGGGGAAATCACTTTGAAGGACGCAACCCTGCTGCTGCAGCACGTCAATAAGGTTGCCACATTGGAGAACAGTCAGCTGGCCGCCGCTGATATCAATGGTGACGGTGAGATCACCTTGAAGGATGCGACCTTGCTGCTGCAATATGTCAATAAAATCATTGATGTGCTGCCGTCCGGCAGCGCGGAATAAGAAGGAGATCACCATATGAAAAAAAGAATTGGTTCTTTCTTCCTTGCTATCGTGATGCTGTTCACGCTGGTGGTGCCGGCATTTGCCCAGAGCATCACCCTTGGCGTGGACAAGGATACCGTTAAGGCGGGCGAGGATGTTACCGTCACCGTAAATTTTAATGAAAATCTGGAAAATGTTTCTGGTCTTGCGCTGAACCTGCACTTTAATAGCAATCTGTTCACCTATAAAGAAGGACAGGAATTTGACGACTATGCCGTCATCGTAAAGGGCGAGGAAGGAACCGCTCCCGACCAGTACAAGGTCATCAACTGGGCGTCCCTCAAGGGCGTCGGCACGATCAAGGCCGGTAAGTATGTTACCTGCACCTTCACCGCGAAGGAAGACCTTGCCGACCTTACCACAGCCGAGTTTGTTGCCAAGGTGGACATGTACAACACCACCATGGCCCCCGGCTACGCCGATCCTACTTATCCCGACAGCAAGATCTCCGTCACCGTCACCCCGGCCAGCACTGAACCGGAGGGTTATGCCGTAGCCGCCAGCACTGTGAATTCCTCCATCACTGTGAACGAGGAAGCGCAGGTGGCGCTGAAGATCAGCAACAAGGACGTTACTACTTACAACGCCTACTACATGGAAGTCAGCTATGACACCGACGTTCTGACCTATAAGGGCATTAACACTGACGCCGCTGTTACTGATAACAACGGCACCCTGAAGATCGCCGGTTACGGCGCAGACAAGACCTGCGGCACCGACAACATCGTGCTGACCTTTACCGGCAAGGCCACCGGCGAAGCCGAGGTCACTGTGACCTCCGCCAAGGTGGACGTCAAGGCCAACGCCGCCGAGAAGGACGCTCCCGCCGCGACGATTACCACCGGTGCAGCCACCATCACCGTGGGCGGTTATCAGGTCACCCTGCCTGACGACTTTACCGCCGACAGCATGGTTGCCGAACCCAACAAGGACTACACCTTCACCGCCAAGGATACCAGTAAGAAGTATGACTTCACCGGCTCCACCATGGGCGGCAGCGATGTGACTGTCACCGACAACGGCAACGGCACTTATACCATCAGCAACGTTACCGGTGAGCTGGATATTAAGGCTACGGCACTGGTCAAGATTAATCTGGACAATCGGGCAGGCGCTGCCATTGATGGCATTACGAATGGTGAGTATGTCAAGCCCAACACGGCGATCAACTTTACCGCGGCCTCGGATGCCGATAAGGAACTGGCGGTAACCGTAAATGGCGAGGAGATCACAGGCGTGAACCGGCAGGGTATGTATTCCTACACCATCGCTGCCGACAAGGTCACTGGCGATGCGCTGAATATCGTTGTCAACTACAAGTCCTCTACTGATACCATCACCATCATCGAGACCGGTGATGCCTGGAGCGATGTGACCCTCCGCGCCACCTGGGATAAGGGCGGCGGTCAGATCGACATGTCTACTGCTGGTAGCACATATCTGTTGAAGTTCAAACCGGCCGCTGGCAAGACCGTGGATGACTATGTGGTGACCATTAATGGCACGGTTATGGAACCGAAGAGACAAGGCCCCAATTATGCAGTTTCCTTCATACCTGCCGAAGTGGCTGATGAAGGTAAAATCACCATCGACGTCAGCTACAAGAAGACAGGGCCCGCCATCACCGTCGATGTCGCCAAGTATCTGAATCTGGACGGTCAGAGCATTTTCCTGATCACCGCCACCTGCGACGAGCTGACCGAGGGCAAGGTGCTGGCTTATAACGAAAAACAGATGTACTGGTCCGCCAAGTACAACGAGAGCAAAGGTGCTTACGCATGGCTGGTGATCTCCAACAAGGGTCTGGAAGAGGTCAAGACCGAGGCCGAAGCTGCGATCACTGCCGTTGACGGCGCAAAGGTCGAGATCGCCTATAACGGCGACGTGAACCTGACCAACGCGGCCGATATCAACGACGCTCAGTTGGTTTGGAACATGTACAACGCAGAGTACAGCGACTTCCAGCAGGTCAGTGTTCGCAAGTTCCTTGAAGCCGATATGACTGCCGACGGCAAGCTGGACACCGCTGACGCCGCCGCAATCATCGCGCTGATCACCAAGTAACTTCATACCCTCTCGCGCGTGAGCGCGTTCCCCCGCAGCACCGGACTGTTCCCCTGCCCCGAAAAGGGGCAGGGGACGGCCCGGATTTGGAGGTTTTTAAGATGAAACGTATTTTTTGCGGCCTGCTGGCGGTTTTGACGCTGCTGTTGGCCATAGCTGTCCCGGCCTTCGCCGTGGACGAGAGCCGACAATTTGATTTTTCCCTGACTGTGGACGGCAGCGCCGAGAAAAAAGCCGCCACAGGCGATATTATCACCGTGATGTTTACCCTGCGCCGCACCGACGCGGCAGAGGATTACACCATGCACGCCGTGCAGGATGAAATACTGTACGATAGTACGTTTTTTGAACTGGTGCCTGACAGCGCCATGGTGACCAGCGGCGTACAGACCACGGATCTGGCCCGCCGCGATGACGACCGGGCCTTTTACATGAACTTTGTTTCCCTGTCCGGCGGCGAAACGTGGAAGGCCGCCACCGTGGTGGGCACCTTCCAGCTGAAGGTCATCGGCACCGCCGGGTCCTCCGTGATCCGCAACAGCGCCAATCAGGTGTCCACCAAGGACGGTCAGGACAGCTACGCCGCCACGGCGCAGGATGTGACCGTTATCGTGTCCGACGGCTGCCGCATTCGGTTTGAGACCAACGGCGGCAGCGAGGTGCCCGACCAGAGCGTGGCATTGGGCGGCAAGATCAAGCAGCCTGACGATCCCACCAAGGAGGGCTTCTATCTGGAGGGCTGGTACAGCGACATGGATCTGCAGCACAAATGGGACTTCGCCAAGAACACCGTCAGCGGCAACATGACGCTGTATGCCAAGTGGACGACCGAAGCGCCCGCCCCTCATTTCAGCCTGTGGTGGCTGATCCTGCTGATTCTGCTGCTGATCGTGATTTTGCTGATCCTGTGGGGTCGGAAGAACGGCTATCGCCGCGGCGGCAGCGCCGCCAATAACCGTAAGGACGGCACAGGAGACATTCCCGCAAGCGACATAAAGAAGGAAGAAAGAGACGAATGACAGAGATACTACATGCCATCGGTCAGGGGCTTCGCTACCCCTGCTATATCGTGCTGCTGTTCCTGATGGCCGTTGCCGTGATCGAGGTGGGCTTCGTGATCTACGAGGCCGCCCAGCGGGCCGGCAGCGACAAGGTCAACACCGTGGAGCTGCTGCACGCCATGCGGAGCAAGACCCCGGACGCCATCCGTGCCATGCTGGATGATGAACCGTTCCTGAACCGGCAGAAGCTGGTGTTCTCCAAGCTGCTGAACACCGCCGACCTGCCGGAGGAGACCCGCCTCGCCGCCGCCAAGCGTATGCTGGAGGGGGAGGAGGACTACTATCATCGGGTGGTCCGCATCACCGACACGGTGGCCAAGCTGGGCCCCATGTTCGGCCTGCTGGGCACGCTGATCCCCCTCGGTCCCGGCGTGATGGCCCTGGGACAGGGCGACACCGTCACGCTGTCCCAGTCCATGAGCATTGCCTTTGATACCACCATCGCCGGTATCATCACTGCGGCGGTCTGCGCCCTGATCTCCACCGCCCGCAAGCGGTGGTACGCCTCGGATGTTGCCGATCTGGAGGCCGTCATGGAGGGCTGCCTTCAGGAGATGAAGGAGGCGGAGCGATGATCCGGGGAAGCGGTCTGCGTGGCAGCAACCTTCGTGAGGATGAAGATGTGCAGCCCATGCAGTATGTGGCCAACCTGACGGATGTGATGCTGGTGCTGGCCTGCGGGCTGATGGCGGCGGTCATCACCTTCTGGCAGGTGGACTTGAACAAAACGGACATCGACCGGGACAAGATGCAGCACATCGACTCATCTGAGGTGATCCATGAGTCCGGCAGCGTGCCCACCGATGGCCTTGTCAATCAGGGCGCGGTGTTCAAAGACCCGAAAACGGGCGATCTGTACATCATTGAAAATTAACGAAAAGGGAGAGACCCTATGAACACAACAACAAGCAAGCGCCTGCTGTCACTGCTGCTGGCGCTTATCACGGCGCTGAGCCTGTGCGTTCCGGTGTTTGCCACTGACGGAACGGGCAACGGCGGCGGAACCACCGGCGAGACGACTACTTCTGTATCGACCATCGTGGATGCCACGCTGAGCAGCACACTGGCGCAGGAGAAGGCAGCGCTGACAAGCCCTGATTTTGGCAGCGAGTGGGTCATTCTTGGCCTTGCCCGCAGCGGCTATCTGGAAAAGGGCAGCAAGTATTTCAACGATTACTATACCCGCGTTGCCGCTTATGCGAGCAAGGCAACAAAGAACGCGCAGGAGCTGGGCGCCCCGGCGGGTGCGCTTCATCTGGTGAAATGCACGGAAAATTCCCGCCTGATCATTGCTCTTTCGGCACTGGGACGTGACGCGCGAAGCGTCGGCGAATGTGATCTGACAGCGCCCTACGAAAAGTTTTCGTGGATCGAGGGACAGGGCCTCAACAGTGTGGTTTTTGCGCTGATCGCACTGGATACTGTTGGCTATGAGACAAAGGACACCACCATCCGCCAACAGTGCATCAGCTACATTCTGGACCGTCAGCTGTCTGACGGCGGCTGGAATTATCAGGAGGATGCTGCGACTTCTGATCCTGACATGACGGCTATGTCGCTGCAGGCGTTGGCGAACTACCAGGAGCAAGAAAAGGTGCAGGCAGCTGTATCTGCGGCAGTAGGCCGTCTGTCTGCCATGCAGAATTCTGACGGCAGCTATACATCCTATGAAGCGGTCAATTCCGAGAGCATCTCTCAGGTCATCGTAGCCTGTGCGGCGCTGGGCATTGATCCTCACACCGATAGCCGGTTTGTCAAGAATGGCAAGTCTGCCGTAGACGCGCTGCTGACCTTTTATAACACGGAGAAGAGAGCGTTTCATCATGCTATGAAGGACAAGGATGGAAACCCTACCGATGTTGACGGCATGGCTACCGAGCAGGCGGCCTATGCCATGACGGCCTATCAGCGGCTGATGAACAGGAAAACGTCCCTCTATGATATGAGTGATGTGGCGAAGGACTGTGCCGCCGGAGAACATACTTTTGGTGATTGGAAAGAGACGGTGGCCACCTGCACGGAGGCTGGTACCAAGACACATACCTGCACCAAGTGCGGCCGCAGTGAATTTGTGGAAACGACCTCTGCGTTGGGACATAAGAGCGGCTCCGGCTATGAGATGAGCGATACAAAGCACTGGTTCCCCTGTGTCCTCTGCGGCGCCCATTTGAAAGAGGCCAATCACAAGTATACCGGCGATCAATGTGTCGTGTGCAATTACCACAAGGTGGGCGGACGCATTGAGATAACGCCCCTGACAACACTGCCCGCTGCACTGCAAAGCGTGTCGGCGCTCAGCAACATGACCAAGCTGAAATCGCAGATGGTGACCGCCGTGCAGAAGGTCGACAAGAACATCAAGGCGGAAAACACGCAGATGCTGGATGTGACGTTGATGATCCCTTCTGTGGTGGATAATAAAACGGTTTGGTCGCCTGCCGCCAAGGATTCGTTCCCTGCAAATGGCAAGATCACCGTGCTGTTGCCCTATCCAGAAGGCACAGGTATGTCCGGCTATGAATTTGTGGTTGTTCATGTTTTTACCACGGATGATTTTGACAAGAAAGTGGGTAATATGGAAAGCCCATCCGTCACAAAGACCACAGATGGCCTGCAGGTGACGACAACGGGACTTTCTCCCATCATGATCGGCTGGAAGGATGGCTCTGATTCTGCCAAGGGCGCCCGTACCGACGATGCCGGCCAGATGGGCCTGTGGGCCTGCGGCGTGCTGGTTTCCACTGCGGCTATCGTTGTTTTGACGCAGAAGAAAAAGCGCAGTGCCAAATAAGCACATAAAGAGGTTTCTATGGAAAGAACTTGGAAAAAGACGTTGGCGGCAGGTATTGCGGCAGTCGTGATCGTTGTCGCACTTGTGCTGGCGGGAGGGAGGCTCACTGATCATACAGCTCCGGCGGATCAGGGGTCTTCCGCTATGCAGCAAACAGATGCTGACCGTCAGCAGGAGCAGACGCTGGACCCCGATGACCCTGATGTCGTTGGCCCAAAGCAAAATGGCAACCGAGAGGTCACGGGAAGTACGACGGGAAATTCCGGCGGGCAGGATCAGTATCATACAGACCCTGTGCCTGAAGGGCGGCCTCAGCCGGTGGAACCGGGCAGTACAGCAGTAGACACGGATACCAGGCTGACGTGTACGATCTCCATTTCCTGTGCCACGATACTGGACAACATGGATCTGTGCGCAGAGAATAAACTGGCGCTGGTGCCGTCGGACGGCGTGATACTTCCGGCGACAACGGTTACTTTTTCGCCGGGTGAAAGCGTATACGACGTGCTGCAGCAGGTATGCCGGGATTACGGCATTCACCTGGAGTCTGAATTTACCCCCATGTATAACAGCGCTTATATTCAAGGCATCAATAATCTCTATGAGTTTGATGTGGGCAACGAGTCCGGCTGGATGTACAAGGTCAACGGCTGGTTCCCCAACTACGGCTGTTCCCGCTATCAGGTAGAAGACGGCGATGTGATCTGCTGGGTCTACACATGCGATTTGGGTGCGGACGTAGGTGATAACTCTATGAGCGGTTGAGATCGTTAGATACGGCTTGCTTTAGAAAAAGAGGGAGATGGGGCCTTGGTGCTGATTACCAAAGGCCCCATCTTCCTCGTTTCAAAGCGGTCTTGGCAGCCCGACAAAAGCGAAGAGCAGCTTTTCGGTGTCGTGCAAGTTTATCTGGGCGCGTAAGGGAGGAACATATATGGATCATTTTGTCATTACAGTCGCCTGGGAGACCGGCAGCGGCGGCCACGACATTACCCGCAAGCTGTCCGAGAAGCTGAATATCCCCTATTATGACCGTGACCTGCTGCGCAAGGCCTCGGAGGTCAGCGGCATCCACGAGCGTCTTTTCGGTGCGGCGGATGAGCGCATCGGCTGGAAGGAGATGCTTTCCGCCGCGGAAAAGGTCTATACCGGAGAGATCCTGCCGCCGGACAGCAACGATTTCATCTCCACCCGGAACCTGTTCAGCTTTCAGGCGAAGATCATCAAGGAGCTGGCCGCCACGGAGGACTGCATCATTCTGGGCCGGTGCGCCAACTATCTTCTGATGGATCAGCCCAATGTCAGGCTGCTGCGTCTGTTTGTCCACGCGCCGCTGGAGGCCCGTCTGGCCCGTGTGGCGTCCTATTCTCTGGCATGGAGCGGCCGCGAGGTGGCGAAGTATGTCCGCACCGAGGACAAGCGCCGCGCCGCCTATTACCGCTACTATACCGGCGAGGAATGGCGGGACGCCGCAGGGTACGACCTGTCGCTGGACTCCGAGCAGCTGGGCGAGGACGGCTGCGTGGCGCTTATCCAAAAGCTCCTGCCGCTGTTTACCTGAGCGGGAGACTGGCACGCTTCACGCGGCGTTTGTGCCTCCGCTGGATGATGACCGAACATGGGTATCGCGGCGTCCGCCGCTCCTCCGAAAAAGCAGCCACTTGCAAAAGCGCAGGCGGTACAGTATAATTTGAGTACCAAATACGCTCTCGGCGGACACATGTAAGCCGGATCAAACAAGGAGGAAAAGACCATGACAAGAGCTTATGAGCGGCTGCTGCGGTACGCGGCCATCGATACAGGCAGCGATGAGACGTCAGAGGTGACACCGTCATCGGCCGGACAGCTGGTGCTGGCGAAAAAGCTGGCGGAGGAGCTTCGCGAATTGGGCGTGTCGGACGTGTATGTGGACGGGCATGCCTACGTCTATGGTAAGATCCCCGCCTCCGCCGGGTATGAGAGCCGCTGTCGCGTGGGCTTTATCGCGCATCTGGATACCAGCACGGACGCCTGCCACGGTGCGGCAAAGCCGCAGGTCATCGAAGATTATGATGGCGGCAGCATCACCTTGGGAAGCAGCGGCCTGAAGCTCACACCGGAGAGCTTTCCCCATCTGACCACCCTGAAGGGCAGGACCCTGATTACCACCGACGGTACGACGGTGCTGGGCGCGGACGACAAGGCGGGCGTCGCGGAGATCATGACCATGTGTCAGCGCGTTCTTACCGGCGATATGCCACACGGCACGATCTGCGTCTGCTTCACGCCGGACGAGGAGATCGGCCACGGTGCGGCCCTGCTGGATCTGGAGCGCTTCGGCGCGGAGCTGGCCTATACGGTGGACGGCTCTGCACCCAACGAGATCGAGTACGAAACGTTTAACGCCGCGCGGGCCAAATGGCAGATCCACGGCGTGTCCGTCCATCCGGGAGAGGGCAAGGACACCATGGTCAACGCCGCGCTGGTGGCTATGGAGATCAACGGCATGCTGCCGCAAGACGAGACGCCCCGCGAGACGGAGGGCCGTCAGGGCTTTTACCACCTGATACAGATGGAGGGTGCGGTGGCCTCGGCCATGCTGGACTATATCATCCGTGACCACGACGCCGCAGGCTTCGCGGCACGGAAGCAGCGCATGGCGGATATCGAAGCGGCGATCAACGCCAAATACGGCGTGGGGACAGCCGTGCTGACGGTGCAGGATCAGTACCGCAACATGGCGGAGATCGTCCGGCAATACCCGCTGGTGCTGGACAATGCCCGGAAGGCCATCCGGAGTGTGGGCTGCACCCCCGTTTCCAACCCTGTTCGCGGCGGAACGGACGGCGCACAGCTGTCCTTCCGCGGACTGCCGTGCCCCAATCTGGGCACCGGCGGCTACGCCTTCCACGGACCGTATGAGTATGCGGTGGCGGAGGAGATGGACCAGATGGTGGATATCCTGACAGCCATTGTGAAAGCATACAGCGCAGACGAATAAGCGCGGCTTATATACGAAAAGCAAGCCCTCCGGCTCGAGCCGGAGGGCTTGCTTTTGGGAAGGATCGGTCTGTATGGAAGGCAGACGGACACGGAGAGAGGATGTCACGCCTGATACAGCAGGTTGGCGATGGGATTGTACAGCAGGATGGAGACCACCACGATCACCAGCAGGCCAACGCCGGCCATGACGAACAGCTGCAGGAAGGTCTTGCTCTCCTCGGGACCGGTGAAGTCCTTCTTGGCAGTGCCCAGCGCGGCAAGGATCAGCGCGCCGCCGGTGGACAGGGGAGACACACCGGACAGGGAGCCGCCTGCACCCACAGCGGCCATCAGGGCCACCGGGTTCACATTGCCGCCCACCTCGGCGGCGATGTCCACGCTCATAGGCATCATGGTGGGATACACCACGCCCAGCGCGGAGCTGACCATGCTCAGCAGGCCCGCGGAGATACCCATGAAGGGAGTCGCGGTGAAGGGGGTCATAATGGAGGACAGGGCGTTGCTCAGCAGGTCGATGCCGCCGGCGGCGTCCACAATGTTCATCAGTGCGCCCACGCTCAGCACCATCACGATGGTGCCCCAGGGCAAGGACTTCAGGCAGGCGCCGTCCTCGGCCACATGGAACAGCAGCAGCACGGCGGCCACGAAGAAGGCGGACAGGCCGATGTTCACATTGCAGAAGATGATGAGCACCAGCATGGCCAGAATGCCGCACAGAGAGGCAATCTGCTTGCCGTTGAACTTCTCCAGATCACGCAGGTTCATGGCCTTTTCGGGGGCCTTGACGCGGTAGCCCTTGAAGATGAAGAACAGCACCACGGAGAACACGATGGTCACCAGCGTCTGACAAACCAGAATGACAGGCATTACGTTGCCCAGACCGCTTTCTGCGGCAGCGGCGGTGATGATGGCGGCCTCCGGGGTGATGGGTGTCATACGGCCTGCCATCAGGCCGCACTCGCCGATCAGCGCCAGCATGACCGGGTTATAGCCTACCTCAAGGGCGATGGTCACGCCCAGCGCGGGGATGATGGCCAGCGCGGGAACAGCGCCGGGGCCGACGCCGGCGATGACAAAGCCGGCGATGTAGATGACAATGGGGATGACCCAGACCTTGTTGCCGGCCAGAGCGATGATCTTGCGGGCCAGCAGATCCAGTGCGCCGGTGGCATTGATGGTGGCGAACAGCAGCGTGATACCCACCAATGTCACGAACATGGAGGAGCTGAAGCCGCCGATCAGATCCTTATCGGTCATGCCGAACAGCCGGACGGCGATGACACCGGCGGCGACGGCCAGAATACCTACGTTGATCTTGCGGACAAAGGCCAGAATGATGACGCCCAGAAAGATCACAAGGGCGACCACGTCCATAGCAGCGATAGTCATAGCATTTACCTCCTTTTCCGCCTTAGCCGCAGCAGACGCTGCGCTTGGTGATGTTGATCTGGTGGCCGCTGTAATTGCCTACCAGCAGGGAGTGCTCGTACTGAGCGGCGGCCAGCGCTTTTTCAAAATCCACGCCGGTCTCATAGCCCATGCGGTCCAGCAGCCACACCAGATCCTCGGTGGCGGTGTTGCCGGAGGCGCCGGGTGCGAAGGGGCAGCCGCCCAGACCGCCCAGCGTGGTCTCCACCTCGGTGATGCCGCACTCGATGGCGGTGATGGTGTTGACGATGCCGTTGTTGCGGGTGTCGTGGAAGTGGGGGCGGAAGGTGCAGTCGGGATAGGCGGCGGTCAGGGCCTTGACGGTCTCACGCACCTGCGCGGGGTTGGCCACGCCGATGGTGTCGCCCAGCGTGAAGTTCCGGATGCCGTAGTCACGCACCTTGCCGATCAGATCCACCAGACTGCTGACGGTGGGGATGCCCTCAAAGGGGCAGCCGAAGGCAGTGGCAATATCCACGGTCAGCTTCAGCTCCGGGCAGTTATCCAGCACATTGCGCAGCTCGGCAAAGGACTGCTCATGGGTGCGGTTGATGTTGGCCTTGTTGTGGGACTCGCTGAGAGAGATGACCATGTCCACGCTCTTGATACCGGCAGCCAGCGCGGCCTTTGCGCCGTACAGATTGGGGATCAGGGCAAACAGGTCCAGATCGGGGTACTTCTCCACACAGGCGGCAGCTAGCTCCTTGGCATCGGCCATCTGGGGGATGGCCTTGGGGCTGACAAAGGAGGTACACTGGAGATGGCGGATGCCGGTGCCCACCATACGGTCGATGAGCTCCAGCTTGGTCTCGGTGGGGACGATGTCCTTCAGGTTCTGGAAGCCGTCCCGGGGACCGACTTCATACAATTCAACTTTTGCCATGTGACTCTACTCCTTACTGTTCTTACTGTTCGGTGTGATTCACTGTGTCGGAAGTGAGGCTATTATAGCAGTAAGGCGTTTGTGAGAACGAATCAAAGGACTTTCCGCCGGAAAAGACGGATCAAAACGTTTCAAAATATGATGTATTAGGAGAGGTGAAACGTTTTGCGAGAAAAATCTGCTATTGAAAAAGACGATGCGGAGACAAGAGGCTGGGAAAAATTGGCACAGGATGTAAAAACAGTCGCGTAATTGCCTACGCGGCTGTTTTATTGGCGGCGTATCAGGCGTCCTCTCCGCTTTGGACGGTGTCCTGTAAGATGCGCCAGATGGTGGTGCGGCTGACAGACAGCTTTTCAGCCAGCGTGTCGTTGGAGTACTTCATCAGGGCTTTTACCTGCAGGATACCCTGCAAGAACGCCTCCTTATCCACCACGGGCCGCTGGGTCAGGGCCGGGTGCTGCGCCAGAATCTCCCGGAAGATGGTCTCATCGCCGATGGCCTGCAGCAGCAGGAGATACTGCGCCTTGGGCGTGGCCTTCTCCAGCCGGGACATGGCGATAACGTACCGGGTGCAGACGGCCTGCAGCTCCTGCAGCTGCCCCGGCCAGTTGTGGAAGGTTAGAAGCGCCTCCATCTGCTCCGACAGAGCCCCCCGGTGGTGATATCCGGCGTTGCTGGACAGGCTCCGCAGAAACAGCGGGCCGATGTCCTCTTTTCGCCGGGTCAGGGGCGGCAGCTCCAGCTGGCAGATGGCCAGACAGCTTTGCAGATCGGGCGGGATGGCGCGGGCCTCCTCTGGCGTCATGATGGTGTAGACCATCAGATCCAGCAGCAGGGGAGCGGTCATGCCGGGGCGGAAGATGTGCCGGGAGGTCAGGGCCTGCATCAGGCAGGCGTGTACCACCGGCTTGGCCAGCGCCACGTTTTTCAGGATCACGCTGCCGCCGTTGGCGCTGGTCAGCAGGCCGGACACGGTGCCGTCCGGCCCTTCATAGCCCAGCAGGATGTGGGGCGCGTCCTCCGGGGCGATGGTGGCCAGATCGATGGTGATGCAGGGCTTCTGGGCCTGCGGGGAGGTGCTGTGCATGCAGCGGGCAAAGATCTCCCGGCCGGAGCCGGGCTGGCCCAGTATCATGGTGGGATAGTGGAGCTTCGCCAGATTCTGCCCCTGCTCTACCGTCTTTTTCATAATAGGTGAGACGGCGATCACGTCCTCCCAGCGGCACACGATCTGGGCAAGGCTGGGCGTGTCCTGCTCCGCTTTCTTCCGGTTGTGGGATTCCGGATACAGGGTGATGAGGATGCCGATGGTGCGGCGATCCTGTGTGATGCACTCCTGCACGCAGCGCATCATGGCGCCCACCACCAGCCGGTAGGAGTCGGAACGGTTCTGCCCGCTTTTCAGCAGCGCCGCAATGGACAGGTTGGGAAAGAAGTCCGTCAGCAGCTTGCCACGGATCTGGGAGGCGGCGATGCCGGTGAACCGCTGGGCCGTCTGGTTGAACAGCTTCACCCGTCCCTCGGCGTCGGTGACGATCATGCCGAACTGACTGTTGTTCAGTATGGCCTTGGTGATCTCGCGGGACTGGCGGTTCTCATGGAGCTTCCGGGCGCGCTCGCCGGCGCGGATGCAGGCGTCGCGGATGGACTCCTTGCCGTAATAGACCAGAATACCCGTCCGGCCCAGATCGTTGGCGGTCTCACTGGCCGCCGTGGCGCCGATGAAGGCGTCGCAGTCGGAGTGGCGGATCTGCTCCCGCAGCTCCGCGATGCTCTCGAAGGTTACCTCCTGCAGGGATACCTCCATCAGCTTTTCCAGCATGGGAAGATCCGGCGGCGCGGAAAATCGGTGCCGGGCAATGCATATTTTTTGGCAGCCCTTGTTCAGCGCCTTGCGGATGGCGATGGCGTAGTCGATGTATCGAATGGTGATCTCCACCAGCGGATCGTCGTAGTGGGTGGAGAACCGGGCGGCGTTGCCGGGACCTGCCACAAACACGCTGCATCCCAGCTGCCGGGCCTCCTCCACGCAGGTGTCCTGATTTTCAAGGTTGCTGTCCATCAGAACGTATTCCACGTCGTTGTCGGGCAGGCTGTCGATGACCTCCCGCGCCACCTCGCTGAGTCTGGAATAGCCCAGAAAACAGACCTTATAGGGCTTTTCCGGCTTTTTTTGCAATTCTTCCATGGTACGTTCCTCCCTTGATGAGGTTTTCTGCCTGTCAGCGCGGCAGCTTTGTTTCACGAAAAAGAAAATACCACGATTTGAAACAAAAAGCAAGATGTTTCGCGGCAGGAAGGTTTCGTTTGGTCTTGCGGAAGAAAGACTGCTATCATAAAAGCCATCAAAGGCTGTGTCGGAAAGCAGTTTTTTGAATGAAGGAGCATACGCAATATGAAAAAAGCATTGAGTGATATCACGGTTCTGGATCTGACCCGTGTTCTGGCTGGCCCCTACTGCACCATGATGCTGGCGGACTTCGGCGCCAACGTCATCAAGATCGAGGTGCCCGGCAAGGGCGATGACACCCGCGCCTTCGGTCCCCTGAAGAACGGCGCCAGCATGTATTACGCCAACGTCAACCGCAACAAGAAGGGCGTTACCCTGAACCTGAAGTCCCCGGAGGGCAAGAAGCTGTTTCTGGAGATGGTCAAGAAGGCGGACGTGGTGGTGGAGAACTACCGTCCCGGCGTTATGGACAAGCTGGGCGTGGGCTATGATGTGCTGAAGGAGGTCAACGACCAGATCATCTACGGCGCCGTCTCCGGCTTTGGCTGCTACGGACCCTATTCCCAGCGCCCCGGCTACGACATCATCGCCCAGTCCAGCGGCGGTCTGATGAGCATTACCGGTGAGGCCGGCGGCCATCCCCTCCGTGTCGGCAACGCCATGGGCGACGTGCTGGGCGGCATGAACCTGACCATCGGCATCCTGACCGCCCTCCATGCCCGTGAGCTGACCGGCAAGGGCCAGCGCGTGGACGTGTCTCTGGTGGACTCCGTGGTGTCCAGTCTGGAGACCGGCACCCAGCGCTACTTCGCCTCCGGCAAGCAGCCTGAGCTGATGGGCAACCGCTACGCCTCCGCCTATCCCTATGACTCCTTTCAGGCCAGCGACGGCTTGTTCGTTATCGGCTGCGGCAACGATAAGCTGTATACCCTGCTGTGCACCAAGGTGCTGATGCGGGAGGATCTGCTGACTGATCCCCGGTTCGATACCAACGTCCACCGCTGCGAGAACCATGAGGCGCTGAAGCCTGAGATCGAGAAGTGGACCACCCAGCACACCATCGACGAGTGCGTGGAGCTGATCCTTGCCGCAGGTGTGCCCGCTTCCCCCATCAACGACCTGAAGCGCGTCACTACCGATCCCCATATCGCGGTTGCCCGCGAGATGTTCGTGCCCATGCACCATCCCGTTATCGGCGATATGAAGGTCAACGGCAACCCCGTGAAGCTGCTGGACACCAAGGCCGATATCTCCCGCCCCGCCCCTGATCTGGGTCAGGACAACGCCGCCGTCTACGGCGAGCTGCTGGGCCTGACCGAAGCAGACCTGACCGCCCTGAAGGAGCAGCAGGTCATCTGAACCGGATAAAAAGCGGCACCCCTTTCGGAGCTCCGAAAGGGGTGCCGCTTTATGCGTGGTGGTGAGGTAAAATGCGGCGGTCCGGTCATGCTTGAAACGCACTCAGATACGCTGAGGGAACATGCTTCGTCAGCCAGACGCCGTTCTCCGAGAGATAGAACCGGAATCCGTCATGAAACATCCGGCCGCTTTGCACCGCGAATACGACGGGTGTGCCGTGCCGGCTGCCAACCGTTTTTGCCGTCTCTATATCATTGGATAAATGGACGTAAAGTCTGGTCTTGGGAATAAGCCCCTTTTCCAGAATGCTCTCGAAGTATTTCTGGCCTGTCCCGTGATATAAGATCTCCGGCGGTTCACGTTCCGCAAGGTCAACATCAACAGGGATAGAGTGTCCCTGATTGGCGCGGATCTTGCTTTTATTCTCGCTGAACGAATAGCGCTGCTTATCATCGGTGCGGACGATCTCCTCCAATTGCGCCATTGTCAACGGATAGCGGCTGGAGATCCCCTGAAGAAGCTCTGAAACATCTGCCCAGCCATGCTCGTCCAGCGTGATCCCGGCGGCCTCCGGCTTGTGGCGGAGGATCAGGCTTAAAAACCTGCTTGCCCGCAGCAGAGGATCCGCGGATTGTTCGTGCTTAGAATCGTTTGTCATCGGCGGTCTCTCCTTCACTTGTCTGTTATTTTACGGAAAAAACTGACCGGCGGCTATCCGGCTCCTTACCGTAAGAACAGTATCGCACGGACGGTTTTAGCGCGAGCAGGGGGGGCGGCTGCGGATATAAAGCCTACTCAGTTGTGGAAACGCCTCTGTCTTACTCCCGCTCGGACAGCAGCGCCATCAGGTTCGTGCGGCCCACGGCCTGCACCGACAGGGCGCAGCCCGCCAGATAGCACAGTAGGAACGCCAGCACCGCCAGCCATTTGACTACGCCGCCGGACAGGAACAGCAGTCCGATGCAGCCCAAAACGCAGCCGCACAGGCACAGCAGCGCCTGCTCCAGAAAGAACGAGGCGAATCCCCGCTTTTTCGAGGCGCCCAGTCCCCGCATGATGGCGAACTCCATCCGCCGCCCGTTTATCATGAGCCACGAGATCAGGAAGCCCATCAGTCCCACCATTACGAACAGGGCCGGGAACAGGATGCGGCTGAACGTGATGTAGCGGCCCAGCGCCCCCACCGTTTCGGTGAAGCTCTGATCCAGCAGGAGCAGCGTGGTACGGTTCTTTCCGGCGGTGCGCACCTGACTGAATTCCTGCTGCGCCAGATACTGCCGGAACGGCTCCAGCTCATAGGCCGAGCGCAGCGTGAAGGTGCAGGTGCCGTAATTGGTGGTGCCGTAGAAATACTTCTCCATGGTCTCCCGGTCGGTGAACGTGAAGTCGGGCCGCTCACCCGGCTCCAGAACATCCGGCTCCCCGTCCAGCCACGCGGGATCGCCCCAGAAGCCGAAGGGTACATAGATGTCCTCCGCCATACCGGTCTGATTCACCGTGCCCACGATGCGCAGCGTCACCGCCGACTCCATGGTGCGGTTCATGGTGCTCCATGATATCCACACGAAGAAGGTGTCGCCCGGCACAAGTCCCCGTCGGGCTGCGTAGTCCGCGCCCACGATGCAGGGATACGTCTGGGGCTCGTCGCCGTACAGGCCGCCGTAGCCGGGCGTCAGCGCATGGTAGAACGGCTGATAGGCGCGGTCGGACAGAAAGCTCTCGTCCCAGCCGTCCAGCCACGTCACCGCAGGCGGCTGGCTGTTCATATAGGCCGGAGCGGCGTTCATGCGGTTCAGCGCCACCACCTGCGGCTGGCTGGCGATCCACGCCTGCCGTCGCTGCTGCCCGAAGCTATTCTCCGCAAAGCGGGGGATCTCGCCCGAACGCCAGTAGTGCCATCCAATGCTGGCCGACATTTCCGACAGCATGCCGGACTTCCACAGCGTTCTGGCGGCGTCGGCCGGTACAAGAAGGTTGGTGTTCCAGCGTCCGTTGGTGCTCACCGCCTGACCGGTCAGGGTGCTGTTCTCATAGAGGGCGTCGGTCTGGCGGCTCCAGCCCTCCGCCGTACCGGCCAGCAGTCCCAGAAACAGGGACAGCACCAACGCCGCCGCGGGGACCACCATAGAGCGCCATCCGCCGCGGCGGGCGGACAGCAGGGCGAAACGCAGCGGACCCTGACCTGCCACGGAGGTGCCCTCCTTTGGCACCCGCACAGACATCCGGCCCCGCTTGGGGGCGTTCTGCCGGCGGGCCTGATGCAGGAAGGCAAGGCACAGTACCAGTGCCAGCACCAGCACAGCACCTCCGGCGGCCAGTGCCGGCCATACCGGCGCGGACAGCGGTTCCGGCTGCTCCAGCGCCATGCCCACCGCCGCCTGACTGTACCGCTGGTCCACAGCATACAGGCTCCGGGCAGCGTACAGCGCCAGACGCAGCATCCCGCGCAGGGTCAGACCGCCGATGGCCGCACCCAGCACCGCCGCCGCACCGGCCACCACAGCCGCGCCGGACAGCAGCCACAGCCGGATGCCGCGGGCAGGCGTGCCCAGCGACATCAGCACGGACACGGTTTCCTGCTGCCGTCCCACGAACAGATAGGCAAACAGCACCAGCACCGCCAGCGTGCCGCAGGCGGCGGCCAGCGTCACCGCCGACGCGGTGGACTCCATGGCCTCCAAGGGCTGTGCGGCGGCGGAGTAGCCCTGATCGTACAGGGTGACCCGCACGCCGTCCGGCGCCATGGCCTGTAAGGCGTCCGCCGCCTGACGGGCGGTTTTGTTGTCCAGAACGGCCCGTCCCAGCTGATAGCCGAACAGCGGCTCGCCGAAGCCGCCCTCCGCGCCGGACACCCACACGGTGCCCTGATATTCCTTCAATGAGTTGGTGACGCCCACGATGGTCAGCGTCCGCACCTCGTCCGATACCGTCAGATCGAAGCGGTCGCCGTCGGCGGAGGTCATCCGCGTCAGATCGATGGTGTCTCCGGCCTTCAGCCCACAGGCATCGGCCAGCGCACCGTCCACCACGCACACGCCCTTTTCGCCTGCGGCAGGGAACCGGCCCTCCCGCAGGGCCAGGTAGCCCTGCTGGAACACCTCCAACGCGGGAATGTCGTCGCTGCTCTCCAGCGCCACATAGTTGTTGGCCATCCGGCAGTGCTGCGCGAACTGGGTGAACAGACTGTCTTTCATCAGCGGATCGTCAGCGCCGCTGATCTCCGCGTAGGGCTTCGTTTCGCAGCCGTCGTAGAAATCCGTGATGACCAGCGTGCGGTTGGCCATGCCCGTCTCCACAAACTGTCCGTGGATCAGGTAATGCTTGCCCTTTTCGCCCACAAAATCGCTGTCGCCCAGCTCAATGGTGACAGCGACGCCCTCTCGCCCCTCCAGCGAGTACAGGCAGCGGGACACGATGGCGTCATAGCCCACCAGCACGAGGTCGTCGCTCTGGTAGGTATCTCCGGCGGCGTTATAGATGTATGCGGCGACATTGCGGCCCGTGTTCCACAGGTCGATGCGCCCCTCCGGCGTCACCAGCGAGGCGTCGCCGAAGTACGTCACCACCACATAGGCGTCCTCCACCGCGTTGGCCATATTGCGGGAGCTATACAGCGGCACCGTCGCGTCGCCGCCCAGAATACCGCTGATGTGAACGCGGCAGGTCATGCTATTATAGTCCGTCGCCACATAGTTATCGGCCAGCTGGTCCTCCGACAGCTGGGCAAAATCGTACCGGGGGATCAGATTGAAAATGTCCAGCACCGCCTGATCGCCGTAGGGGATGTCACCGGCGCTGCGCAGATAGCCCTCCATGGCGGCCAGCGCCCGGTCATTCCGCTCCCAGCGCTCCACGCCGTCGATGGCGGCGATCGCGTCATCGTCCAGCGCGGATGCCGCCTGCCGGGCGTTTTCATCGGCCACGCTGCCGTCGGGGTAGTCCTGCCCCAGATATTCCAGCAGCGCCACGGAGGTATAGGTCTGCTCCATCTCCGCCAGCGTGCCGCTGCAATAGGCCCACATGCCCAAGCCCAGCACCAGCGTCAGCGTCAGGCTCAGGATCAGCGCGGCGAACAGCGCCGTCCGCCCTCTGGCCCGGAGGGTGGAGCGTATCCCGTTGCGGACGATCATTGCGCACCCTCCCCGCCGGATACCACCGCACCGTCCCGCAGCTCCAATATCCGGTCGGCCTTGGCGGCCAGCGCCATGTCGTGGGTAACGACGATGACGCAGTAGCCTTCCTCGTGGGCCAGCTGCTGGAGGATGCGGAAAATGTTGTCGCTGTTGGCGGTGTCCAGATTGCCGGTGGGCTCGTCGGCCAGCAGAATTTTCGTGTCCATGCCCAGTGCGCGGGCGATGGCCACACGCTGCTGCTCGCCGCCGGAGAGCATGGTGGGATAGCGGTCCAGTGCCGTATCCGGCAGGCCTACCCGCGCCGTCAGTTCCGCCGCCCGCATCCGGGCCTCACGGGGCTTCATGCCCCGCAGCTCCATGGGGTACATGACGTTCTCCGCCACGGTCAGCAGCGGGAAAAGGCGGAAGCTCTGATAGATCACGGCCACCTTCTCCCGCCGGTATTGCTCCAGCGACAGGGCAGCGGTGCTGACGCCGCCGCACAGCACCTCGCCCGACGTAGGCAGATCCAGTCCTGCCATCAGGGACAGCAGCGTGGTCTTGCCGCTGCCGGAGCGGCCCACCACCGCGTGGAGCAGTCCCGCGTCGAAGCAATGGCTGATGCCCTTCAGGGCGTCTACCTTCTGATATTGCGTCTGATAGGTATATGTTACGTTCCGAAGCTCCAGTGTGCTCATAGACGACCCTCCTTGTTGATACCATCATATCAGAAGCGCAGGCAAATGTCCACCTGCTTCAACCGTAGACATACCTCCGCACAGAGCGGAAAGCGCCCGGCCATATGGTCGGGCGCTTGCTCATTATGACAGGACTTGGAATTCTCCGTGAATATCCGGCATAGCATCGCCGAACTGCTTGAAGTAGTCCAGAATCAGATCGGACATCTCCGTGCCGATCTCCCGCACCACGGGGCAGCCTGTATAGCAGTCGTATCCGCCGGTGCCGCTGGCCCGATAGCTGTTCAGGCAGATGGTGAATACGTCGCCGGCCGCCACCGGTCTTCCGTCCACGGTCATCGCGGTGACCCGCCGTCCCACCGGGCGGGAGATATCGTAGGTGTAGGATACGCCCATGTAGTAGTCGTAGTTGTAGTGCTCCACCTTCGGCTCCAGAAAGCAGTCAGAGACCCGCACCGTGCCGTCATCGTTCCGGGTGAAGTATTCCGCGCTGCGCTCCATGGCCTGCCGCAGGACTGCGCCTGTGACCTCCAGCACCGACAGGGTGTTGGTATAGGGGTAGGCCACCAGCAGATCGCGCCGCCGGACCACCTGCGGCAGTCCCGCCACATCGTTGGCAAGGCTGGAGGCGGACAGCTGCGCGCCGCTGGCCCAAAGCTGCACCGCGTTGAACAGATCGGGGAGGCCGCTGCCTCCGGCCGCCATGTGCAGCGGCGTGTCCGGCATCAGCGGCTGCGGCAGATGGCCCACCACCTGATCCAGCCAGTCCTGGGCGCCGCGCTCCATGCCGGCGAACTCGTCCAGCCACTCCCGGCGGCATGCACCGGATGCGGGGATCGTCTCGCTGGTGAAGCGCTTGCCCGTTTCGGATATGGCCGCCTCGATGTGCAGGAATTCCTGTCCCCGGTCGGTGGGCTGCACCACGAAAGTACCGCACAGCGTCTGCCCGTGGACGGTCATGTGCTGGTGCCCTGTCAGCAGAAGGTCAAAGTCCAGCTCCTGGCACAGGCGGTAGGCCACGTTCTCGTGGGTGGTGGACAGCACGCGGCCGGTGGCCAGATCTCTCTCGAAGCCGCCGTGATAAATGCACAGCGTCACATCCACCCGGCCCCGCAGGGATTCCAGCGCCGCACGCGCGGCGGGGATAGGGTCGCTGATAGTGATGCCGGACAGGTGCTCCGGCTTCTCCCAGATGTTCACGTAGTCGGTGACGATGCCCACGATGCCGATCCGCAGGCCGTTCTCCAGCGTGTGGATACGGGCAGGGAAGCGCACGCGGGCGCCGTCCCAGCGGACATTCTCGCAGACGCAGCGGGCGTGCAGAGCGTTGAGATAGCTGTCCAGATAGTCCATGCCGTAGTTGAAGTCGTGGTTGCCCAGGGTCACATAGTCGTAGCCGCAGCGGTTCATTATCTCGGCGAACCGGCTGGCGTCGCCCAATGTGTCATGGCAGTAGGCACCCAGCGGCGAGCCCTGCAGGATATCGCCGCCGTCGATGACCAGCGTGTTCCCGTCCTTATGAAACTGGCTGGCACACTTGAACAGACCGATATTCCTCTCCTGCCGGCTGCGGTAGTCGGTGGGATAGATATAACCATGGAGGTCAGAGGTGAAGTAGATGGTAAAGCGTTTTGTGTCCATCGGCTCACCCCCGTGCCAGCTTGATACGGATCCGGGAGGATATCCACTCGATGATCAGCACCAGCACGATCAGGCCCAGCAGGATCGCGCCCACCTCGTTCCAGCGATAGGCGCTCATGGCGAAGATCAGCGGCGCGCCGATACCGCCTGCGCCCACCAGACCCAGCACCGTGG
>OLPA01000698.1_pt1 | contig 30706 bp, 27 predicted proteins | sample 1672811 | NCBI WGS metagenome assembly OLPA01 (sample SAMEA3136726, study PRJEB25190) | human gut metagenome | biome: human gut; feature: human-associated habitat; material: faeces | place: Austria | collected 2013
CCCGCCGATGCAGGCGCAGCCTGCGGATTTCGCCGAAGGCGAAAGGCGGCTCTGCCGTGGGTGTGTAAAGCAGGGAACTGATAATAAAGAGCGCGGCTATGTCTCCGGGGCTGTGGGGCAGGTGGCCCGGATAGAGGGTGATTCCTGCGGCGGAGGAAACTGCTTAAACCTTACTTTTTGCGTTTTAGCCAAGGAGGATAGTCCGGCGACGAGAGAGCAGGGGCCAAACAGTGATGTCGAGGATGCTCTAAACATGGGGTGGGAAAAGATCTCCCCAGGCGAAGAGGGATTCTGTTGGGTGCGGGGTTAGATTTTGTTCTTTTGGCGCTTTTGCCAGAGGAGATAGCCCAGAAGAGAAAGGACGGAGACCCCGGCGGTGATGCCAAGGGCGAGCCAAAAGGCCGGGGAACCAGGCTGTGAAACACTGGCGCCCAGCAGGGTGGCGGCCAGCAGGCTGGGCAGGCCGCCCAGCAGCCCGCCGAGCAGACAGGTGAGATAGGGCCCCCGGACCGAACCGAAATACATGCTGACGATATCGCCGGGGAGGAGGTAGATGACCCGCAGAAAGAACGAGAGGAAAAGGTAATGTCCTTCCTGGCTTTCCAGGAGGCCATCCAGGCGGGGATAGCGGGCCAAAAGCCGGGCAGTGAGCCCGCTGCCGGAAAACCGGCCGATCCAGAAGGGAACGGTGAGATCCACCGCAAGGCCTAAAACATTGAGCGCCAGCGCCGCCGCAGGGGCAAACAGATGCCCGGCGGCAACCTGTAAAACGATGATGGGAAAAGCCACGCTGAGGCATTTGGCGAGGTAGAGCAGCAGTAGGAAACCGGCGGCCAGCCAGACATTCCGCGGGGCGTAGGAGAGGATGTCCTCCACCGAGAAGCCGCCCCGGATAATGCAGAACACCACCATGGCCAAGCAAAGAACCAGCGGCAGCAGCCGCAGGGGACGAGGTTCTTTTGGCATGGGAGTCACTCCTTTGGGAATTTGATAATGCGTTGGGGAGTCATGCAGGGGGAGGCTTCGCCGTAGGCGGAAATGGGCAGGGGCCGGCGGGGAAGCGAGAGGGAGCAACCGAACCACGCAACCATTTGGGACAGTTTTTTGCGATTGTCCAACGCTTTTTGGCGATGGGGGTTTTATTTTTTCGGGAGGATATGCTAAGATAAGGCATGAACGGGGGTGAACACTACGGCCGATTCCAACCTGACCAAGCGCGCCCTGGCCGCCGCGATGAAAGAACTGATGGAGCAGATGCCCTTTTCCAAGATCAGCGTTTCCGATATTGCGGAGCAGTGCGGCATGAACCGCAAGAGCTTCTACTATCACTTTAAGGATAAGTACGACCTGGTGAACTGGATCTTTGATATGGAGTATCTGCAGCTTTCCAGCCGGCAGGATTATGCCGGGATCTGGGATTTTCTTACCGAGCTGTGCAGCTTTTTTTACGAAAACCGCTCTTTCTACCGGCGGGCGCTGCGCATTGAGGGACAGAATTCCTTCCTAGAGCACTTTAAGGAAGTGCTGGAGCCTTCTATCAAATACTTTTTGGCGTCCTCGCTGGAGGAAGCGAAATACCAGCAGTTCTGCATCAATTTTTATGCGGATGCCTTTATTGCGGCGTTTGTGCGGTGGCTTTCCGATAAAGATTGTGTACCGCCGCAGGAATTTGTGCGGATGCTGAAGGTCAGCATTTATGCCGCGGTAAAGCGGGTAGAAGTGGCTGAGCTGTGACCCCAAAACGAAAATGATAAAAAGAGCCCCGATCCTGCGGAATGCCCGCGGAACCGGGGCTTATTTTATTGCAGGGAGGCAAGGATGCTTTCCAGCGGAGCGGCGGAAAAGGAGATGCTGTCATCCACGGTGCCATCCGGGCGGATCAGGCGGCAGCGCTCATCAAACACGACGGAATAGGAGGCCCGGGGAGAAAGTGCGCCATCGACATAGCGCAGGTCCTCCCACAGCTCCACGGGGATGGTCTTCGTATGCAGGTCATTGCGGGCGGCGATGATTCGCCGGTAAAAGGGTGATGACTGGCCCTTTTCCGGGGCGGTGTAGGACATGAAGATGGTGAGCGGCGCGTGAAATTGCTCGATATCCAGCACATCGCCGTCGCTGAAGATGTTTTCTGATTTCTCGGAATGGTAGGGCAGGAATACCGAGTAGAGCATTTCCCGGCGGCGCATGGCATCGCAGACCTCTTCGGCGCCATCGCCAAAGCGTACCACCGGCATGACATGATAAAGCTGGGCCATGGTATCGATGACATCCCCGGTGAGTTCATCGGGTGAGGTGAAAAGCAGGAAGGCACAGTCCTTCTGTTGGCGCAGCAGGGTGAAAAGTCCCACGGGCAGCTCCGGCGCGATGATCAGATAGGTATAGATGCCCAGCCGCTTGCCCTGCTCGATAAGGTTGGTATAGTCGGATTCATGGGCGGTGTAGCCCTTGCGGTCGATGGCGAGGGTAAGGCACCAGGGGATATCGTAGCCGCATTCGCTTTCCAGCCGGCGGATGGTGCGGGCCCCGGCAGTGAGGCTATTGTAGCCTAGGTTCATGCCAAAGCCCATTAGGTGCTCGGTATCCACATGCAGCGCCATATCGTAGATGATGCGGTAATAGGCGCTGTTTTCATCCTGCAGGGTCCGCTGGGCCTGCTGAAGGAAACGCTTTTGTTCGCTGCCTGCCGCAAAGCTAAGCCCCATATCCACCAGATTGCGCAGGCTGCGCTCCGGGTCGCTTTTGATGGCATTAAGCTTTTGACGCACCACTGTTTGGATGAGGGTACGGGCAATGGTATTGACGGAGCGGGGCGACATGGGGATCCCTTCTTTCGGAAATCTTTCTATTAAAATTATAGTGCGCAGTGGGGCAATGAAAAAGGGACAATCCCGCGGATGTGTCCCAAAAAATAACAGATTGCAGTGCTTTTTACAGAGAGTCAGGGATCCTGCTCCGGGTGGGGAGCGAGGAATGAAACAAAGACAAAGTGTCGGGTGAGGCGCTCGCCCACCCAGAAGATGCACCGCCCCATGACAAGGGCGCAGAATACCGTGCCGATGCCAATGCCGCGGATGCCGTGCAGAAAGAGAAGAGAAAGTACTACTGTTACGGTAAGGCAGCCGAGATCAAAACGGGTTTTGACGGTTTTGTAGGGCTTATTCAGTATGACGGCCAGTTCCCGGGGAAAGAGATCGGTGGGGATGATAGGGAGCTTACAGTGATTGGAGAGGGCGATGCCAAGGGTAAGCGCCGCAAAGCTGATGAGGAAATAGACGACCCGCAGCACAGGGGTAAGCGGCAGCTTATCGATCCACATGGCATGGACATCCATCATCTCGCCGAAGGCGAAGCCCACCAAAAACGCAAGCAGATAGCTGGGGACAAACTTCCGCCGCAGCAGCATCAACACCGCCACCAGCGAGGTTTGGAAAAGATAAGTCCATGTGCCGAGGGAGAGGACCGGCAGCACCTCCGAAATGATGTACGGCACTGAGGAGATGGAGGAAATGCCGGCGCCGCTGTAAAGCATCAGGTAGACAGCGAAGCTATTGAGCACCGCGATGATGCAGAGGGCGAACTCCCCGCGGAAGACACGGCGGGGATGGGGGAGGCTTTGGACGGTGGGGGTCATAAGAGGAGGACCTGCCTTTCGGGAGGAGATGGAGAGTGCGCGGGGGCGGCACGGTGGAGCGGGGAAGGCAGCCCGAAGCGAAGCGGAGGTGCTGCCTGACGGGAGCGGAACCGTGCCGTCCCCCCAATGTGGGAAAGCAGAGAAAGGCACGCACCGGGAAGGTTGCTCCGATGCGTGCCGCGCCGTGGGGCCCATCGGCTCCCCCTACCGGGAGCCGACGGAGGACCTGCACGGACAGAGATTCCACTTCGTTTCCTGCGCGTTATTTTGAGGAGGAAAAATCAGATGGAAACGACCATGTGAGAAATGGTGAAGACAAGGACGATGAATGCGGTGAGGAAGCCGCCCAGCCAGACGGAACCGGTCTTTTTGTGGAGGACGCGGCTCATCACGGCGGTGATGGGCAGGATGAAGAGCAGACCGAACAGCATGATGCCGGCCAACGCGGTGGGGAAGGACATGCCCACGGCCGCGAGCCATTCGGGGGAGGTGGTGCCGGGGATGTACTGGATGCCGCGGACACCGGTGGCAAACAGCTTGCCGTAATCGTAGGTGAACATTACGGTCAGACCGCCGCAGGAAACAGCGGCGCACAGCAGGTAATTGAGCCAGGCGGGGGCGTTATTGATGCGGGTGAGGGAATTATAGATGACGCCGCACAGCAGGAAGAACAGCAGCCAGACGGGCAGGTACTTGAAGAACGCAACCCAGTGGGTGCTATCCATGGGCATGATGTTGAACTTGAAGAAGGAGAAATTGGTGCCGGAAAGGGCAGAGCAGGCATACACCACTGCGTAGATGCCAGCGAAGGAGAGAACTGCCAGCAGCAGGCTCTTGAGGATCTGCGTGAAGGGGAGCTTGAGACCGGTGGTTTCCAGGTTGGCGCCTTTCTTACGGCCAATGAGGAAGAATACCAGCAGATACAGCACCAGGAATACGCCGCCCACGACGCCATTAAAGAGCATGAGGGAGTTCATGGGAGCCATATTGAAGAAGCTATTGGGCATGAACTTGGTGAGGAATTTGAACCACTGGGGCTGCATGTAGTAGGGATAGCCGATCAGCCAGTAGTACAGCAGGGGCGCGGGCAGCAGGAAGATGATATAGGGAATAATATACCCGATAACACCCTTGGCACCGTGGACGGTGCTGATGGAGGGAGCGGCCGGACGCACGATGGTGGAGAAGAAGGGGACCCGCAGCAGGGTGAGCGCCAGCGCTACAAAGGCGACCAGGGTGGCGATAAGGCCGATGAGGCCGCAGGCGGCACGGCCGTGCCAGACCTGCTCGGTGGGAGCGATGGTGGCAACGCCGCCGCGCAGAGTGATATCGAAGAAATCGATGCCGTAGCCGATGGCGGTTTCATCATAGTAGGTATCGGAGTGGGTGCCATTGAAGCTGTAAGCGGCCCTAATAGGCTTCATGGTAACGGCAGCGCTGGCCGCGGCGGTCACAGCTTCCTCACGGGTGAGGGGTGTGGCGCTGGCATCGCCATACATAAAGTAGGTGCCGGAGGGAACATTGGTGGCGCCGCCGGTGCCGTAGGCGAACTTAAAGCTGGTGGTGTACTGGCTGGAATCCTCCACGCCCCACAGAAGACCGGAGAATTCATCGTAGGTGCCCTGAATGGTGCAGATATTGATCGGTGCGGCATACAGCGGAAAAACGCCGTTTTCGGCAGTAACGCCATTGTAGGTCAAGTCATTGATATTGCGGACATTGTAATTATAACCGGTGAGTACCATAGATCCGGGCAGTACAATCCCGGAGTTCATCGCTGCGCCGTAGGCTGTGTAAGCAGCGGTTGTTTCATCGGAGCCTGCCGCAAGCGCTTCAGCATAGGCTGCAGTATAGGCTGCCTGCCATTTGGAATAGGCAAGATAAGCGCCCTCCTGAATGGCAGCGGTGCCCATGGAGTGGCCCAGCATACCGATCTTGGTCAGATCGATAAAGTCGTAATTTTTGAACTGCTGCAGGGCGGAGTAGCTGCCGAGATCGGGAGCGTAATTTTCCACATTGCCCATTTCCGCCTGCTTGTATCCGTCAGGGGGCAGGGTGCTTTCTCCGTGGCCGTACATATCCAGCGCCATGACCACATATCCGCGGCGGCTCAGTTCAATGGCGTTAGATTCCATGGCATCCAGGCTGGCAGTGTAGCCGTGGCACAGCAGGATGGCCGGGGCCGGGGTTTCGGCCGTGGCTGTTTCGGGGATATAGAGCTTGGCGTGGCTGGTGGCGCCCACATCGGTGGTGAAGGACAGATCTTCGGTGCGGACGGTGCCGCCGCTGGTTTGAATGTTGTGGCCGATGACCGAGGTGACGACCATGAGTACCAGGCAGATAGCCAGCACAATGGCGGAAGCCCGCCACTTGATCGGGGTTTTGCTTAAATTCTGTTCCATCTTATTAAACCTCTCAGTTCCTGTACGAATCTCCCTGTAAAGCGGCGGCAGGGGGTGAAAAAATGCAGGGGAAAGCCCGCTTTCGAGATGATTATAGCGAGGGGGAGAGGGCTTGTAAATGGGGTTGATAAAAGTTTGGCAGGTGCGTGGGATGGAGAAGAATTTCTTTGGATACTTTTTCATGGAGAAAAAACGCAGGGAAAGGGGAAACCGCGAGAAAAAGGAGCGGAAATCGAAAAAGAACGGGATAATATGATGCAAATATGCAACATATCATCCCGCACTTTTTTGCGAATGCTTAATTTTTGGCTTGATTACGCAGTATTACGGAAAGCGTATAAATTTTATTAACAGAATTTATTGATGCAAAAACGAAACATGTTGCAAAAATGGAACGGCTGGTTTTGGGCATATCACTTGGATTTAGCGGACAGCTTTTTCATCCTTGCCCAGCAGGCGGGCCATGGCGGCCAGCAGTTTTCCTTCCTCTATGGGCTTGGAGAGGTGCTCATTCATGCCGGCGGCCAGGCTTTGGCGGATATCATCGCTGAAGGCATTGGCGCTCATGGCCAGGATGGGGATGGCTTTAGCATCGGGGCGGGGCAGTGCGCGGATGGCCCGGGCCGCCGCTGTGCCATCTCATCCTGATGGACATTATGACGCCGCTGTGCCATCCATTACCGGCATCATAATGTCCATCAGGATGAGATCATAGTAGCCGGGCGCACTGGCCGAAAAGAGCTCCAGGGCTTCCCGGCCGTTCCAGGCGCGGGACACGGTGGCGCCATGTTCCTGCAGCAGGAATTCCGCGATCTCCATATTGAGGTCGTTATCCTCCGCCAGCAGGATATGAATACCGGTGAAATCGGCTGTGGGCAGTGGAACCGGAGCGGTGGGAGCGGTGCGATCGATGCCGAAAGGCAGCACGACCCGAAAGGAGCTGCCAACACCCTTTCGGGAATTGAAGGTGATGGTGCCGTGCATGGCGGATACCAGCTTTTCAACGATGGAAAGACCCAGACCAGTGCCTTGGTACTGGGTGCGGGCGTCATCGGCCTCCTGCGCGAAAGGTTCAAACAGATGCTGCTGGAATTCCTCACTCATGCCGATACCGTTATCCTCGCAGGTGAATTCGAACGTTACACAGCCTTCGCTGTGGGAAAGGACCCGGCTGCCCAGCCGGACATAGCCGCCGCTGCGGCCATATTTTACGGCATTGCCGGCCAGGTTGCACAGGATGCGCTGCAAATGATTGGGGCTGCCGATGAGACGGACATTTGACAGGGGGGCTTCGGTGGGGGCTTCGTACCGGATGCCGGATTCAGCGGCCTGCGGTTCGATGACAGCGCTGACCTCCTGCAGGGTGGCAGAGAGGGAGAAGGAACGCTGCTCGAGATCGATGGCGCTGCTTTCCAGTTTGCTCATATCCAGTACATTGTTGACGATATCCAGCAGGGTGTGCAGGGCAATGGCAGCTTTATCCCGGCAGCTTATCTGGAGGGCAAGATCATCGGGATAGTGAGCGGCCATATTGATGTAGCCCTGGATGCCATTGATGGGGGTGCGCAGATCGTGGCTGATGCGGCGCAGGAATTCAGATTTGGCAATGCTGGCCAGCCGCGCTTCCTCTGCTTCAGCAATAATCTGTGCCTGGTATCGGGCTTCCCGTTCTTTTTCCGGGCCGACATCCTGCAGCACGGCCAAAACATGGTGGGGCTTACCGACCGCATCAAAATCCACAACAGTGATGGTGACACGGCTCCAGTTTAGGGTATCATCCCACCAGGCCCGGTAATCGATATAAAAGCTATGGCGTACATCGGTGAGGTTTTCCTGTCGCAGGGTCTCCCGGATAGCCTCGGGACTGAGCTGCTCATCCAGCATCGGCCGGTATTCCTCCAGGACAAGATTCTGCGTCAGGGTGTCCTTCATATCGGTGTAAGAGTTATTCTGCGGCAGGTAATGGGCCAGCCACTGCGGCAGGAAAATGCTTTCGCAGGAATTCTGGGTCAGATCGATGTAGAAGGAAGCAAAATAGATGTTCTGCAGCGAGCGCAGCATATTGACAGTCTTTTGCAGGTGAAGGTTGCTCTCCTGCAGCTTTTGGCTGCTTTGGTACAAGGCGCGGCTACGAGCAATGGAGAGAATATACCAAAAGGCGGTATACAGCGCCACGAACACGGCGGATACCGCCACTGTAGCGGCAAAGGTAGAAAGCGCCGGGAAATAAATGTAGAGCTGACAGCCCTCGCAGGCGGTGCGGCAGCCCAGGTAGATGCCGCCTTCACTGTGGAAGAGGTGGAGCTGGTCATCGTGAGGGAGCTGGTTCAGCACCTGCAGAATGGGGAGCGAGTCGGTTTTCTCGCCCTGAAGGGCATCATCGCTGCCGGCCAATATGGTGTTTCCGGCTGTGATGATGTAGGTGCCGCCGCGATTGATGTAAATACCATTGAGAAGGGTGGTCATATCCTCCTCGACATCCAGAATCAGTCCAGCGGGCTGTTCGTAAAATCCAATGAGGAGGCCGAGGGCATCCAACCGGGGAACGGCACAGACATCATAGTAGCGGCCATCGTACTGCACCCGTTCGGCATAGATTTTATTGGTGCCGGCCACCCCGTAGAACAGGCTGCCTTCGGTGGTATTCTGCCAGGGGGAGCCCTGCATGGGACGGGTATAACCGGAGGCCTCTAGGCTTAGATCGCCATCCAGCAGGGCCACGCCGGTCAGGCGCAGACGGTCTACGCTTTGCTCCAGGTACTCATCGTTAATGAGTTCAGGATCATCCCGCAGGTGATAGCTCAGCTCCAGCAGGTTATCCGAAAGCCGGAACAGGCTTTTAACACGGTCGCCGCTGGCTAGCTTATAAAAGCTGATGCACTGCTGCCGCAGGGTGTTGGCGGTATCCCGCGCCAGGGAGGTGGTGATCTGATATTCCGCGTGACCGTGTACCAGCACCACCAGCAAAAACAGCAGGATCCCTACAATAATGACGGAGCGAGGCTTGGGGTTCCAGTCCCAGATCCGTTTATTCTGTTGTTTATTCACCGGCCGTTCCTCCTAGAGCATCGGCCGGGTCCAAACCGTATTCGGCCAGGATTTTCTCAATGGTGCCATCGGCGAACATTTCCACCAGGGCGGTGTGCAGGCGGTCCCGCAGGGCAGTATCGCCTTCCCGGGCAAAGGCGACCCCGACCTCGGAACGCAGCAGGGATTCCTCCAGCAGACGGTAGGGGGTATTGGTGTACTGCAGCTGCGCGGTAAGGGCGGCAGCGTGGCCGGCGCAGGCATCTACATAGTCTTTGCGCAGGGCAGAAACCACATCCTCCATCCTTAACAGACAGTAGATATTGCTGACAGTGGGCAGACGAGGATCGGTGCCGGCGGAGAAGATCTCTTCCGGCTTGGAGCTGATCTGTACCGCGACGCGATGGCCGGCGAGATCCCCCAGGGACTGAATATCGCTATCTTGCCGGACGGCCACCACTTGGCGGCTGCAGGCGTAGGGCCCGGCCCATAGGTAACTTTCCTCCCGGTTATTCATGGAAAAGCAGCCCCACAGGCAATCAACCTCACCATTTTGCAGAAATTCATCCTTTTGGTCCCAATCAATGAGCCGAAAGACGGGCTCGTAGCCAATGCGGCGGCAGGCCTCCCGGGCCAGTGCTACATCCACGCCGGCCGGGAAGCCGTTTTCATCGGTGTAATTGTAGGGAGGGTAATTATCACTGCCGATCACCAACTGGGGCAGGGGGACGCCAGGGGTGGGCACTGTGGCGGTGCAGGCGCACAGCGGGACCAGTGCCAGCAGCAGGAGAAACGGAATCAAAACTTTCTTGGCGTGCATAAGGGAATGGACTCCTTTACCGGGGACATAGAATAAAATCATTTTTGGGTGATGTAGCGCGCGATGGCCCCCAGCAGGTTTTCAGTGCTTAGGGGTTTGGGAAGGTGGGCATTTATACCGACGGCCCGGCTTTTTTGTACATCATCCTGGAAGGCATTGGCGCTCATGGCTAGGATAGGGATAGTCTTTGCATCGGGACGCGACATCTGCCGGATGACCCGGGTGGCTTTGTAGACATTCATGACCGGCATCATTACATCCATTAGAATGAGGTCGATCTCGCCAGGGGCGGAGGCGGCAAAATGCTTGACGGCTTCCTTGCCATCCTGTACCGGGAGGACGGTGCCGCCGTGCTGTTCAATGAAAAATTGCTTGATCTCCATATTGAGTTCGTTATCCTCCGCCAGCAGGATCTGCATACCGGTCAGATCAATGGAGTCGGCTGTGTTATCAGCCACGGCGGTCGGGGTGGGATCGATGGCAAAGGGCAGTGTGACATGGAATGCTGTCCCGGTGCCCTCCCCACTGGAAAAATTCATTTGGCCGCGCAGTTGTTCCTCCAGCGCATCGGTGGGGCAGGGGAGCCACTTTGGTAATGTAGCCCCTCCTGGTATCCGCTTTTTATCATCATGTTGTTTTCCTCGGTTCTGTGTGGGGATTCAGCCGGGCTAGTGTATCACACACTTTTTGGTATTCCCGGTCCACTGCCCGGAGCAGGACATCGGTCTGTTCCGGGAGGGTATCCCGGCTGCGCAGGGCTTCGGTCATGGTGCCGCAGGCGGCGGCCAGCCCGGTAAGCCCCAAATTGAGGGCAATGCCCTTTAGGGTATGCACCGCCCGGAAGGCCGTTGGGACATCGCCCGCTGCCGCTGCTTCTTTCAGCAGCGGCAGGCTGTTATCCTGCGGAATCATCCGCAGGAATTTCTCTGTAAAGGCTTCACTGTGCAGGCGGGCAATGACATCCTCGTAATTGCCGCCCACGGTGGTATAAAATTCATTCAGAGTCATGGAAGTCCTCCTCATACAGCACGGCACTATCCTTCTGAGCCTTGGCACGGTACAGAGCCAGATCGGCCTTTTCCACCAGCTCACTGATCTGCCCCGCGGCATAAACACCGCCGATGCTGACAGTGATGCGCAGCTCCGGCAAATCTGCGACCCGCAGCGCCCGCACCGCCCGGCAGATATCCTCTAGCTTGCGCCGCAGGATATTCTGCGGCAGACTGTGGAACAGCAACAGGAACTCATCCCCGCCGTAGCGTACCAGTTCATCCTGGCTGCGCAGGATGGCCCGGATGGCCTGGGCAGTGTGATATATGGCGGTATCCCCGGCCGGGTGGCCAAAGCGATCGTTGATCTGCTTGAGGTTATCTATATCGATCATGGCCAGGGCATACTCGCCGGAAAGGCGCCGCAGCCGGTCATCGCAGTAGCGCCGGTTAAAGACCTTGGTGAGGGAATCGGTATACACCTGCCGGTTGCGCATCAGCAGTTGGTTCAGCAGATTCTCATTCTCATCGGAAAGCAGATCATCCGAGTAAATAGGATTGACGCATTCCAGCGAATAGGGAAAGCCATCCACCTCTACGCACATGGCCAGGATATAATAAAGGTCGCTGCCGATTGCTTCCACTTTATTCAGGGTGCGGCGGGTGCGTACCACCTCCTGGGAAACACAGTGCCGGCAGCGCTGGGTCTTATCCCAGATGGAGTAGCAGCGCCCCACTTTTTCCATGGTGTGGCCGTCATCTGCGGCGATCACCTGCATGCAGATGCCCGGATCCACCAGCCGCACGATTTGGAACATCTGCCGGTAGGCCTGCAGGATGGGTGCCAGCTCCTGCCCGGAAATACGCAGGACGCCATCCGCCGCGGTGAGCGGCAGCAGCACCTGCTGCTTCATCTGTGGGATGCCTGCGCGAGCGTGATCCTCCAACCGGGTGTAGTTTTCCTCTACATTGATCACCTTACCGAACAGACTCCGGAAGCGGTTCTTTTCCACTGCCGACCAGGAGAGAAACATGGCCAAACGGAAGCGGCGCAGCTGCCCATTCAGCAGCAGCTTTACCGGAACCTCGGCATAGGATTCATCCGGAGTCATAGCGGTTAGCTGCTGCCGCACCGTTTCCGCGGTTTCCTCGCCGATGAGCGTCAAAAAGTCTCGGTTTTGCAGCGGGTCTACCATCACAGCGGGCAGACCGGTTTGCTGCATGGCCCCCAGGGAAAGCTGCAGCGAGGAGGGCTGCACCGTGTATTCAAACCACATTTCCCGGCTCATCCTGGTAAAGAAATCCTGCCGGGCACGCGCATCCTCCAGCTGATGGGTCATGCGGGCAGCGGCCATATCCCGGTTCCGGTATAGTTCCTCGGTAAAGATGGGCTTTTCCTGGGATAAGCTGTCCTCCCGGGCGGTATCCGCCCTCCGGATGGTATCAGAAAGGGCGTCCAGGCACTCCAGCAGCAGGGGATTGAAGCTGCCGCATTCCCCGGCGTGGATCATAGCCAGCGCTTTTTCGTGGGAGTAGGCTTCCTTGTAGCTGCGGCGGGTGGTCAGGGCATCGTATACATCGGCCAGGGCGGTGACCTGCGCCGCAATGGGGCACTCATCCCCCCGCAGTCCATCAGGATAGCCCTCACCGTTCCAACGCTCGTGATGTCGAAGGCAGATCTCAATTATATATTTAACCAGTGCTTCGTTTTGGTAGGCCGGCATCTCCGCCACCAGCCGCGCGCCTAAGGTGGTGTGCTGCTTGACCAGCTCAAACTCCGCGGCGGTCAGCTTGCCGGGCTTTTTCAGAATGCTTTCCGGAATGAGAACTTTGCCGATATCATGCAGTCCGGCTGCCGTGCTGATCAGTTCGATATCATCCGGCTCCAGTGCGTAGCGGTCGGTCCTTTTGCACAGCTCCAGCAGTAGAAGCTTAGTAAGGTGCCCCGCCCCATTCATATGGGTGCCGCCCTCGCCGCAGCGCGCCTCCAGCGCATAGCCCAGGATGGCCGCCAGGATATCGCTGTTGCGTTTCTCCCGCAAAAAGCGCTCGGCCACTATGTCCATCAGCTGGTGCTTTTCGGCGTTCAGCAAGATGGTATTGATGATGCGCCGGCGGATGATGCGGGTGGCGAAGGGACGGCTGATGTAATCCGAGGCCCCCAGCGCAAAGGCGTGGTCAATGGTGGCGGTGCCGGTTTCGGTCGAGATCATTATGACAGGGACTTCCTCCAGCCAGCCATGGGCGTGCATTTCTTCCAGCACCGCAAAGCCATCCATTTCTGGCATGATGATATCCAGAAGCAGCGCGGAGATCTCCCCGTGATAGACCTGCAGAGCGGCAATGGCCTCCCGCCCATCGGCTGCCTCGATGATCTCGTAATCCTGATCCAGTATATTGGCAAGGATCGCCCGGTTCATTTCGGAATCATCGGCGATCAATAGCTTTTTTCTCTCCATGGTTATGCCTCCTGCGGCCGGTCATCTATCCCCATTCTAGCACAACGCAGCCTTGAATCCAAATAATTTTAACGGTTTTTTTAATACTTTTTTACTGCTTTTCCCTGCCGGAAAAAAGAACAACTCCCCCTCCTGCCGTGCGGTAGGGAAGGGGAGCACTTTTATCGGCTTTGGTTACCGGGGTTAGCTGGCCTTCAGCAGGATGAGCTTGCGGGTGGTGCTGTGATTTTGGCTTGGTTCATCATAGATTTGCCATACGGCAATCTCACCGGTCATGGGGTCGACCCGGAAGCGGAATACATCCCCATCATAAATCAGTTCGGCCTGGTCGCCCGGCAGATGGATGCGAATGAGTGCCTGCCGCTGACTGCCGTCCTCGTTGGTGACCAACCGGGTGCTGTACAGCCAGTCGCCGATGAGATACAACTCACTGCTGGGGTACAGCATCCCTTTCAGACCATCTACATTAAGCTCTTCGCCAGTGGTGCGGTTCCATACCCGCAGACTGCCAAAATTGGGATCCGCCTGGGATTCTTCCCGCAGCACGATCCAGCTTTCATTAAAGGCAAGCCGGGTGGGGACCCTGGTGCTTTCGGAACGGTTTTCCCAAACCGTTTCGTCATCGTCCAGCCGGATGATCCGAGTTGCCCAGCCGTCCGATTCCTGCAAGGCGACAGAATAGCACCCATCGGTCATTTGGACCAGCCGGGGGAAGATGCTGCTTTCCAGCTTCATCAGGGTGTGGTTCTTTCCATCGGCAAAGGAGTACCCGCGGATCTCATATTCGGAATCCGAGAGAGTAAGTACATAGATGGCCCACTCATCATCGATGGCCAGCTGGCTATCAGCGGCCCAGTATTCGCATGGTTCAGTAAATACGGTGGTTTTTTCCAGGGTGGCGCAGTCATATTTCAGCAGGAGCAGCTCACGCTCGCCAGTTTCTTTGTTGGCCTCAATAGTCAGCCAATAAAAGCTATCCCCATATAGGGCCAGACTATCGGAGAGCCACAGTCCGTCCAGCTCGGTGGAGCGGGTCTCACCAGTTTGGCGGTTGGTGGAATAGAAGATGGTCTTGGAGTTACTTGAATCATTTCCCACTGTCACAATGTAGTTTTCATTCCAGCAGGGCCCGCCGCCGGCATTTTCCCATACGATATCCGGATATTCTTCGGCCGGGATGAGGGCTTCCACCAGCTTGGGCGCTTCATTTGGGGCGGGATCAGGGGTAGGGTCAGGCGTGGGGGTGGCGGGCTGCTTGCCGCAGGCGGCCAGCGAGAGCACCAGCAGAGCGGCCAGCAGTAGGCACAGTGTTTTCTTCATCTCATTTTCCTCCTTGTAAAAATGTTTTCTGCAGCTCCATTATACCAAAATTTCCCCGGAAAAGGATATGGGCATTTCACAGAAAAAGTCTCCCTCCATTTGTAGGAAATGCCGGTCAGCCCCGGTAAAATGCGTAACTATGGAGTGCTTTCACCCTATATAACGATTCGCGTGGACAAAGTGCAACAGATAATAGACAATTGGCGAGAAAAACTTGTTTTTAGCTGTCAATTTTCTGCCCCATAGGCCGCTTTCAGCCGCAGGATGCGCAGTACGCTTTCATCAATGCGCTCCTCCGGGATGGTTCCATCCTCCACAGCGGTCAGCACCCCCTGGTAGGCGGCAATGTAATCATATGGCATCAGCAGAATATCGGCTCCGGCCTGCAGGGCCAGCACGGCGCTTTCTGCCGAAGAATAGTTCTGTATGATGGCGCCCATGGCCAGGGCATCGGTAATAATAACCCCATCATAGCCCAACTCACCCCGCAGCTTTTCGGTCAGCATGGAGTAGGAAAGGGAAGCGGGCAGGCCGTCATTGGTCACATTTGGGGTGGCGATATGCGCGGCCATTACCAGGTCAGTTTTCTCCAGCGCGCCAATAAAGGGAATGAGCTCGCATTGCAGCAGTTCTTCCCAGCTTTTATCCAGCTCCACATAGCCATCGTGGCTGTCACCGCTGGCGGCGCCATGCCCGGGAAAGTGCTTAATACAGGCCATTACGCCGCCATCGTGCAGGCCGTCTATCATGGCGTTTACCATGGAGGAAACGGTTTGCGCATCGCTGCCAAAGGCCCGGGGACCGATGATGATATGCTCCGGATCGGAATTAATATCCGCCACCGGGGCAAAGTCCAGATTAAAGCCATACCGGTTCAGATATGCTCCGATGACTTGCCCCATGCGATAGGCCTCATGGGGGTCGCCGGTAGCGCCGATGGCCTCTGCTCCATCAAATTTCTGCACCTGGAAGCCCGCCGCATTGGCAATACGGGAAACACTGCCGCCTTCTTCATCAGTGCAGATCATCAGCGGCAGGTTACTCGCCTGCTTCAGGCCGGAGAGGAAGGTTTCCAGTTGTTCCGGCCCGGCGATGTTCTTTCCAAAGAAAACAATCCCCCCGGCGGGGTATTTAGACAGCTGGGCCGCCATCTCCTCGGTCAGGGCCTGCGCGCCGTAGTCCCGGGTGCTGTGTACCTGCTCCGGAGTCAGTGTGGAGTCTAGCGATTCTGGCCTGATAATAAACAGCTGCCCAATTTTTTCCTCCAGCGTCATGGCCGCCAGCAGTTGTTCCGGTTTTTGCACTGTAGATTCATCGTCTGGGCTCGGGTCATCGGGTATCGGCGTTGGCGTTGGGGTTGGTTCTGGGGTGGGGTCATTTCCACCGGTAGGCTGGCACCCGGCACAGCCCAGTACCAATAGAAAAACAGCAAGAAATGTGCAGATGATGCGTTTCATATTGTTTTGCCTCCTGATGATTCAACATAAAGGCCTGCCTGCAAAGCGGACGGAGCACTTTTATATATAGTGTCATTTTAGAACCGTTTTTCTGCTTTGTATCGGTTTATTATAAATGTTTTTTTAGATACGATACCATCATGCAAAAAGAAAAGCCGGGTGCTACAATGCGATTGTAAAAATACTCCTGCCACATTGTAAAGATGGTCGACTGATATCGGCTGTTGGTGGGACGGGACAGATAAAAGGCTGCCGGAGGGCGGCTTTTCTAAGGAATTGAAGTTATCAAAAGCTAACCGTTATAACAGAGAACGGAGGGGAACGATCATGCGGTTTGCAACACTTGGCGATAGAAAAAATCCGGTGGTGCTGTTTTTCCACGCCATGGGCGTAACGGGAGAAAGCAGTGAGCTGGTAGCAAAATATCTGCAGGAAAGATATTTTTGCATTCTGCAAACTCAAGCCAACGCTTATCAAAGCCGGCATGTGCCATATTCAGGACGAAAGCAAGGAAGGGATCGCCTACGCGCAGGATATGTTCGAGACGATCTTTAAGGACTACGCACTAAAGACATACAACAAGGATGTCGGAGAAAAGGCAGCCGAGTATGTCGCACAGGGCGTTACCTACGACCAATACTACGCCGCATACTTTGCAGCCCGTGGTATCGTAGGCGACAAGGGCGATAACGGGAAAACAATTTTAGGGTCTGCAAGCCGAAAGAAGAAGGCCGCTATCGATAAGGCCGTTCCAGGCGCAAGCACAAAGCAAAAGCACCTTTTGTACGAGGCACTCGGAGTGTCAGAGAAGGTGTGGTAAAGAGATGCCCCCTCCAGTTACGGAGGGGGTATTTTACTGTGTAGTTTCTGTGTAGTCTATATGCCAAAAGACCGCAAGAAACAGCAAGATTTGCAAAGACTAAAAACGCTGAAAACCAGCATAAACAAAGGGAAAACCCGCATTTCTGCGGGTTTATGATATGGTGGACCCGAAGGGATTCGAACCCTCGGCCTCCGCGATGCGAACGCGGCGCTCTCCCAACTGAGCCACGGGCCCATATTCTTTTGTGGCGCTCAAAACTGCTCATCTATAATATCACGATTGCCCGCCGGTGTCAAGCTGCAAAAGGGCAGGGAACACGCATTTTTGCGCACCAGCATAAACTGATACCGGAGAGTCGGCGCTCGCCCGCTTTCCCAATGAGATCTTAGGAGGGAATAATTTTATGGCTGCTTTTTATAATACCGCAACCCTTTCCTACCGTGATACCTCCACCAATTCCAATACCGTGGAGGGGCAGCTGGTGCAGGTGCTGGCCGCCGAAAAGGCCGCCGTGCTGCCAACCTACGGCAGCAGCAATACCGTCACCTATATCGTCAGCATCCGCAATAGCGGCGCGGCCGCCTATACCGGGCTCACCGTCACCGATGACCTGGGCGGGTACGCCTTTGCCGGGGAGACCCGGGTGCCCCTCACCTATGTGGAGGGCTCACTCAAGTATTACAGCAACGGCACGCTGCAGCCCGCCCCGGCGGTCACCGCAGGCGCCCCGCTGGTGATCGGCGGGATCACCGTACCGGCGGGCGGCAATGCCCTGCTGATCTACGAGGCCGAGCCCAACGGCTACGCCCCGCCTGCCGCAGGCGGCACCATCACCAATACCGCCTCCATCACCGGCGACGGCCTGACCACCCCGTTGACGGCACAGGCGACGGTGGCAGCAGGGGAAACGCTGCGGCTTTCCATCAGTAAATGCATGAGCCCCACCAGCGTGGTGGAAAACGGAACGGTCACCTATACCTTCTACCTGCAAAACAGCGGCAATACCGCCACCGCTGCCGCGGATTATGTTATCGTTACCGATACCTTCGACCCCATCCTCAGCGGCCTCACTGTTACCCTAGATGGTGCCCCGCTCACCCTTGGCACCGATTACACCTATGATACCGCCACGGGGGCATTTGCCACCACAGCCGGCGCCATTACCGTCCCGGCGGCCACTGCGGTGCAGGATGCCGAAACCGGTCTGTGGCGCATCACCCCCGGCGTGACCAAGCTGGTCATCACCGGCACGGTGTAAATTCAAATCTCTGCGGAGCCCCAGCTGTGGCTCCGCCACCGATCCCCTTATCCCCATCCCCAGTATCAAAGAGGAGGCCGCCCGCCTTGGGCAGCCTCCCCGTTTTTACATATTCTCCAGGATCTCCCGAATGGCTTCCTCCACCTGCCGCACTTCCTCCTGGAACTGCCGGGCGGGCACCCGCACTGCCCCGTGCCCCAGTATGATGATCTGCTCCAGTCCATCAGAGGTCGCCACCCGCACCCGGTGCTCCTTGGCCAGCGTGTGGGTCACTTTTTCGATATACATATCCGCTGTCTCGGCTTCTTTGGTGTATACCACGCTGATGCCATGGTGCCGTTCAATGCTGCCGGGATTGCCCTTTACCTTGTAGGCGTCAAAGACCAATATCAGCTCGCACCGCCGGTAGCCTTGGTAATTGCACAGGATCTGAATGAGCCGGTGCCGGGCGGCGTCCAGGTCGGTTTTCGCCAGCTCGGCCAGCTCCTCCCACGCAAAGATGATATTGTATCCATCCACCAGCAGATATTCCGGCCCTTCGGGCAGGGGCGCCGCTTTCCCCGGCTTGGGGCTATTCCCGGTCGGCTTTGGGGTATGCAGCGCTTCGCCGCTCCGCCGCTTGATGGGCCCGTAGGTCATCTCAAAAATGCGCATCAGCTCTTTATCCTGCAAAAGGGAGCCCCGGTAGGCCTCGCTGCGCTGCCGGGTCACGGCCGGTTCCTCCGGCTCCTCGTCTGCCTTCAGCACATTCGTCTGGATATGCGCCATACCCGGTACCTCATCCCACCGCACGGTGTGCCCGGCTCCCCGGCTGCAAAAGACCGAATCCGCCGTATTCGCGTTATCGGCATCGCAGTCGTAGCCGCAGGCGGCTATCACTTCCTCCGGGTGGCGGCAGGGGGCATAGCCATCCGGTTCCCAGCTCAGCCGTCCTCGTCCACGGGTGTACCGCAGCACCTCAGCCGGGTAGTCCCGCAGGGCATCCAGCGCCGCCGTGCCCCGCAGGGTGGCGGTCTCCGGCAGCAGCTCCGGCGGCTCGGTCTCGGCCTCCCGCTGCTGCAAATCATTGAGTGCGCGTCCCAGCTGCTCGGCCGGCACCGTCAGGGTAAAGCGGCATTGCGGCTCCAGCAGGATGCTCTTTGCCATCCGCAGCCCCTGCCGCACCGCCCGGTAGGTCGCCTCCCGGAAGTCCCCGCCCTCGGTGTGCTTGGGGTGGGCGCGCCCGGCAATCAGCGTAATTTTCATATCGGTGATGGGAGCGCCGGTCAGTACTCCCTTGTGGGTCTTTTCGGTCAGATGGGTCAGGATCAGCCGCTGCCAGTTCAGGTCCAGCTTATCGGTGGGGCAGTCGCTTCCAAATCGCAGCCCGCTGCCGCGGGGCAGCGGTTCCATCAGCAGATGCACCTCGGCATAGTGGCGCAGCGGCTCATAGTGGCCAATGCCCTCAACCGGGGCGGCAATGGTCTCCTTGTAAAGAATGCTCCCCTCCTCAAAGCCGATGGCCAGTCCAAAGCGCTCCATGGCCACGCTCTGCAAAATCTCCCGCTGGATCTCTCCCATCAGCCGCACCCGGATCTCCCGCTTCTGCTCCTCCCACTCCAGGTGGAGCTGCGGGTCCTCCTGCTCCAGCTGGCGCAGCTGTGCAAGTGCGGTATGGGGGTCGGTGCCCTCCGGCAGCGTCACCCGGCAGCTTATCACCGGCTCCAGCAGGGGAGAGCTCCTCTCCTGCTCGGCGCCAAGACCTTCCCCGGCATAGCTTTGGCTCAGGCCGGTTACCGCGGCGATCGTTCCGGCCGGGACCTCCTCCACCGCCTGGTATTTGACCCCGTTATACAGCCGTATCTGGGTGATCTTCTCCCCGCCCGGCAGGGCCATGCGGACCTTCAATGCACCGCCGGTCACCTTCAGGTGGGTCAGCCGGCTGCCCTGCGTGTCGGTCGAAATTTTATACACTTTTGCCGCGAAGTCCGGCAAATAGGCCGGGGCCAGGGTCAGCCGGTCCAGCCCCTCCAGCAGCTCGGCAATGCCCTCCTGCCGCAGCGCCGCCCCCCAAAAGCAGGGGAACCATGCCCGCCGGGCAAGGGCGGCAGCCAAATTTGTTTCGGTCAGTGTTCCGCTTTCCAGGTATTCCGCCATCAGCCGCTCATCGCACAGTGCCAGTGCTTCCTCATCGGTGTCATGGGGCAGGCAGGCGGGGGAGAGCTTCCTTTGCAGCTCCTCCAGAATAAGCGCGCGGTCGGCTCCCGGCCGGTCCATTTTATTGATGAAAATAAAAACCGGCAGCCGGTAGCGCTCCAACAGCCGCCACAGCGTTTCGGTGTGCGCCTGCACCCCGTCCGTCCCGCTGATGATAAGCAGCGCATAATCCAGCACCGAAAGGGTACGCTCCATCTCCGCCCCGAAGTCCGCATGACCGGGGGTGTCCAGCAGCGTCAGCTCGGTATGGGGCAGCGTCAGCCGTGCCTCCTTGGCAAATATGGTAATGCCCCGGCTGCGCTCCAGCGCATGGGTGTCCAGAAAGGCGTCCCCGTGGTCCACCCGTCCGGCCTGCCGCAGAGCCCCGGCGCCCACCAGCATCGCCTCGGTCAGGGTGGTCTTGCCGCTGTCCACATGGGCCACCAGCCCCAGCGTGATATTCTTTTTTTCCACGGCAAGTCCCCCTTTCCCGCTGCCGTCAGCGGTCTATTTCCCGCAGATACCGGATGCCCTCGCTGATGAATTTCTCCCGGTCAAAGGCCGGGTTGCCGATGGCCTCCTGCACGATGATGCCATCGCACAAAAGCAGCAAAAGCCAGGTGAAAAAGTCCGCCGGCAGGTCGCTGCGCTCCGCTATTTTCTGCCGGATGAGCCCCTGGAAATTACCGTACAGCCCGGAAAGCTCCCGCTGCATGGCGGCGTTTCCCAGCTGCGCCTCGGCCAGGAGCTGAATCCGCAGCCCGGCGGAAGCGATGTCCCGGTCGGCCACATACCGCACCAGCCGCTCCAGCGAGGTATCCTTTTCCTTATTCTCGGTCCAGCGGATGAGATCCTCCCACTGCTCCCGCAAAAAGTCCTCGGTCAGCTCCATAAAGATCTCGTTTTTGGTTTTATAATGGTAGTACAGCGTCCCCTTGGAGATCCCCGCCGCCGCAGCGATATCCGCCAGCGAAAGCTCCGCCAGCGGGCGGGTTTTCAAGAGGTCGGCCGTTGCCAGTAAAATTTTCTCTTTGATATTATCCTTTCTCGGTGCTGCCATGATGGGCTCCTTTCTCATTACTGACAAAATGATACCATGAAATGCCCCGTCTGTCCATCTAAAATGCGCTGCGGGATATTGACATTTCCCGATCCCGGGGGTATTATTAGGTTAGAGTCGGCCACTTGGCCGACAATGACGGGAGGTGCCGCAAAATGAACATCACAAAGCTGAACCGGCGGCTGGAAAAACACTTCGGCGGGGCGGTCTCGGCACGGCTTGATGAGGACCGCATCCTGCTGTCCGGTCATCTGGCCACATGGGTGGAGGTCATCGAGGCCTGCTCCATGGCGGCCACAAAGTACAGCCGCATCCACGTGGTCAATGATATCCGCTGCGATGAGGTGGGGGAGCAGCCCATGCGCTGTCCCTCTCTGCGGGATAGCGCCCTGGAGGGGCAGCACCCCGATGTCCTCATCATCGGCGGGGGCATTTCCGGGGCGTCCATCGCGCGGGAGCTTTCCAAGTGGAATCTGGATATCCTGCTGGTGGAAAAGGAAGCCGACCTTGCATTGCAGGCCAGCGGCCGCAATGACGGCGAGGTGCACCCCGGCATCGACCTTTCCACGGGGTCGCTCAAGCATCACTACATCCGCCGGGGCAATGAACATATGGAAACGGTCTGCCGGGAGCTGGGCGTGCCGTTTCACCGGGTGGGGCAGTATGTCTGCTTCGAAAAAGCCTCCCTCAAGCCGATGATCGCCATGTACTGCCGCATCCGCAAAAACCGGGACGGCATCAGCGATACCGAGCTGATCTCCGGGGAGGAGCTTTCCCGCCGGGAGCCCAACCTGCACTTTGCCTTTGCCATCTCCAATCCGTCCTCCGGCTGCGTCTGCCCCTACGGGCTCACCATCGCCTATGCCGAAAATGCTGTGCAGAACGGCGCCCGGGTCTCCCTCAATACCGCGGTGCTGGGCATGGAACTGAAGGACGGCAACATTTACAGCGTCACCACCAACCGCGGCACCCTCTATCCGGCGCTGGTCATCAATGCGGCCGGTGTGTTCGCCGAGGACATCGCCGCCATGGCGGGCGACCGCTTTTTCTCCATCCATCCCCGCCGCGGCACCAATTCCATCCTGGATAAAAAAGCCGGGGCTTATATGCACGCCATCGCCTCCATCAAGGAGGTGACCCGCAACACCATGCACTCCAAGGGCGGCGGCATCCTCCACACCGTGGATGACAACCTTCTGGTCGGCCCCGACGCCGTGGAAACATGGGAAAAGGAGAATACCGAGACCCACCGGGAAAGCATCGATACCGTTTTCCGCAAGCAGACCCGCACCATGCAAAAGCTCTCCCGGGGGGATATCATCACCTACTTCACCGGGGTGCGCGCCCCCACCTTCGAGGAGGACTTCATCATCGAAATGGGGCGGAAAACCGGGAATATTCTGCATTGTGCCGGCATCCAGTCGCCGGGGCTTACCACCGCCCCGGTCGTTGCGCTGGATATCGAAAAAATGGCGGTGGAGTACCTTTCCCGCAGCAGGCAGGTCACCCCGAATGAGCAATATGACCCCATCCGTCCCGCCCCGCCCGTCCTGCGGGAAATGAGCGACGAGGAACGGGCGGAACTCATCCGGCAGAACCCCGATTACGGCGTCATCGTCTGCCGCTGTGAGGAGGTAAGCAAGGGAGAAATTCTGGATGCCCTGCGTTCGCCCATCCCGGTTCCCACGGTGGATGGCATCAAAAAGCGGGTGCGGCCCGGCATGGGCCGCTGTCAGGGCGGGTTCTGCTCGCCGTTGGTCACTCAGATCATCGCCGAATACCTGGACTGCCCATTGGAGGAGGTCAGAAAATCCTCTGAGCAAGCGGTCATCACCTATGGCAAAACCAAATGACGAAGGAGGGAGAAAGCATGCTTACCATTGATGTTCTGGTCATCGGCGGGGGACCGGCCGGGCTGGCCGCGGCTATTGCTGCCCACCAAAACGGCGCCCAGGTTCTTCTCATCGAGCGGGAAGCCCGCCTGGGCGGTATCCTCAAACAGTGCATCCACGATGGATTTGGCCTGGTACGGTATGGAGAAAAGCTCTCCGGCCCGGAATACGCCGGCCGTTTCATCGATGAATTTCATGCCCTGGGGCTGCAAGCGAGGACCCTCACCTTCGTCACCCGCATCCAAAAGACCGTTGAGGGTTTTGCCGTCACCCTGGTAAACCGGGATGGCGTGGAAACGGTGGCCGCCAAAGCGCTGGTGCTGGCCACCGGCTGCCGGGAGAGGACTGCCAAGCAGGTCTCCATCCATGGCACCCGCCCGGCCGGGGTCTTTACTGCCGGGTGTGCCCAGCATTTTACCAACCTGCTGGGTCAACTGCCCACCCGGAAGTGCGTCATCCTCGGCAGCGGGGATATCGGTCTTATCATGGCTCGCCGCCTTACGCTGGAGGGCGCCCAGGTGCTGGGCGTCTACGAGGCCAAATCCACCCCCTCCGGGCTCACCCGCAATATCCACCAGTGCCTGCATGATTACAATATCCCGCTTTATCTCTCCCATACCGTCACCCGCGTTTTTGGACAGGATCGACTGACTGCGGTGGAAATTTCCCAGGTGGATGAGTGCATGGTTCCCATCCCCGGCACCGAACAGATCGTGGAATGCGATGCCCTCATCCTTTCGGTCGGGCTCATCCCGGAGAACGAGTTGGCCGAGGGCCTTGGCGCGGCCATCGATCCCAAAACCAAAGGCCCCACCTGCGATGCCGGGCTGATGACCTCGGTCCCCGGTGTCTTTTCCTGCGGCAATGCCCTGCATGTCAATGACCTGGTGGACTATGTCTCCGAAAGCGGAGAAGCCGCCGGAAAAAGCGCGGCCCGGTACCGTCCGGGGCAGCAAAGAACCCTCATTCCCATCATGGCGGGGGAGGGGCTGCTGTATGCTGTGCCCCAGCGGCTGGATGTTGCAGCCGACCGTTCCGCCGTGACTGTCTACTTCCGCAGCCGGGAAAACCTGGGCCCCTGCCGCCTTGTCATTACAGCCGATGGCCGGGAAATATACACCCGCCGGTACCCCTTCCTCCGCCCGCCGGAGATGGAACGGCTGGAGCTGGATCTTTCCGCCCAGGTGCTGACCGCGGCTTCGCAGATCAAACTGGAAATTGAGGTGATGGAGCATGACTGAGCTGACCTGCATCGTCTGTCCCCGGGGCTGCACCCTGCGCATCGAAGAGCGGGACGGCCGTTTTACCGTCACCGGCAATGCCTGTAAACGGGGGGAACAGTTCGCCACGGCCGAGATGACCTGCCCCACCCGCACCCTCTGCACCACGGTGCGCACCGTTTTTCCGGAGGTCCCGGTCATCAGTGTACGCACCTCGGCCGAAATACCCAAGGATAAAATTTTCGATGTCATGCGGGAAATTAACCGCGCCCGTGTGACCCGTCCGATGAAGCGGGGAGAAGCGGTGCTGCCCAATGTGCTGGGCTTGGGGGTGGATATCATCATCACCTCCGGCCTGCTGGAAGAGAAAACCGAAAAGGAGAATGACCATGAGCAATAAACCGTACAAAGGCTTCGAGCCCAAGTGGCTGCTGACTCCCGCCCCGGCGGGCAGCTATCGTTCCATCTTCCGCTGGGGCGATCCCGCGTTTTTCAAGTACCCCAAGGAATCCCTCTACAAGATGATGAAGGAAGCCTTCCATATGACCGATGAGGACTTCCGGGACTACACCGATGATATCGGCTTTGATCAGGTCTCTCTCCCGGATCACCCCTCTCGCATCGCCCCGGAGCACCTGGAGGCGCTGAAAAAGATCGTCGGGAAAGAATTTGTCACCACGGGGGATTACGAAAGACTTTCGGTGGCCTATGGCTGCACCGGCTACGATCTTCTCCGTTTGAGGCACAAACAGATCGATAGCCTGCCGGATGTGGTGGTCTACCCCGATACCACCGAGCAGGTGGAAGAGCTTGTCCATTATGCGGCAGAGCATAAGCTCCCGCTGTATGTCTACGGCGGCGGCAGCTCCGTCACCCGCGGCGTGGAGCCCATCAAGGGCGGCATCTCGCTGGATATGCGAAAGCGCTTCAATAAGATCCTCAGCTTCAATGAGGTGGACCAGACCATCACGGTGCAGGCGGGGCTTTCCGGCCCCGCGCTGGAGGAAGCCCTGCAGGATGCCCCCAATCGCTTTGGCGCCAAGCGGCAGTATACCTGCGGCCATTTCCCCCAGTCCTTCGAGTACAGCAGCGTGGGCGGCTGGGTGGTCACCCGCGGCGCGGGCCAGAACAGCACCTACTATGGCACCATCGCCGATATCGTCCTTTCGCAGAAGTACGCCACCCCCATCGGCCGCATCGTCACTCCCCATTATCCCAGGGAGGCCACCGGCCCCGATCTCAACCAGATCATGATGGGCTCGGAGGGCACTTTCGGCGTCCTTACCGAAGTGACCCTCAAGGTATTCCGCTGGCAGCCGGAAAACCGAAAGCGCTTCTCCTACATGTTCCGGGATTGGGAGACCGCCATGGCGGCCGCCCGGGAGATGATGCAGTGCGAATGCGGCTATTCCTCGGTGTTTCGCCTTTCCGACCCCGAAGAGACCCACCTGATGCTCAAGCTCTACAATGTGGATGAAACACCGCTGGCGCCGCTCCTGGATAAGCTGGGCTACAAGGATATGGAGCGCTGTATGTTCCTGGGCTTTACCGATGGCGAAAAGGGCTTTTCCAAAAATGTGGCGAAGAATATCCACCGCATTGCCCGCCGCTTTGGTGCCATGCCCATGACCGGCTATGTGACCAAGAGCTGGGAAAAGGGCCGCTTCAATGACCCTTACCTCCGCGATACCCTCATGGATTTCAGCGTCATCACCGATACGCTGGAGTGCAGCGTCAACTGGTCCAATATGGCGCAGGTGCACCGCGATGTGCGCGCGGTCTGCCATGCGCTGCCCAATACCATCGTCACCACGCACATGAGCCACTGCTACCCGCAGGGCGCCAACCTGTACTTCATCTTCATCACCCGGATGAACGATGCCGCTGAATTTAAGCGCTACCACACCACCATTCTGGATGCCATCCAGAAATCCGGCGCGGCCATCAGCCATCATCACGGCATCGGCAAGATGTTTGCCCCCTGGCTGGAGGGCTACATCGGCGAGAAGGAGTACGGGGTGTTCCGGGTGCTCAAGGATTACTTTGACCCCGATTACACCATGAACCCCGGCGGTACCATCGGCCTGGATCTGAAGCCCGAAGAAAAGAAGCGCCTAAACGAGCGGAAAGACTACCGCTGAGTTTGATATTCCCCGTTGGCCCGGAGAACCTCGGTTTTCCGGGCTTTTTGGCGCCCCTGTTTTTTGATATTTTATCAAAGAAAATTCAAATTTGCTGTTGACAATAACATATGAGCGTGCTATCATATGAACAAGAAAACATATGAATGGAGGTCGAAATGATGCCAAAGCATGACCATACCGCCATCCTGCAAACGGTGCGGCAGGAGCTGCCCCCGGAGGAGCTGATCTGTGACCTTTCGGATCTCTTCAAGGTGTTCGGCGATACCACCCGCATGCGGATTCTATATTCGCTGTTTGAATCGGAGCTGTGTGTCTGCGCCATCGCGGAGCTGCTGGGCATGACCCAATCCGCCATCTCGCACCAGCTTAAGGTGCTGCGGGAAAATAAGCTGGTCGCCTCCCGCCGGGAGGGCAAGACCATCTACTATTTCCTGGCGGATGCCCATGTCCGCACCATCATCGGGCAGGGCTTTGAGCACCTGACCGAGCATGACCACCATTCCCATCCCACCAATCATTCATCCAAGGAGGAAAACTGACATGAAAAAGATGTATATGCTGGAAGACCTGGATTGCGCCAACTGCGCCGCCAAGATGGAGGAAGCCATTTCCAAAATTGATGGCGTGACCTATGCCCGTGTCAGCTACCTGGCCCAGAAGCTCACCCTGGAGGCCGATGACGCCCGCTACGATGACATCTTGGCCGAAGTGGTAAAGACCTGCAAGCGCGTGGAACCCGATTGCCGCATCCTGCTCAAGTAATATTTTCCGCCATCACCGGGGAAAGGGGATTACCGAAATGACAAGAAAACAGAAAAAGCATCTGGCCCGCATTATCGCCGCGGCGGTACTGCTGGCACTGGTGTGGTTCGTTCTCCCGCTGGAGGGCATCTGGCAGCTTTTGGCCTACTGTGTGCCGTATTTCATTGTCGGCTGGGATGTCCTGTGGGGTGCTATCCGCAAGATCCTGCACGGTGACCTGATGGACGAGGAATTCCTCATGTCGGTTGCCACCATCGGCGCCTTTGTACTGGGCGATTACCGGGAAGCCGTCGCCGTTATGCTGTTCTATCAGATCGGTGAATGGTTCCAGGGCGTTGCCGTGGGCAAGACCCGCCGCAACATCACCCAGCTTATGGATCTCCGCCCCGATTACGCCAATGTGGTGCGGAATGGACAGGAAGAAAAGGTGGACCCCGATGAAGTGGAAGTAGGGGAGACCATCATCGTCCGCCCCGGCGAAAAGATCCCGCTGGATGGCGTGATCCTGGAGGGCTCCACCGCTGTGAATACCGCCGCCCTGACCGGCGAAAGCCTGCCGCAGGATAAGGCGGAGGGCGATCCGGTGGTCAGCGGTACGGTAAATCTCACCGGTGTCATTACGGTTCAGACCCAAAGCGCCTACGGCGAATCCACCGCCGCCAAGATCCTGGAACTGGTGGAAAACGCCGCCGACCAAAAGGCCAGGGTGGAAGGCTTCATCACCCGCTTTGCCCATTGGTATACCCCCTGCGTCGTGATCGGCGCCGCCCTGCTGGCGGTCATTCCGCCCCTGTTCTTCTCCCAGCCCTGGGGCACCTGGGTGGAGCGTGCCCTGGTATTCCTGGTCGTTTCCTGCCCCTGCGCGCTGGTTGTCAGCGTACCGCTCACCTTCTTTGGCGGCATCGGCGGGGCTTCCCGCTGCGGCATCCTGGTAAAGGGCGCCGGCTATATGGAAACACTGGCTAAGGCCAAAACCGTCGTATTCGATAAGACCGGCACCCTGACAAAGGGCAGCTTTACCGTCACCCATATCGTCCCCGCCGCCGGAACCGAGGACGACCTGCTGGCGACCGCCGCCGCTGCCGAGAGCTTCTCTCATCATCCCATTGCCCAGTCGGTGGTGGCCGCCTACGGCAAGCCCATCGAAAAAGAGATCGAGGACGCCAAGGACCACACCGGCCGCGGTATTGAAGCCGTCATTGACGGCCGGCATATCTACGCCGGCAATGAGCGCCTAATGAAGGAAATCGGCGTTCCCTGCCGGGAGGTCGCCGAGGTCGGCACCGTTATCCATATGGCGGCCGATAAGGACTACCTCGGCTATCTGGTCATCGCCGATACCCCCAAGCCCGATTCCGCCGAGGCCATTCGGACCCTCAAGGCCGAGGGCGTGGAAAAGACCGTGATGCTGACCGGCGATAAGACCGCCGTAGCCCAGGCTGTGGCTGGGGAGCTTGGTCTGGATGAATACCGGGCCGAGCTGCTGCCCGCCGATAAGGTGACCGCGGTGGAGGAGCTGCTGCAAACTGGTTCTCCTCTGGTGTTCGTCGGCGATGGCATCAATGATGCTCCTGTTTTGGCCCGCGCCGATGTCGGTGTCGCCATGGGCGCCCTGGGCAGCGATGCCGCCATTGAGGCCGCTGATATCGTCCTGATGGACGATGCCCCCAGCAAGCTGGCGCTGGCCGTTCGGCTTTCCCGCCGCACCATGAAGATCGTCTGGCAGAATGTTATCTTCGCCCTGGCGGTCAAGGCGCTGGTACTGGTGCTGGGCGCCACCGGCGATGCCAACATGTGGATCGCTGTCTTTGCCGATGTGGGCGTGCTGGTGCTGGCCATCCTCAATGCCATGCGGGCCCTGCTGGTCCCCAAGCACTGATATTATCCATGTTTTTCTTCCGGCGGTCTGCCCTCCCTTGTGGGTCAGGCCGCCCCTTCTTGCGCTTTTACCCTATTTGCGGTAGAATCCTATCATCCAAAGCCCCAAAAGGAGGCTGCCTATGCGAGAGATCACCGAAGCCCTGTTTGCCCTGCGGGATGAAAAATACCGTGCCTTCCATGCCGCCCTCATGCCGGGGGTGGCGTGGGAGCGCGTCATCGGGGTGCGGATGCCCGCCCTGCGCCGCTATGCCGCCGCCCTGGCCAAAACGCCGCAGGCCGCGCTCTTCCTGCGGGAGCTGCCCCACACCTACTACGAGGAAAATAATCTCCATGCCCTGCTGCTGATGCGGGAAAAGAGCTTTGAGGCCCTGATGCCGTGGCTGGAGCGCTTTCTGCCGCGGATCAATAACTGGGCCACCTGCGACCTGTTAAAGCCCGTCTGCTTTGCCAAAAACCGCGAAAAGCTGCTGCCCTGCGTCACCCGCTGGCTGGGGGATGCCCACCCCTACACCGTCCGCTTCGCCATCGAGATGCTGATGACCCACTACCTGCGGGAGGATTTTTCCCCGGAGTACCCGGCCAGGGTGGCCGCGGTGGAAAGCGATCACTACTACATCCGCATGATGCAGGCGTGGTATTTCGCCACGGCGCTCGCCTTCCGGTATGAGGAGATCCTGCCCTACCTCACCGAAGACCGCCTTTCCCCCTGGGTGCGGCAAAAAACCATCCAAAAGGCAGTGGAGAGCTTCCGCGTCCCCCCGGAGCACAAGGCTGAGCTCAAGGCTCTGCGCCGCTGAACAGCCCCTCATCTCACCCCGGAACCGCCCGTTCCGGGGCTTTTTTTACAGTTTGTTCATCCCCTGCGTTTGCCTTTTTTGCCGCAGTATGGTAAAATATCCGCACAAAACCATTTTTGGGAGTGACTTATGCTAAAACGATGGACGGCGCTGCTGCTGGCGGTCATGCTGATATTTTTGACTGCCTGCAGCGCGCAAAAAGAATACAAACTGTCCGCGGTATTTGCCGCCGCGGAGGAAGACCGCCCTCAGTGGCTGGCCGATCCCGATAACGCCGCCCTGTGGGAGCAGCTGGGCCTTTCCGGCTCGGTCGTCTCGGATGGCGACCCCGCCGCTTTGACCATCGGCGCAGCACTGGGTGCTGCAGCCCGCCACGGTGGAGGGCAGATCCGTGACCCTGTGCTACTGCGTTGATGAGCAGAACCGGCCCCTTCTGGATCTGCGGGCCTCCTTCGGCATCAATGTGCTGCCGGTGGAGGATTGGACCGCCTGTGAGGATCTTTTCATCGTGCGCGTGTGGGCGCAGCAGGGCGGGAAGCTGCCGGAAAATTATCTTTCCGGGGAGGATGAGGGCCTGAACCGCTATACC
>OLPA01000700.1_pt1 | contig 30647 bp, 24 predicted proteins | sample 1672811 | NCBI WGS metagenome assembly OLPA01 (sample SAMEA3136726, study PRJEB25190) | human gut metagenome | biome: human gut; feature: human-associated habitat; material: faeces | place: Austria | collected 2013
CTGAGCCAAGTATCTACAAGCTATCCTCGCGTGCCCCGCGATTCTTTTGCCCGGACACGGGCATGTTTTCTTATGATCCAATTGTCTGGATACGGACATTTCTCATAATGCTTCTCCAATAATTCTGTGAGTTCCCTGATACTATATACCAATGAATCATTTGACATTTCTTTTTTCTTCAGTTGCTTTAATAATTCCTGATCTGTCTCATCAAGTTTTGAACTCCCGGAAAGAATTGCTGAAACATACTCATATTCAGAGATTTTCCAAAACGTCTTGGACGTGTAAAAACATTTACTTCTGCCCATTGTATAAGTAACTGTTCAATCAATCTTGTCTTATCTACATAATAAAAATCTTCCTGTCGAATCTCTTCAAAATCTTCAATTTCAATCGGAAGCTTTCTTAATTCTGTCATTTGCATCCCCTTTCACCTAAAACAGGATTCATGCTATCGTTGTTTTTAATGATAGCATGAATCCTGTTTTCTGCCAAGTAAGGAAACCAATCAGGAAAAACAAACCCTGTCCCTATTTGGCTCTTTCTGTTCTATCAATATATTCCTCAAAATCGGCAAAAACTGATCACTCGACATCTCTCTGGTCTTTTCTGGAAAATTTGATATTTAAAAACTGTTTCATAGTTTATACACTGCCTCCCTTGCTATTCGTTTGTTTATTGTTTTTCTACAGCGACTATAACATTTAAGAAGGTACAATTATTGTAATTTTATTTTTGTATTTAATGCTAAATTGAATAAAGTAAAAATTTTGCCAAATCACTTGTAATATGATATGCTTAAATAGCCGCGACTCCTTCCGGTAGAAGGGAGGTGAAATCTGTGGATGTTCTAATTTCTTTTATTGTCTCCGTAATGGCAGGTATTGTTAGCTACTTTATTTGCAAATGGTTGGAAAGAGACGATTAGCGGCACCAGCCTAAAGGTATAAGCCACCTTACATAACGGAATAGAAAAAGCTCAGAGGTCACGACTCTGAGCTTTTTCTTTTTCCTGCAGAAGTTTGATCTGTAGAAATCTAATTTCTTTTATTAGCTATTATCAGAATATGCCATACAAGCTAAAAAGTCAACTTGAAAATATAAATTTTTTAAAGTTTTTCTTTATTCCTCCACTTCAATATGATACTCTCCATCCCCCGGAAAATAACATTTCGATAAATACCTTCTGAATCTCACATCCCTGTTTGGTTCATTTTAAAGCGTAGTCCTTATCCACTCATCCGCCAACTCCGGCCACTGTTTTACTTCTTCATTTGCCCATGCTTCATCAGCAAGTGACAATCCGTGTTTTCCTTTTGAAAATACATGGAACGCATACGGAATCTTTTTCTCCTGTAATGCCTGTGCAAATAAAAATGAATTCTGAACCGGAACCAGTTCATCTATCGCCGTCTGCCACAAAAAACATGGCGGCATATCTTCTGTCACTTGTTTTTCCAGAGACATATATTCCAGTTCTTCCTCAGAAGCATCGGCTCCCAAAAGTGCTGTAAAGGAACCTCTATGTGCACAATCACCTGATGTGATCACCGGATAGGAAAGAATGACTGCATTTGGTTTTGCAGATGCAGTCTGATATCCCATCTCATAAAACTTCTTTGCTACGATCTCACCTTCAGATGGAGAAACTACTGCATATCCCCCCCCCGGTACAATCAGGATACATGGTCGTGCTTTTTCAACTTCATGAAAATAAAGTTTCATGTTTGGGACAAAACCGCATGCTGCTACATAATTGTATTCTGATTCAGTGCATTCACTACTGCCTCATACATCGGTTTTGCCTGTGGTGCAGCTCCCAAAAGTTCTGCGAGTGTCATTCCATAAGCGAACTGGATCATCGGACCTTCCAGCATTCCAGGTGCCATCTGGTTGAACATCTCAACTGCAAGTGGTTCTGCAACGATTTCGCCAAGTGTGCTGTCCATACTGAATCTCTCTACAGCAAGACTTGTCTCTGTATCATATTCATAATTATATACACCGGAACCAACTTCGTGTACTTCCTCTTTTTCCGGAAGAACAATCACAGCTGTTGTATTGGCCGGAACTTCTACATGCACATGAATTTTTCCATTCTTGCAGGATGTGTTTGCCACGATTTTTCCGTATACGGATTCAAACTCTGTGCCACACTCTTCAATACCTTTTACAAACATTGGTTTTACCTGGAATTTCTTATATCCCGGCTCTAACTGAGATAATCCGGCAACTTTGCGGTACATCCAGTCACCTACAGAACCATAAGCATAATGGTTCAAAGAGTTCATTCCTGATTCATCAAATGTTCCATCCGGTTTGATGGAATTCCAACGCTCCCAGATTGTTGTTGCTCCCATATTTACTGCATAGAGCCATGACGGATAATCTTCTTTCATAAAGAGCGTTGCCGCCATCTCATGTGCTCCATTTTCAGAAAGTGTATGGCAGATATATGGTGTTCCAACGAATCCTGTAGCTAAATGATTTTTGTGATTTCCTATATTTGTAAGCAGAGTATTCAAAATGCGTTTTCTGTCTTTTTCTCTTGCAAGATTAAAATACAGGGAAATGATAGCACCTGTCTGTGTCTCACTTACGATACGTCCTGTCTCTGTGTAATATTCTCTCTGGAATGCATCCAAAGTTGTTTCATAAAGATTCGCATACTTTTTCGCTTCTTCGTCTTTTCCAAGCACCTCTGCTGTTTTCTTTACAAGCTCTGTGACATACAGATAGTACGCATTTGCGATCATATATTTGTCTGTTGCTCCGGTTCTGTCTGCGCTCTCTTCTTTGTCCAGTGCAAGCCAGTCTCCGTACTGGAATCCGCTCTGCCAGAGACCATTCTCTTCACAGTTGTTCTTGATGTAATCTACCCACTCATGCATACATTTCCAGTTTTCTTCCAGAATACCTTTATCGCCATAAATCTGATAAACAACCCAAGGAACAATAACTGCTACATCACTCCATGCGGAGGAACTGTAAGATCCCAGAATATCCGGCACAACATGTGGCACACCTTTTTCCAGAGAAGATTCTGCTGCAACATCACGCATCCATTTTTTGTAAAATAATGCAGTATTTCTGTTAAATGCTGCCGTCCAGGAAAATACCTGTGCATCTCCTGTCCATCCAAGGCGCTCATCTCTCTGCGGACAATCTGTTGGGATGTCAAGGAAGTTATCTCTCTGACTCCATGTAATATTTTTCTGTAACTGATTTACTTTCTGATTCGAGCAAGTAAAATCACCTGTCTTTTCCATATCAGAATGTGTCACACAGGCAATAAACTGATCTGCTGTAAATTCTTCCATTCCTTCCACACAGATATAACGGAATCCGTGGAATGTGAAATGCGGACGGAATATCTGCTCTTCTCCGTTGCAGATAAATGTATCAATTGATTTTGCCTGACGAAGTGTCTCCGGATAGAAATTTCCATCTTTGTCGAGAACCTCTGCGTGACGGATCACAATTTTCTGACCTTTCTCGCCTTTCACATGAGCCTCAACAACACCTGTAACGATCTGTCCAAAATCAACGATTTTTTCACCTTTTGGTGTAACGATCAGCTCTTTACCCACAATTTTCTCTGTGATACGGACAGGTTCATTCTCCTGTGCTGTTAATACTGCTTTGTCAAAATCTTTAACAACAACATTTCCTTCTGTGATTTCCGGTGCATCTGTATCGATTGTCTCACCCATGTAAATTTCACTGTAACGGATTTCCCCAGTCTTTACAGACCATGTTTCATCGGTAGCGATTACATCTTTGTTTCCATCTTCATATTCAACATGAAGCTCTGCAAATACTCCTGCCTGTGTGCCATAACGATTTGGTTCACAGGTGAATCCTAGGATGCCCTTATACCAGCCGTTTCCAACTGTAATCGCAATTTCATTTTCTGCTGTAAGCTGCTCTGTCACATCATAAATCTGATACTGCAGTCTGTTGTGATAGCTTGTCCATCCCGGCGCCATACGGTAATCACCGACTGTCTGTCCATTCAGTGTCACTTCATATACACCATGTGCAGTTGCATACAGACGGGCTTTCTTTACCTTTTTATCAATTGCAAATGTTTTTCCAAATACCGGGCATGCTGTCTCTTCTTCAGGGAAATCACTTGTGATCATCTTTGCGATAAACTCTGTATTGTTAAAAATTCCTGTCTCAAATGTTCCTTCAATTGCTTCTACATTTCCATGGTTATCTGCCACAGATACCTCTACTTTATAAAGCATTTCATCTGCCAGTTTTTCTCCTTCATAAGAAATCAAAACGGACTGATCTGATGCTTTTTTTCCACTGTTCCAGACAACGTTACCCTTCTCATCTGTTACATTAATTTCATATACTGTCTGGATTGTATTCTGCTCTTCGGACTCTATTTTCCATGAAAATCTTGGTGCCTTGTCTGTCAGTCCGATTGGATTTTCTCTGTATTCTGTTCTAAGATCATATAATTTCATCTATAATTCCTCCATCTTTATATCCTCAAAAAGTCCTTTAGCCAAAAAGGGACAGAAACTTGGTGTCAGCTCCGTCCCCTCATACTACTATCTGCTATTTATTATCTATTTTGCTTCTTTTCTCTTCTGCAGTTCAGCTACGATTTCAGGATATCTCTTCTCAAGGTCATTCTTCAAAAGAAGGATAAACATGATTACGAAAAGTGCAAGTGGAATGTAGATACCGAATGTGAAGATTGCTGTATCTACTGATGCCGGCTGAGCTGCAAGTGCTGCCAGAAGCCATCCGATCAGAGATGCTCCAATACCGGATCCGATCTTCATTCCGAAAGAGTTCGCACTATTTGTCATACCTACGATACGTTTTCCGAACTTATAATCATTGTACTCAACACAGTTATTTACCATTGCTCCAAACAGACACATCAGAGGAATGTTAGCAAATGTTGCTACTGCTCCACCTACAACACATGTCATAAGGCTGTATGGTGTAAATACTCTCACCAGACAGGCTACTGCTCCCATCGCACAGGAAATCATACAAGTTTTTGTCATACCTAACTTAGATGCCATCGGTCCTGTCAGGATGAATCCGAGGAATGTAGGAATCAGTCCGACTGCTCCGAGAAGTGCTACGATGTTATCATTTCCAAGAATATATTTTGCATAATAGGTACCACCAGATGCACTTAAGCTGTAAGAAATATTCATCAAGAACTGAAGTGCAAGCATGATCACCCAGTATTTATTTTTGAAAAGAATTTTGATTCCTTCTACAAATGGTACATTCTCATCTTCACTTTTTTCTGCAATCTGCACATTTTCTTTTGATGTTTTATAAAGAATAAGCAATGACAGCAGGGAAATTAAACTAAAGACAACCGCCACTTTAATCCATGCACTCTGTGTGCCACCAAGCATATTCGTAATAGGAATTAAAAGGATTGCAATTACCATTCCGGCAATGTATCCAAATGCTGCACGGAAGATTCCCATTTTACCACGTTCTTCAGAACTTTCCGTACGGATCGCCATTAAAGCACTGTAAGGAATTGCCACTGCTGTGTATACAATTGCTGTAATCAGTACGTTCGTGATCAGTACATATGCTGCCTGTAATCCACTTCCCATATTTTTAGGTACGGTAAACAATAAAACGATAGATACGAATGCCGGAATTGCCATTCTTGCAAACCAAGGACGACATTTTCCCTTTGGTGATTTGCCATTATCCATGATTTTTCCCATTGCAAGGTCTGAAAATGCATCAAAAATCTTTGCGATCAGAAGCATCGTTGCAACCATTCCTGCTGCCAGTCCAACCTTCTCTGTATAGAAGTAAGTCAACTGTCCAACCAGACAGCTCATAATATTCAGCGGTAACTGTCCGAGACCATCACCAAGATAATCTGTAAGTCTCATTGATTTCTGAACTCCCATTGAGTCCAGGCCAAGTTCTTTTTTTGTTTTAGCCATTTTTGTCCCTCTCTTATTTTTTCCTTATCCCGTTATTCTCAGCTTACTGTGAATAACAACTCTTTGTTACAATCTCATCCTATAATTGATTCAACGCATTTACCATTTGCTCAAGCATCTCTCTCTTAATTCCCGGAACAAAGCTTAGAAGCTGACGAAGCGGCATACCTTCCATCATCGCTGCCATCATTTCCTGATTCACAACTCCTGACTGATCATTTTCATTTGCTTCTGCCATATCCATTGCCGCATCATTCTGTGCCATTCCTTGCATAAATGGTGCCATTACAGTCTGTGCTTTTGGATCACGCATCAGTTCACCAAGGCAAGTATTTAAGGAATATGTTTTTGGAAGTTCTTTTGTAGGATGTACTGTGATTTCTTCCCCTACACACATCTGATCTGCATTTTCACCGATCATCACTTTATAAGTTCCTTCCTCTGCATACCAGTCATGGATCAATGTATTCCAGTAAGCAAATGCTCTCTCATCCAGTGTAAATGTGACTGTCTTCTCTTCTCCTGCTTCTAAGAAAATCTTTTCGAATCCTCTCAGTTCTCTGACTGGACGGACAACTTCTGTCTCAGGTGCTTCTACATAAAGCTGAACGACTGTCTTACCTGCACGATCTCCGGTATTCTTTACTTTAACACTTACTTCTACAGTATCTTTGTCAGACATTTCTTTCTTGTCAACCTGAAGATCACTGTACTCAAATGTCGTATAAGACAAACCATATCCGAATGGGAACGCTGTTTCCATTTTTCTGGATGTGTAATAACGATATCCTACAAACACGCCTTCTCTGTAATCAGAATTATCATATCCCTTTCCATAAGTCAGATAGCAAGGTGTATCTTCCAGACGAAGTGGAAATGTTTCTGCCAGTCGTCCGCAAGGATTTTTTCTTCCTGCAAGCACTTCTGCAACAGCCTTTCCGACTGCTTCTCCTCCAAGATAAGCTTCTAAGATACCTTCCACCTGATCTTTCCACGGCATAATGACTGCGGAACCATTGTGAAGAACAACCACTACGTGTTTCTGTACTTCAAGCACTTTTTCTACAAGCTCATTCTGACAATCCGGAAGATTCATATGCTTTCTGTCATATCCTTCGGATTCAAAGTTATCAGGAAGTCCGAGAAAAAGAACTGCCACATCCGCTTCGTTTGCTGCCTTTACAGCTTTCATCTGGAGCTCTTCGATAACTTCATCTTTCTCATCCTGATATCCTTCTGCAAAAGTCACATTTGCAAGCTCCGGAATCTCCTTTGCCGCTTCCAGTGCTGACTCTACTTTCCAGCTGTTGATGTGAGAGCTTCCGCCGCCCTGATATCTAGGTGTCTTTGCATATTTTCCGATAAATGCAATTTTCTTATCAGAAGTCAGTGGAAGAATTTCATTTTCATTCTTTAATAATACCATGCACTCCGCTTCGATTTCAGCCGCTGCTTTATGATCTTTTTCATAATCGAATACAGCTTTCTCATCACGATTCTCTGTGTAACGGAAAATAATGTTAAGAATTCTTTCACAAGCCTGATCGACTACGCTCTCATCAAGTTTTCCTTCCTGAACTTTCTTCACGATCAGTCGGTCATCCTCATAATCTCCAGGTGGCATCTCAAGGTCAAGCCCTGCTGCAAGTGAAGATACTCTGTCATTTACTGCACCCCAGTCTGAAACAACATATCCGTCAAATCCCCATTCTTCTCTTAAGATCTCTGTCAGATACTCTTTTTTGTCTCCTACAAATTCACCATTAATACGGTTGTAGGAACTCATAACCGTCCATGGTTTTTCTTTCTTAATTGCACCCTCGAAAGATGCAAGATAGATTTCTCTCAGGGTTCTTTCATCCATATCAGATGAGTTTGTCATACGGCGTTTTTCCTGATTGTTTGCAACGAAATGCTTTGCACTTGTTCCAACATTCTTGCTCTGGACTCCTTTGATCAGTGCTGCTGCCATCTCTGTAGATACGAGTGGATCCTCTGAATAATATTCAAAGTTTCTTCCACAAAGTGGAGAACGTTTGATGTTCATTGCAGGTCCGAGGATTGTACTGACATCCATTGCCTGACATTCCTGACCGAGCAGTTCTCCCTGTTTGCGAATCAGCTCACGGTCAAAACTGGATGCTGTCGCACATCCTGCCGGGAAGCAGATTGCCTTCTCACTCTCGTTGATTCCAAGATGGTCAGCTCCCTGTGCCTGCTTTCTCAGTCCATGCGGTCCGTCTGTTACCATAACGGATGGAATTCCAAGACGTTCCACTCCTTTCAGATGCCAGAAGTCTGCTCCGGAACACATTCCGGCTTTTTCTTCCAGTGTCATCTGTGAAATCAGACTCTGAATCTTCTCTTTCTCCATGCTATTACCTCCATTTTTTATGATTTCTTACTTCTTGCTTGTTCTATCGGTTTTTCATCATGGCTTTATAATAACTGGAAAACGGTCGTATTTATTTCATTTTTAAACTTTTATTTATATATTTACACTTTTATTATCTATTTTTCTATTGACTTGGAAAATATTTTCGATTACGCTGATAGAATGTAACGTACATAGCATTTTCACACATAGAACAGAGGCAGAAACTTATGGAAAAAATATATTCCCTGATTAATTTCATAAAAGCTTATTACCCAGACTCGAATATCCCCATGTATCTTTTTTCGGATGAAAAATGTATTTTCTGCATGCCGGAGCAAAACGAACTGACTCATCCTCCATTCCAATATCTTCGGGAACTTTTTTCCGGTTCTGACCGTATCACTTACTGTACGACTGAATATGGAATCATGTTTTGCTCTCTTAGATTAAATCACTGGAAAAACAGTTACATTGTTTTTGGTCCGATCACAACTGTACCTTATTCTGATTCCGACTTGCAACATTTATACAAAGACTACATGGTATCAAACGACAGCCGCCTTGATTTCAATTCCTTTCTTCGTCAGATTCCATGTCTATCCTTGCCTTCTCTGTTGAAAAAATGTATCTTTTTAAATTATTGTCTGCACGAAGAAACCATTTCACTCGACCAGCTTACTTCTGTTGGGCAGACATTTTCTGAAAATGATGTTACGACCGATGCCTCTCTTCTTTTGGAAGAAACTTATCATAAAAAGGAAAATGAGCAACACAACCAGACATATATTCTTGAAGAACAGCTTTTGAAACTTGTCCGCACAGGTAACTGCGAAGGATTTAAGGAATTTATGTATAGCGAAAGTAACTTTCATATCGGTGTCACAGGCTCTACTGCTCTACGTCAGTTAAAAAATAATATTATCATCACAACGACCTTATGTACCCGTGCTGCAATTGAAGGAGGACTGGATTATGACACTGCATATCAGCTCTCTGATTATTTCATCCAATCTTCTGAACGACTGACAAGTGCGGACCGGTTAACTGATCTTCTCGGAAAAGTCAGTTATACTTTTGCAGAAAAGGTGGCACAATCAAAAACGCCCATCTCAACAGACGAGCGCATGCAGAAAGCAATTCGTTATATTCAGCAGAACGTGAATCAGCACCTCACCGTTGGAGATGTTGCTGATTACGTCGGATTCAGCAAATCCTACTTCTCTGCCTATTTTAAAAAAACACTTGGATTCTCTGTCAGTGCATTTATCCTACGTTGCAAACTGGAAGAAGGTAGAGAATTACTGCAGTATACAGATAAATCTATCAGTACGATCAGCGAATTTCTGTGCTTTTCCAGCCAGAGTCATTTTCATACTGCATTCAAAAAACAATTTGGGATAACACCGTCAGAATACAGAAAGCAGCAGAATGATTGATCCTGCTGCTTTCTCTGTATCATACGGTACGATAACCGTTTCCTTATTCATTTCCCTCAACCATATCAAGGTAATCACCTTTATCAATGTGCATCATAGATACCTGATTCTGATGTCTTCGGAATCCATAGACACAGTCTACATTTCGTATCAGCGACTGTAGACGTTCATCCGGTACACATACGATCAACTGAAGCTCCAGCTCTCTCGCATAATGAAGACACACTTCGCTTCGCTCCTTATCCATCTTGGAAAATGCTTCATCAAGAAGCACCAGACGGATCTTAGAATCACGGTTTGTCTGCTGCATATAGAGCATCGCAAATCCTGCAAGCAGTGCGACATATTTCGGGTTCTGTCCCTCTCCTCCGGAGTCACGGCCTGCCATATCATCGACTGCATTTTTGCGGATATTTCCATTCTCATCTTCCACCTTTTCATACATACTGAAAGTCAGATAATTACGATAATCCACATACTGCTCCATCTGCTGACGATACTGGCTTAAGGATCTTGCATCTTCCTCCTTCGGAGGCATGAACTTTTCAGTCAGACGCTTGATATCTTCTTCATACTTCTGATAGAACTCATCCTCACCAAGACTTAACTGACCTTCAAATCCGTAGTCATCGAACACTTTACTGTCTAGTTCAGGTGCTGTAAGCATCTCATAGAACTGTCCGTTTTCATTCTGAGCCGGTATGATATCAATCTGGTAAATACTATCTGAGAACTTGATCTTCGCAAGCAGACGGTTGATCTCTTTTTTATGTCTGTAAGCTGCCTTGATTTCACCATGAATGGAAGCAATCACATTTTCACGCAATGTATAGTAAACCAGATTATACTGCTTATCGAATTCTTCCTTGTACTTCGGTTCGAAATCTTTCCTGCACTGATTCAGCACTTTGTCATACACATCATTTTCATGTTCTATTCCTGTAAAACCATAGGCCGGATAAGCATTATTGAACTTATTTCTACTTCTTTGCAGTTCTTCTTTCTCCGTCTCTTCCAACGTTTCCAAAGCATCCTTTTCTTTTGTCTTGTCTCTCTTATAAGCTGCTTCGCTCTGTACTTTTAACGCATCTGTTACTTCATTCTGGAGCTGTTCGTTGACAACAAATCCCTCTGTCAGTAAGTTTATCTTTTCTGAAAATGATTTGATATTACTCTCAATTTGTCCCTGTGTCTTCGCATACTGTACTACTTCACTTTGAATGCTATCAAGAATCTCTGCATTTTTCTTAAGCAACTCCAGTAATTCCTGCTTTTTCTTCTTCAGTTCGACTGTCCGGTCGCCTCGTTTCAATTCTTCTACTTCCAGACGTAATTTTTCCTGTTTCTCGTAATAATCCTGAAGCTGTTCCGCTGCTTTTGAAAGATGTAAGATCTGTTCTGTGCTCTGATTCAGACACTCGAATTTCTGTGCTGCACGCAGTGCCATCTCAACACGGCAGTCCTCTTCCACTTCCTGTTTCAGCTTCGCTGCTTCTTCTTCCAACTCAAGAAGTTTCGCCTTTGAAACTTTCGTTCCGATGCAGGCATATTTCTCATAATCATTCTTTCTTAAATGTCTGAAAATGTAATTGCTGTAGGAATAACAGTCCTTTGTGACACCATCTCTCGTCTCATGAAGTTCTTCCACCGTCTCACATTTCTTAATGCGGCCTAAGTATCGCTTCAGACAAGTATCTACATAAGCTTCCTCTGCGCGCACACACTCGTACAGTGTATTCTCATCTGCCTTCGGCTTGTCTCTCACGATTGCCGCAGTATCCATGAGTTCGACATCCTCGATCCCCTTCATCTGCTTCATTTTGCGAAATGCTTTCGCAGCATCTAACGTATATTCAGGTGCTGTCACCAGACTGTGTTTCACACGTCCCATACGTCCTTCGATTGCATTTTTCCACTCTTCATCCGTAATATCAAACAAGTCCGCAAAGATATTTACATGGATCGTTCTTCCATACTGAGTACTAAGTATATTCTGCAATTCCTGTCTTGCACGCTTCAATTCCGCACGATATGGTTTTCTGTCATTTTTGAGGTCTTCTACCATCTCCCGCTTCTCTTGAAGTTCTTTCTGATTCTCACGGATTCTTTCGCGAACATCGCCTAATTCTGTATTGATGTTGTCGAGTGCATCACTTAAATATTGCTTTAGCTTTTCAATCGAATCTTCACTCACAACACCATCTCGGATATCATCAATTCTATGCAGCGCCTGATTGCTCACATAAGCACTGACTTCATCGTCTTCCTCCCAGGCTGAAAGACCTTTTACGATATCTCTCCATTGTTCTGAATTCGTTGCCAGGAGCTGGATCGTATTTTCAATCTCCTTTAGCTCCTTCTCTTTCTGTCCATAATCGCTGGCTTTGAGTTCTGCCTCGACTTCTACCTGTTCTTTCGTATAAGCATCTTTCTCTGCCAAATAAGATTTTCTCTTTTCTTCTTTTTCCTCGATCTTCTTGAGAATATCCTGCAGATCATCCTCTTTCGATTGCAAATGTGCCTTACAATTTTCTATTTCAATATATTTTAAAATCTGTTCCACATAGATCTTATCAGCTCTTGCTTTCTGCAAGGCTAGATTATGCTGACTGATCTCGTCAAGCATTTTAATTCTCTGCTCCAGATCTTCTACGCGTTCCTTGATCTCACGGTAAGCGCCAAGCTGATCACTGATTGTTGCAACTGTGTCTTCCTTGCTCTTTGGGAACATATAATCTTTGATAAACTGTCCCGTTCCGTTCGTCATACGAAGTGCAATCGCGCTTTTCTCCATTGTCATCATACGGCCCGGCTCTACATAACCAAAGATTGCATCATAAACCGTTTTCAAATACGCTTCTTTCGATGGATATACACGGTTCACATCTCCGCGACCTCTGTTGTCAGCCGATTCTATCCTTGCTTCTACCAATTTTTTAAGTTTCGCGATTGTATACGGGACACCTTCTTCTGTCAAATATTCATCCTCCGGAATCTTTCCAGAATGACTGAAGAAACAATGTTTCCTGATGTCTGTATCTGCCTTTCCAACCTCAAATGAAACACCAATACAAGTATGTGTATTCTTTCCTGTATCCTTAATCTCCAAGACGATCTGAGAACAGAAGTCCTGGTCTTCTCGGTTAAAGGAACCGTCTTTCTGCGCTCCTCTAAGATAACTTAGAACACTACGCCTGTTCTTCGCGTCATCTGCCGCTTTATTCAAGAATGTGGAAGATATACTTCCATATAAAACAACCTGGATCGCATCCATAACAGTAGACTTACCAGATCCACTTTTCCCACTGAAAAGATTCACATACTCATGGAACTCCATCACTTTGTGACTGATACCGCCCCAGTTATTCATTAACATTCTAGTAAATATTTTCTTCGACTGTTTCTCTTTCATCTTCCACACCTCCCTCTGCTTCTTCCTGGATTTCCTGTTCAGAAACTTCTTCTGTAATCTCTTCCTCTGCGTACTGATCTTCCTGATATTCTTTGATCAACGCAGTAATATCCATACTTCCACAATATAGATTGATCGTGCTGTAGATATAAATCGGAGTCTCATCCTCAACATTCTGGATTGCTCCCGGCACTTCAATGATCTGATGCTTACTCATCACATATAAAGCTTCTTTCCACTCACCCATCGTAAGCTTATAATTAATCAGATTCGTATTCTTTCCATATTCACGAATCTCCGCCAGATTCGTCACTGTAGCTTTCAAGCCTTCTCCTAAAATCTTATCTCTGTAAATTAATTTAACCAGTAAGATTACTTTTGTAACGGTGGCATTTATCTTTTCTATCGCGATTCCATCTCCATGTAAACGGTAAATGTGTTCCTGTGGGTCATGCACTAATTCACAGCTTAAAACAGACAGATAGTCTTCAATAAACTTTCTGTGTCTTGTACAGATCTCATAATGCAGATTGTCTCTTGGGACAAGTGTTACAGGATCATATTTCATCTGTAAAATACATGTCTGTCTGAATAATGCAGCAATTGTTTTCTTCAGGTTATCAGCTTCTGTCACTGACAATTCTTCCATATAATTAACCATCTGATTCTACTCCCTCTATCGTAAGTTTTGAAAATCGGAAACCAGCCTCATTCTCCATCTCCTGCGCCACTTCAATCTGTGCCTTACTGTCCGCAGATTCTGTTGCATGCTGCCATACCATAAATAACTTCTCCAAATCTTCTATTGATTTTACAGTATCTTTTGTCACTGTGAATTTTCCATTCTGTTCATTTTTCTTTCGGAAATCTCTGATTTCTTTCTGCGTATACAGTGGTTCCAGGACAAATTCTGTCATATTCTCTTCCTGTGATTTCTCAGGTGTTACCGCCTGTGGAGTGAACTTTTCCTTCTGATTTTCACGTCTTTGATACAGACTCTTCTCTGTCATAATCTTATATGGCTCCGAAAACCTAAGTTTTGAAGACAACTTATCCAGAATCTCTTCCGACTTGCCACTTTCATTGACCAGATTAATCAGTGCGACTGTCTGATCTTCTTCCATTACACCTTCCATCATAATGTACCGGATTCTTGCTGCGGCACGGCTTGCAAATACTGTCTTTTGTTCAATCAGCTTATTATATCTTCGCTCAATCGCATCAAACTCTCTCGAAATCTTATAGAGCATATCTGTCGCCTCTTCACAGATCTCGATCATTCTTCGCAGACGGTAAGATTTTCTCGTATTTTCTTCTTCACTTAAGAGTTCTGTTTCAAATGAGTATTTTCTTGCTTCTGTCTTTTCCAGATTTTCTTCGATCAACTCTTTTACGGCTTCTTTGTATCGATAAAAGCTGTCTGTTGTAGTCAATATCGCATATTTTTTGCTATCACTGTTATTGATCTCTTTCACAAGAACTTCCTGAATTCCAAGAAAACTTCGCTGCTTTGACAGTTCATCGAAATAACCTCGCATTCCCTCCTGCATGTTCGCGAGCATCTGCAGAAGTGCTCTTGATGTATGAAGCGCACTTTTTAAGATCTCATTATTCTTCTCTTTGTCTAAACTGTAGGTATAGAGATGACTGTATACCGTAAGCACACTTTCTCGTTCCTTACCGTCATTTTCACTGTATAATTTCTGAAATAATTCTACAAACAGCTGACTGTATTCCGGAAATGAAACGACATAACTATTCAACGTTTCATCATAATCCCTTCTAAGCCATCCCCAGTCTTCAAAATGCTTCAGACTGACTGATGCCATGTTGGCTCTGGTGATCAGTTCTCCTTCTTCATCGACTCTTGCCTCACTCCAGTCCAGTGCCATCTTCGCCAGTCGTTCATTCATGATCATCTGACACTCTCGTTCCGTAAGCCCGAGAAGAGAATAAGACTGACTGCTCTCCTCATAAAGCGCTACCAGAAACTGCATATAGAATTCCATATATTTACTTCCAAATATTTTATATAGATCCTTTGGAACTTTTTCGACCAGTTTCATGTTTTTTCTTATGTCTCCTTTTTATTTCTATTAAAGTTTCTTTTACATCTTTTTCATTTCTTATAACATCTTCTCTGCTTCAAAAAACTGAGAAAAATGTGCAATGACCGGACATTTTCCCTTCTCTGTCTGAAGCCACTCGATCTCATTCACATTTTCCTTCGGCCGATACAAGATCACCGGCATTCCTATATTCTGTGCTCCTGTCACATCATGTGCGATGCTGTCTCCGATAAAGATACTTTCTTCCACCATCACTCCTGCTTTTTCAACACAGAGATCAAAAAGTTTTCGATGCGGTTTTTCCTCGCCAGCCTCTTCACTTGTCACAATTCCATCAATATACTTACCTAATCCAAGCTTTAATATCTTCCGATACTGGACGTCTGAAGTCATATTGGATCCTATACCGATATAAATGCCTCGCTGTTTCAATTCTTTCATCAACTCTTCAATTCCAGGAGATGGAATAATCTGATCGATCAATGTATCCCAGTACAGATTATACATCTCATACGCATATGGGAAAACCGGCTTTCCAAGTGTCTCCAGCATACACTGAAATCTCACCAGGCGATTATGGTTCACCGCATAATCTCTTCCGGCTCTGTCATCTGCCTTCACTCTTGCCTCGGCAACATATTTCTCCAAGTCTTCTTTTGCTATGCCTAAATTCTCATATGCCCATTCTTTCATCACCGGCATCGTATTATTATGCGCTCCAATATAATCATAAATGGTGTCATCTATATCAAAAAATACTGCTTTTGTCATCCCAATGTCTCCTGTTTTTTTGCTACTGTCTTGATTGATGTTTTGCATCTTCTGTGCCTTGCATTCAAGAATGCCTCTGCATTCTTGCTGCGAGATGCGCGTCATGCAATGCATGACATACTTCTTCTGCGCATCTCACATCTGATATATATATAGACATACGTTTCTATTTCATTTAAAAGGAGAAAAAAGATGGCAATTTTAAAATTAAAACCAAGCGGAAAAGATTACATCTGGGGCGGACATAAACTCGTAGACAACTACGGAAAAGAAATGACAGGCGACCGATTAGCAGAGACATGGGAATTATCCTGTCATCCAGACGGTCCAAGCTTTGTTGCCAATGGCGAAGATGCTGGCAAGACATTAAGACAGTATATTGAGGAACACGGAAAGAAAGTACTCGGAACAAACTGCGAGCGTTTTGAGGACTTTCCTATTTTAACAAAATTCATCGATGCACAGGACAACCTTTCTATCCAGGTACATCCAGATAACGAGTACGCCTTAAAAAATGAAGGGCAATATGGCAAAACCGAGATGTGGTATGTAGTGGATGCAGAAGAAGGAGCCTGCCTCTACCACGGATTTAACAGAGAAATCAGCAAAGATGAATTTGCAAAAAGAATCGAAGAAGACACTCTTCTTGAAGTACTGAATAAAGTACCTGTTCATAAAGGAGATGTATTTTTTATCGAAGCTGGAACAATTCATGCCATCGGTAAAGGACTCATCATCGCAGAAATCCAGCAGAACTCCAACGTAACTTATCGTGTATACGATTATGGCAGAGTTGGAAAGGACGGAAAGAAGAGAGAACTCCACATCGAGAAAGCCGTTGCTGTAACGAACTGTGCACCAGCGAAAAAGGATGACAGTCATTATCCACATATCGCTGACTGCGACTACTTTACAGTAGACAAACTGAACCTCGATGGAACAACCTTTAACAAACTTGAGGGAACTGTTTCGGAAAAATCCTTCTTGAGCATTCTCGTTTTAGACGGCGAAGGAACCATCACCAGCAATGGTGAGAGCGTATCTTACAAAAAGGGAGATAGCATTTTCCTTACTGCTGGAAGCGGGGAATATAGCATAGAAGGTGTGTGTGATGCACTTTTAACTACAATAAGAGGGTAGGGAATTCTGGTTTGCCGCAGGCAAGGTAGACGCTCCCCAAGAGATAATGCTCCAATTCACTTCCTCAAATCTATCACCCCTAATTTGTGGGGATGGAATACATAGAATCGGAAAGAATTTGTAGGGTTTAGAAAAAACAGAAGCCACAGCCCCTATGCTATGTAAAAATGCGCCTTAGAACAAGTCCAAATTGCGGTTGAGCAGTTTGGGCGCAGCGAAATGAAGCATTTTTGCATAGCATAGGGGCTGTGGCTTCGTCTGTTTATTCCCACCTCCTCACTAATTTAAAATAATTTATTGACATAAAGCGTAAAAGTTGCTATACTGTAAAACATATTAAGACTGTAGGAAAATCGTTGAACAAAAGTAGTACCTTTTATCCACAGCATACCAGAGAGTCGGATTAGGTGGAAGCCGATATGTGAGGGAAAAGGGAATGGATTTGGGAGATGCAAGGTGAATTAACAGTAGCTGATGCCGCGTCCTCGCGTTACAGGGGTAGGATATCGACAGAGATTGTAAGAACAGTACAGCATAGCTTGTTTTATAGAATCGTTTATAGATACTATAGAATAATCAGATATAGTTTATATTTGGTGGCTGTATAGGATTTGAAGAATCATCTGATCCGTATCGGATTTAGAGAGAATGACATAGAATTGTTCCAGAAGATTTTAGTTTTACTTTGAAGTTTAGAGAGTGGAAAGGTAGAAAAAGATTTTTAAAGAATAATTTTAAGTGATTAATAAGGGTGGTACCGCGGAATATTTCGTCCCTGATGTTTTTTATGAACGTCAGGGACTTTTTTAATGCCACAAAAAGCTTCCACAACATAAAAATATAAAGCAGCCTACAGAAAAGAAGGGGGTACAAATGAAACGAATAAGAAGAGCATATAGTAAGACAGTCAGTCTTATTGATGAGACAGCAGTACAGATTTATCAAAGTTTTGTAGGAAAGAAAAAGGGATTTCTTCTGGAAAGTTATGATAAGAATAACGGACGTTACGTCTTTATGGGAAAGAATCCAGAGGAAGTCATTAAGAGTAAAGAAAATGGTCTGGTTATTGAGAAGGAAGATGGAACAACAAAGGAGCTTAGCGGTAATCCCGTAGATCTTTTGAAAGGATATTATAGTGATTTCGAGATTCGTAAGGATGATGAGCAGCTTGCGTTTACAGGCGGTCTTGTTGGTGGTCTTGGCTATGATTTTGTAAGGTATAAAGAGGAGCTGCCGGATAATAATCCAGATGAGATTGGAATCAGTACGATTTCATTGATGCTTGTGACAGAGTTTTTATCTATTGACCATTTTGCAGAGACAATGACAGCGGTTGTTGTGGAAGATGATACAGAAGCAGGAAGGAAAAAAGCGATGTTCCGCTGTGAAGAAATGGTGAAGGAAGCGTTTGCAAATATTCGGAAAGATGAGAAGTCAGAGTTTCAGCCGGATGGAAAGATTATAAAGCAGTCAGATACTTTAGAAGAATATAGTGAAAAAGTAAATAAGATTAAACAGTATATTATAGATGGACATGTATTCCAGACGGTACTTTCCCAGAGATGGACGATTGAGACGAAGCAGAAAGGTTTTGATTTATATAAGGAACTTAGAGAAATTAATCCTTCCCCATATATGTATTATTTCAACTTTGAAGAATTTGAAATTATCGGAAGTTCTCCGGAAATGATCGTAAAGCAAAAAGACAACAAAGTACTGACCTGTCCGATTGCCGGAACAAGACCTCGTGGAAAAGATGATGCAGAAGACCAGAAGTTTGCAGAAGGTCTGATGAAAGACCCGAAAGAAAAAGCAGAACACGTTATGCTTGTTGATCTCGCAAGAAATGACATGGGACGAATCGCAGAGTTTGGAACGGTAAAGGTAAGAGACTTCATGCATATTCAGAAATATTCCCATGTTATGCACATCGTTTCGCTGGTAGAAGGAAGAAAAAAAGGCGAATATCATCCACTTGACCTTGTAAATGCCTTTCTTCCGGCAGGTACATTAAGTGGTGCGCCAAAGGTTCGCGCGATGGAAATTATCGATGAACTGGAATCTGTAAGAAGAGGACTTTACGGAGGAGCAATTGGTTACATTGATTTTAACGGAGACATGGATTTTTGTATTACGATTCGAACAATGATTAAAAAAGCCGATAAAGTTTACATTCAGGCAGGAGCAGGTATCGTGGCAGACAGTAACCCAGAAAGCGAGTACAACGAGTGCTGCAATAAAGCAAGGGCTCTTGCGAAGGTTCTGGTACCTTGAGGATTTGAGTCGGAAGAAAGATGTGCAGCGTATTAGAGCGTGTTTGAGAAATACTCTATTTCAGGAGGAAACCTTATGATATTACTAATTGATAATTACGATTCCTTTACTTATAATCTGTATCAGTACATGGGAATCTTTGAAAAAGATATTAAAGTCGTTCGAAATGATAAAATTACAATCGAAGAAATCGAGCAGTTAAATCCGAACAGAATCGTTCTTTCACCGGGACCGAAAAGTCCGAAAGAAGCTGGAATTTGTATGGACGTAGTAAAACATTTTTACACGAAAAAACCAATCCTTGGCATCTGCCTGGGACATCAGAGCATCGGAGCTGCATTTGGAGCAAAAATCATTCATGCAAAAGAACTGATGCATGGAAAACAGTCGTTAATCGAACACGATGGAAAGAGCGTTTTTGAGGGAATCCCAAGCCCGGTTCATGTGGCAAGATATCATTCCCTTGCTGTAGACGAAAAAACACTGCCAGACGTTTTTGAAATATTAGCAAGAACAGAAGATGGAGAAATCATGGCGATGCAGCATAAAGAATATCCATTGATAGGAATTCAGTTCCATCCAGAATCTATTTATACAGATCATGGAAAAAAGATGATAGAGAACTTTCTGGAATTGTAATAATCAACCATAATAAAAATAATAGAGAATTTTTCTAAAGCGTGTTTAAAAAAGAGGTGACAAAAAAACGATGATTTTAGATGTAATTGTAGAAGACAAGAAAAAACGCTTAAAAGAGCATAAAGCCCGCACTAGCGAGGAGCAAATGAAAGAACTTGCCCTTGTTTCAGAAAGAAAAAGCATTTCCTTTTATGAAGCGTTAGCAAAGCCGGGATTATCCATTATCGGAGAGTTTAAAAAGGCATCTCCCAGCATGGGAAAAATCGAGATGACGATGGAACTTATGGACAGAATTGATGAATATAACATATCAGTCGATGCCATTTCCTGCCTGACAGAGGAAGACCATTTCCTCGGAAACACCGATTATTTTAAAGATATCAGAAATATTTCTCCATTGCCGATGATACGAAAAGACTTCATTATCGATCCATATCAGATCTATGAGGCAAAGGTGATTGGAGCGGACTGTATCCTGCTTATTGCGGCGATTCTTAGCGATGAGCAGATGGCAGAATATTATAAGCTGGCAACGGAGCTGGGGATGGACGTATTAGTAGAAACACATGATGAAGAAGAAATGGGGCGGGCATTAAAAATCCAGCCGAAAATCATCGGTGTAAATAACCGCAATTTAAAAGACTTTACCATTTCCCTTGAAAATACAAAGAGACTTCGCCCGATGGTGCCGGAAGGAACGGTATTTGTTTCGGAAAGTGGTGTGACAACGAACGAGCATATTGCATTTTTAAAGGAATGTAAAGTAGATGCGCTCTTGATTGGTGGTGCATTTATGCTATCGGAACATCCAAGAGAACTTGCAACAGAATGGAAGAACCTATATAACGAAAAGTAAGAGAATAAAATATAAGGCAGTGAAGAACAAATCTGATAACAGAATTTGTAATCTGTCAAAAAAGAATAAAAATCAAGCTGATTAAAGAGGAATGATAGAGAGTTTGTAAGATGGATAAAGAGCTAATAAATAGCCATACCAAAATTAAAATATGTGGAATGACCTGTGAGGCAGATATTAAGGCAGTCAACACTTATCTGCCGGATTATATCGGATTTGTTTTATTTTTTCCAAAAAGCAACCGAAATATATCAATAGAGCAGGCGGAACATTTGCTTGAAAAAGTAGATAAAAAAATTCGGACAGTGGCAGTCGTTGTCTCACCGACAACAGAGCAGATAAGGCAAATTGAAAAAGCTGGATTTGATTATATTCAAATTCATGGAACTGTTACTGAAGATGTATATAAACAATGCAAGCTTCCGATTTTAAGAGCATTTAATGTGTCTGATTTAGACAAACTGAATGAATACGAAGCAAAAGACAAAATAAAAGGCTATGTATTTGACAGCAAGACACCTGGAAGTGGGAAAACATTTGACTGGAGTCTGCTTGATAATATCAGACAAAGACAAAAGACAGATGCATCGAAAGATGTTTCTCATAAAAAAAACAAAAAAATGATTTTTCTCGCAGGAGGAATTGATGAAACGAATGTAAAAAGGGCAATTTCACAAGTGGCTCCAGACGTAATTGATTTAAGTTCCGCGGTAGAAAAAACAAGTGAAGATGGAACTTTCCACGGAAAGGATCCAGAAAAAATAAGAACAATAGTAACAATGGTACATGATTGATGAAAGGATTTTATTATGCAGAATAAAAAATATGGTGAATACGGTGGACAATATGTAGCAGAATCTCTGATGAGTGTATTAGCAGAATTAGAGACAGCATATAATGAGGCAATTAATGATCCGAAATTTATCGAGGAATATAACTACTATTTAAAAGAATATGTCGGAAGAGAGACTCCTCTTTACTTCGCAGAGAAGCTTTCTAAAAAATACGGCACAAAGATTTATTTAAAACGTGAGGACTTGAATCATACCGGTGCACACAAAATCAATAATGTGATCGGACAGATTCTTTTAGCAAAACGAATGGGCAAAAAGAAAGTCATCGCAGAAACAGGAGCAGGCCAGCATGGTGTGGCTACTGCGACAGGAGCAGCACTGTTTGATATGGAATGTACCGTATTTATGGGCGAAGAAGATATGGAACGCCAGGCATTAAACGTATTCCGTATGGAAATGCTTGGAACAAAGGTAGAATGTGTAAAGAGTGGAAGCCGTACTTTAAAAGATGCCACAAACGAGGCAATTCGTACATGGGCGAAAAATGCAGAAGATACTTTCTATATTATCGGTTCTGCGGTAGGCCCTCATCCATATCCACAGATGGTAAAGGAATTCCAGAAAGTTATCAGCGTAGAGACAAAGAAACAGATTCTTGAAAAAGAAGGAAGACTTCCAGACTGCGTACTTGCCTGCGTAGGCGGCGGTTCCAACTCCATCGGAATGTTCGCAGAATTCATTGATGAAAAAGACGTAGAATTAATTGGTGTAGAAGCAGCGGGATTCGGAATAGAGACAGGAAAACATGCCAGTGCATTTGCCTCAGGAAAAGCAGGTGTACTTCATGGAATGCGCTCCTACCTGCTTCAGAACGAGGATGGAAATATCCAGATTGCAAGCTCCATCTCCGCTGGGCTTGATTATCCGGGGGTTGGACCGGAACATGCTTACCTGCACGATAGCGGAAGAGCAACCTACGTTTCTATCACAGACGACGAGGCAATGCAGGCATTAAGAGAGCTTTGCCGCGAAGAAGGAATCATCCCGGCAATCGAGAGCGCCCATGCATTAGCATACGCATTTAAAAAGGCAAAAACAATGACAGAAGACCAGATTATGGTTGTAAACCTTTCCGGACGTGGAGACAAGGACGTACATACGATTGCAGAGTATTTTAAAGATAAATAAAAGAGGAGGATAGAAAAATGAACCGCATTGAAAAAAGAATGGAAGAATTACAAAATAAAAATGAAAAAGCATTTGTGACATATATGACTGCCGGTCTGCCGGATATGGAAGGCACAAAAGCCTTAATCAAAGCACAGGCAGAAGCAGGAATTGATATTATCGAGTTAGGAATTCCATTTTCCGATCCAACCGCAGACGGTCCGGTTATCCAGGATGCATCCTATCGTTCCATCTGTAAAGGAACAAACTTAAAAGGTGTATTTGCAGCGGTAGAAGAAGTAAGAAAAGACTGCGATGTGCCACTCGTATTTATGATGTACTATAACACTATCCTTTACTACGGCGTAGACGCATTTGCCAGGAAATGTGCAGAAGTCGGCGTAGATGGTCTTATCATCCCAGATCTTCCAAAAGAAGAACAGTTCGAATTGGTAGAAGCACTCGACAACACAGAAAATGCACCAATCCTCATTCAGCTTGTCGCACCAGTATCCGCAGACAGAATCCCAGTGATCTTAGAAAATGCAAGAGGCTATGTCTATTGCGTATCCTCTATGGGTGTAACCGGACAGGCAGCACATTTCCACAAAAACGTAAGAAAGTATCTGGAAAATGTAAAAGCCGTATCAAAGATCCCTGTCATGATGGGATTCGGAATCCGCACAGCAGAAGACGTAGCCGGATTAAAAGATACGATTGATGGCTGCATTGTCGGAACACATTTCATTGAACTTATGGAAGAAAATAATTATGATCTGGATGTGGCAAAAGAATATATCCGCACGTTTAAGAGAGAATTAAACGCTTAGCCGGTTTTCTGTTTTTGAAAAAGATACAATTTAAGCTGTAAAAAATTACGTTGAATTTTACAGCTTTTTGTGTATAATAAAAGTAACAGAAAAAGTATGAGGTCAAAGGAAGGAGCTGAAGGAATATGGCAAGTATTTTACCAGTATCTGATTTGAGAAATTATAATGAAGTCCTGAAAAACTGTCATAAAGGAGAACCGGTATATCTGACTAAGAATGGCAGAGGACGTTTTGTAGTTATAGATATTGAAGATTATGAGCGTGAGCGCGCAGAGAAAAAACTTCTAATGAAACTTCAGGAAGCCGAAGAAGCAGTGAAAGATGGCGAAGGATGGCTGGATTTAGACGAGTTGAAGACACTTGTGGAGGAGTAAGATGCTAAAGCTGCGAATTAATCCAATTGTTGCAAAAGATTTGAAAAATATTAAGGATTACATTGCTGAAGATAACGAAGAATATTCTATAAAAACCATAAAAGAAATTTATGGCAAATTCGAAAACCTGCAGATGTCTCCAGGAATGGGAGCAGATCTTTCCAAACGAGTCAGTTTCCGAACAGACTATAAATATGCAATATGGGAAGATTATGTGATTATTTATAAAGTGAGCGATGAGTTTGCAGAGATTTATCGAGTGATTAATCGGTATCAGGATATTACAAGAATTTTTGATTGATAAGAATAAATATAGTAGATGAAGAATTCATCGAAGTAACGCTTGTGGAGATACAGAGAAAAAGGTGTAATAATAACTGGTATGGTCGAAGCAAGAATCCCTGGATTTTTCAAACACGCTCTAGTCCGATAATAAAAATAAGAAAGGAGTAAGTTACTGTTTATAACCTTTAATAAATTTTAAGTAACGTTTTAATTGACATCATGAAAAAAGAACTAAAAACAAACGTAATGCGTATTCTCGAAAAAGAAAAAGTGCCTTATGAAGCACATTATTATCCACATGGAAAAGAGGCAGTAGATGGAGTGACGGTAGCAGAATTAACAGGCCAGAATCCTGATTATGTCTTTAAAACTCTTGTAACTGTAAGCAATAAAAAGGAATACTTCGTATTTGTACTCCCTGTAGCAAAGGAACTCGACTTAAAAAAGGCGGCCAAAGCCGTAGGTGCAAAATCCATCGAGATGATTCATGTAAAAGACATTAACAAAATTACAGGATATATCCGAGGTGGCTGTTCTCCAGTCGGAATGAAAAAACAGTTTGTCACAACCTATCACGAAACTGCACAAAACAATCCGGTCATCATGGTAAGCGGCGGCAAGATAGGAACACAGGTAGAATGTAAACCAGATGACCTGCTGAAAATCACCAAAGGACAGTATGCAGATATCTGTAAAGAGTGATTGATTCTTAGTTTCTGTCTGTGAAGGAATTGAGGAATCTTACAAGATATTTGCTTGCTCGTCCTCACAGGATAGGATGCAGATATTATATTAAACAACAGTATAAAGGAGTTTTTGAAAAACAGAAAATAAAAAGGGACTATACTATCAAATGTGGCCTCGGAGCAAGGTTTGGATACGAGCGCGTAAGCGAGCATTCAAACCGCCGCGACTAAAGTCACATTTGATAGTATAGTCCCTTTTTATTTTCGTCTGTTTTTAGAAAAACACTCTAAAAGCAGTTCTTAATAATATCTGCATCCAGTCCATTCTTGCTCGTGGCTTTTCCTACAGCAAAATACAATATCGCACCCGCGAGCAGTCCCCACACAACCGCATTAATTCCCGCTACGTGTACATTATAGTAACAGAATACATATGTGGCAGCCGCACCGATAGAACTGCTGATTGCCGCCTGTTTCGTTCCTTTTTTCCAGAATAATCCACCAATAAGAGGCCAGAAGAAGCTACATTCCAGGCCGCCTAAAGCAAAAAGATTCAGGAAGAAAATGATATCTGGCGGATTGATTGTCAGTAAAATGACAACAACGCCGAAAGCAAAAGTAACGAGTGTACTTAACTTTCCAACATTTTTATTGTAAGAAGCAATCTTTTCCGGATTATCTTTTACCACATAGTTACGCCATAAGTCCTTCACGATAGCCGCGGATGCGAGAATCAGAAGAGAGTCGGCTGTAGACATAACGGCGGCCATAGGAGCGGCAAGGAAAGTTCCTGCAAGACCTACTGGCATAATCTTCTGAACAATGTAAGGAATAAAATAATCGGAAGTAGGAAGATTATTTGTATCTACTAATGCGCCAGCCCATGTACCAGCCATATTGCATACCAACAATGATGAAACTGCAGGTTAACGCACCAATCCACATTGCAGAATGAAGACTCTTTGTATTCTTAAATCCCATCGAACGAACCGCAGTCTGTGGAAGTCCAAGAGTACCAAATCCTACAAGAACCCAGAAACTAATCAAAGTACCCGGAGTGTACACAGAAAAAAGATCATCATATACACCAGGAAGATTTCTGGCAAGTCCGGCATCAATACCAGAAAGCCCACCGCCTGCTTTTAATACAAAGAAAATAAACAGGAAAGTACCGATACACATAACAATTCCCTGAATCGTATCTGTGATGGCAACCGCGCTAAAACCGCCAAAAGAGGTATAAATAATTACTACCGCACCAAAAATTAAGAGGGAAACAACATGGTTAAGCCCTGTAATAGAAGAAATCAAAGTTGCCCCGCCAGTAAACTGTCCGATCATCTGTGCCATAAAGAAAGCAACCATAAGTAAACTTGTGATAATAACCAGCGCATCACTCTTATAACGGGCCTTTAAATAACCAACAACTGTGACAGCTCCTGTTCTTCTTGAAACCATAGCCAGCTTATTACCAAGTACACCTAAAACTAAAAAAGTAACCGGAACCTGCACCGTGGCAATCCATGCCTGGGCATATCCATAAGTAAGCCCTGCCGCACCTGGCCCGGAAATAAAGGAACTTACCGAAGTGTAGGTTGCCATTGTTGTCATAGCCAGAAGAAGACCGTTCATATTTCTTCCGCCGATAAAAAACTTCTTTTCAGATGATACGTTCTGCTTACTTCCCTGACGCTTACTAAATACAATACCGATAATCGCATTTAAGGCAAGGTAAATAACAAAAATAGTAAGAATGATCTTTTGATTTGCGGACATTATTCCTCGCCTCCTTCCTCTTCATCCTCGTATTCAAAGTCAATGAATACTTTCTTAAGTAAATACCATACTCCAAGGAGAGAAAGAACAATCGTTCCCAAAGTAGACACACTAAACCATGCCGGCATACCAAGAAAATAAAGCCCGGTTCCATTCAGTAAAAATGCACTGGAAATATGCCATACACAGCAGATTGCGACAACGACTAGCGTTCCACGGATTTCACGGATACACTGCTCATGCTTCTCCTGTCTTGTTAATTTTTTCATCTTTCGATTCTCCTTAAATTAAAGGTCAGATTCACGGAGGATATCTGCCAAGAATATTATCATATAAATGAGGAATAAAATCAACAGGATTTTACTATTTAATTCATTAACAACAGACGTCCGGGCAGTTTTACTACGTCTTTCAGAAAAAAGGATAACTCTCGGCTTCGTCTTTAAATTTTCCACAATTTTGACATTTTTTTGAATTTATAATTGACAATCAAATATGTGATATGGTAAATTGTTAAATAAATAGTTAACAGGTAGAAATAACCAAATTCTCTATGAAAGTACAGTCATCCTGTACGGCTCAAAAGCCGACAAAGAAACCTGGGCTTCAATAAGCTTAAAGCCAAGACAGCTTTTTGATTTGGATTAGTCTGGCATATGTGATATACTTTAAATAGACCCGGCAGATTAACAGGTCTGCCGGGCTTTTTTATGTCAATTACAAATAAAAACTGATGAAAAGGGGAAACAGAATGGCAACTTACACAATCGAAAACGAAAAGTTATCCGTAACAATTGCTGCTCATGGGGCAGAACTGAGCAGTATCTATGACAAGGAGAATGACAGAGAACTTGTATGGCAGGCAGACCCGACATTCTGGAACCGTCATGCACCCGTACTTTTCCCAAATGTAGGAAAGTATTATGGCGGATATTTTACTTATAATGGCAAAGAATATCCAATGGGTCAGCATGGATTCGCGAGAGATACAGAATTTGAGGAGGTAGCGGCAGGAGAAGATTTTGTGACTTATCGTTTAAGTTCGAATGAGACAACAAAAAAAGAATATCCATTTGATTTTAAGTTAGAAATCACACATAGATTACAGGGCGGACGTTTGTCTGTAGAATGGAAAGTAACAAATACAGGCGATAAAGAAATGTATTTTACAATCGGCGGACATCCTGCATTTAACGTAAATGTATTGCCAGATACTGATTTTGAAGATTATTCTCTTGCTTTTAAGGAAGGAACAGAGAGCCTTTCCTATGTTCTTTTAGACACAGAAAGTGGAACGGCAATCGCAGATAAAACTTATGAATTAAAATTAACAAACAGTAAGTATGCATTAAAAAAAGATATGTTTGATAAAGACGCTCTCGTATTTGACAATGGACAGATTGAGTGGGCGGCACTTGCACTTCCTGATGGAAAACCATATATTGCATTAGAAAGCAAAGGATTTCCGAACTTCGGAATCTGGTCAAAACCAGGTGCGCCATATGTGTGCTTAGAGCCGTGGTGCGGCCGCTGTGATAACAGAGGATTTGAGGGCGAACTTTCTGAAAAACCAGGTATTAATGCATTGAAAGCTGGGGAAGTTTTTGAGAAATCTTACGATATTATTGTATACTAAAAAGTAAATTATAAAGAATAGGATATTTTTCAGGAGGAAATGACGTTGGCAGAAACAAAGAAAGCAAAAAAGCATATTGTTGTATTTCAGGATGAAGAGGGCAATGTCTTAAAGACTTCTTTTGTTTCTCACGAAGAGGCGGCTCTTCCTCCTGAAATGCCTGAAAAACGGGGGGAGTCTGTGCATCATGAGATAAAGTTTCAGGGATGGGATAAAGACATTTCCAGTGTAAAAGAAAACCTTGTAGTAAAGGCAGTCTATAAGGAAGTACCGAAAGAATATCTGGTCATGTATTTCCATGAAAATGGCAAGATGCTTGGAACAGAGACAGTTCCTTACAGGCAGGCGGCAACACAGCCCTATCGCCCGCAAAAACCGCAGACAGAGGAGTACTATTACATATTTAAAGGATGGAATAATGACCTTTCCCATATAGAAAAAGACACGATGGCAAAGGCCGTCTTTGAGGAGCGGCAGCGTTCTTTTGTGGTACGCTTTTTTCATGAGAACGGAACCCTTTTGAAAGAAGAAAATGTTCTGTATGGACAGGCAGCACAAGAGCCAGAAGTTCCGGCAAAACAGCAAGATGAAGTATATCATTATATATTTAATGGCTGGGACAATACATTTGATCATATTAAAGAAAACACAGAGGTCCATGCTGTATTTTCTTCTGTTTATAATGAATATAAGGTGAGCATTTATGAACAGCTAAAAGAACGCCTGGTAGAAGAAAAAATCTATCATTATGGAGACATAATAGACTATCCTGTACTAAGAAAAAAAGGGTACACTTTACAGTGGAATATTCATCCGGAAACAGTGACACAAAACGAAAAAATCTACGCAAGCTGGGATTTTTCCAATCCTGTCGGAAAAGTTTTTGAAGTAGATGGAAACAGTTATCAGATTTTAAATCCATCAATAACGAATGGAAGTGTCCGTCTGTTATCTTATACACAAGATGCCAGCCAGATACAGATTCCAGAACGAGTGCAGATAGGAGATTACTATTATTTTATAGAAGAAATCGCAATCCGGGCGTTTTGTAATTGTGTTAAAATGAGAACGCTTATCTTGCCCAACTGTGTCCGTATAATAAGTGATGGAGCATTTATGAATTGTAAACGATTGGAAAAAATTGTTTTAGGAAAAGGTGCTGATATAAAGCTTCATTCCATAGGGAAAAAAGCATTTGCAGAAAATGAGCATTTGAGAGAGATTTATTTTGCCGGAAGAAGTCTGCGAAAAGTGTATCCAGCAACTTTCGAGGGAATCAGAAAAACAATAAAGATCTTAGTGCTTCCAGCAGAAAAAGCAAAAATTGAAAAGTTGCTACAAAAGGCGTTACGAGAGGGAAAAGTTTTAATTGATTTAATATAAATTTGTAAACCCGAAGGGGAGTGATAATTATATTGGCAGCATACGAAAAAATAGATTTAAAATATTACTTTATCATAAAGGGAGTTATGATAGAATCAATTTAAATGGAAAACGTTATAGATTGTATGCTAATAAAGTGCCTTAAGCTATTTTGAATAAAAATGATAAAAATATATCAATGTAGCAAGGGAAATGTGTATTATAAGTGGAAAAATACAAAAAAGTACAATATCTAGTACTTTCTGAGAAAATAAAAAAAGACGACCGAAAGGCTGTCTAAAATGGGAAGTATTGCGGTCAAAGAAATGCGCCCTGGATATTGTGTGGTCCAGGGCGTGTTTGTCAGAACATATCAAGATTGGACAGCTGATGGCGCTGGTCTCTGCAACCATAGATAACTCTGGTCACTTAAACTTCCTTCCCGGCATTTACTGCATCTTCCGTTTTAAATCCGTAAATACATCAGAAGCGAGACGGGATTGATCTGCCTTTGCTCCTTTAAGGCTGCGTTCCATCATAGCGTGAAAAGCGGCATCGCCCAATTCATCCCGTGCAGTTGGTGCGCTGGGAACAGAGCAAGAAACAGGAATGCCGAGCATATCCATGGTTTCCTCGGCCTGCTCCTTTATATGGGACTCCGCACGAGCCATTACGTTTGCGATTTTTGCTGCCATAGTTTATACCACCTTTCACATTCTACTATTTCCAATTGTACGGCAATTTTCAGTACAAGATTAGAAAACCTACAAAAGGTGTGGGAAGAAAATATTACAGACAAATCGTCA
>OLPA01000710.1_pt1 | contig 30483 bp, 24 predicted proteins | sample 1672811 | NCBI WGS metagenome assembly OLPA01 (sample SAMEA3136726, study PRJEB25190) | human gut metagenome | biome: human gut; feature: human-associated habitat; material: faeces | place: Austria | collected 2013
ATATCCCTACTTCAGAGGGCTTTTTGTGCTGTCCGCACAATCTGGGGCGGTCCATTTTGGGAGCGGCGTTTTTTTATCCGCTCTCAGGGATTTTTCCACAGCTTGATAACGCCCTTGTCGTTGAGCTGGCGCAGGGTCACAAGGAGGATGGGAAACAGCAGCATCCCCCACACACGCCAGACCCGCCATCCCACATAAACTGCTATCAGCGAAGCCAGAGGGTCAAGGCCGATCTGGTCCCCCAGAAGCTTTGCCTGCACGCAGCTGCGCACCAGATTCACCAGCGCCCAGGTAATGAGCAGGCCCAGCCCCCGGCCAATGCTCCCAAGCAGCATGGAATACAGCGCCCAGGGCAGAAGTACAAGCCCCGTGCCAAAGACCGGCAGGGCATCGATAAGCGCAGTGACCGCAGCCAGGGCCCCGGGGCTCTCCACCCCCAGCAGAGCAAAAGCCAGCAGCAATTCAAAAAACGTCATGGCCATGAGCATAAGCTGGGCTCTGAAAAAGCCGCCGAAGCTGGCTTTTAAATCCTTCCCCAGTCCTGAGAGCCGCCGGCGGAAGCCCTCCGGAAGCTGGGCGGCGACAAAGGCCAGCGTCCGGGGAAAGGAGGCAGAGATAAAATAGGTTCCGATCCCCGCCGTGGCGGCGAAAAGCAGGAAATCCGGGCTGCTCTGGGCAGCACCGGCCACCGCATCCAGCGCCCACTGGGAGGCAAGGCCCGGCAGGCCGTAAATTGCCTCTCCCACTGCCTCCATGGCGCCCTCCATATAGGTGGACAGGCCCTCGGGCGCGGCGGCAATATAGGCCAGCGCCCTGCTCTCCAGCCGCTCCAGCGCCTCCCCTAGCCCTTTCATCAGCGAGGGCGCCCTTCCTGCAAATTCCGTAGCTGCGGACACGCCCCAGCTTCCCAAAGACACAAGGCCCCAGACTGCCAGGGCCAGCAGGGCAAGGCTCAGGAAGCCCGCCGCCGCACTTCTGCGCACGCCGCGCCGGACAAGCACCCTCACCGCAGGCTCCAGCAGCGCCGCCAGCGCAAAGGCCAGGATAAACGGCGCAGCCCAGGGCAGCAGAAAACGTACCCCCAGCCATATTCCCCCCACCGCCGCCGCCGAATAAAGCAGCACTGAAAAGCACTTGGCCGCTCCCTGCCGCATACGCATCACCTCCGGTATGTACTGCTGTAATTTATTGCCATGTTTGCGTCAGCTTATTCACGGGCACCCGGGAAGAGGCAGATGTATATAATGGGGTAGCCGCGTTAGGCGGTTTTGGGAGGGAAGCGCATGCTTATTGTGCAGAAATTCGGCGGCAGCTCCCTTGCCGACATTGAAAGACTGCGCAGAGCCGCCGGCATATGTCTGGAGGCCCGGCGCAGGGAGCATAAACTTATTGTGGTGGTGTCCGCCTCCGGGGATGTGACCGATGAGCTTGTGGAGGCCGCCCGGCAGATAGACCCCCGCCCCCCGCTGCGGGAGCTGGACGCGCTGATGGCCACGGGAGAACAGCAGTCCGCTGCACTGATGGCCATCATGCTCCGGAGCATGGGCGCTCCGGCCATATCCTTCTCCGGCTGGCAGGCCGGCATATTCACCGGAGAACAACATGGAGCGGCCCCTATCGGCCTCATTATGCCCGGGCGGCTCGAAGCGGCGCTGGATGAGGGCAAGATCGCCGTTGTGGCGGGCTTTCAGGGGCTGTCCCCGCTGGGCGATGTGACTACGCTGGGCCGCGGTGGCTCGGACACCACGGCCGTGGCCCTCTCCGCTGCCCTGGGTGCGGCGCGCTGCGAGATCTACACGGATGTGGACGGCATATACACCGCCGACCCCCGCCTGGTAACGGGGGCGCGGCTTTTAAAGGAAATAGATTTTCGGGATATGCTGGCCCTTGCCCGGGCAGGATCTCAGGTGCTGCACGCGGAGTCGGTGCGCCTGGCCATGGCCAATGGCGTGGATATCCGGCTCCTGTCCTCCTTCAAAAGTTCCGAGGGCTCGGTGGTGCGCGCGCTCCCGGATGGGGACAGACCGGCCTTTGCCGGCGTGACCCGGGACAGCGCCGCCTGCACCGTCAGCGCCGTGGGCCGGGCCGCCGGAGCCGGGACCCTGTCGGAGCTGGCGCTGCTGCTGGGCCGGGCCGGCGTGCCGGTGCTGGGCGGAAGCGCGGAGGAGGGCTGCGTCTCAGTAAAGGTCGCCCAGGCGCAGCTTCTGCCCGCGCTGGAGCTTATACATTCGGCCATAATCAGATAAAAACAGCCCTGCGGCCTGCCGCAGGGCTTAAGCTGTTTAGATTTTTATATTTTCTTCCGCCGTCATTCTGTGCGCAGTGATGAGCCTCCTTTTCCATGCCCCTGTGGCGGTGAAAGTTTTCCCGGCTTCCTTCGCGCCCGGGAATGACATCTTTACCGGAAAATTTCTTTTATTTTTCCGGTGCTATGAGTACCCGGCTGCCATGAATGGACAGCCTCCCCGCGCAATAGAGGGACACAGCCCGGGACAGGAGCTTCCACTCTCCCTCCTCCATGACCCGCTGGCGGAGGGTATCCGGGTCATCCTCGGGGAGAACATCAACGGCTTTCTGGAGGATGATATTGCCGACCCTGCCATCTCCATCTGTAAAATAGGCAGTGGCCCCGGTGACCTTGACGCCCCGTTCCAGAACGGCCCGGCACACATCTCCCTCCACATCCTCAAAGGCAGGGTAGAGGCTGGGACAGGTGCCGATAATGCGGTTTTTGAACTGATAGGGGACGACGCCCAGGGGCAGGTCGTACCCGGCGAGGATCACAAGCTCTATATCCATATCCCTGAGCTTATTTGCAATTGCCATGCTGTGGCTGGTCATGGTGGGAAAAAGCTCCGGATCCACCACATAGGCGGGAACCCCCGCGTTCAGGGCCCGCTTCATGGCATAGGCGTCCCTCTGGGGCGAAATGACCGCCACCAGCTCAAAGTTCGGTATTTCCTTGAAATACATGGAGTCCAGAATTGCCTGAAGCCTGGCTCCGTCCCCGGAGGCCAAGGCCGCCGCTCTCACCATGCTGTGTCACCCCCGCCGTATAAAGGCTTGTGCATTGCGGCTTTTCAGGATATAATAGTCAAGTCCGCAATTTATTTTTCTTGCTGATATTTGATTATTATACTGTATCTGACCTTTACGGTCAAGGTTTGGAGGCTGGGTTATGACGGAAATTTATCTCATTCGGCACGCGCAGGCAGAGGGCAATCTCTACCGGATGATGCAGGGGCATTGGGACGGGGACGTGACGGACATGGGCCGCCGCCAGATAGAAGCCCTTGCCCAGCGGCTTAAGGACGAAAGAATCGACGCCCTCTATTCAAGCGACCTGTACCGCACCCGGCTCACAGCCTGCGCCGTCACAAAATATCACGATATCCCCATACACACCGACAAAAGACTCCGGGAGATCAACGTGGGTCCCTGGGAGACGCTGTTTTTCGCAAACGTAATGCACGATGAGCCGGAATCCGCCGGTCTTTTCATGCACGACCCGGACAAATGGCATATTGAGGGGGCAGAGACTTACGCAGATGTAACCGCCAGAGCTTATCCCTGCCTGGAGGAGATTGCCCTGGCGCACCCCGGACAGCGGGTGGCCGTCGTGAGTCACGGAGTCACCATCCGCTGCCTGTTGTCAAAAATAAGCGGGATCAGCCTCAGGGACACGGAAAATCTCCCCATCTGCCGCAACACCGCCATATCCAAGCTCCGCTTCGAGGCCGGGCGCTTTACGGCGGAATATATGAATGATTATTCCCACATAATCCCTCTGGGCTCTCTGGCCTGGAGCAAATCCGCCGACCTGCGCCACGAGAGCTTCAATCCCGCTTCGGACCGGGCATATTACGAGCGCTGCTATGCCGACGCCTGGCAGGCGGCCCACGGGAATCTGGATGGGTTTTCCCCCGCGGCATATTTTGAATCGGCGGTAAAGCACTATAAAAAGGACCCGGGCGCAGTGCTGCGCATGTATGCGGGAGAGCAGCCCGCCGGGCTTATTGATCTGGACACCGGTCGGGGCGCCCACGCGGGCGTGGGTTGGATAAGCCTTTTGTACCTGCATCCGGAATTCCGGTATCAGGGCTGCGGGATTCAGCTTCTGGCCCGGGCTATCGCCAAATACGCCGCCCTGGGCCGCCGCCGTCTGCGGCTCCACGCGGCGGCGGACAACGCCCCGGCTCTGGCTTTTTATAAAAAGCACGGCTTTGAAGCGCTGGGCAGCGAGGAGGACGGCCGCCTGCTGCTGATGGAGCGGAAGCTGGGGAGGCAGGCACAATGAAGGGAATGAAGGCAAGAGTCACTCGCCTGGTACTTCCTCCAAAGCGGAGGATCCTTGTGATTTCCGATATCCACGCGAATATTCCATACTTTGAAGGTCTGCTGAAAAAGACGGGTTTTTCGGAGCGGGACGAGCTTATAATAGACGGGGATTTTCTGGAAAAGGGAGAGAACAGTCTTGGCATCCTGCGCCGTCTCATGGACATGAGCCGGGCAGGGAACACCCATGTGGTCTGCGGCAACTGCGACGATTGGGCGGACATCTACTCTTCCTTCTGGAATGAGTATCACGACGAGCATGTAATGCAGTACATTCTCTGGAAAAAAAGCGGCCTTTTATGGGACATGTGCAACGCCGCAGGCATCGACCCCTTTGAGCTTGAAAATTTTTCCTCCGCCAAGGAGCGGCTTTTAAGCTGTTTTCCCGAGGAATGGCGCTTTCTCTCCGCGCTTCCCCACGCCATAGAGACGGAGCGCTTTGTCTTTGCCCACGCGGGTATGCGGCCGGATATCCCCATCACAGAGCAGGACGCCGAGGATTTTGACCGCTGTGACAGCTTCCTCACCCGGGGCTGGCGCTTTGACAAGTGGGTGATCGTGGGCCATTGGCCGGTGATGCTCTATGGGGCGGACAAAGTCTGCGCCAATCCCATTGTGGACCGGGAGAAGAAAATCGTCAGCATAGACGGCGGCTGTGTCCTCAAGGATGACGGGCAGTTGAACGCCCTGATCATCCCCGACAGGGACAGCGAGGATTTTGGCTTCATCTCCTATGATCCCTTCCCCGTAAAAACCGCCCTGAACGACCAGGCCGGGGGCGGCCCCTCCTATTACATCCGCTGGGGCGACAGCCGGGTACAGGTCCTGAAGCGAGGTGCGGAATTCTCCCGCTGCCGTCATGTGCGTACGGGCTATGAGATGGATATTCTTACAAAATATCTTTTTACCGACAACGAATTTACCGACTGCAACGACTGCACGGATTATGTTCTCCCCGTCCAAGCCGGGGACAAGCTCCGGGTGGTGGAGGAAACTTCACGCGGGTACTTTGTAAAACGCAAGGGCTGGTCGGGCTGGTATTACGGAGAACTGGAATGAGTGAATTATTTGAATTTCTGCCCGTATCCAAAGCAGACATGGAGAGCCGCGGCTGGTGGTGGTACGACTTTCTGCTGGTCACCGGGGACGCCTATGTGGATCACCCCAGCTTCGGGCCCACGGTCATAGGCCGGGTGCTGGAGGCGGCGGGCTACCGGGTGGCGATCCTGGCCCAGCCGGACTGGCACTCCGCCGAAGCGTTCAGAGCCATGGGAAGGCCCAGGCTCGGCGTGATGATCGGCTCCGGGAATCTGGATTCCATGGTGGCCCACTATACCGCCGCCAAAAAACGCCGCAGCGAGGACTTCTACTCTCCCGGTAAAAAGACGGGCCTGAGGCCCGATCACGCGGTGATCGTCTACGCCAACCGGGCCAGGGAGGCTTTCCCCGAGCTGCCCATCATCATCGGCGGGCTGGAGGCTTCTCTGCGCCGCTTTGCTCACTATGACTACTGGGATGATAAAGTGCGTCGCAGCGCCCTCATAGACGCGGGAGCGGATATTCTGGTCTACGGCATGGGGGAGTACGCCAGCCTTGAAATTGCCCGCAGGCTCAAAAAGAAAGAGCCTGTCTCCGCCCTGACGGATATCAGAGGCACCGCCGTCGCCGTGGCCGACCCGGCAGCCTGCGCCTTTGAGAGCCTGCGCCTGCCCTCTTATGAGGCGGTCTGCCGCAGCGGTGAGGAATACGCCCTGGCTACAAAGCTTGAATATGCCGAGCACGACCCGGTCCGCGGCCGGGCACTGATACAGGAGCACGAGAAACGCTTCCTTATCGTCAATCCCCCCGCCATGCCCCTGCCCACGGCGGAGCTGGATCGGGTGGCGGAGCTGCCCTACACCCGCCAGTACCACCCCATGTACGAGCCTCTGGGCGGCGTGCCCGCCATTGAGGAAGTCAAATTTTCGGTGATCCACAACCGGGGCTGCTTCGGCGGCTGCAATTTCTGCTCCCTGGCTTTTCATCAGGGCCGCATGATCAGCTCCCGCAGCCATGAGAGCGTCATCCGGGAAGTGACAGCGCTGACAAAGCTGCCGGATTTCAAGGGCTATATCAACGATGTGGGCGGTCCCTCTGCCAATTTCCGCCATCCCTCCTGCCAGAAGCAGCTCAAATGCGGCATGTGCGCCGAGCGGCGCTGCCTTGCGCCCACGCCCTGTCCCAATCTGGACGCGGACCATTCGGACTATCTGGCCCTTCTCCGAAAGCTCCGGGCCATCCCGGGGGTGAAAAAGGTATTTGTCCGCAGCGGCATCCGCTATGACTATATGCTGGAGGATAAAAACGGGGATTTCTTCTCAGAACTTGTGAAATACCACATCTCCGGCCAGTTGAAGGTGGCCCCGGAACATTGCATTGACTCGGTGCTGGACTACATGGGCAAGCCTCATATCGGGGTTTACGAGAAATTCATGGACAAGTACCGCCGCCTGAACGACAAATATTCCAAGGAACAGTATATTGTCCCCTATCTCATGTCCTCCCATCCGGGCAGCACCCTGCAGGATGCGGTTGCGCTGGCGGAGTACCTGAACAAAACCGGCCGCCAGCCCGAGCAGGTGCAGGATTTTTATCCTACTCCCGGCACTGTGTCCACCTGCATGTATTACACCGGCATTGACCCTATGACCATGCAGCCTGTGTATGTGGCAAAAAACTTTCATGATAAGGCCATGCAGCGGGCTCTGCTCCAGTGGAAGCGGCCGGACAAGCGAAAGCTCGTGATCGAGGCGCTGAAAGAGGCAGGCCGTGAGGACCTGATCGGCTTCGGGCCCGGCTGTCTGGTGCGGCCTGACAGGGGAGGCAGGCCCTCCGGCAAAGGCCCCAAAACGGAGGGAGAAGGAAAAAAGCCCAGGCAGGCCAAAGAGCCCGAAAAGGCCCCAAAGCCCGTGAAAAAGGCCGGTTGGGCCAGGGCAAGACCCAGGAAGAACGCCCGTCCCGGCGGGAAGAAGAGGGGCTGACATGACCGTGTTCTTTGAAGAGCCCGTTTATCTTCTTCTGCTCTGGCTTGCCGTAATGAGTACTGCGCTGTTTTTCCTCATGGGCGCCGACAAGCGCCGGGCAAGGCGGGGCTCCCGCCGGGTGCCCGAGGCCCGGCTCTTCCTGCTGGCCTTTCTGGGCGGCGCCATCGGCGGCACGCTGGGCATGTACGCCTTCCGCCATAAAACCCGCCACTGGTATTTTGCTCTGGGCTTTCCCGCGGCGGCTCTTCTCCAGATTGCCGCCTGCGTCTTTCTTAAAGTTAAATTATGAATTCCGTCTCGCCGCCCCCATGAATTTGTTTCATCATTCATGGGGGCATGTTCTCTTTTCCATAAAAATTTTGCATGGTTTTATGCCAATTTAACAGGTTTTCTCCTGTTGCGGGAAGCGCTTTTCATCGTATATAATGAATCATTATTGAAGGAGGCGCGGCCATGAACGATGAAACTCGTATAAGCACCGGCCTTGAGGGGCTTGACCTTACGCTGGACTTTCTCCGCCCGGGCGACACCGTGACCTGGCAGATAGAAAATATCGGAGACTACGCCTTTGTAACCACAAAATTTGTCACCAACGCCGCTCTCAGCGGAAAGCGGATCGTTTACCTGCGCTTTGGGGACCATGAGGAGATTATTGACGCGCAGGCCCTGGCCCGGCGCGGGGCCAATATAAAAAAATACAGCCTTGATCCCAGCGTGGGCTTTGAGACCTTTGCCGTGCAGGTGCACAGGATCATAAGCGGGGAGGCGCCAGGGGCCTTTTATATCTCGGACTGCCTCTCTGAGCTGCAGAAATACTGGTTTTCCGACCTGATGATCTGTAACTTTTTCTGCCTTACCAACGCCTTTTCCCAGGAGCGGGGCTCCGTCTCCTATGTGGCCATAAAATACGAGCGGCACATCTATGAGACCATTTCCCGTATCCGCCACGCCACCCCCGTGCTCATGAACATCCGCAGTCTCGGGGGCAGCATCTATATCCATCCGCTCAAGGCCGCTGGGCGGAGTACAAGAACCATGTACTTCCCCCTGAAAATTACCGGGGACAGAAGCGGCATTGTCACCTCCAGTTCCGACACCTATTCCATTTTTGATATCTTCACCCAGACCGGCGAGCGCCGGGACTGCTGGGACAGCATGTTTGACTCCGTGGCGCAGGGACAGGCGGAGCCTACGGACCCGGATGGGGTGGCGCTGAAGGAAAACATCATGCGCTGCCTGCTGGGTACGGAGCCGAAACGTCTGGAGCTCTGCCGGAAATATTTTTCTGTGGGCGATTTGATGGATGTAAAAAAACGGGAGATCGGCACGGGCTGTATCGGCGGCAAGGCAGTGGGCATGCTGCTGGCCCGAAATATAATCCGGGACACGGATCCTGTGCTTTACAACAGCCGCCTGGAGCCTCACGACTCCTATTTTATCGGCGCGGACGTTTTTTACACCTATGCCGTCCAGAACAATACCTGGGACCTGCGCACCCGGATGATAGAGCCGGAGGACTACATCCGCATTGCCCCGGAGTTCCGGGAGAGGCTTCTCCGCGGCAGCTTCATGCCCACGATAAAGGAGCAGTTTCTCTCCATGCTGGAGTATTTCGGCCAGTCCCCCATCATCGTCCGCTCCAGCTCGATTCTGGAGGACGGTTTTGGCAACGCCTTCGCTGGCAAGTATGACAGCGTATTCTGCCCGAATCAGGGTCCTCTGGAGGAGCGCTACCGGGTGTTTGAGGACGCAGTGCGCACCGTTTACGCCAGCACCGTCAGCCCCGAAGCAATCAAATACCGGGCGGACAGAAAGCTCCTGGACCGGGACGAGCAGATGGCCCTGCTCGTGATGCGCGTCAGCGGCGACTGCCACGGAGATTATTACTATCCTCATCTGGCCGGGGTGGGTCATTCCCAGAATCTCTATGTAAACGGCGCCGTGACCGGGGAGAACAGAGGCATGCTGCGCCTTGTGTTCGGCATGGGCACAAGGGCAGTTGACCGGGAGGCGGACGATTATGCCCGCTTCATAAGCCTTGACCGGCCTCTGGCTCCGCCCATGGTGGAATACGGAGACGAGTATCGTTTCTCTCAGCACCATGTGGATCTGATCGATCTGAGCCGCAACCGCTTTCGGGATGTGAAAGCCGAAGAACTGAGCCGGCGGGACATGGGGGCAGATCCCTCTCTGTTCTTTGAGCCGGACATGGCCACCGCCGCCCGATACCGGGAGCTGGGGCTGAACGATGAACCCGTTCCGGAGATTATCAGCTTTTCAAAGCTCCTGCGGCAGACGGACTTTACGGATGTGATGACAAGGCTCATGGCCATCCTTGCCGCGAAATATAATTATCCCGTGGACGTAGAATACGCCTGCAACTTCACCCCCGGCGGGGACTACCGGGTCAACCTTCTCCAATGCCGCCCGCTCCAGACCCACGGGCTGGGCCAGGCGGGTGTTATGCCCAAGGTAAAGGACTTCTTTTTCCGCATAAAGGGCAACTTCATGGGAGGAAACGCCTGTATTCCCGTGCGTTACGCCGTGTTTATAAAGGTGGAGCCCTACCTGGCTCTGCCCGATGGAAGAAAATATTCGGTTGCCCGGAAGGTCGGAGAGCTGAACGGGCTGCTCCGGGAAAAAAACGCCGTTCTCATCGGCCCCGGCCGCTGGGGCACCACCACGCCCAGCCTGGGCGTGCCTGTGAGCTTCGCCGAGATAAACAAATACTCCTGTATGTGCGAGCTGGCATATCAATCCCATGGGCTGCGGCCGGAGCTGTCTTACGGCAGCCATTTCTTCCAGGATCTGGTTGAAACAGGCATTTTTTACACCGCCGTGTATCAGGGGGAGGAGGGCTGCACGTTCAACGAGGCCCTGTTTGACCTCTATCCCGACCGTTACCGGGCGCTCACGGGAGACGAGAGCTTTGAGGGCGTCATAAAGGTCTATGACCTGGGCGAGAATGGCGCTATCCTTTTCTCTGAAATTGCCAGCCAGGATTGCTTTCTGGCCGCGCTTTGAAAGGAGCCAACGCGGATTATGAAGCAAAAACAGAACCTTTCCACGGCGGATATGAGCTATATCGCCATGATGACGGTGGTCATCGCCGTTTGCTCTTGGATATATGTACCCTCGGCGGTGCCCTTCACCATGCAGACCTTTGGGGTTTTCTGCGCCCTGGGCCTGCTGGGCGGGCGGCGGGGCTTTCTGTCCGTGCTGCTGTATGTGCTGATGGGCGCGGCAGGACTGCCGGTATTCTCGGGCTTTACCGGGGGGCTTGGCCAGCTTCTGGGACCCACGGGGGGCTATATTCTGGGCTTTCTGCTGATGGCGCTGGCCTACCGGCTCACGGACCGCAGGCCGGAGCGGAGCCTGAAGAGCATGGCCGCCGCCATGCTTCTGGGCCTTGCCCTGTGCTATGCCTTCGGGACGGCCTGGTTCACCTTTGTGTATTCCCGCGCCTCCGGCCCCATAGGCCCTCTGACAGCCCTGGCCTGGTGCGTTTTTCCCTTTCTCCTGCCCGACGCGATAAAGCTCTCCCTGGCCCTGCTGCTCATCAAAACGCTGGGCAAATATATAAAGTTCGGCCGTGTGACAAATTCCGAGCGCTGAGCCCGCCGTTCTTCTTTCCCCTCTCCCAAAAGGAGAGGGGCTTTTTTACGGGCTTTTTACCGGAGCGGGGTATAATATTTTTCATTGCGCCGCTAAAGTGGAAGCATAAAAGCTTGAGAACACCGGCATAAAAAGGAGAATCCCATGAAACAGGCCATAATAGACATTGGTTCAAACTCAATGCGACTGACGGTATATGAAACCGACGGCAAAGCCTTTCGCCCCCTTTTCAGAGAAAAGGTAATGGCGGGGCTGGCCGGCTATGTGGAAAAAGACGTGCTGAGCCCGGAGGGGCTTGAGCGGGCCGTCGCCGGGCTTCGGGAATTCAAAAGCACGGCGGAGATCCTCGGCATAAACAATATGGCAGTTTTTGCAACGGCCTCCCTGCGGAACATTTCCAACACAAAAGAGGCGCTCGCCGCCATAAAGGAGGCTACGGGCTATGCCGTGGACCTTATCAGCGGCCGGGAGGAGGCCCTTTACGGCTACGCCGGGGCTATGGTTGAGCTGGGGCTGAGCCGGGGGGCCTTTGTTGACATAGGCGGGGCCAGTACAGAGATTGCCTCCTTCTCCCCCGGCGAGCCCGTCTCCGGGCTCAGCTTCGGCATAGGCTCGTTGAGCCTCTACCGGGACTGCGTGAAAAAAATCCTCCCCGGCCATGACGCCCTAAAAAAGCTCCGCCGCGTTATCGAGACGGAGATAGACAGCCAGAGCCTTTTTGAGTTTCTGCCCAGAACGCCTTTGGCCTGTGTGGGAGGCACCTCCAGAGCGGTTTTGAAGCTGGCCGGGAAACTGTACTCCCTGCCGCCGGACTGCCGCCGGGTCACGGCGGAGCAGTTGAGCGGCCTCTGCGCCCTGCTGTGCAAAGGGGACAGAGCGGCTCTGGATCTGATTTTGAAGCTGGAACCGGACAGAATACACACCATTGTCCCAGGAATTCTGATTTTACAGCATATCTGCGGGCTTTTTGGGGCGAAAGAAATCGTCGTGAGCAAATATGGCGTAAGGGAGGGCTATTTATGCGCGAAGGTGCTGGGAAACAATATGCCTACACCCAAAACAGAGAGCTGAGCTGGCTGCGCTTCAACCGGCGGGTGCTGGAGGAAGCTGGCGACAGGAGCAACCCGCCGCTGGAACGGCTTAAATTCACGGCAATTTTTTCCAGTAATCTGGACGAGTTTTTTATGGTCCGCGTGGGCAGCCTTTTTGACATCGCCCATATGTCCCCCACCGCGCTGGACAACAAAAGCGGCCTGAGCTCCGCCGGGCAGCTTGAGAAAATCTACGGCACCATTCCGGGCCTAATCGCGCTTAAAAAGCGCATCTATGCCTCCGTCGCAGAGGCCCTTGCGGCTGAGGGCGTGTGCGACCTTCCGTTTACCGCGCTTACGGAGGGCGAGCAGAAATTTATAAACCGCTATTTCAAAGGACAGATTCTTCCCATTCTCTCCCCCATAATCATCGGCAGCCGCCATCCCGTGCCCCACCTTGTGAATAAGCAGCTCTACGCCGCCGCGCTTCTAAGGGATAAAAAAGGCCGGAGCTCCCTGGGCATCGTCCCCATTCCTGAAACGCTGCCCCCCTATGTGCTGCTCCCCGGAAGCGATGGGCGCTTTATCCGTATGGAGAATATCCTCCTGCGGCGCATGCCGGGACTTTTCGGCTCCTATCAGGTCTGCGAAAGCTGCGTCATATGCGTCACCCGAAACGCTGATATCAGCTTCGACGATGAAAAGTTTGATGACAGCGAGGAGGACTTCCGCAGCCGGGTGCTGAAGCTTTTAAAAAAGCGGGACAGTCTCTCCGTTATGCGTCTGGAGATAAGTGAGAAAATCTCCGAGCCCTTTCTTTCCAGCCTCACGGCTCTTGTGCACGTGGAGAAGCGGCAGATTTACTTTGACTCCTGCCCGCTGAACATGAAATATGTCTATCAGCTTGCCGGGGATCTTCCGCCCCAGAAGGCCCAGGCCCTGCTTTATCCGCCCTACCGCGCCCGCTGGCCGGAGGATATCCGGCCAGACCGGGGCATGATAGAGCAGATAAGGGAGAAAGACAGGCTGCTGTTTTTTCCCTTTGACGCTGTCGATCCCTTTCTCCGCCTGCTCAGCGAGGCAGCGGAACGGGAGGATGTAGTTTCCATCAAGATAAGCATTTACCGGCTGGCCTCCTCTTCAAAAATCGCCCGGGCGCTTTGCCGGGCCGCGGAAAACGGCAAGGAAGTAGTTGTGCTCATGGAGCTGCGGGCCCGCTTTGACGAAGCCAACAACATCTCCTGGTCGAAGCTCCTGGAGGACGCAGGCTGCCAGGTCGTTTATGGCGTGGAAGACTTCAAGTGCCACAGCAAGCTCTGCCTCATCACCATGCGGGAAAAGGGACGCCTGCGCTATATCACGCAGGTCGGCACAGGAAACTATAACGAGAAAACCAACGCCATGTACACCGACCTGAGCCTTATGACCGCCTCCGAGCAGATAGGCCGGGACGCGGCGGCCTTTTTCCGAAACATGCTTGTGAACAATCTTGCCGGAGAATATAAGCGGATGCTGGTGGCCCCCACGGGGATAAAGCCGGCCCTCCTGGCGCTGATAGACGAGCAGGCGGCGCTCGGCAGCGAGGGCTATATCTGCGTAAAGGCCAACGCCGTAACCGAGCGGGAGGTCATAGACAGGCTCATGGAGGCCTCCCGGGCGGGGGTTGAAATCCAGCTTATTATAAGGGGCATCTGCTGTATTCTGCCCGGCGTGCCGGATTACACGGAGAATGTGCATGTGACCAGTATCGTAGGCCGATATCTGGAGCATGCCCGGATCTACTGCTTTGGCCGGGGGGAGCACGCAAAGCTCTTTATCTCCTCGGCAGATTTTATGACCCGGAATCTGAACCGCCGGGTGGAGATCGCCTGCCCCATAGAGGACGGGGAGATAAAGGCCCAGCTTTTGAAAATCCTGCAGGTTCAGCTTGCGGACAACGCCAAGGCCAGCTTTATGATGTCCAACGGGGTTTACGGCAGGAAGTCTGCCGGGCAGCGCGCGCCTCTGGACAGCCAGCGGGAGTTTATGGAAAAATCCCTGCACGATCCGGCCCCTGCCCCCGCGCCCAAGACGGGGCCCGGCGCGAAAATCGCCGCTTTTTTCCGAAAGGTTCTGGCCTGAGGGGCCGGGGACAGCATTAATAAGAATTCTTAACTCTGGGCCGCCCTCGTTGACATGCCCCGCTGCCGATGCTACAATCCTTTCATCACAGGAAAGGATGTGCAATATGAAAAAGCTTTTTTGTCTGCTGCTCTGCGCAGCTGTGATTTTTACCCTCTGCGCCTGCGGGAAGACTGCCCCGGCGCCGGCGGCTTCCCCGGCGCCGACGGAGTCCGGAGAGGTTGTGGTCGCTCCCGACTCTGATGTTTCCGCTCAGGAGAGCCCCGCCCCGGTGGCCACGGATGCGCCGGCGGAGTCCGTCCCTGTCACGCTCTATCACGGTGACGAAAACTGCGAGAGCATTGTCTCTCAGGAGGCCGCTGTGCCCGAGCTTACGGCGCAGGCTCTGGTGGATCTTCTCAGCGGAAACGATATCATCGCGGAAAATGTTGTTGTCAACAGCTTCACGGTGGACAATAACAACATCATCCAGCTTGACCTGAGCGCCCAGTTTTCCAACATTCTCAACACCATGGGCACCTCCGGCGAGTATATTATGCTGGGCAGTCTTGTGAACACCTTTATGGATGCCTTTGATGCCGACGGCGTATTCCTCACCATCGACGGAAAGGCCCTTGAGACCGGACACAACATCTATGACCAGACACTGGGCTTCTTCGGCGAATAAAAAACAAGGGCCGGGCGAGTTTTCGCCCGGTCCTTATTGCTTTTATACGCCCTCGTCTGTGACAGCATCCGTGCGAAACAGCAGCGAAATACACCACAGCGCCGCCAGACCCACAAGAGTATAGACAACGCGGCTGACTGTGGCAGTCTGTCCGCCGAAAAGCCAGGCGACGATGTCAAAACGAAACAGCCCTACGCTGCCCCAGTTGATGCCTCCAATGATGGCCAGCACCAGCGCGATACGATCCATAATCACGAGCAACTCTCCTCTCATAAGGTTTCCGCTATATTTTTGCCATCAGGAAAGGAAAATATTCATTCCCCAAAACTTGTGCTTTTCCGCGCTTTTTCGCTCTTTACAAAAGCGGGAAATTGGATTATCTTATATTCACAGCTTATCCAATTGGTCTTTCGTTTGAAGACCACGGCTCATATCTTTATCCCACAACCCTGTTTTAGCGGACTGGATTTTTTCAGTCCGCGCTTTTTATTTTCCCCGAAAAGGAGCCAAAAATCCCCTCAAAGCGGTTGACAAATGTTTTTTTGCGCTTATAATGAATTCATGTGATAGAGGCGCGGTTATCAAGAGTAGCTCCCGGCCGGAGGGCGGAAACCCGGGGAGTGAAAGGGGTCGCCGCCGAAGGGCTTTCGGTTTTCCGGCCGGAGGTGCCTGGGCCGCGGGATAATATCCGGCGGACTGTCGCGCGGGTCTGCCCGTGTCGAAGCGCTGTCGGACACTTTTTTGCGCGCCTGTGCCGTGAACAGCTCTGTTCACGGCTTATTTTTTTGCAGACAAATTTTTTGGAGGAAAGAAAGAAATGAATCGCTGGCGAAAGACGATCACCCTGCTGCTCATGCTCCTTTTCGCGCTCTCGCTTTTTAGTGTCACCGCCTATGCCGAGGGGACGGATGCGGCCAGTATGGCCTGCACCAGCTGCGGCGGCACCGGGCTCTATAATGGGGCCGAATGCGGAGACTGCGGCGGCACCGGGCTTCTCACATCCCAGAGCCGCATGGCCTTTTCCTTCTGGGCTCTGGTGCCCCCTATCGTAGCCATTATTCTGGCCCTCATAACCAAGGAGGTATACTCCTCCCTCTTCGTTGGCATCGTCCTGGGCGGCCTGTTTTACACCAACTTCAACCCCGTTCTGAGCCTTGACACCATGATAAATGACGGCATCGTATGCGCCATCGCAGACACTGCGGGTATTTTCCTGTTTCTGGTAATTCTTGGGATAATGGTATCCCTGATAAACCGGGCGGGCGGTTCCGCCGCCTTTGGCCGCTGGGCGGAGAAGCATATCAAATCCAGAGTGGGCGCGATGCTTGCCACTTTCCTTCTCGGCGTGCTGATATTTGTGGACGACTATTTTAACTGCCTGGCCGTAGGCTCCGTCATGCGCCCGGTCTGCGAGAATCAGAAGGTCTCCCGGGCGAAGCTGGCCTATCTCATTGACGCCACCGCCGCCCCCATCTGCATGATCGCCCCCATCTCCTCCTGGGCCGCTGCGGTCTCCGGCGTTGTGGAGGACTATAACGGCATCGAGCTCTTTGTCCGGGCCATTCCTTATAACTTCTACTCGCTTCTGTCCATTGTGTTCATCATCGCCCTTGTGCTCATGCGCTTTGACTACGGCCCCATGCACCTGCATGAGCTGAACGCCCAGCTTGGAAAGGATGACGCCGCAAGCATATCCTCCACCGGCCGGGAAAGCGCCGACAATCCCCGCGGCCGGGTTATCGACCTTGTGCTGCCGGTGGCGGTGCTTATCGTCTCCTGCACAGTGGGCCTTGCCTATGTGGGCGGCTTCTTCGGGAATGACCCGGCCTACGCCGGGAATTTTGTGGAGGCTTTCGGCAATACCGGCGCTTTCGCCGCCCTGCCCTGGGGCTCCCTCATCGCGCTTATATTCACTCTGATCTACTTCTGGTGCAGAAAGCTTATCGGCTTCAAGGATTCCATGCAGTGCATTCCCCAGGGCTTCAACAACATGGTTCCCGCCATCATCATTCTCACCTTTGCCACCGCCCTCAAGAACATGACCGGGCTTCTGGGGGCAAAGTACTTTGTGGCCGCCCTTATGAACAGCGCCGCCGGGGCTCTTTTCCGCTTTCTTCCCGCCATCATCTTCCTTGTGGCCTGTCTGCTCAGCTTCTCCACCGGCACAAGCTGGGGCACCTTCGGCATTCTCATCCCCATCGTCACCTATGTTTTCCCCGCCGACAGCACCCTGTTCATTATCGGCGTCTCCGCCTGCCTTGCCGGCGCCGTGTTCGGGGACCATTGCTCCCCTATCTCCGACACCTCCATCATGGCCTCCGCCGGCGCTCAGTGCGACCATGTGACCCATATCGCCACCCAGCTCCCCTACGCAATAACCGTGGGCGTCATCTGCTTTGTGAACTACATCCTCGCCGGGCTTATCCAGAATGTGTTCCTCTGCCTGGCCATCGGCATTGTTCTGACCCTTGGCACCCTGTTCATCATTCGCGCCGCAACGGCCCAAAAAAACGCCTGATTGGATTTTCCGGCGGCAATAAGCTTAGGATGGGCAAAAACAGCGCGGCTTGAAGCCGCGCCAGCTTGTCAAAAAAGTCCGGTGTGGACTTTTTGACCGCGCTTTCCGCCGGGCATTTTGATCCTGTCAAAATACCGTTTCTCGCCAAAGGCTTGCTTTTCAAGCCTTTGGACGGCGGTTCATCCAATTTAATGTGGATCTTGCCCTCAAGTGCCCCCGCGCCTCAGTTGTTTTTGCTTCCGCAAGTGTTTTCTGACGATCTCATGCGCCTCCAGCTATGCCGGAGGCGCGCTTTTATTCAACGGTGACGGATTTGGCAAGGTTTCTGGGCTTGTCGATGTCGCAGCCGCGATGGAGGGCCACATAGTAGGCAAAAAGCTGCAGGGGCACCACGCCCAGGGAGGGCTGGAGGAGCATGTGGGTGTCGGGAATGGACAGGATGTTTTCCACGGTTTTGGAAAGCGCCCGGCTGCGGCTGTTGGTGGTGAGGGCAACGATATCCGCGCCCCTGGCCTTGACCTCCACGATATTGGAGAGGCTCTTTTCAAAGAGGGGGGCATAGGTGCAGAGGGCCACCACAAGCGTGCCGTTTTCGATGAGGGAGATGGTGCCGTGCTTCAGCTCGCCGGAGGCGTAAGCCTCACAGTGGATATATGAGATCTCCTTGAGCTTGAGGCTTCCCTCCAGGCCCAGGGCATAGTCCAGATGGCGGCCGATGAAGAAAATGGAGTTGTGGTTGAAATACCGGGAAGCCAGGTATTTTATCTCCTCCGTGTTTTCCAGCACGCGCTCCATCTTGGCCGGCAGATCCAAAAGCTCCCAGACGATGTCTGAATACTCCGCGGGGCTGACGCTGCCCATAAGGTCCCCGAAATAGAGCCCCAGCATATTCAGCAGCACAAGCTGGGTGCTGTATGCCTTCGTGGTGGCCACGGCGATCTCGGGTCCGGCCCAGGTATAGAGCACATCGTCCGACTCCCGGGCGATGGAGCTGCCCACCACGTTCACGATGGAGAGGATCCTCGCTCCAAGGGACTTGGCCATGCGCAGGGCGGCCATGGTATCCAGGGTTTCGCCGGACTGGCTGATGACGATAACCAGCGTGCCCTCGTCCACCAGGGGATCCGCGTAGCGAAACTCCGAGGCCAGCATAACATCCACCGGGCGGCGCAGGAGCCGCTCCAGATTATATTTTCCCACAACGCCCACATGATAGGATGAGCCGCAGGCCACAATAAATATTTTTTTCAGTCCCCGGATATAATCCGGCTCCAGCTTAAGCTCCTCAAAGGCCACCCGCCCCTCTTTTATTCTTGGGGAGATGGTCTTTCTGACGGCCTCGGGCTGCTCCATAATCTCCTTGAACATGAAGTGGGCATAGCCTCCCTTTTCGGCGGCGCTCACATCCCAGTCCACAAAGCTGTGTTCCTTCTCCATCTGTCGGCCCAGGGCGTCAAAGACGGTGATGGCGCCTGCCTTGACAAGAGCGACCTCTCCATCCTCCATATAGGAAATATCCCGGGTGTGCTTGATGATGGCGGTAACGTCCGAGGCGATGAAGCTGCAGCCCTCGCCATAGCCAAGCAGAAGGGGCGCGTCCTTGCGGGCGGCAATGAAGCTGTCGGGCATGTCTGCGCTCAGGATGCCCAAGGCGTATGCTCCTTCTATTCTGTCCAGCACCCGGTACACAGCGCTCATCATGTCCCCGGTCTTCCCATAATAGTACGCAAGAAGCTGGGCAACGACCTCCGTGTCCGTCTCTGAGCGGAAGCGCACGCCCTGGGACACGAGAAACTCTTTTATCTCCATATAGTTTTCAATTATCCCGTTATGAACCACGGCAATGCGGCCGTCCTCGCTCAGGTGAGGATGAGAGTTCACATCGTTGGGCTCCCCGTGGGTGGCCCAGCGGGTATGGCCTATCCCCAGAACGCCGTCCACGGCCCGGCCCCCGTCCACAAGCGCGCTGAGTACCTTCAGCCTGCCCTTGGATTTTTTCACCTGCAGCCCGCCCTTTTCCGACAGCACCGCAATGCCCGCCGAATCGTAGCCCCGGTACTCCAGATGCTCAAGCCCATCCAGCAGTATGGGCGCCGCCTGCTCCCGGCCAACATATCCCACAATACCGCACATGGTATCACGCTCCCCTTGCATAAAGGTACGACCGCTGTAAAATTCAAAAACGGTCGATTTTCCTATTATGCAGAAAAATTTACGGCTCATTATAGCACGGCGCTTTTTCATGGGCAATAAAAATCATGGTGAGATATACGCTTTACATGAATTAGATTTTCGCATATTGGGCATTTCGCCCAAATGCGCCGGAGCCCCTTGCATTGTGCCGGTTTATGGTTTAAAATGGCGCTTGGTGTCAAAGAAGGGCTCTCCCCTCTTTGACACTATATTTTGTGTTCAATTCGGTTACATACCGGTTAAACTTTCTATATCTTGTGATTTTCCCTTGACAAGAGGGGCATAAGGCTATATGATTACCCTTGCAGCGACTTAACAGGAGAACGATTATGCTTATTTCCGGATTACAAAAACTCACCCTGCTCGACTACCCCGGCCGGGTAGCCTGCACGGTTTTCACGGGCGGCTGCAACTTCCGCTGCCCTTTTTGCCACAACGCGCCCCTTGTGCTGCCGGAGCGGCTGGCCCGCGACAGCAGCGAGGAGGCGGTCCTGGCCTTCCTGAGCAAACGCCGGGGTGTGCTGGACGGGGTTGCCGTCACGGGAGGGGAGCCCCTCCTTCATAGAGACATCGGCGCGTTTCTGGAAAAGGTCAAAGCCCTGGGCTTTTCCGTAAAGCTGGACACCAACGGCTCTTTCCCGGACAGGCTCAGGGCGCTTGTGAGCGCGGGGCTTGTGGACCGGGTAGCCATGGACGTTAAAAATTCCCCCGCTCTTTACGAAAAGACCGCGGGTGCGGCAGTGGACATGGCGGCCATAGCGCGTTCCAGGGATTTTTTGCTCTCCGGGGCTGTGGATTACGAATTCCGCACCACAGTGGTAAAGGGCCTGCACACCAAAGAGAGCCTTATGGACGCGGCCCGCTGGATTCGAGGCGCGAAGGAATACTATTTACAGCAGTTTAAAGATTCGGGAGACGTGCTGGCCATTGAAGGCCTGGGCGCTTTCAGCGAGAAGGAAATGCACGCGCTGGCGGATGCCGCGGCGGAATTTGTGCCGTCGGTTCAGGTCCGGGGCGTATGAGAGAGAGATAAGGAGGAAAAACAGACATGTATCAGGTAATCAAGCGTGACGGAAAGATCGTTGATTTTGACATAAACAAAATCGCCGGAGCCATTAAAAAAGCCTTTGACGCCACCAAGACCGAGTATAACGACAGCGTTATAGACTTTCTTTCCCTAAAGGTCTCGGCAGATTTTCTGCCAAAGATAAAGGACGGTCTTGTCGCCGTGGAGGATGTACAGGACAGCGTGGAGAGAGTCCTCTCCAGAGGCGGCTACGAGGCCGTGGCCAAGGCCTACATTCTCTACCGCAAGCAGCGGGAGAAACTGCGCAATATGAACTCCACCTATCTGGACTATAAGGAGACTGTCGACAAGTACCTGAACGTTCTTGACTGGCGCGTGAAGGAAAACTCCACCGTCACCTACTCCGTGGGCGGCCTCATCCTTTCCAACTCCGGCGCCATCACCGCCAACTACTGGCTCAGCGAGGTTTACGACCAGGAGATTGGCGAGGCCCACCGCAACTGCGACCTGCACCTGCACGATCTGAGTATGCTCACCGGCTACTGCGCCGGCTGGAGCCTCAAGCAGCTTATCCAGCAGGGTCTGGGCATCCCCGGCAAGATCAACTCTTCCCCCGCCAGCCACCTGTCCACGCTCTGCAACCAGATGGTGAACTTTCTGGGCATCATGCAGAACGAATGGGCCGGTGCCCAGGCTTTCTCCTCCTTTGACACCTATCTGGCCCCCTTTGTCAAGATAGACAATCTGAGCTATAAAGAGGTCAAGCAATGCATCCAGTCCTTTGTTTTCGGCGTGAACACCCCCTCCCGCTGGGGCACGCAGGCCCCTTTCTCCAACATCACGCTGGACTGGACCGTACCTGCGGACCTGAAGGACCTGCCCGCCATCGTTGGCGGCCGGGAGATGGACTTCACCTACGGCGACTGCAAGGCCGAGATGGATATGGTCAACAAGGCTTTTATTGACATCATGATCGAGGGTGACGCCAATGGGCGTGGCTTCCAGTACCCCATCCCCACCTACTCCATCACCAGAGATTTCGACTGGTCCCCCACTGAGAACAACAAGCTTCTCTTTGAAATGACCGCCAAGTACGGCACCCCCTACTTCTCCAACTATATAAACTCCGACATGGAGCCTTCCGACGTGCGCTCCATGTGCTGCCGCCTCCGGCTTGACCTGAGAGAGCTGCGCAAGAAATCCGGCGGCTTCTTCGGCTCCGGCGAGAGCACCGGCTCCATCGGCGTGGTCACGCTGAACATGCCCCGCCTTGCCTATCTCGCCAAGGATGAGAAGGACTTTTATGCCAGGCTGGACAAGCTCATGGATATCGCCGCCCGCTCCCTGAAGATAAAGCGGGACGTCATCACAAAGCTCCTCGACGCGGGCCTCTATCCCTACACCAAGTACTACCTCGGTACTTTCGAGAACCACTTCTCCACCATCGGCCTTGTAGGCATGAACGAGGCAGGCCTCAATGCCAAATGGATCCGTTCCGACATGACCCATCCCGCCTGCCAGGAATTCACAAAGCAGGTTTTGGACCATATGCGCGAGCGGCTCAGCGATTATCAGGAACTCTACGGCGACCTCTACAATCTGGAGGCCACTCCCGCTGAGTCCACCTCCTACCGCCTCGCCAAGCACGATGTGGAGCTCTACCCGGATATCATCACCGCGGCCGAGCCCGGCGGCACCCCCTACTATACCAACAGCTCTCACCTGCCCGTCAGCTACACCGAAGATATATTCGAGGCACTGGACATTCAGGACGAGCTTCAGACCCGCTACACCTCCGGCACGGTTTTCCACGCCTTCTTGGGCGAGAAGCTGCCCGGCTGGGAAGCAGCGGCAAATCTGGTGCGCAAAATCGCCGAGAATTACAAGCTCCCCTACTACACGCTCTCCCCCACCTATTCCGTCTGCAAGAACCACGGCTATCTGACCGGCGAGCAGTTTACCTGCCCCACCTGTGGCGAGAGCGCAGAGGTGTACAGCCGCATCACCGGCTATTACCGCCCCGTGCAGAACTGGAACGCGGGCAAGACGCAGGAGTACAAGGAGCGCAGGACCTATGATGTGGGCCACTCCGTACTGCGCCATGAGGGCCCTGTAAATTCCGAGCGCCATGAGGCCCAGCCGGAAAGCGCCCCTGTAAACGAGAACGGCGCCCGGGCCATCCTCTTCGCCACGCCCACCTGCCCCAACTGCCGCATCGCCTGCTCCTATCTGGATAAGGCCGGCTTCGGTTACGAGAAGCTCATGGCCGAGGAGAATGCGGAACTTGCCGGCAAATACGGCGTAAAGCAGGCCCCCACTCTGGTCATTACCGACGGGAAGGGCTTCGAGAAGTTTGCCGGGGCGGGAGCCATCAAGAAGTTCCTGAGCGACAGAGCCTGAGAGCATATCAGATAAGCGGGGCCGGCTTTCGCCGGCCTCGTTTCCGAAAAAAGGATAAAAAGGGATATTCACATATAATGTACGACATCATCATCATCGGCGGCGGCCCGGCGGGGCTCACCGCGGCAACATACGCCAGAAGGGCGGGAAAATCCGTCCTTGTTTTGGAAAAAAGCGCCTTCGGCGGTCAGATCACCTGGTCCCCCCGGGTGGAGAATTTTCCGGGCTTTGTATCCATCAGCGGCACAGAACTGGGGGATAAATTTCTTGCGCAGGCCATGGAGCAGGGGGCCGAGGTTGAGCTGGACGAGGCGCGCTCGGTAAAGGACGGGGGCGGCGTTAAGACCGTCCTCTGCGAGTCCGGCGCGGAATTTCAGGCCCGGGCGCTCATAATCGCCGCCGGCGCAAAGCCCCGTATGCTGGGCCTGCCCCGGGAGGAAGCGCTTGTCGGCAGCGGCGTATGCTTCTGCGCCGTATGCGACGGGGCCTTTTATAAAGGCCGCCCCGTGGCTGTAAACGGCGGCGGCAACAGCGCCCTGCAGGACGCGCTGCTGCTGAGCGAAAAGTGCAGCCGGGTCTATCTTATCCACCGGCGCAGCAGCTTTCGCGGCGAGGCCCGGTTGGTGGAGGCCCTTAAGGCCCGGGACAATGTGGAATTGATCCTGGGCGCTTCCGTAAAGGCGCTTCTGGGCGAGGGCGCGCTTACGGGGCTGGTGCTGGACCAGGAGGGGGCGGCGCGCTCCCTCGCTGTGGACGGGCTCTTTGTGGCCGTGGGCCATAGGCCGGATCTGGAGCCCTTTTCCTCCCTGCTCGCTCTGGATGAGCGGGGCTATGCCGCCGCCGGAGAGGACTGTGCCGCCCCCTGCCCCGGCGTCTTTGTGGCCGGGGACTGCCGGGGAAAGAAAGTCCGCCAGCTCACCACCGCCGTTTCCGACGGCGCCTGCGCCGCTCTGGCTGCCTGCGAGTATCTGGACCATTCCTGAACCTCCTGGCTGATATAAGCCGCCTCCCCGCTTCCAATACAGAAGTGGGGAGGCGGCTTATATCATACTTCCCCCGCCAGGGCCCGCCAGATCATCTGCGCCACGCCGGAGTGTTCGTTATCTCCGGTTTCCATATCCGCGGCGGCCTTCACCGCCTCCGCGGCGTTGGCCATGGCTACCCCCAGCCCAGCCGCCCGAAGCATGTTTATATCATTGCTGCCGTCTCCAAAAGCCATGGTCTGGCCCATATCCAGCCCCAAGCGCCCGCAGAGGGCTTTCAGGGCCAGGCCCTTGTCGGCGTCAAGGCTGTTTATCTCAATATTGTTCCAGAAAGAGGTGGTCACGGCGAGGCCCGGAAAGCGCCCCGCCAGCGTCTCAAGCTGGCGCGTCCGCTCGGACATCTGTTCCGGGCGGAAATACATCTGCATTTTCTGCACCGGCCTGCCCCGTACTTCCAGCGTCTCCGCCAGATTGGGGACCGGCGTTCTCAGCCTGCGCACCAGATCCAGCACATAGCGCTCCTCACCGAAAAATTCGTCTATCCTGCCGTACATATCCCCGCTCATCCAGCCCCGGTTATCCTGATAGCAGTCGTACAGCACGGGCAGCGCGTCCATATACCGGCAGAGCGCCAGCGCCATTTTCACGGGGATCTCCCCCCTGTACAGCACCCGGTCCTCCAGCGTATCATAAACATAGGCCCCGTTCACGCTGATATAATAACGCAGAAAGGGCAGGCTTCTTATCTCCTCCGGGATGCCGCCGATGATGCGCCCGGTAGCCGCCGCCACGACGGCGCCGCTCTCCGCGGCGGCTTCAAGGGCCCGCAGATTCTCCGGCGACACCTGTTTTCTGCCGTCCAGTAGGGTTCCGTCCAGGTCAAAGGCAATGAGCTTATATTTCAAAATTCACGTCCTCCATGTTTTATTCTCCCTGATTATCCCCCACCCTTCTCTGTTTGGCAAGCTTTTTTCCGGCGGAACTTTGTGAAAAACCTGTTAATATTTTTATATTCTGTGGGGCTTCACCTGAAAACCGGGGGAAACCAACCTTTGTTTTTTTCCCCGCCGCCCAGCGATTTTCCGATTTACTATTGCAAAGTTTTTATTTTCGGTGTATTATTAGAGTGCTATTTATATTTCGGGTAACTAAAAAACCTTGTATCAGGAGGAACTCTTATGAAGAAATTTATCGCTATGCTCTGCGTTCTCTGCCTGGCTTTTGCCCTCTGCGCCTGCGGCAATTCCGGCGGTGACGGTTCCAAAGCCCCCGCTGGTGATTCCCTTACCTTCACCACAGGCGGCGACACCGGTACATATTACGGCTACGGCAGCGTCCTGGCTCAGTATGTCTCTTCCAACTCCGATATTTCCGTTACCGCAGTTGTCGGCAACGGCTCCCAGGCCAATGTTGAGGACCTCAACTCCGGCGCCGTTCAGCTTGGCTTCTGCCAGTCCGACGTTATGAGCTACGCTTACACCGGCACCAACCTCTTTGCCGAGACCGGCGCCGTGGACAGCTTTTCCGTCGTTGCCGCCCTCTACATGGAGCAGGTTCAGATCGTCACCATGAACGCCGACATCAAGACTGTTGACGACCTGAAGGGCAAAACCGTCTCCATCGGCGTGGCCGGCTCCGGCGTTTACTTCAACGCCATTGACGTTCTCGGTGTTTACGGCATGACCGAGGATGACATCACTCCCGTCTACCAGAACTTCAGTGACAGCGCCGAGAGCCTGAAGGACGGCAAGATTGACGCCGCCTTTATCGTGGCCGGCGCCCCCACCACCGCCATCACCGACCTGTCCACCGGCGGTCAGGTTTACCTTGTCAGCATTGACGATGAGCACATTGATCAGCTCATCGCCAAGTCTCCCTACTACAGCGCCTACACCGTTCCTGCTTCCACTTACGGCATGCCCGAGGACTGCCAGACCGTCGCCATCGGTGCTGTTGTCCTGGCCCGAGACGATGTATCCGAGGACTCCATTTACACTTTCGTCTCCACCATTTTTGAAAACGCCGGCAGCATTCAGCACGGCAAGGCCGAGGAGCTGAGCCTTGAATTTGCCTCTTCCATTACCGATGTCCCCTATCACCCCGGCGCCGCCAAGTACTTCGCTGAAAAAGGCATCGAGGTTTCCGTAAAGTAAGCAATTTTTGCGCCTGATAACTACGGCGCCGTTTCGGCGCCGTAGTTTTTATAATTTAGGGGACATCGCCCGTGTCCACTGTTCAGAAAGGAGTAAAACGCAAGTATGTCTTTGAACCACAATCATGACAATTACAGCCCTCCCACCACCGATGAAGTAGACGTAGGCAGTGCCAAGGACGTAGAGGAGATCATGCGCAAATACGACCGGGAATCCAACACCCGTATCTGGGAAGGTACCCCCGCGCTGATCATACGCCTGCTCATGGTCGCCTTTTCCGCGTACTGCATCTGGTCTACTCTGTTCAGCGTGGCTGCTCTTGAAAAGCGGCTTACGATTTTCCTGGCCCTTATCATCATCATGGGCTATCTTACCTACCCCGCCAGCAAACACCATGTCCGTACAAATTTTGTGCCCTGGTATGACTTTGTGCTGATGTTTGTGGGCGCCGCCTCTTTCATTTACTACTGCGTCAGTTATGACGCGCTTGTGAAGATACTCACCAGCGCCTCTAAAATGAACGCGCTTTACACAGTGATCGGCATCATTGGCATACTCTGCCTTATGGAGCTCTGCCGCCGCTGCGTGGGCGTGCCTATACTCTGTGTGGTGGGCGCTCTGCTTATCTACACTTTCTCCACAGGCATCGGTACCGAGCGTATACTCTACACCCTGTTTTACACGACCAGCGGCGTCCTGTCAACGCCCATTCAGGTTTGTGCCAAGTACATCGTGGTCTTTATTATCTTTGGCGCTTTTCTTGAGCGCACAGGCATTGCCGCCTTTTTTATCGAACTTGCCAACTCCCTTGTGGGCGGTTTCTCCGGCGGCCCGGCCAAGGTGGCCGTCATTTCCTCCGCCCTCTGCGGCATGGTATCCGGCTCCTCTGTGGGCAATACTGTTACCACCGGCTCCGTCACCATCCCCATGATGAAAAAGACCGGGTACAAGGCTGAGTTTGCCGGTGCAGTTGAGGCTGCCGCCTCCACCGGCGGGCAGATCATGCCCCCCATTATGGGCGCCGCCGCTTTTCTTATGGCGGAATACATGAACGTGACTTATGCGGAAGTAGCCCTCCGGGCCATTCTGCCGGCGGTGCTTTACTTTACGGGCATCTTTATCGCCGTCCATCTTGAAGCCAAAAAACTTGGCCTTCGGGGTATCCGCCGGGAGGAGCTGCCCAAGATAAGTAAGCTTATCGGGCGCATCTATCTGCTGCTGCCTCTGGTCGTCCTGGTTGCCTTGGTTACCACAGGCACCCGTTCCATGCAGTTCTCCGCCTCCATTGCCATCCTGGCGGCCATCATTGTAAGCCTTTTCGACAAGGAGGACCGCATTACCTTCCCCCGAATCCTTGAGGCACTGGAAGCCGGCGGAAAGGGTACCATCACCGTGGCCGTGGCCTGCTCCATGGCAGGCATTATTGCCGGCTGCATTACCGCTACCGGCCTTGCTTCCAAGCTCATCTCCGGCGTTGTATCCATCAGCAATCAGGTTACCATTATGGACCCCACGCTTGTGGCCCTTTTCCTGACTATGCTCTGCTGCATTATTCTGGGCATGGGCGTGCCCACCACCGCGAACTACTGCATCATGGCCTCCACCTGCGCGCCCATTCTTATCACCATCGGTGTTCCTAAGATTGCGGCCCACTTCTTTGTATTCTACTTCGGCATCGTGGCTGATATCACGCCTCCTGTGGCCCTGGCAGCCTACGCCGGCTCTGCCATTGCCAAGTCAAATCCAATGAAAACAGGCATCAATGCCACAAAGCTTGCCATCGGCGCTTTTGTTGTGCCTTATATTTTCTGCCTTAACCCGGCCATGCTTTTTATAGACACCACCGCCTTCACCGTAGTGCAGATCATCATCACCTCCCTGGTTGGTATCTTCGGCGTCGCGGCGGCTATGAACGGCTATCTGTTCCGGCATATCGGCTGGCCTGCGCGCATCATAATCTGTGTTGCCGGCCTGCTGATGATGGACCCCACGCTGGTCACCGATATGATCGGCATCGTCCTTTTCGCCGCAGCCGTCGCCTGGCAGTATTTCGGCGCAAAGCGCAGCGCGGCCGCGGCCGTCTGAGCGCTGTTCTTTAAATACGAAGCCACCGGTCCTGTTTCACACAGGGCCGGTGGTTTTCCACTGCCGCCGCCGTTTTTTCTCCGCTTTCTTCTAAGGGTCTGACAGCAATTTTCAGGCGGTTATATCCTTTTTTATCTGTTTGATCGCGTTCTTTTCGAGCCGGGAGACCTGGGCTTGGGATATGCCCACCTCCTTGGCCACCTCCATTTGGGTCCGTCCATCGTAAAAACGCAAAGCCAGGATACGCTTCTCCCGGCCCGTCAGGCGGCGCATGGCCTCCTCCAGGGCGATCTGCTCCAGCCAGTGCTCGTCGGTATTGCGCGTATCGCCAATCTGATCCATGACGCAGGCGTTTTCGCTTCCGTCGCTGTAAACCGGGTCATAGAGGGAAACCGGGTCACAGATGGCCTCCAGCGCAAAGACCACATCCTGGCGCTGAAGCTCAAGGTGCTTGGCAATCGCGTCTACGTCCGGTTCCCGGCCATTCTCGGCAGTCAGCTTTTCCCTGGCCTGGAGGACCCTGTAAGCCGTGTCCCGCATGGAGCGGGACACCCGGACGGCGCTGTGATCCCGCAGGAAGCGGCGCAGCTCTCCGGCTATCATGGGCACGCCATAGGTGGAAAACTGCACATTCTGATTGAGATCAAAGCAGTCCACGGCTTTGATCAGTCCTATAACGCCCACCTGGAACAAATCGTCCATACTCTCCCCCCTGCCCGCAAATTTCTGCACCACCGACAGCACAAGGCGCAGGTTGCCCGATATAAGCTGGTCCCGGGCGGAAGAATCCCCGGCACGGGCCTTTTCCAGAAGTTTGCGGGTTTCAGAGCCCTTCAGTACCGGGAGGCTTGCGGTGTTCACGCCGCAGATTTCAACTTTTCCCTGCATTGTATCTCTCCAATCCACTCTTCCAAAAAAGAGTGTGTTTATTATTTCCCGGCCCGGGAAATTTGATACCGCCTCTCTCCGGCGCGAAAAGGGGCGAAACAGGGGAAAGCCTTGCGTTCGCAAGAAAAAAGGCTTGACAAACGCTTCTTATTCAGGTATATTTATCTGGCGCTCCGAAGACAGCAGGTGGCATCCGCCGTAATTCCTGCCGAGGACATCAACAATATCTTGATTGTTTTTGTGTCTCTGCGTCTTTATGCCGCAGGGGTTTTCTTTTTGAGCGTGATCACTAGTGTGGAGGTGAAATACACACATGCCAAACGCAAAGGTTCTTAGCGAAAAGCAGGCGATAGTGGAAGCTCTCGCAGAGCGCATCAAAGGCGCCAGCGCCGGCATTCTGGTGGATTACAAGGGAATCACCGTGGCCGAGGACACCGCCCTGCGCACCGAGCTGCGCAAGGACGAGGTCAACTACACCGTCGTCAAGAACACCCTGACCAGAAAAGCGCTGGACAAGCTGGGAATGAGCAATCTTGACTCTGTTCTCAACGGTACCACCTCTCTGGCCACCGCCGAGAATGACCCCATTGCACCTTTCCGTATTCTCAACGATTACAGCAAGAAGCTGGGCGAGCGCTTCAACATCAAGGCTGCCTTCATGGAGGGCAAAGTCCTGAGCGCCACCGAAATCGCCGAGATGGCAGAGCTGCCTTCCAAGGACGCTCTGTACGCCAAGGTGCTGGGCACCATGATCGCTCCCATCACGGGTCTGGCCGTCTGCCTGGGTCAGATTCTCGAGCAGAAGGGCGGCTCCGTAGAGGCCCCCGCGGCAGAAGCTGCCGAATAAGCGGCAAACAAGATTTTAATTGGAGGAAATTACAATGAGTGAAAAAATCACTGCCATAATCGAAGAGATCAAGGCGCTTTCCGTTCTTGAGCTCTCTGAGCTCGTCCATGCTCTCGAGGAGACCTTCGGCGTTTCCGCCGCTGCTGTCGCCGCTCCCGCTGCCGGTGGCGCCGCTGCCGCCGCTGTGGAAGAGAAGACCGAGTTCGACGTCGTCATGACCGCTTTCGGCGCTGAGAAGATCAAGGTCATCAAGGAAGTCCGCGGCATCACCGGCCTGGGCCTGGCTGAGGCCAAGGCTCTGGTCGAAGGCGTTCCCGCCAAGATCAAGGAAGGCGTTTCCAAGGAAGACGCTGAGGCTCTCAAGGCTCAGCTCGAGGCTGTCGGCGCCACCGTAGAGGTCAAGTAATTATTCTTTTTCTCAAAATAAAAACCACTCACCAGAGGGTGAGTGGTTTTTCGTTGCCGAATCATGTCCGTGCGCCGGGGATCGGGCCGCTTTTTGCTATGTAAAACAGCGCAAAAAGCTGAATATGCCATTTCCTCGCCCCTTCGGGGCAACCGGAAATGATGCACGAAAACTTCATGCGCATGGCTTTG
>OLPA01000722.1_pt1 | contig 30161 bp, 35 predicted proteins | sample 1672811 | NCBI WGS metagenome assembly OLPA01 (sample SAMEA3136726, study PRJEB25190) | human gut metagenome | biome: human gut; feature: human-associated habitat; material: faeces | place: Austria | collected 2013
CGCCACGCCTCCGTCCAGTTGTTCGCCTGTCCTTCGTGGGGAACGACGGTAATCAGCCGGATGTCGGGATACTCCAGCCCCTTGACGAAAAGCACCTGCTCCGCAAAGAGAATGTCCCCGCCGCGCGCTCCGCCTGCCAGAAAAGTATCGTATCCCTGCGCCGCGCACCGCATGATCTCATCAGCCAGCAGCGTCTTTATGCGGATCGCCGAAGCCGACAATTCGTTTTCACCAAAGGGCAGTGATTCGGGCCGATGCCCAGTAAACGCCAGTGTCTTATGCTTTTGCATCTTCATTCCTCCTTAATTATCGGAATACCGTTAATTTCTTCTAATGTACCGCTGTCGGAATTCAAAGTCAACGGTGAACCGTTAATGTTTTTCCGGCAACTTTGATACGCTTTTATTAACGGCATTCCGATAGGAGGATGATTCTATGACAATCGCAGAAGCAACTGTGAAACGGCTGCTTGAACTGTGCAGCGAACGGAACATAACGATCAACAAGATCAGCAACATCTCCGGGATTACGCAATCCACGGTGAGCGATATCGTCAACGGAACTACGACGAACACCGGCATCGCAACGATCAAAAAGCTGTGCGACGGTTTCGATATCAGTGTGCGCACGTTTTTCGACAGCCCGCTGTTTGACGATCTGGAGCAGGAGGTTCGATAATTTCACGCCGCGCACCATTGCTGATGCGCGGCATTCTTAATCAGTCGAGAAAATCGTCTGCGTCATCATCGTCCAGCGCGTCGAATTCATCCTCGGCGCGGACGCGGCCGTTCAGCGGTTCGCCGTCCTCCCAAAATTGAATGTTGGACAGCCCAGCCGCAATGCCGCGGTTGCCGTTGGCGTTAAAGGGGTAGATGTTGATGGAGGCGCGGATGTAACAACCGGAGTAGATCGCCAGCGGATCCGTGATCTTCACGCGCTTGCGGTCGACCACGCCGGGCTGTTCCTGACTGGTGGCGTTGATGAAATAGCTGTCGGCGTAGGCGGGATCCTCTGGGCGATCCACATCGCCGTCGCGCAGGGGCAGCTTCAGGTTCGAAGGAATCTTACCGCCCCACTTGGGCACGCCTTCCTGTTTGGCCTGTTCAATGGCTTCCCTGATCTTCCCGACCGTTACGGTATCGCTCTTGGGAATGATGAGGGAGCAGCTGTACTTGGGTTCACTGCCGTTGATGCTCTGGGGCTCGAAAACGTGAACGAAGGACGCGCGAACCTTGCCGGTGATGACTTTGATGGACATAGTGTTTTTCCTTTCTGCCTCTTCGGGCTGTCGTAAGGGTTAGTTGATAAAATCTCCTGCCGCATCGGAATACGGCTTGCGGGGATCAGTTTCGGGAACGAGCGTCGGCGCGCCCTGAGGCTTGACAACGTACTTGCCCAGCACCTCGCTGAACTTCTTTCTGCCCAGTCGCTTTTCCAGATCGCCAACGCCCAGCAGCGTGGTCTTGTAGATGTCGGTGTAGCCCGCCTCGGTCGCCGCCTTGATGACCTCGGACTCGCTGGTGTATTTGCGCACCGTGCGCCCGGCCACCAGCTTATAGCCCGGCCAGTGCTTCCCGTCCACCGCTTCCTGTGTGGCGTAAGCCATGAGATCCTGCACCCAGCTGTTCAGGCTTTCCGCCACGGGCAGGATGTCGGCGATCTCCTCATCCGAAAGCAGGTCTGGCTGACGAAAATCCCGCTCAGCCAGGCGCATGTGATACTCGCTGCGCTTTCGGCAGGTATAGCGCGATTGTGATAGGTAATCCTCTGATATCATCTCGGGATTTTCCCCCACTTAGCACGGTACGTGCAGCTTTCACCGCATACCGCGCCCCATCGATAGATATTTGTCGTTGCTTATTCAATCAAACCAAGCGATTCATTTGCTGTTATCAGATGGTAGCCAGACCAGCCTTCTGACGAAGACTGTTGAGCGCAGATAGTTGTTTCGAGTTGAGTCGCAGCATCGCCTTATACTTTTCAATGGTTTCATGCGTTTTCGCATGAAGCAATATATGTACATCTGGCGTGATAAGTATTAAGTTATCATACTTATCTGTTCCGCCATTCCTTTTAGGAATAATGTGATGACAGTGAATTTCAGCGGTTGACATAAATTCTCTGCCTGTCACTGCACATTTGCCCCATTGTGCAGAGAAGTGCGAAATTCGATTATCAAAATACTCTACGCTTCTGCCTTTCAGTGGTTGCGTCATCAGGGACAACAACAGATACATATTTACTCTCAAATTATCATGTATCAGTTTGCGCCCTTCTGCTGTATAGCAACAAATGCTTCGCTTTTTGCATAGCGGTATTTTGTGTTGCACATAGCCAGCAGGATAGATCGGTTCATTGGTGTTGCGATCAAATCGCAGACATCCCGATTCACCGTATCTTTCCTTTTCATATTTCGTTAGCTCTCTGCCGTGTTTGGCTAATCTGCTTTCTTTCTGACCTCTCAACCGATTTGTTAGAACAGTCATAACTGCACGATTTACCTTCCGGAAGTCGGCTGCTACAAGGGTTGCCAACTGATAATAATTGTGCATTCCCGTTACCATACTGTTGTATAGCTGAACTTCTCGAAATTCTCCATATTTTTCACGTGGAGAAGCAATTCGTTTTGCCTGCTCTATTAGCTGAGTACATTTGTGCGCCAAGTTTTTGTCTGCTACATGAGACTTGATAACCTGTTTTCCCTTCTTGGGCATTACCTTGATTTTGAAACCCAAGAAGTCCGTATAATGGCGTGATACATTGACAACCTTTGTCTTTTCCTCCGATATTTCTAACTTTAGCCTGTCGTGCAGCCATTGCGTCACTGCAATTTTTGCCTTTTCAGCGTCAGTTTTCTTTCGGCAGAAAATACGAAAATCATCAGCATATCTCACAATATACATCTCTTTCAGCCGCGTTGTTTCTCTGGCACGCTTAAACCCATAGCTGTGATTAGGTGTTCCACAACGTGTTGTACGCACCTTATAGGACAGCACAGTCGGATGATTTGTCCACTGGTCTTCGATCCAGTGATCCAGTTCATTTAACACAATGTTTGCCAGCAACGGTGAAATGATCCCTCCCTGAGGAGTTCCTTTCTTGGGTGTAATCATTGTTCCGTTTTCAAGCCGAATGGGTGCGCTCAGAATTCTTTTTAGCACGAAAATGAGATGTTTATCATGTATTCCCAGCGACCAAATCTGCCGTATGAGCTTACTATGGTTGACATTGTCAAAGAATCCTTTGATATCAAACTCAATGACATAATGTAACTTTATTTGCTGCATCAGCTTTTCTACTGCGGCTATTGCGTGTTCTGCCGAGCAGTTGGGTCTGAAACCATATGAATTGATTGAAAACTTCGCTTCACAGATTGGCTCCATAATCTGTTTGATACACTGTTGTATAAGTCGATCCCAGATACATGGTATTCCGAGTGGGCGCGTTTTCATTGGATCGTATGGTTTGGGAATATCCTTACGCCGTACAGGTTTCGGGCGATAACCGTGAACCGTACCCTGTATATAATACCGGACATTATTCACGACTTCATCGGGTGACAGTTTCCCGATATCGCCAATGGTGAGTTGGTCTGTTCCTGCCGTTTTACTGCCTGTATTTGTCTTGATATTTCTGTACGCTAAAAGAATGTTTTCGCGTTTTAGTATCAAAGGCATCAAATCTTCAAATACAACTCCGCTTTTACTTTTCTCATACAGGTCGTCAAAGACGCTTAGCATACTGTAGTATTCGGCATGGCGCAGATTTTCCTCACATAACAGCTTTTGATTTCCTTTGGTCATAAGGCATCACTCTCCTTCCTGGGAAAGTGTCCCTTTTGCTCTTACCCGTAATCCTTATTACGATTGAATAGCATTGACCCTTTAACCTACCGACTGAAGCCCATTCCTCCCTTGCTCATTACAGGCAATATCAACGGTTCGAGCTTCACTTTTCAGCACGGATTCAGCCACTTATTGGTTTCGTTGGCTTATTGTGTTCACAATTCCGTACCTTTCTCCGTTCCGATAACTCTATCTTTTCATATACCCTTAGGTGTCCGCTCTAAGCCTGTCAGCTTTCCTGCGCCTGTAACGCAGTACGGATTTTCATAGCAAAGATTTTTACTCGTCCGCACTGACCACTGCATAACAGTGACAGAACCTTTTCGATTCCGCATTCTTATAGACCTGTACATTCGCGGTTCGTCAGTTCGTTTCCCGAACATTCTCACCATAGGTATTTTATAGACCCCCGGTCTGACACTCACAGCCACCTCTGGCTTGCCTTTGCCATATCGTTGTTTCAAATGTTCACCGCGATATAGCGAGTGCATACAACCGTCTTTACCGAGCTTCTGACCCAGATGCTTTCGCATCTACGCCAGTCGGAGTATCAGGGAGAGCGTTTCACAGCGTTACCTGCTCATTCCACTCTTCAAGTTATCAGTTGTTGTTCAGCATCCCTACTGAACCCAGCATTTTTAGCGCCATACGGACTTTGCCCATTCTGTTTTCACGAATAGGATGGCGTTTGTATGCTAACGAATCGCACCCTTGCAGAAGCGGCACCATTCGCCTGCGCAGAATTCGCCTTTCCCTTCATACGCCAGCTGTGCTTTGGGGCGCACCTCCGTTTCCGCCCAGCGCAGCAGCTCGTCCGCCGCCATTTCGTAGGAGGACAGATTGTTGAGCCGGGGCTGTACGATGGTCATGCGCACATGATGAATGTCGTAGAGCGGGTCGAACTCCAACAGCGCGCCCAGTGCGTAGAGCATAAGCTGACTGTTGCGATGGGCGTCGACCCTTACGCCGCGGCCGCCCTTGAAATCGATTACCTCGATCACGCCGTCCGCCACGATGACCAGATCGCCGGTACCAAAGCCCTCGGGCACGTACTCGCTGTAGTCCAACCGGTGTTCCACCATGATCAGCGGATCAGGGCAGGAGGAGCGGACCGCCTCGATGGTTTCAATGCAGAAGGCGACGTATTCATCCGTGACGCTTTCGGCCTCGTCCGAGTAGAACTCGCTGTCCCGATGCTCGTCATACTGCGCTTCCACAGCTTCAGCGGTCATGTCGCCCAGGTAGCGGTGCAGCTTCAGCTCGCACAATTCATGGAGGAAGGAACCCTCTTCCGCATAGGCGGAAGGCTTATCCTCAAACTGCTCGGAGAGCTTCACCGAGGGCGGGCACATCATCCAGCGATGGGAAGAGGAAGCGTTGAGCCGGGCATGGGCGCGATTGGTGTGCTGAATTTCGGTGGCTGCGTTACTCGCGGTGTTCGTTTCATTCAGCATATCACTCACAGCGCAGCCACCTCGTTCTTGACGGCTTCATACTGGCTTTCCTGAAGCTCGGTGAGCTTCCGCACGCCATGCCTTTCCAGAATGGCCTTGATCTTCGGCCGGTTCTCCGGGGTGGAACGCTCCGCCACAAAGGCGCGCAGCTCTACGATGCTCAACCCGGGGTTTTCCGCAACAGGTACGGTGCTGCTATTCGCCGAATCCTCTCCGGCTGGCTTTCCCTGCGGGGTTTCAGACGCCTGTGCGCCGTCCGGTGTGCCGGTCATGGCCTGAGCAAGGGTCTCCAGACTATCGGTCAGGTTACGCAGATCCTGTACCACATCCAGCAGCATTTTGACCTTGGACATTTTCTCACTCCGTTTCTACAGTCTTTTGGATATCTCCATGTTCAGCGTGGGCGCTCGGATGGAACATCTCCCACCCAGTGGTTCAGCTTTCCTTGAGGCAGCACAGCGTGGCGATCAGCAGCGCAGTCTCGTTGGCTTCCGTCTCCTCCCATGGTGCTTTGGTGTCCGCGCGCCCAAAGTGCCCGTAAGCGGCCAGCGGCGCGTAGATGGGGCGGCGAAGTTTCAGGTCGCGGATCAGCGCGGAGGGACGAAGGTCAAAGGTTCTGCGAATCGCCTTGCGCAGCACACCGTCGGGCACGATGCCCGTGCCGAAGGTGTCCACGTCCACGCTCACAGGCATTGCTCTGCCAATGGCGTAGGCGATCTGCACCTCGCAGCATTTTGCCAGCCCCGCGTCTACGAGGCTCCGGGCCACCCAGCGGGCGGCGTATGCGCCCGTGCGGTCGACCTTGGTGGGGTCCTTCCCCGACAGCGCCCCGCCGCCGATGCGCGCCACGGGGCCGTAGGCGTCCACCGCCAGCTTGCGCCCGGTCAGACCGGTGTCCGCCGCAGGGCCGCCCAGCACGAACCGCCCGGATGGATTGATGAGCAGCCGCGTTCCCGGCCGCAGGTACTTCTCCGGGACGACCTTGCGGATGAGCTCTTTAACTTCCCTGCGGATTGTTTCCACCGGCACATCTTCGTCGTGCTGCACGGAGACCACCACTGTGCTCACGGCCACGGGCGCATCGTCCTGATACACGACCGTCACCTGCGCCTTGCCGTCCGGCTTCAGCCACGGGATGCGGCTCTCGTCCAGCCCGCGGCAGATGCTCTGCGCCAGTACCACGGGCAGCGGCATCCTCTCCGGCGTCTCGTCCGTGGCGTAGCCCACCATGATCCCCTGATCGCCCGCGCCGAGATCTTCGCCGTCAACTACGGCCTGCGCGATATCGGGCGATTGCCGGTTCAGCCGCACCTCCAGCGCCAGCTCGCCGTCCGTGGAAAGCTCATCCATGGTGTAGCCCACCTTCGCGCACAGCCGCTTGAGTACGGGTTCCACGTCCACGCTGGCCTTGGAGGTGACCTCGCCCGCCACCAGAATCTTTGCGTCCGTCGCCATGACCTCGATGGCCGCCCGCGTGCAGGGATCGCCCTTGAGGTGCTCGTCCAGCAGCATGTCCGCGAACTGGTCGCAGAACTTGTCCGGGTGCCCAGCCCGCACGGCCTCGGCGGTCACGAGACGGGGCTTTGTCGAAGTGTTTCTGTCTTTTTCGTTCATACGTTTTCCCCTCGTTCGTCGTAGTGGATGACCTGCGTGTTGAAGCGTTTCTTTCCGGGCGCGTCCCGTGTCCGGTTGGGAAATCGACTGTTCTGGCGGGAATGGTTTTGGCGCTCGCGCTGTTTGCGCCTCTTTTCGTCACGCATCACATTGCACAACGCATAAAAGCAGGTGGGATCGGCGTAGCCCTCGGTGTTTTTGTAGGTCAGGCGCGCTTCCGGCTCATTGGGCGGTAGGGAGTGCTCCTTGTCGGTATTGATCCTAATCTGTTTGCGGCTCATGCTCTCACCAACCTTTCTGCCGCGGATTTCGTCAGACAGCGCCAGCCGATGAGCAGGCGCGTCAGGATGAAGCTGCAGCCGCGCCTGAGCTGTGTCCAAATATAGACCGGGGCAAAAGCGGACGCTTCCTCCGTGCGGAACACCTCCGTGATGAGCCATTGGCCATGTTCCTTCCGAAGCAGCAGGCAGATGCCATCGTCGTAACGCAGCTCGTGACACTCGGTATCCAGATGCACACCCGCCGCCTCATGCGCGGCGATGTACTCCGCAAGGTCGCGCTTGAGGATAAATGCGCGAATGTAGCGCCTGCCCAGCGAACGGTTGACCTTGGCGAACTGACGGCGGCCCTGTTTCGTAAAGTCGATAGATACGGCATAGCCCGCCGTGATGAAGCGATGAATGGATTCAGACATTGTTCCGACCTCCTTTGTTTCTTTGCATCAGGTCTATGGGGCGGGTTATGGAGCAAACTGCGCGAAGATGCTGTTCATGACAGCCAGGTCGTCTCCCGTGAGCGTTGGCGCCAGCTTCTTCAGCAGCGCGACCTGCTCCGGGCAGAGGCTTCTGCGCGATGGCTGGTACCAATCCGCCAGTTTTACGCCTCCGTTGTAACGGCCGCGCACAGATTCAATCGGGTAGGAGCAGGCGAGCGCCTCAATGTCGTACTTGATCGTCCTGACGCTGACGTTCAACTCCGCCGCCAGATTCTCGATCTTCTCCGAACGCCGCGCGTTCAGGATCTGCTTGATCGCCTCCCGGCGTTCCGCTTGGTTCACCTGCTCACCCCCTCTCGTGTGCTCTGTGATTGGAATTATCGAGGTTAAAGGTGCAAGGGCTTTGCACCTTTAAAAAATTTGCTTTGTAAATTTTCCGTCATCAGTGAACGGCAATAAAAAAACCCGGCACAAGCGATTACAGGCCTGCCTTTCAACAGGTCTGTAATGCTCGTGCCGGCTGAACTCAATTTATCGGTTCTGCTCGCGCTGAGCGATTGTCACGAATGGCGGGCGCCTACGCTACAGTGGCTCCCTGCATTTGCGGTCCTTTGACTACATTGTTAAGCCTCTGGGTCGACGGATGGCGTGCCTGTCGGTGTGTTTTCCGTGGCGCCGGTCACCATTGAGGCCATTAGGTGATCCAGCGTGATCTCGTCAAATTCATCTCTGTTTGCTCGCTTGACCCGAAGCGCATATGTTCCGTCTTCTCGTCTGATGGGTTCTCCCACGGGAATCCGGCGATTCGGCGTATAAATCATCTGTGCTCGTCTTCGTCTGTCCACTTTATCCTCCCACCATCCGCATATCACGAATACATCATGCCCGGCATCGTTACCTCATGGCGGCCATCGTCGGGCATGTTCAGCTCGCCTATGAGCGCGGCGGAAAAAATAGCGCGCTTTCCGAAGCGGTTTCGGATCTCGTCAACGCAGTCCTCCAGCTTCTGGCGGCGCATGCGCCGCTGCTCGTCGCCAAACATGTCCAGCTGCGTCGGCTGATCGCTGGGGACAAGGTTGAGCCCGGTCACCGTGAGCGACCTGACCGGCATGTTCCAGGAATAGCGCGTCAAAAACAGCGTCCTTGCCGCCTGAGCGATCTCCATCGGACTCTGGCTGGGATAGCTCAACTGTGTCTGGTACTGGCTTCCGGACAGGTCGTTGCTGCGAACGGCCAGACGCACGCCCCTGGCGGCCAGGCCATACACGCGAAGGCGATGCCCGATATCCTGATAGCTCCAGCATGACTCGCCATACGCTTTCATTGTCGCGCAGGTCGCAGGAGCAGGTGATGCCGTGTCCCACGGATTTGATCGGGGCTTCATAGTCGTTTTGCATCACGCGGCTGTTGTCCTCGCCGTTGGCGAATCGCCAGAGCACAATGCCGTTTTTGCCGAACCAGCCGTGCAGCAGTTCCGGCGGCGTTTTCGCCAGATCGCCTATGGTCAGTATATTACGGGACATCAGCTTGCGCGTCGTTGCAGGTCCGACGTACAGAAGCTCCGATACGGGCAGCGGCCATACGCGCCCCTTCCAGTCGTCCCTGGGCAGCGTCGTTACCGCTTCCGGCTTTTTCATGTCGCTGCCCAGCTTGGCAAAGATCTTATTGAAACTGACGCCTATGGAGACCGTGAGCCCCAGCTCATCCCTGACCGCTTTTCGGATCTCCCCGGCGATCGCCGTACCGTCGCCATGCAGCTGCCTGCTCCCCGACACATCCAGCCAGCACTCGTCCATTCCATATGGCTCCATCTTGTCGGTATAACGCAGATAGATGTTGCGCACTAGCCTGGAATACTTGACATAGAGCTCGTAGTGCGGCGGTACACAGATTAGCCCCGGACACGCCCTGACCGCCTGCCAGTTTGCCATGCCGGTCTTGACGCCTCTGCGCTTTGCCGGGTAGGACGCCGTCAGTACGATGCCGTGCCGCTCCTCGGTGCTGCCGCATACCGCTATGGCTTGATCGCGCAGCTTCGGATTCTCGTTGACCTCTACGCTCGCGTAAAAACAATTCAGATCGCTGTGCAGTATGATCCTGTCCGCCATTGCGCATCCCCCTTTGCTCCAAGTGCCATTTCGCTATAGAGCGAATACCTGTGCCATTCATGATAGCACACGCTTTCTTACCGTGTAAATAGCGAAATTGATACGTATGTTCGCTTGTGAGAAATTTAATTTTACGCGCAAATACGGCAATCGAACAAAATATGAAATTTCAAGAATGCGTCGCATACGGGTTTACAGGTAATCGTTTATGTGCTATAATTCGAACCGAACGGAAGTTCACAAGGAGGTCGCCATATGGCCGAAAAGAAAGGCAACATAGGAGCCCGGGAGAACAAAGCCCTCGCGCAGACAAAGGGCGAGCGAACGAAGATGCAGAATAAGGCGGCGTTTGGCAGCAGGATCCGCGAGTATCGCATAAAGAAGGGCCTGTCCCAGCCTCAACTGGCCGCGCTGCTCGGCGTCACGAAGAATGCCGTCACGAATTGGGAGGCGGGCGCGAGCCGGCCAGACATCGCGAGCATACCGGCGCTATGCACCCATCTGGGGATCTCAGCGGACACCTTTTTTGACATGCCCGCGCAGTACCGCGCGTTGAACGCCGCGGAAGCAGCGCATATGGAGCGGTATCGCCTGCTCGACCGGTACCGGCAGCGTTCGGTGGACGCGCTCATGGATGCGCTGATCGAAAACGAAATGCTCGCATTCCGCGAGCAATGCGTGTCAGCCTTTACGCGCATCGGGCGCGACGAGCTGCCGGCTTCGGCCGGTACCGGCACGCCGCTGGATGATACCTATGAGCGCGAGTATGTGTTTTTGCGAAACTCGCGCAGCGTGTGCCGGGCCGATACGATCATCACCGTCACGGGCGATTCCATGCTGCCGACCTTCCGCGACGGCGACGAACTGCTGGTGGAATATACGCCCGAGATACGCGAGGGCGAGATCGGCATTTTCGTGGTCGCCGGCGAGGGGTTCGTCAAGGAGTATCGCAGCGACGGCCTGCATTCCCACAACCCAAAGTATAAGACCATCCGTCCGATGCAGGACGACAACTTCCGCTGTGTGGGCCGCGTGCTGGGCGCGGTCACCGAGGATATGCTCGCCACGCCGCAGGAACTCGCCGTGCTGAGCGAAGTCTATTCATCCTGACAGGACAGCCGAGCAAAATGCCGCCTAATCCGGCGTATCTCTTTTGCGCCGGTTTATTTCCTCATACCCTTGGGAGGTGATCGTGTGGTCAAGGCGCCCAAGCCCGTCAAGGTTTATGTGGGCGTTGACGTTGCGTTCGATGATTCCGGCCGGATGCGACCGCGCGTCATACACTGGGAGGACGGCAGCCGGTATAAGATCGACAGAGTTTTGGACGTTCGGCCCGCGCCCGCCGCGCGCGCAGGAGGACAGGGCGACAGGTACAAGATACGGTTGCTGGGGAAGGAGACGCGTTGGGAGACATATATCTTTTTCGAGCACAATGCGGACTGCAGCAGTCAGATACCTGGACGCTGGTTCGTTGAACGAAAGGAGGAGTAGCCGTGGGGCTTAAGAAAACCGCCGCCGAACAGCGATGCGACGAGATCGTAGCGTTTATTTCCGACTATGTGTTGCGCAACGGATACAGTCCTACCTTCCGCGAGGTCGGAGAGGCCGTCGGGCTTCATTCCCCATCCAGCATCAGCAAATACCTCCACCGGCTTGCCGAAGAAGGGCGCGTGTTCTTCGATGAATCCAGACCGCGCACCATCTCCACCGTCGACAGGCGCGACGACATCGAAACGATATCCCGGCGTATTTGTTTGGAAATGGCCGACGGAGGCAAACTATACATGGATTGCCATCTGCAAAAGCCCAAGGCAGCGCCGGTCAGCGTGTGCTTTGACGGGATACTGGACGCCAAGTCCATGCGGGGCAAAATCGGACAGGTCGTTGGCTGTACGGCAAGCTGTGATTGAAGGCATCGAATGCTATGCAGGGAGGCGGGAACTATGTGTGGTCGCTATTATGTTCCGGATGAGGATTCCGCGGCCGATCTGCGCGAGATCATCGAGCAGATCAACCGGCGCGCAAATGCCGGGCCCGTCGTCAAGACCGGCGAGATCGCGCCGTCCGACGTGGCGCCGGTGCTGGCGAACAATCGCAATCTGGCCGCGACGCCCTTTGCCATGCGGTGGGGCTACAGGCTGGGCAATGGAAAGCTGCTCTTCAACGCCCGAAGCGAGACGGCGGATGCGAAGGCGCTCTTTCGGGACGGTATGCGGCATCGTCGGTGCCTTGTGCCCGCGGCGCACTATTTCGAGTGGGAGAAGCGCGGTAAGGACAGGATAAAGTATGCCATCCGGCCGGGCGGGGCTTCTGTCATGTACATGGCCGGGATATACAGACTTGAGAACGACATGCCCGTGTTTACGATCCTGACGCGGGAACCGGCCGCCGCCATATCGTTCATCCACGACCGGATGCCGGTCATTCTCCCGAAGGAAGCGGCCGGCGATTGGCTCAACATCCGCTACGACGCGGGAGACGTGCTCGCGGGCGCGGTGCAGGATGTGGAGTGCTGGCTGGCGTAAGTTGCGCTGGGCGGGGTTTCATGTTCGTACCAGTGGCGCGGAGTAGGGGTCATATGGAAAGCCGTCAGGGAAGCGCATTGCCCCTGACGGCTTCGGTCAGTTATGGGCGCTGTTCAAATCCGGAAGGCCGCATACGGTAGTGGGCCCGTGCTCATGCCGCACGCCATTCAGCTTTCCACAAGTGCATCGTGTGCGAGTGGGCTTCTTCCATGTAGGCGTTAAATTCCCGCGCCGAGCGAAAGGTGGGGTGACTCGCAAAATTGTCGTGCTGCGCAGACATATCTGCGCGCACCCATGAAGAACTGCAACTGCTCCTTCATATTCCAAACGGAGGAAAGCGCGGAAAAGCGGAGGCAGGACGGTTCAAAGCCATGGGTGTAAAATCCGGTGTCCCGGACATTTTTCTCCCTGTACCAAGGGGCGTTTTTCATGGCCTCTGGATCGAGATGAAACGAGTGCGCAGCGGCCGTGTTACCCCGGCCCAAAAAGACTGGGTAGAACGATTGAACGGGCAGGGCTATGCAGCGCATATATGTTACGGCTGGGAGCAGGCTTCCAAACTGATATTGAACTATCTTGCCAGGTAGGGATACACAAGACGATCCGAATTTACAGATCTGCATGGTGCTTTGGTGTGAAGTCATGGGAGTATTGTGGGAACTTTGCGTTCACAGAATCCTTGTGGCCAGGAATTCTGGAAAAGCAGAAATAATCGAAAACGAGAAAGCAGGTAAGAAAATCGTGATATCTGTTTTGAAAGGGATGCTGACAGAAAAAACGCGGATGCAATCGTAATAGAGTGTCAAGGAATCGGGCTTTTGGTGAAGGTTCCTCTCAGCGTGTTCTCTGCGCTGCCGGAATTGGGCAATGAGGTGCATTTGTATACTTCCATGATTACATCAAAAACGGACATATCCTTGGTAGGTTTTACCGACGAGCAGCAACGGATATGTTTTAATTTATTGGTTAGTGTTTCCGGCTGCGGAATTAAAAACAGCCTCTCCATTCTAAGCGATTTGACTCCGGGGCAAGTTTACCGAGCGATTGCAGAAAACAACAATGCCGCCATTTCAAAAGCGCCAAGCGCGTCGGACAGATTCTCTGCGACCTTCGCCGTCACGCCGCTTGCAGAGAAATATGCTACCAGCTTTCTGCTCATTGAAAACACCTCTCTAACTGTTTGGTATATCATTACAGCCCTAATGGTGCGTTGCTGTTCTGAAAATATTGTTAGGGCATATCTGCAGCGAGATACACCTCCTAGAGGTTACGACATTAAGTCATTCCAAAATCCAATTGCTTGATTGTCATAGGTGCCTATTACAAGCCCACGATCAAGGAAAGCATTTCGTTCCTCGCAGCATGTTTCCGGAAGCAAACCGCATGCATGACAGGCAGCCAGGTTCAAAGAATCACGTCCTTGGCCTCTGCTCAGAATACACACAGGATCATTAGAACATGTTTTCGCGCTGGCGATTGCTTTTTTAATGATTCTTGGGAAAGCATCAGGACGGCCCTGCCTTACAAGTCCCCCTAATGTCCCCTCGGAATCCCCACTAGCAGTATAGATGAAAATACCCGCCATCTTTTTTCCATCATCTTCTTCAGAACAATACAAGCGTTCACTAAGCGAAGCAATGCTATATCCACATTCAAAGCTCAACTGAGTAATCAGTAGGTGCGCCAATGTATGTAGCATAATAAACTTTGGGTTAATGTCCTTAGGATGATTCTGTCCAATAAAGGAATTGGTATAGTTATCGCTTATTCGCTTGGCTCGTTCGCTTACTTCAGGATTGTCAGCAATCCACTTATCAATATCCTCCTGATCAAACTCAATAAAAATACCTTCGCCTCGTACTTCATAAGCAGGATACCATCGTGTTTCAGGAAGTTTGACATTGACAAAGCCACCATCACTACTTGTCATTGCAGGTTTAATACGCGAAAAACCAATCAGCGCATTAACAACCCTGACCTTGTCGATGAGAGATATAGCCTTAATATGCGGAAGGTGGTATGAAGCAATATCCATTTCCTCACGAGAAAAATCTCCTAAGGTTGATCCATCAGGGGGGAGCATTTCGCCGGATAGGGCCTGATACTCATCAATGCGATATTGTACACTGGTTACATCGGCAACATCCTGATTTGGCTCAAGCCACTTTCGAATAAGTATTTTTTCGACTTCGGATTCCAAAGCACCGATTTCAAGCGCGATCTTTTTTACCCACTTTGGCAGCCTCTTCTTGATTGTATCAATACGATCTTCCGGTTCTTCGTCCTCGATAACTGTAATGCATTCAGCAAACGCGTTACTCGCTTCGATTTTTGCATTTAGTTTATCGGCATACGGAGGAATTACAAGGGAGCTGTGAACGACGGGAAAATACACAGAAGATGCACCACGTTGTACTGTTCTCGGGTAATAGTGACAACGTTCCTTTGAGTGTCTGTAAGGATGATTTCCTGGACAAGAGAAGATATTTGTTCCATTATCTTCATCCATTTTCTTAAAACAGTCCTTATCAAAAGCGCCCTTTAAGGTTGCACTGGCTCCGCAAGCACAACTAATGCTCAAACCTTCCAACCCTTCAGTTCCAGATGCTCCGGTCTTAAACTTCAAATCGGGATTACCACAAATCTGTTTCTTGGATTTTGCATGAACCCACTCGATCCAAGGAAAATCGTTCAAGTGTCCCGCCTCACAAACCGTCACAATACGAGCAACTACAAGGTCTTGTCTACATGTTGGGCATTGCATATGGCTTATCATGTGCTCATCAAATTCCAACGCCTTTTGCTTTGCTGTCCTGCGATACTCAGAAATCCATTTTTTCAACGGTTGGAACTTCCTGCATTTGGGACAAAAATACCATTCAGGAAAGCGTGAGTAAGCAATATTTGTCGGAAGCGCAAAGTAGTCGACACCTAATGCCTTTGCAAAACGATCGTCAAATATTTTTGACTTTCCATTCCAATACTCAGGTGCGGCGGTAACCAGTGTTTGATCGGGAAAATCCACCATCGCACCCACGCCGTATTGCAATACAGCTTGGGCAGCGCGTACAGAATATGTGATTTTATCCAGATCAACCTTCGCTTTAATTTTTTCAGCCATTATCTTCACCCCATATAATCACATTTCCTGTAACCGGTGTATCGACATTGCGCATGGAAGTAAGAGTGTCTATAGCAATATCCTTTCCCGTTGAGTTATACTGCCTAAGGAGCCTTCTTTCTCCATTTGCAGGCTGATGCATCATAAAGCGTCTTCCGAAATATAGCTTGTTACCTTCAGAGATACTGCGATCGACATATTCCTGCCATTCCTTAAAAAAAGCGCGTATTTCTTCCCGAATCTCATCAATGTCATCTTTGGGCTGACCTTCGGCTCTTGCATTAATGCCTTTGATTCTGTTGATTACATACTCTTCGATAGAAGTAATTATCTCATCAAAGTACTCCAGATCAAATTGCTCTGCATCGGAATCAATACCAAACCCAGCACGTTGTCTCATCATTGCCGTTAAAATCGCATGTAGACCTCTTTCTCTAGCGGGCTTAGAGAACGGTGTTGCACCTGTTGGTTCAACAAAACGATAACCCGAATTCCACGGTCATTAAGGGGGGTCTTCTTTCCCTTAACAATCATTCCTGCAATCCCCGCTTGTGGGTCATATATCAGGTTACGCTCTCTACCAGAACCGCCAGTAGCCAACAGCGTATTGGCAATAGGATGCTCGACCCCAGGTTCATTAACGATTCGATATCCAAATCCATACCCTTTGCCTTCTTGTCTCTCTCTGTGGCGTACTAGAGTGTCTAGATAACCAGATGCCATATAATACTTCGCATCAACATTATGATCCAGTAGTTCATTTAGATCTCTGTAAATTGCTCTATTGCCTTGAAGCGGGAGTACCTTCGGCAGGCTCGCTAAATGCTCAACAGAAAACCTCTCAGTATCAAAGCCAATCAAGTAGGTACGTGGCCTGTTCTGTGGAACGCCAAAGTCCCTTGAATTGCGAACGAAATTTCTCTGTGAAAAGGAAAAACTTCCATCTTGATTCGTTTCGACACCAATCACATAGTAACCTAATTCTGTAATAAGTGTATTTATGATCGTGCGAAACGTATTGCCAGCGTCATGCGTAACGAGGCGTTCAACATTTTCCAGAAAAAATGCTATTGGCCGTGTTCTTTTCATTATCTCAGCGATATGAAAGAAAATTTGCCCCTTTTCTTCGTTTTGGAAACCTTCCTGCAATCCAACTGAGCTAAAGGTCTGACAAGGGAAACCAGCGAGAAGCACTTCATAACCGGTATTATCCACGAGATTCTTAAATTCGTCCGTTGTCAGATCGCGCTCCGGATTATCACCGAATATGTGCTGGTATGTTTTGCAGGCGTATTTGTCTATTTCAGAAGAAAGAACATTCACGAACTGCCCCGTCAATTCAAAGCCACGCCGTATACCGCCGATTCCTGCGCACAAATCAATTGTTCTGTATGGTGGTTGCGGGATTGTACGAAGTTCATCAAGTATAATTGCAACGCATTCAGGTAGCTCTTTGACAAGTTTATGACCCCAGAATCTGAGAACCGTCCATCCCTGCGCTTGCAGCCCTTGAGTTACCTGCTGATCTCGGGCAATATTCTTTTCTATTTTTGAGATCCAGAAATCTCTATTTGACTTAATCTCATTCTTCGCAACATTCCAATTATAGCCGTGCCAGAAATCGCCATCGCAGAATATCGCAATCTTTCGGGCTTTAAAAACTATATCAGGCTTGCCGAGGACACTTTTATCATTTCTGGTGAAGGTGTGAATGCCTTGCGCAACGAGCGCACTACAGAGCTTGTTTTCTAACTGAGTATCACGGTTTCGGACATTGCTCATGTTCTTTTTTATCTGTTCTTTTGTCTTCTTTCTTGGCATGGTACACACCTCCTTCGTATGTAATTTGGGATTTTCATCACTAATCTCTTTCGCGCACGTACTCAATAATGTCTCCAAAGTCCGAATCTAAAGTACAGCATATCTTTTCGAGAACAATAAGGGCAACCGGCTCATCACGTCTGAGTTTCGTCATTGTATTTGGGGCTAGGCCCGCAGCCTTTCGCAGATCGGCTTTGCTCATCTTTTTGTCGACTAACAGTTTCCACAACTTGTTATACGAAATAGCCACAAAAGCTCCTCCTTGATTAGTTTTCATATTATTTTTCATTATATCATGCCATCACGATTATAGCAAGCTTTCGCATGTTCGTGCGAATATAATCTATTGCGGACGTTTACTGGGCTATTGTGGACGTTTACTGCAATCGTCCACAATAGGGAGGGGTTTAAGGAAAAAAGTTGGATTTTTGCAGAAAAAGTTCCCTGGATAAAAAGAAAAAAGGCTGGACAGGGACAATCCCTATCCAGCCAAATGACGCCGCATATTCGATTTCTTGCGCCATACAGGGCGTTTTTGTCGTTATAGCCCTATATTTTGACGTTTTATCAGTCTATAAGTGCAAAAATAATCACCCATGCTTTGTATCAAAACATGAGTGATTAGGTGCGGAATGACCGCGAAAACAATACAATTCGGGGCTTTCGTTTTTTAGTCGAGCTTTCGTTTGGAATTTGGTGCAGTTGGGTGCAAAGTGGGTGCAAAACTCGAAGAATTTGGTGCACCCACAGCTTTCGTTTTGCTGTTATCAGCGAAAGAACGATGGCCCGGGGCCGAAAGAAGAAATTTTCGGATTACATCCGTACGGAGGTTGCGAGGATTTACAGATTACTCCACAATGTAGGTACCCTGCGCAGGGTGCCTATTTTTCATTTTGGGTGCATTTTCATAGGGCTGACTTTCCTATGCCCATAACGGGTTTCATGGTAGTACGGCTACAATGACAAGAGCGCCGGAAGGTGGCATAATATATGTGCAGAGTAATTGATCTGGTGAAAACCGGAAAGAACATCGAGCGGCTTCTGGCTGAACGCGGACTGACAGCAAAGGACGTTCAGCAGCGCTTGGGCTTTGCAGAGCGGCGCCCGGTATATTTCTGGATTGCAGGCAAGAACCTTCCCTCAATCGATAACCTGTTCATTCTTACAGAAATGCTGCAAGTTCCGATTGATGAGATTCTCATCGCCAAGGATGAATACATACAGCAGAGAGGTGAAAATTCACATGAGTGAAATTGTTCATCAGCCCGGGAAATTGGATTTTCTGATCGTAACAAAAGATGTAAGCGTGACTGAATTCCGCAGAAAGCCATCCGCAGTGTGGGCCTATTTGAAAACGCCCGGGCATGTCATTTTCTTCACTCGCCGCGGCAAGCGAAACTGCGCGATCATGTCCATCGAGACCCATGCTTGCCTGAGCGGTGATTACGAAAAGACCATGCGTGAAATTGAAGAAGCTGCGGCTGCATGGCGCGAGGAGCAGAAGGCTCTGAGGAGGGCCAGAAGGGAGGCCAAGAGTGGTACCGGAAAAGATTGCTCAAATGCTGACGGCGCTAAAGACGCCTGACTTTTTCATCAGGGACAATAGAACCGCAACTGAAAGCATCCATGATATCCTCCGTGATTATCTTGCACGCGCTACCGATACCATGACCGTTGAGGTCGATGCAGAACTGCTTATGGTGAAAATGTATGAACTACTATATTGCTGATCTTCATCTGGGTCATGCCAATGCAATCCGCTTTGACAATCGACCATTTGCTGATGTTGATGAAATGAATGAATCACTTATCCGCAGCTGGAACAGCATGGTTACCAAGCAGGATACGGTCTATGTACTGGGCGATTTCATTTAGGCAAAGGAGTCACAGTGGCCAGCCTTTCTTGAAAGGCTCAACGGCGGAAAAGTTCTGATTCGCGGCAATCATGATCCCAGAGAATTCAGTCAGACCACCAAACGGTATTTTCAGGATATCGCACCTATAAAGGAAATCACCGACAGCGGCAAGCATGTAATTATGTGCCATTACCTCATCCCTTTTCATAGGGCTGATTATGATGAAAACTGCTATATGCTTCATGGGCATGTTCATAATACCCGTGAAAATACTTTCCTTCTTCGATGGCGCGAAGAGATTCGCAATGCCTGCACGGAAAGACATCATGTCCGCGGGCAGTTCATCAACGTCGGCTGTATGATGCCTTGGATGGACTATCAGCCAAGAACATTGGCAGAAATCATCGAACGGGAGGAGGCTGCTTCTCATGCATTGAGGCTCTGGAACAAACAGGGCCGGATTTCTAATCTTCTTCATCCTATCTCTCATCTGCCTGATAGATATATGGCAGCGAGTTTCTTCCCGGCTGATGTGTCCCAAATATGTGCTGAAATATGGCATGAGCATCCTTCCAAGATTGGAGTTGTCAGCCAGTCATCTTTAAAATCACTCCGCCCACGTCTCGACCGCATACATGCCGTCATCCATTACCAGCAATCCCTGGTAAAATTCAAATCTCGCCAGAAAAGCGCCTTCGGGCGAATGAAGCGTGTACACCTCCGTATTTCCCGTCACACACAGGGCGTTGCGCTTGCCTGTCACCACAAGCCCGGACAACCACTCTATCTTTTCCCCAGTTTCCTCTTCGTCAATCTCAATGTCGATGTATCCAGCCTCGCAATCCAAACGGCTTGCGGTGAGCGTCGCGCCCTCAAACACGCCTTCATCAACCCCCAGAAACTCGGCCAGCGGAGTACGGCGGATGTTCAAGGGCTTGATCGGGCAATCAAACTCTGCTTCCAAATCGTAACCCATGACCTCTGTAAAGCAAGCTATGTAAAGCGCATAGGCGTTAGGCTCCAGATTCTCCACCACCCGGTTGCCTGTGATTGCCAACGGGATGATCTCCACAATGCCATCCGAGCCATAGCGCACGGCGCTGTATGTATCCAGGCCGTAGTCGCGTATCCCAAAGGCTTGATCCTCCATCTGTGGCTCGGCCGCAGCGGCAATCAGGCTTTCCAGTTCAAGAACGCGGTTCACATCAAGCCGCCTGACAAGAGTCACGTTCTGGCACTCCGCCAGAAATGCCAGCCGTTCTTCATCGGTATCCGGCAGCGGGTCGTCGCTTTGATATTGCCACACGCACCCCTCCTCATCTAGCAAGACAGCTTCAGAACAAACGCCTGATCTGTCTTGCTGGTAGCAGCGCATGAGCAAAATGCGCGCGTCCTCCGCCTCACAGTTCGCTGGCGCAGCGAATATCAGTATCAGGGCTGCTATCAGTATTAGCGCCGTCCATGTCCGCTTTTTCTTCATGGATGATTCCTCCTGTAAAATGCTGTCATCGGTCGGGATTCCGGCTCTCGCCGGCCTCCTGCTCATTCAGGGGCACAATCATATTTTCTATCGCCACGCACAGCTTCGGATGGTGAATGACAAAGTGAATGGTGGGTTTTCTACACTTGGATATGCTTACCCACTTTCCTTCACTGATGAATATCTGAATATTCCGGAATGCGCCACGACCATTTTCCCGGGCGGTATAGCCGGGGTGCGACTGCGCGAAGGCGCGTGTGAGGCGCAGGTGTTCCCAATAGTCTGCTTCGTCGTAGTGAACCGGCATCCCGGCAAACACCTCAGACATCGCGACCGACACGCTCTCCTGCCCAAACTCTTTCTGCGTCAGGACGGGGAATTCTTCCTCGTAGCTTCCGTTGTCGAGCATTGCCGCCACAAAACCTTTCATCTGCGCGCAGGCCTCCAGCATACGCCGCCCATCGCTGTCAGGAACGCCGTTTTTCTCCAGCAATCGCGATAGACATTCCTCCGAAAGCGTGTGGGTCGGAAGGGTGGTCAGGAGACTTCGGCGCTTCCCCGGCTTAAGCGCCTCCGCAGCAAGGAATGAGCCATAGACGTTTTCCGCCGTCCCGCAGTAGATATCCATCAGTGGCTGCGCCTTTTTCAGAATGGCTTCGGCGCGCCGTCTGTAATATGCCAGATCGCTGCCGGATTTGGAAAACAGGTAGCGGCCATGAGCAAAATTCCCGGAGATGCATTCGCCCTCAACCGCCACCGCGCCGGAACAGAACAGCAGATGCCCGTAAACGGCGTTCTGTCTGCCGGGGAGATACCACGGCATAATCTGTCCCGTCATGTACAGCGGAATCCAGCTTTCCAGCCCCAGCATCATTTCGCCAAAGGGGCGGTTGAGGTCATGCACCATATCCAGGCGCAGTCCCTTTTTGAGGATTGCCGCCAGTCCGAGCATCCATTTTTTGGAGAATTCCATATCCTGCGCCAGTTCCTCAATTGGCATATCGCTGCAGATAAATACCGGCTCACGCGACCGGGAAAGCGCCGTGGCCTTGAGAAAATCCAGCGTGGCCTGACGGAAGTTCTCCAGCCCATAGCATGTCCTGGTCGTAGGAAGCTGGAAGGGAACGGTAGGCACCTTCAATTCGTCAAAGCGGATAGCGCGAATATAGTCGTTCAGGTCAAAATTGTCCAGCTTTTCCAAAAAGGAAATAATCGGGTTTTTCTGGCTGGCCGCACCGCTCAGCAGCCACTTTGCCACCTCGCAGGCGCAAGCGCCGTCTTCGCTGAGCGCACCTTGCTGCACACCCATCAGATGCGCAAGCGCAGCGCGTTCAGACGGCTCTGCGCACCGGCGGGCCGCAAAATTACCCACACCTTGCGCAAACGCGGCGGAATTCGCGGGCGTGCGCTGTCCCGTGCGGATACGGGACAGATAGGAGGGGTCGAAATTCAGCGCCCGCGCCATATCGCTGGAACGCAGGTTAAGCACATTGATGAGCAGATCGAAATTCACTGCGAGCCGGTTTCCCTCTTTTTCGTCATATCTCAGTGATTTTTGCAGGGCCGAAAGCAGCTCCGGCTGTGTAAATCCGTCCATTCCTTTACGCTGCGCAAGGCGAGCCAACCCCTTGGAGAGATTGAGAAGCGGTTCGCAATCCGGCGCGGGCGTACGCTCCCCGCTTCGGTAGCGGCTGATAACCGCCGTGGACAAGCCGCTGGCGTCGGCCAGATCCTTTGCGGTAATGCCTATTTGATGGATATAACCGTTAAGAGCCTCTTCGAATCGCATGACCTCTTTTATCTCCTTTTCTCATGGCCGGACGCCGTTTTTCCTGCCCTGATTATACCATGAAAAGGAGGCCCTTTCAAATCCGTTCCTTTCGATGGCAAAGCCTGCGTTTCCTGCGCAGCGATCCAGCGCTTCATCATTCCGTTCTTTTTTTGATGCCTTCCCTCGTCCTGTCGATGGCATCCTGCGCATTTTTCAAGTCCTCTAACTTTTCAAGTTCCTCCGTGCTTAGTGCTTCCACCGTATACATGCCGTCTGGCCGCGCCAGCAGACTGTCGCTGAACACAAATTCTGCCTCCGCCCCCTCCGGCGTGACCAGCAGGTACGTTGTTTCGCCGCCTTCAGGTTTCAGGGCGCTGCGCTTGCCTGTAACCGCGAGGCTTTGAAGCCATGCCAGCTTTTCCTCCGCCTCCGTGCCCTCGAGCGTCCGTTCCGTGCCGTTTTCCCGCACCGCCACCGTCGCGTCTTCAAAAATATTCTTTTCAACGCCGCAGAAATCCGTCAGAGACATGCGCTCAAACGGCGTGGGCTGATACAGAAATTCATATTCGTCGCTGTCCAGATCATTGCCCAGCACTTCCGTAAACAGGGCCAGATAAACCGCGCGGGCGTTGATATCTGTATTTTCATAGGTCCAGTCTCCCCACTTCGCCAGGCAGATGATTTCCGCCTCTCCACCGTCTCCGTAACGGATGGCGCTGTATGTGTCAAGACCGTAATCCAATATATGTCCCGGACCACGTTTCACTTCTTCAGGCTGTATGGCAGCGATCAGGCTCCGGATTTCCTCCACCCTGCGTTTGTCCAACTGCCCCACGTGCTCCACGTCTTCAGTTTTACCCAGCAGTTCCAGCCGTTCGGCGTCTTCTCTGGGCAGCCCCATTTCGTTTTCGTAGTGCCAAATTCCGCCCTCTTCATCCAGGAACGCCGCATCTGCGTAAACGCCCCATCCCACCTGCTGATAGCAGGCCATCAGGATGATCTGCGGCCGCTCTCCTCCCTCGGCCAGCGCCGGCGCCGCCAGCGGCAGGCACGCTGCCAGCAAAAACAGCATAATCCTTTTCAGCATATTCTGTTTTCCTCCTGTTATGGTATGTCAGCATCATCCAGAAGCCATCCGGGAGCGCGCCCCATAGTCAAGGCGATAGAGGGAAAATGCAAGGATAATCCATTCCTTTATGGGCTTATATTCCTGCGCACGTCTCCACTGCGCTTTTCCGCTCATATATAAGCCGGCAGCCCATTCCCTCATATATGCCAGCCAATGCGCGCGATCATTTATCCGGTTTTCTGCGGCCCTTTCCAAGTCCGGAAAGTCCTTCAACAATATAAACCAGCCCCATCACCGCCGGCGCCACGCCCAGCGTAAACAGCCCGGCGCCCATCACCAGTGACGGTATGTGGGGCGACGGATACCCTATCTCCGAAGCCAGCAGATATCCGCCCCCGCCCAGGCAGGCCGCCCCAAGGATCAGCCAAAGCAGGGCAAAGAGCAGGAAAAATGCCGGATGCATGTTGATATAACAGTTTACCATCCACGCCGTATGAGGGCTGTATCCCCCTTCCGGAGGGCCCCCTGTATTCAGCGCGGCCACGATTTCAGCGGCAGTCCGGGCATACGGTTTCATGAACGCCCCTATCAGCATCCACATAGCCGCGCCGCAGACTGCCATGCCCAGAGCCGCCGGGGCGCGCGTCTCTCCGCGCAGCAGCCACCATATCCCCATCCCTACGCATACAATCGTCAAAAGTGCCAGCAGCCACCGGAAAAGCCGCATCACGACAAAGCATATTCTCGTCTGGCGCAGGGCATATTCCTGATTTTCGCGCCATGTTTCTTCCATTCTATCCACTCCCCCTTTCTTATCGCTTCCTGACTGCCCAGGCGCTCCTGGCGTATACGACGCCCGCCGCCCCTAACGGCGCCCCGATGAGCGCAAAAAGGACGCTCAGAGGGACAAACAGCCAGAAAAACTCCCTGAAATCCACATCTATCAGAACAAAAGCGATGCCCAAAACCCCCATTCCGGCGAATGCGACCGCGCAAAAGAGCAGAAAGCCTGCGATAACCGCCAGTTTTCCACAGATCGCGCCCAGCATAGGCTCGCGCAGCTTCTGTGTGTCCGGCGTATACTCCGGCGGAAAACTTCCGCTTTCTCCACGACGCACCGCAGCCACCGCCGCTTCCACTTCCGCATACGCGCTGACATAGCTCCCGTTGAATTTAAGCTTACAGAGTTTGATTTCTTTGTATATCAGTACAACGCCAAACAGCACAACGATGAGATTCCTCTCAATCAGCCCCACGGCCAACATGATGGCCGCCACCAGTGCGGCGATAATGCCCAGTATCCGATAGCCCCACCGAAACATAGCCGCCGACACCCTGAGGTGATTCAGGATGACCTCCTCGCGCTCCAGCCACGCATTGCGCAGGCTTTCCACCTGCTCCCGTTCCCTGTCGGCCGATAAATCCCAGGCCATATTTGCCCTCCTTCCCTGAAAGCTCGTATGCGCCCTCAGCCTGCGTAGCGTATTCCCTCAAACAACGCCTGCTCGCCAACGCCGCCGATAATATAGCCCCAGCCCGCGGTTTCATCGGGCGCTATGGTCAAATAACCCCTGCGGCCGTCCTGCACGGTGAACCATGCCCGGGAAACGCCGTCTGTGGCGGTGATCAGTATCTTTATTTCCGCCGCCAGTTCCCCCCGGGATTCCTTCCCGGTCAAATCCACATAGGTAACCGGCACTGCCGTTTTCGCCGTCAAACCCTGCTGCGCCCAAGTTTCCTCGCTTTGCAGGTCGTATTCAAAGTGCCACAGCCCGTCTCCGACCGTGACCAGCTTCCCGTCCTCTACCGTCAGGCGGCGAATGCCCATGTGGGTTCCCAGCGCGTCCACATATCCGGCCATGGTCATTCCTTCCGCGTCCATGCCCGTAATCCGGCCCTGCGCGTATTCCGCGCCTTCAAACGGCAGCGGCTTGAGCTCTCCCGCCTCATACGTCAGGCACCATGTTACGTCGTCGTCAGACATGGGATCGCCGCTCACGCAGATCTCCTTGACACCGTTCCTGTCCAGGTCGGCAATCCACACCTGCGCCTGCGAGCAGTCCATGCTCCATTCCGCCTGCGTCCCATCTTCTTCAGCCACAGTCATCTTCACGCCCGCGCCGTCCTCTGTCTGCGTCCACTGGATCGCTTCCGTGCCGCGGTTCCTATCAAGGTTCATATCCAATATCTCGTCCGCCGGCAGCTCCAGCGCGGAGAATCCGTTCTCCGTCGGGCTTTCTGCCGCCGCCATAGCACCAACCAGCATGCATACCGCGCAGCACAGCGCCAGCCATCCTTTCATGATCTTTATGCCTCCGATTTTCTCCATCTTTTACAGGCAGGAGGGCAGCGATTGCCGCCCTCCCCGCTTCTTATTCCGCCGTCTGCCGAACCGGCATCGCCTCCAGGCAGCCCGACAGCGCCGTTGTGAACCGTTCGATCAGTGCGCTCAACTGTTCCTCCGAAAGGGATTCCAGCGCCACATCCGTGCCGCCGAGCTGCAGAGGCTCGGCCTCATGCAGTTCAAAGCTCAGCCCCGTCAGCTCAGGCATATCCTCCGTTCCAATCATAAGCCTGCCCCCGCCCTGCAGTCCGTCCGGGCCGGGCGCTACGCCCGCTTCCAGCGTAAAGGCGTAGGTATCCGCACTCTGCGCCGCGTCCGGGCACAGCGTGCCTTCCAGCGTAAACGCCTCTCCGCCGTCGGGGGTCATAAACGCATTCATCTCATGCTCGTATTCCATTACGATTTCCGGATTGCCGACGCCTATGTAGACCTCGCCTCCATAGCCCGGCAGGCCTTCCTCCGTGGTGGTGGAGCTCCTATACGCACCTATCTGCAGCAGCCCCGTGTCCGTCTCGCCCTCGCTGACGGTCAGCTCTACAGTCCAGCCCGTCAGCGCAATGTCCGGATTGCTTAAGATGCCCACAATCAGCTGCATGCCGTCGCCCAGGCTTCCGTCCGCAAGCGTCTGCGAATAGCCAAGGTCGAAGAAATACGGGGTGTTTTCCTCTGCATAGGGCTCAAAGCTCAGATACCATTCATCGGTCGCGCCGTCCTCCTGCGTATTGGTAGCAACGACGTACCACGGCTCGGCAGCTGCATCATAATTCGTCCCGGCGCCCAGCACGAAATGGCCTTCGGACTGCGCAAGCGGCCCGGCTGCGCCGCGCAGCCCCCGTTCCAACCGCTGTAAGGAGGCTGATAGTTTATGGGTAAGGTTATGATTACCGATACCATCCTGCGCGACGCGCACCAGAGCCAGGCAGCTACGCGCATGAGATTTTCCCAGATGGAGCCTGCGTTTGAAAAGCTGGACAAAGTAGGCTACTTCTCTTTGGAATGCTGGGGCGGCGCTACGTTTGACAGCTGCCTGCGCTTCCTCAACGAGGACCCCTGGGAGCGCCTGCGCAAGCTGCGCAAGGGCCTGCCCAACACCAAGCTGCAGATGCTGCTGCGCGGCCAGAACCTGCTGGGCTACAAGCATTACGCCGATGACGTGGTCGATTTCTTCGTGAAAAAGACGGTTGAAAACGGCTGCGATATCATCCGCTGCTTCGACGCGCTCAATGATCTGCGCAACATGGAAACCGCCGTCAAGGCCACCAAGAAATACGGCGGAACCGCTGAGGTGGCCATGAGCTACACCATCAGCCCCGTGCACACGGAGGATTACTTCGTCAAGCTGGCCGCCGACATCGCCAAGATGGGCGCGGATATCATCTGCATTAAGGACATGGCTAACCTGCTGCTGCCCTACAAGGCCTACAGCCTGATCAAGCGCCTCAAGGCGGAAACGAATCTGCCCATCGTCCTGCATACGCATGATACCACCGGCACCGGCGCCATGACGCTGCTCAAGGCCGTGGAGGCGGGCGTGGACGTGATTGACACCGCGCTTTCCGCGCTGGGCAACGGCACCTCCCAGCCCACCACCGAGTCCATGGTGGCAACGCTTCAGGGCACCGAGTATGACACCGGTCTGGACCTTAAGCTGCTTAGTGAACTGGCCGCCTATTTCCGTGGCGTGGCGGACGAGCTGACCAAGGAAGGATGGCGCGATCCTGCCCGCGTGCTCTCCACCGACGCAAACACCCTGCTCTATCAGGTGCCCGGCGGCATGCTGAGCAACCTCATCGGCCAGCTCAAGCAGGCCAACGCCATGGATAAGTACTACGACGTGCTGGCCGAGGTGCCGCGCGTGCGCAAGGACTTCGGCTATCCGCCGCTGGTGACTCCCACCAGCCAGATCGTGGGCACGCAGGCCGTGATGAACATCCTGGGCGGCGAGCGCTACAAGATGGTCACCAAGGAGTCCAAGGGGCTGCTGCGCGGCGAGTACGGCAGGCTGCCCGCCCCGGTCAACGAGGAAGTGCGCAAGAAGTGCATCGGCGACGACAAGGTCATCACCCATCGTCCTGCCGACGATATTCCCCCGGAGCTGGAGAAGTACCGCGAGGAGATCCGCGACTACTACCAGCAGGAGGAGGACGTGCTCAGCTACGCCCTGTTCCCGCAGGTGGCGGTCAAGTACTTCCAGTACCGCCAGGCCAAGCAGCTTGGCGTGGACAGCACCATGCTCAACAAGGAAGAAAAGACCATGCCCGTCTAACCCGTATGCAACGGGACGGCCGCGCGCCGTCCCGTTTTGTTTTTCGGGATACATACCGCCGGCGGCGGAACACCATAATGAAAGAGGGCGGCGAAAATGAAAAGCCGCCTGCGAGGAGAAAAATCATGTGCACCAGTATTGCGCTGACAACCGGAGACTTTTACTTTGGACGAAACCTGGATCTTGAATATACCTTTGGGGAACAGGTTGCAGTGACTCCCCGCCAATACCCGTTTGTATTTCGCAAGGCGGGCGAATGCGGGCGGCATTACGCCATGATCGGCATGGCCACTGTCGTGGACGGATATCCCCTGTATGCGGAAGCGGCCAATGAGAAGGGCCTGTGTATCGCGGGCCTGAATTTCCCCGAAAATGCCTTCTATCCTGCGCAGCTGTGTGAGGACAAGGCCAACGTATCCCCCTTTGAGCTGCCGTTGTGGGTGCTGGGGCAGTGCGCCGGCGTGGAGGAGGCCCGCGCGCTGCTCAATCGTACCCATATCGTGGACATACCCTTCAGCGAGCGCATGCCCCTCGCGCCGCTGCACTGGCACATCGCGGACCGGGAGCGCTCCATCGTGGTGGAATGCATGCAAAGCGGCATGCGCATATATGACAACCCCGTGGGTGTGCTGACCAACAATCCGCCCTTTGATTTCCAATTGACCAATCTGCGGCAGTACATGGGCATCAGGTCCGGTGAGCCCGACAACAGCTTCGGCGCCGGGCTGGCGCTGGCGCCGTTTGGCCGGGGATTCGGTACCCTGGGCCTTCCGGGGGATTTTTCGCCCGCATCCCGCTTTGTGAAGGCGGCCTTCCTCAGGCTCAATTCCGTCTGCGAGGGGGAGGAGAACAGCAGCGTGTCGCAGTTTTTTCACTTGCTGGACGCAGTGGCCATGCCGCGTGGCGCAGTACGGGCGGATGACCGCTGGGACATCACGACCTATTCCTGCTGCATCAATGCCAACAAGGGCGTGGACTACTACAAAACCTACGATAACAGCCAGATAACCGCCGTTGACATGCACCACGAGGATTTGGAGAGCGGTGAGGTCAAGCGCTTTGCGCTGGAAACCGGGTTGAGGATTGCGCACGCGAATTAAGAGACATCAAAGCAGATGTGTCAGATACCGGATTTATGGTAAATACAGGAACCACTTTATCTGATATGGATAAGATCGAAGTATGTTATGAGGTTCTGTTTACTGTGGAAGGAACAGAAACGGAACGGATCGTTAATGTGGCAGGTGCCAGAGGAAAACTTTCCCCGGAAGTTACCACACAGCAGGAAGTATCTGTAAAAGCGGCAGAGGAACCAGATCCGGAACCAACAGGAACTCCGACTCCGGAACCGACGGAAACACCAGAGCCAACAGAAACACCAGAGCCAACAGAAACACCAGAACCAACAGAAACCCCGGAACCGACAGAAACACCAAAGCCGACAGAAAACCCGGAGCCAATAAAGAAACCATCGGAGACCCCGGCACCGGAACCGACGAAAGCACCGGATACAACGGAGACACCGAAAAATACCCCAGCCCCGACCCCGGCTCAGCCAGGAACCTGTCCGAAAATGACGCAGGCTCCGACAAGAACTCCGGCACCGTCCTATAACAGTGGAAATAATAACGGAAACAACAGTGGAAGCGGCAGCGGTAATGGAACCGGAACAGGAAATAATGGAACCAGTGGCTATGGTAATACCGGTGGATATTCTTCCGGTTATGGAAGCTATCAGGGAGGTTCAGTTGCCGGAAGCTCCAAGACAGGAGACAGCAGACCATTCAGAGCCATGGCTGTAATGAGTGTACTGGGAATACTGTTGCTCACAGCAGGAACTGTTATTTACGGACGTGCAGGAAAAGGGAGAACAGCAGACGGGATGATGCAGAGCCGGAAAAATTCTGAAGGAGAATCCCGCAGATGAAAAACGAAAGTTTCTGGCTCTGAATATGATTCTGGCAGCATTGGGGCTTCTGATCTATTGTGGAAGTTTCTATGTGAAAAGCTATGAACAGAACCGGGTGGCAAAGGAAGGGTATGAAGCCATTTCCCTTCTTGCCCTGGGTGCAGAAACGGACAAAGGTCTGGAGGATTCGCAAGGAAGCAATGGAAAGTTTTCTCCAAAAGAGGCCGGAGAGGATAGTAAAACAGACGCGGATGATGAAGAAG
>OLPA01000724.1_pt1 | contig 30124 bp, 29 predicted proteins | sample 1672811 | NCBI WGS metagenome assembly OLPA01 (sample SAMEA3136726, study PRJEB25190) | human gut metagenome | biome: human gut; feature: human-associated habitat; material: faeces | place: Austria | collected 2013
TGACGAGACGGGCATAGCTGGTCTCGGCGCAGCCTGCGCAGGAGCCGGAGAACTCGAGCATGGGCTGCTTGAACTGGCTACCCTTGACGGTGAGATCCTGCATGTCCTTCTTGTCGGAGACCTTGGAGACGCAGTAGTTGAACACGTCCTGCTCGGCAAGCTCGCTCTCCTGACCGACCATGGTCAGCGCACCGACCGGGCACTGGCCGACGCAAACGCCGCAGCCCATGCAGTCGAGCGGGGAGATGGCCATGGTGTACTTGTAAACGCCCTTGCCCTTGCCGGCCTTGATGTCGACGATCTTGGCGTTTGCGGGCGCATTCTTGACCTCTTCCTCGGTGAGAGCGAAGGGACGAATGGTGGCGTGCGGGCAGACGTAAGCGCAGTTGTTGCACTGGATGCACTTCTCAGCGTCCCAGGTGGGAACGGAAACGGCAACGCCGCGCTTTTCGTAAGCGGCAGCGCCCAGCTCCCACTGGCCGTCCACATGAGGCATGAAGGCGGAAACGGGCAGGCTGTCGCCGTCCATCTTGTCGACCGGGGTGAGGATGTCCTTGACCTGCTTGACGAGCTCGGCCTTGCCCTCGTAGGAAACGGCCTCGTCAGCGTCGACAGCGTTCGCCCAATCGGCGGGGACGTCGATCTTCTTGTAGGCGGTAGCGCCGAGGTCGATGGCCTTGTGGTTCATATCGACGACGTCCTGACCCTTCTTGAGGTAGGAGTGCGTCGCAGCGTCCTTCATGTACTGGATGGCCTGCTCCTCGGGCATGACCTTCGCCAGGGAGAAGAACGCGGACTGGAGGATGGTGTTGTTGCGCTTGCCCATGCCGATCTTGATGGCAAGGTCAATGGCGTTGATGGTGTAGAGCTGGATGTTGTTCTTGGCGATGTAACGCTTGGCGTCCGCCTTGAGGTGATGGTTCAGCTCATCGAAATCCCACTGGCAGTTGATCATGAACACGCCGCCGGGCTTGACGTCGTTGACCATCTTGAAGCCCTTGATGATGTAGCTGGGGTTGTGGCAGGCGACAAAGTCGGCCTTGTTGATGTAGTAGGGGCTACGGATGGGCTTGTCGCCGAAGCGCAGGTGGGAGATCGTCACGCCGCCGGTCTTCTTGGAGTCATACTGGAAGTAGGCCTGGACGTACTTGTCGGTGTGGTCGCCGATGATCTTGATGGAGTTCTTGTTCGCGCCGACGGTACCGTCGCCGCCGAGACCCCAGAACTTGCACTCGATGGTGCCCTCTGCCGCGGTGTTGGGGCAGTTCTTGTCCTCGGGCAGGGAGAGGTTCGTCACGTCATCGACGATGCCGATGGTGAACTGACGCTTGGGCTCCGCCTTGGCAAGCTCGGTGTAAACAGCGAACACGGAAGCGGGCGGGGTGTCCTTGGAGCCGAGACCGTAACGGCCGCCGATGACGGTCTTGTCGGTGATGCCAGCGTTCGCGAGCGCGGTGACAACGTCGAGATACAGAGGCTCACCCTGTGCGCCGGGCTCCTTGGTGCGGTCGAGAACGGCGATCTTCTTGCACGTTGCGGGGATGGCCTCGATCAGGCGCTCAGCCTTGAACGGGCGGTACAGACGGACCTTGATGAGACCGACCTTCTCGCCGTGGGCGTTGAGGTAGTCGATGACTTCCTCGGCCACGTCGCATATGGAGCCCATGGCGATGATGACGCGGTCAGCGTCGGGCGCGCCGTAGTAGTTGAAGAGCTTGTAGTCGGTGCCGAGCTTCTCGTTGATCTTGCCCATGTACTTTTCCACGACTTCGGGGAGAGCGCCGTAGTACTGGTTGCAGGCCTCGCGGTGCTGGAAGAACGTATCACCGTTCTCGTGGGAGCCGCGCATGGCGGGGTGCTCGGGGTTGAGGGCGTGCTCGCGGAACGCCTTGACAGCGTCCATGTCGCACATGTCGGCGAGATCCTTATAATCCCACACAGCGATCTTCTGGATTTCGTGGGAGGTGCGGAAACCGTCGAAGAAGTTGATGAAGGGCACCTTGCCGGAAAGAGCGGCCAGATGCGCAACGGGGGAGAGATCCATGACCTCCTGCACATTGCCCTCGCACAGCATGGCGAAACCGGTCTGGCGGCAGGCCATAACGTCGGAGTGATCGCCGAAGATGTTCAGCGCGTGGGTGGAAACGGTACGGGCGGAAACGTGGAACACGCAGGGGAGCTGCTCAGCCGCGATCTTGTACATGTTCGGAATCATCAGCAGCAGGCCCTGAGAGGCCGTGTAGGTGGTGGTCAGCGCACCGGCGCCGAGAGAGCCGTGCACTGCGCCGGCTGCACCGGCTTCAGACTGCATCTCGACGACCTTGACCTGGCTGCCGAAGATGTTCTTCTGACCGTTTGCGGACCACTGGTCGACCAGGTCGGCCATCGGGGAGGACGGCGTAATGGGATAAATTGCCGCAACTTCACTGTAAGCATAGCTTACGTGTGCCGCGGCATTATTGCCGTCCATGGATTTCATTTTTCTTGCCATAAATGAACCTCCTATTTATTTCACCGTCAAAAAACGGTTCTTCTGCGTTTGGACGCAAAATCCAACGCAGATACTATAGCACACTTTTTTCGACATGTAAACGCCTTGCTCCTGTAAAAACATTCACCATTTTGCAACAATAAGTTCAATTTCTTTTATTTTTAAAGAATTTTTGCGAAGTTTTACCGATTTTGTGCAAAATGTGCAAAAATGCATCGGAGGGGATTTGCCTGATGCAAAAAATGTGCTATACTAATTGCAGAACGCGCCGCAGCGGCGCGGAAGAGGGAGGAGAAGAATATGGTCACAGCAGTGCGTTCGCTCGGCCTTCAGGGCATCTCGGGCTATGAGGTCACGGTGGAGTGCTTCCTTTCCGGGGGGCTTCCCGCGTTCGACATCGTCGGCCTCGGCGACACGGCGGTCAAGGAATCGCGCGAGCGCGTGCGCGCGGCGGTGAAAAACTGCGGCGTGAAGTTTCCCGTCTCCCGCATCACGGTGAATCTTGCCCCGGCGGGACTCAAGAAAGAAGGAACGCTCTACGATCTGCCGATCCTTCTCGGTATTCTCGCCTGCGCAGAGGAGATCAAGTCTCCCACCAGGGACGCGGCCTTTGTCGGCGAGCTTTCGCTCACCGGCACACTGCGCGCGGTGAACGGCGTGCTGCCCATGGCGATGGCCGCGGCGCGCGCCGGCATCAAAACGCTCTATGTCCCCGCGGCCAACGCCGCGGAGGCAACGCTTGCCGATGGCGTGACCGTTTACGGCGTGCCGGACGTTGTGTCCCTTGTGCAGCATTTGAAGGGCAAAGCGCCGCTCAGACCCGAGCCGAAGTGGCAGGCGGAACAGACGGACGAACAAGGCCCCGACTTTTCCGACGTCATGGGGCAGGAGAATGTCAAGCGCGCATTGGAGATCGCCGCCGCGGGCGGGCACAACATTCTGCTCATCGGCTCGCCCGGCGCGGGCAAATCCATGCTGGCGCGGCGGCTTCCGTCGATTTTGCCGGATATGACGAGGAAGGAAGCGCTCGAGGCGACGGAGATCTGGTCGGTCGCGGGGCTGACGGACAGTGCGCAGCCGATGCTGCTGCACCGGCCCTTCCGTGCGCCGCATCACACGCTCTCCGCTTCCGCGATGACCGGCGGGGGAAAGGTGCCGAAGCCCGGCGAAATTTCGCTCGCGCATCACGGCGTTCTCTTTTTAGATGAGTTGCCCGAGTTCCACCGCGATGTGCTCGAGGTGCTGCGCGCTCCCATTGAGGACGGCGAGGTCACCATCACCCGCGCCGCAGGCAGCGTGACGCTGCCGAGCCGATTTATGCTTGTCGGCGCGATGAACCCCTGCCGCTGCGGCTGGTACGGCCACCCCTCGGGGCGCTGCCACTGCACAAAGCAGCAGGTGGAAAAATACGTCGAAAAAATTTCCGGCCCCATGCTCGACCGCATGGATCTGCACGTCAATGTGCCGAGCGTCGAATTTGAGGCCATGCGCCGGCGCGAAAAGGCAGAGTCCTCCGCCGAGGTAAAAGCGCGCGTGAACAAAGCGCGCGAGCGGCAGAAAGAGCGCTTCTCCGGTACGGACGTTGCCTGCAACGCGCAGATGACGCCTGCGATGGTGGGCGAGTACTGCACGCTGGACGCCGCGGGCGAAAAACTCTTGAAAGGCGCCTTTGAGCGCCTCGGCCTCACCGCCCGCAGCCACGATCGCCTGCTGCGCGTGGCACGCACCATTGCAGACCTTGACGGCAGCGAGACCATTGAAGCGCACCACCTCGCAGAGGCTATCCAGTACCGCAACACCGATATTTTGCAAGGATGAAGCGGAGATTCCAGCACAAAAATAAGTAAATTCAGCCGCGGTTCCCGCCGGCGCGGGCGCGGCTATTGAAAATGAGGAGAACAACACCAATGCATGAAATGATCCTGTGCAAGCTCGGCGAGGTCGTGCTCAAGGGGCTCAACCGCCGCAGCTTTGAAGATAAGCTGATGGCGAACGTCAACCGCCGCGTGGCAAAATGCGGCAATTTCCGTATCTACGCCAAGCAGAGCACCATCTACGTCGAGCCCAAGGACGAAAACTGCGACATTGACGCGGCCTTTGAGGGCTGCAAGAAGGTCTTCGGCATCATCGCCGTTTCCAAGGCCCTGCCCTGCGAGAAGGACGTGCAGAAGATCATTGCCGCGGCGAAGGAGTACCTTGCCGATGAAATGCGCGCGGCGAAGAGCTTCAAGGTCGAGAGCAAGCGCGCCGACAAGACCTTCCCCTTGACGTCGATCCAGCTTTCCCAGCAGGTCGGCGGGGCGCTCCATCAGGCGTTCCCGACCTGCGAGGTCAACGTCCACGACCCCGAACTCGTCGTCCACATTGAAATTCGCGACGATTCGGCCTACGTCCACGGCCCCGCGGAAGAGGGCGCGGGCGGTCTGCCCATCGGCATGGGCGGCGTGGCGGTGAGCCTTCTTTCCGGCGGCATCGACTCGCCCGTTTCGTCCTACATGATCGCAAAGCGCGGTGTCAAGCTCGAAATGGTGCACTTTTTCTCCCCGCCCTACACCTCTGACGCGGCGAAGGAGAAGGTGCTTTCCCTTGCCAAACTCCTTGTGCCCTGGTGCGGACGGATGACTGTGCAGGTCGTGCCCTTTACCGAGATTCAGGAGGAAATTCGCCGCAACTGCCCCGAGGAGTTCTTCACGCTCATCATGCGCCGCTTTATGATGCGCATTTCGCAGCGCGTGGCCGATCAGGTGAAGGCCAAGGCGCTCGTCACGGGCGAGAACTTAGGTCAGGTCGCCTCGCAGACGATGGAGGCCCTGCGCGTGACGGAGGACGTGGTCGATCTTCCCGTCCTGCGCCCGCTCATCGGCATGGATAAGGAGGAGATCGTGCGCCTGTCGCGCAAGATCGGCACCTTTGATACCTCGATCCTGCCCTACGAGGATTGCTGCACGGTCTTTACGCCGCGCCATCCGCGCACGAAGCCGAATCTTGAGGAAGTCCGCGAGGCGGAGGCAGCGCTCGATGTCGAGGGCCTCATCGACCGCGCGATGGCAAACCGTGAATTTGTACGCATCAAATTCTGAAAGGAAGTCTTTACTATGGCGGAAAACGAAAAATTGATCGAACAGCGCTGCTGCGAGCTGCTCAAGGCGCGCGGCATGACCTTTGCCGCGGCGGAAAGCTGCACCGGCGGCCTCATCGCCAAGCGCATCACGGATGTGCCGGGCGCGTCGCTCGTTTTTATGGGCGGCGTGGTGAGCTATACCGACGCGGTCAAGCACCGCGTGCTCAGCGTTCCGGCAGAGATGCTGGAGGAATACGGCGCGGTGTCCGCGCCCGTTGCCCGCGCGATGGCCGAGGGCGTGCGCAAGGCGACGACGGCCGATCTCGCCGTCAGCGTCACAGGTGTCGCGGGCCCTGACCGCGACGAGCGCGGCAACGCCGTCGGCACGGTGTTCATCGGCTTTTCTTCCCCGGAGGAGACGGTCGCCGAGCGCTTTGACTTCGGCGCGGCTTCCCGCGCGGAAATTCGCGAGGAAGCCGCGGATGAAGCCTTCAAACTGCTGGAAGAAAAGCTAAAGGAAGCATAAGGGCCGAGAGCCGTGAGAAAGGAGAAAACATGAAAAGAAACACCGGACTGTTGCTTGTTGCACTGTTGGCGGCGCTGACACTTTTGGCGTCAGGCTGCGGAGAAAAGCAGGAAGTGCCGGACACCGTACCGGACGAACCTCTGATGCAGGAGGAAGATCCGATGGTCGAGCTGCAGCCGGACGCCAACTTTACGCTGGAACTGCCGAATGGAATTCTGAGTCTTGGGGCGGATTACAAGCCGAACGGAGAGATGCAGGATATGACCTACGACAGCGACGGTATGCTGCCCTATGACTTTGCGCGCCATTACGATGCGGACGCGCAGCTCGTCGTCGGAACGGACTATTATCCCGAAACGGGGCGCGAGGTCATCAGTTATCTGCGCACCGACGCTGTGGGCGCGGGAACGCCGCGCGGCGTCAAGGTCGGCGACAGCGAGAAAGCGCTGCTGACGGAATACCCGGAAGCGCTTTACTGCATCGCGGCAGACGAGTCCGAGCTCTATGACGGCTACAGCGACGAAAGCGGCTACAGTGAGCCTGCGTATGACTTCGACCGCGCCTATGTCTGGCAGCCGCAGACGCCGCAGGACGACGGAAACTATGACGTCCGCGACATTGCGTTTTACCTGAAGGACGGTGCGGTGAGCGCAATTACGATGACAAAGCCGTATGAGTTCCGCTTTGTCTACGGCGTGGACCGGGACGCGGCGCTGCGACTTGCGGAAGAGAACCGTGCGCAGCTGTGCGAGGAGTGAGAAATAAAATAAAAGGCGAGGGACGATTCAGTGTCCCTCGCTTTTTGCTGTATTTGCTTTTCACCGGAATCAAAGCTCGAGCGTGAGCTGTGCGTCGTCCAGCGCGGAAACGTCCAGTCCGAATTCGCTCGGCAGATAGCGCGGGCAGACATTTTCGCCCGTTGTGATGACGGAGGCGGCAAGGCGCGTGCCGATCTCGCAGGATTCCATCATGGTCTTGCCATAGGTCTGGCCGATGACGGTTCCGGCAAAGAATGCGTCGCCAGCGCCGGTCGTATCCTTGACGTCGACCTTTTTCGCGGGGCAATAGCCTTCCTCGCCGTCGAGCGTTGCAAAGACCGCACCCTGAGAGCCCATCGTGACGACCATGCGGCGGATCTGCGCGCCGCGAATCTTGTCGCGCAGGACGGGCAGCATCTCGTCGGGGGTGAAATTGTCGTAGTTTTCAGAGAACAGGATGCCCGCCTCCTGCTGGTTGCAGATGAAGCAATGTACCGAGCGCAAAAAGTCGCGCCGCTCGATGGCGATGCTCATGTTGGAAACGACCGCGTAAACGGGCTTGTGGTATTTTTCCGCCAGCGCGAACGTGCGCTTGACGATGTCCTTTTCCATGTCGATCTCCAGAAGGATGCTGTCGGCTTGGGAAAAGATCTCATCGCCCTGCTCGTCGAGAATGTCGGCGATGGGGTGCAGGTCGGGGCGCTTGGAGATGGACGCGGTCACATCGCCCGTGTTGTCAAAGATGGCGAGCCAGGTGCCCATGCCGTCGGGCGTGGTGCGCATGTAGCGCGTGTCGACTTTGTGGCTCTGGAGCTTTTTGACAACGTCCGCGCCCGCGCTTGACTCGTCGACGAGACTGACGAAAGTGGGGCGCAGCTCAACGTTTGCGATGTCCTCAACGATGTTGCGGCTCACGCCGCCGTGCACCTGCACAACGCGGCCTGCGTTGCGTCCGCCAGGGATATAGGAAGAGATGGGGTAGCCCTTGATATCGACAAAAACGGCGCCCAGTACGACAATGCTCATGGGAAAACCCTCCATGGATCGGATAATTTTGAGCAGAGTATATCATATTCTGCAAAAAAAGAAAAGAGGAAGGCGGACAGACCTGATGGGTCTGCCCGCCTTTCCGGAGAGAAAAGAGAGTGTAAAGTAAATTGGGATCAGTCCTTGAAGCGAGCCTTTCTGGCTTCGTTTCTGCGAATAACGAAGAGGGTGCAGATCATTAGCACGATGCCGATGGCAAGGCAGATGATCCAGTTCTGCACAAAGCCTGCGAGCGCAAAGCACACAAAGCTCAAGCAGGCAACGGTGATGGCGTAGGGAAGCTGTGTTGCCACATGGTTGACGTGCTCGCACTGCGCACCGGCAGAGGACATGATGGTCGTATCAGAGATGGGGGAACAGTGGTCGCCGCACACGGCGCCCGCGCAGCAGGCGGAGATACCGATATAAAGAAGGTTGCTGTCGCTGGGGAAAATGGCGGTGACGATGGGGATCAGGATGCCGAAGGTGCCCCAGGATGTGCCGGAGGCAAAGGCCAGCACGCAGGCGACGAGGAAGATGACGGCGGGGAGCATGTTGTAAAGCCCCTCGGACGCGGCATACATCAGATCATGCACGTAGTCCGCAGCACCCAGCGCGTTGAGCGTGGTCTTGAGGGAAACAGCAAGCGTGAGAATGATGATGGGGGAGATCATCGACTGGAAGCCCTTGGGAATGCAGCCCATGGCCGCACGGAAGCCGACGACACGGCGGGCGACAAGGTAGATGACCGTGAGCACCAGCGCGATGAGACCGCCCCAGGGGAGAGCGACAAAGGCGTTGGTATTACCGAATGCGCCGATGAAATCGCCGGCAAAGTCGGTGCAGCCGGAGGCGTCAGCGCCGAAGAAGCCGCCAACATAGAGCATGCCGATGGTGCAGAAGATGATGAGGAGAATGACGGGGACGATAAGGTCAATGACGCGGCCCTTGGGGTTGATGTTCTCCTCGGTGCTGTCGGCGCTGCCGGAGAGGTCGCCCGTGTTGCGGGCGCGTTCTTCAAAGCCGCGCATCGGGCCGTAGTCAAACTTGAGCAGTGTGAGCGTGATGATAAAGACAAAGGTCAAAAGGGAATAGAAATTATAAGGAATGGCGCGGATGAAGAGCTGGATACCGGAAATGCCGGTGTCGAGATCCTCGGCCGTAGAGGATACGGCGGCCGCCCAGGACGAGATCGGCGCGATCATGCACACGGGGGCGGCAGTGGCGTCGATGAGGTAGGCGAGCTTGGGACGCGAGATCTGGTGGCGGTCGGTGACCGGACGCATGACCGAGCCAACGGTCAGGCAGTTGAAATAGTCATCGATGAAGATGAGAATGCCGAGCACGAACGTCGCAAGCTGCGCGCCTACGCGGGTGTGGATATTCTCCTCTGCCCAACGGCCGAAGGCCGCGCTGCCGCCCGCTAAATTGACGAGCGCCACGATGATGCCGAGCAGGACGAGGAAGAGAAAGATGCCCGCGTTATCCGATACGGCGGTGATGAAACCGTCGTTGACGATCATATCGATCGTTGCGATGGGAGAGAAGTTGCAGACAAAGAGCGCGCCGATGACAACGCCGATGAAAAGGGAGGAATACGCCTCCTTGGTGATCAGCGCCAGCGTGATGGCGACGATGGGGGGGACGAGCGCCCAGAAGGTTCCGACAAATTGCATGATGTTTCTCCTTTCCTGTGCTTTGCGCACAGAGCAAAAAAATTAAGCCATGATTTCCATCATGACTTAACACAAAAAACATCAAAAACCGATGCAACAAACATCGAAGCTCCTGACCGCGTCGATCATGACAGCACTCCGCCCTTTCGGGCGACAGTCCGTCGGGTATTCCCCGACGACCCAGGCACCGACCGGACAGGAATCCAATCGACCCTTCGGCGGCCTCCCCTTTCGCTCCCCACGGTATCCTGCCGTTTGTCGGGGGCTACTTTTGTCAGCCGCGCCTCTATCAAGACTTATGAAATTGTTTGCAGTATACACCTTTTTCGGAGCCTGTCAAGTATAAAAAGGTATTTTTTGCTGGGAAAAGTAAAAAATTATGTGTTGCGCCGCAGAAAATGGGAGAGCGCGGTGTGAGATTTGTGCGAAGTGGCAGGCGCTCAGGCGGCGCAGACTGCGATGGCGAGCAGGCGGCGGAACAGCGCAAACCAGCTCAGCCGTGCCACGCTCTCGCCTGCAAGCAGCGGTAAGGAGGCGACAGCTGTGCCGCTTGCATCAAAAATATCGAGTGTACCGAGCGGCTCGCCCGCCTCCACGGGCGCGTCAACGGCGTCAGGCAGAGAAACGGCCTGCGTCAGCCCGTTTGCGCGGCTTTTTTCAAGCAGCAGCGCGTTTTTATCCGTTAATACACTCTGCACGGCTTTTTGCGTGCCGAGCGTCAACGGCACGGCAGGCAGGGGCGACTCCGGTACGACGGTGACGAGGGAATACGACGCAAAGCCGTAGTTTAAGAGCGTCTTTGCGTCGGTAAAACGCTTGTCGCTCGTGCTGCCGCCGAGCACCACGGCAATGAGCTCCATGCCGTCCTTTTCCGCCGTGGCGCTGATGCAGTATCCGGCGGAGCTGGTCGAGCCGGTCTTGAGCCCCGTTGTGCCGGGGTAAAAGCGCACGAGCTTGTTGGTGTTGACGAGCAGAGACTCTCCGTTTCGCAGCGAATCCATCCAGATGGTCGTGAAGCGGCGCAGGTCGGGGTGGTTCAGGATCAATTCGCGCGACATGAGCGCGATGTCGTAGGCTGAGGTGACGTGTCCCTCGACGGGAAGCCCCGTGCAGTTGAGAAAGTGCGTGTCGTGCATGCCAAGCTCCTTTGCCCGCTCGTTCATGCGCGCAACAAAGGCTTCCTCGCTGCCGGCGAGATGCTCACCGAGCGCGACCGCTGCGTCGTTGCCGGAAACGACGCACACGGCTTTGATGAGGTCTTCGACACGCATCTGCTCGCCCTCTTTGAGCCAGATCTGACTGCCGCCCATCGAGACTGCGTGAGCCGAGCCTGTGACGGTATCGTCATACGAGAGCGCGCCGGAGTCGATGGCCTCCATCGTGAGCAGCAGCGTCATCACCTTCGTGATGCTCGCGCCCTCACGCGGCGTGTGCTCGTCCTTGGCGTAGAGCACGGTGCCGGTCTGCTTTTCCATCAAGAGAGCGGAGGGGGCGTCGAGCGTGAGCTCGTCGGCGCGCACAGGCACGCACAAAAGCAGCGAAAACAGCAGGATCATCGGAAAGATTCGTTTCATGGCGAGGCTCCTTTCTTCGTTTAGCAGAGAATATGAAAGGATTTGGCACAACATGAATATTTCGCCTTGAAATGACATGAAAGATATGATATACTCCCAGTGTTCGCAGGGTTGGTATATCGGTATTACAGCGGCTTCCCAAGCCGTTAAGGCGGGTTCGACTCCCGTACCCTGCTCCAAAAAATGGAGACACACCGTGTGGTGTGTCTCCATTTTTTGGAACCTGTAGGAGATGAAAAAGCACAGGGGCAAGTGAATTACCCCTGCGCAAATGCTTTTGCGCAGCAAAAGCATTTTACGGCGCAAAAGCGCCGAGACTTAAGACACGAGGACTCCGAAGGAAATCATCTCAGGCGCGGCGCATGTATTCGCTTGCGGGGTGGCTATCACTGATGTTGAAGCGCGGCAGATGATAGAGCGAATTGCCGTAGCGCGCTTTGCCGTAAACGCCGGAGAACGTGACGGAAAAGAGCTGCTGCAAAACAGGCTCCGCCCACGGTTCCATTTTGCCGAGCGGGTAGGTGAAGGCGGTGACGGGCTGTCCCGTTTCAAGCCTGATGCGGGTGATGCTGGTCTCGAGATCGTAGGAGATGCGCGTAAGGTAGTCGTCCTCCGATTCCCCGTTCCTGCGCTCAATGCCGTTCGCGTCGTTGTGAATGTGGTGGTCATGGGTGTGGGAAGCGAACTCGACAAGCCCGCTTTTTGCCATCTCACGGCACTCGTCCCAGGAGAGAAAACCGCTCGTCCCCTCGTCGATGCGCGCGGTGATGAGCGAAACGGCGGCCTTTGCGCCATACTCCCGCAGCAGCGGGAGAGCAAGGGTGAAGTTGCTCACGTAGCCGTCGTCAAAGGTGAGCAGCACTGCCTTCTGCGGCAGCGGTGCGCCGTCGTCGAGCTGCCCCGCGGCAAGCTCGCGCGGCAGGATCGTTACATATCCCCTGTCGCGCAGAAAATCAAGGTCGCGCCGCAGTCCGGAGATCGTGATGGTGTAATCCGTCACCTGTGCGGGATCGTCGGTGAAGTTGTGGTATTCGAGCACGAAAAAGCGCCAGTCGGGCGCGGGCTTTGCAGCGTTGCTTTCCTCTGGGGAAGAAGGCGTGGCGATGGCCGCTTCCGGCATGGCGCACCGGTCAAAGCGCGGCGGATACGATGGCGCGGGCTGCGCAGGATGCGCCTGACGGAGAAGCGTCACAGCCAGAACGATGACGAGTACGCGCACCGCCAGCTTAAAAAGCGACATCATGCCGTAGGAAAAAAGATTGATGCGGCGCATTTGGTCACCTCCCTTACGCCCTTTATCAGTATTAGACGCAAAATCTGAGAAAAAGTTTCCGCGTGCAGGGGTTCTTCCGTGCTTTGACGGATCGAATTAGAACAAAAGCACCGTCCCGGTCGGGCGGCGCTTGCTTTTTTGCGCTGGTTTCAATATAATAAGCAGGATTTATGACTTCTGGAGGAGACCGCATGAAGAAAGTTGCATTGGTCACCGGTTCGTCCCGCGGCATCGGCCGCGCGATCGCTCGTGCGCTCGCGCGCGAGGGTTACGCCGTGTGCATCAACTATTATAAGCGAAAAGATCTGGCGGACGAGCTTGCCGCGCTGCTGCGCAGCGAGGGACATGAGGCCATCGCCGTGCAGGCGGACGTGTCGAAGCGTGCCGAGGTGAACGCCATGGTCGCGCAGTGCGAGCGTGAACTCGGCAAAGTCACGCTGCTCGTGAACAACGCGGGCGTTGCGGGACAGGAGCTTTTTCAGGACGTGACGGACGAGATGTGGGAGCGCTACTTCGGCGTGAACTTAAACGGCGCGCGCAACACCATTCTGGCGGTGCTGCCGGGCATGCTGCACGAAAAGAGCGGCTGCATTGTGAACATTTCGTCCATGTGGGGACAGCACGGCGCATCGTGCGAGGTGCCGTATTCCTGCACCAAGCACGCGCTCATCGGACTGACCCGCTCGCTTGCGCTGGAGGTCGCGCCGAGCGGCATTCGCGTCAACTGCGTTGCCCCCGGCGTCATCGAGACCGATATGGTTCGGGTGCTGGGCGAGGAAACGATCCGCGATCTCGTCGAGCAGACGCCGCTCGGCCGCCTCGGCAGGCCCGAGGACATTGCTGAGGCGGTGGTCTATCTTGCCTCCGACAAGGCATCATTCGTTACGGGACAGGTGCTCGCGGTGGACGGAGCATTTGTGCTCTAAGGTGTGTCAGCGTCCCGTGCTGCCAAAGCCGTCCTCACCGCGCACGGTCGCGGGCAGCTCGTCGACCTCTTCAAATTCCATCGGCAGGAACGGCAGCAGCACGAGCTGGGCGACGCGGTCGCCGTGGCGCACGGTGCGCTCTTCGCTGCTGTCGTTGTGCAGGGCAACAAAGCATTCGCCGCGGTAATCGCTGTCGATCACGCCGAGGCAGTTCGCCGGGCGCAGCCCCTGCTTGGAAGCAAGCCCGCTTCTGGCGACGACTGCGCCGAACGTGCCCTCCGGCAGGGCGAAGGACAGCCCGGTCGGCAGCATGGCGGTGGAATGGGGCGGAATGGTGAGCTCCTGATCGCCGTCCAGACAGGCGTACAGGTCGTAACCGGCGGCAGATGCAGAGCCGCGCACAGGGAGCTTTGCGCCCTCGCGCAGCAGCTTGATCGAAACGCTGGGCATGGGGAAAATCCTCCTCTTTTTTGCATACCAGACATTATAAGGCCTGCGGGCAGGAAAAGCAAGAATGGCGCAAAAAGGAAAGATCTGACATAAGAATAAGAATTTTCCCTTGCCAAACAGGGCAACTTCTGTTATTATACTACGATGTAATGTTTCCGCCCTGCGTGGGCGATTACAGAACGATAACCTTTTTTGGAGGCTCGGATAGATGGCAAAAAACAATGATAAGCGGGCAGAGCGCATAGCAAGAAGCAATCGCAATGTCAACCGCGCGATTACCTTGCTCATGGTTGGTGTGATCGCTGAGTTTTATCTTCTGATGGTGAACAATTACTTCGTCAAGGGCGGCGTTGGCCAGGTTTTGACGATGATGAGCGTTTTGAAGGTCCTCGGGATTATCGGTGCCGCGGCCTTCGGCGCAGGGCTCGTGATGTGGATCATGCGCAAAAAGTGGACGCGCTTCGCGCCTGCCGCGCCGTGGCTCCTGTGCGCGGGTTTCTTCTTTGCGATGTCCTCTGAGTTGATGCTCAGGATCTATCCGCAGGGTACGACGATGATGTGCGTGATCGTTCCGGTCGCGATGCTCATCGGCATTGTATTCCTGCTCTATCCGCGCGAGTTTTCCGTGCAGGCCGTGGGACTGACGGCATCGCTGATGGCGATGTACCTCATTCATCATGGCAGCGGCAGCGAGATGTGGAGCGCCCTTGTGATCGGGTGCAGCGTCTTTGCCGTAGCTGTGATCGCGGCGCTTGCGGTTGCCGTATACAAGGCGGGCAAGAACGGGGGTAAGCTGGAAAAGTTCGGCAATCTTCGTATCGTGTCGCAGGACGGCGACTATAAGCTCATCTATGCCGTGCTCGCCGTGTGTGCGCTGGCCATCGTGGCGGCGCTCTTTGTCAGCAGCATTGCCTACTACGGCCTGTGGGTGCTGGCGATCGGCACGTTTCTGCTCGCGGTTTACTACACCGTGAAGATCATGTGAGACAAGATAAAAAAGGACGAGTTCAAAAGAACTCGTCCTTTTTTTGCCCAATTTTTCAGATGTCTCTTCGGCCTTCGAGCGCACGCATCAGCGTGGCGTCGTCGGCAAATTCAAGGTGTCCGCCGACGGGGATGCCGTAGGCAAGGCGCGTGACACGCACACCGAAGGGACGCAGAAGGCGGGCTAAGTACATCGCCGTCGCCTCGCCCTCGGTGTCGGGGTTTGTGGCCATGATGACCTCTTCCACGCCGCCTTGCGCCACGCGGTCGAGAAGGGACTTGATCTCCAGATCGTCAGGCCCTACGTGGTTCATCGGCGAGATGACGCCGTGCAGCACGTGATAGCGTCCATTGTACTCGCGTGCGCGTTCAATGGCGACCACGTCACGCGGATCGGCGACCACGCAGATGACATGCTCATCGCGCTTGGGAGACGAGCAGATGGGGCATAGACCGCCGTCGGTCAGATTGCGGCAGACCGGGCAGCACGTGACGGTGCGCTTGGCGTCGACGATGGCATCGGCGAAGGCCTTGGCCTCCTCTTCCGGCAGGCTCAGCACAAAAAACGCCAGGCGCTGCGCACTCTTGCTGCCGATGCCGGGCAGACGCGCGAACTGCTCAACGAGTTTTTCGAGCGCCGCGGGAAAGTATTCCATCGGCCTTATCCTCTCAGTTCTTTGATCTTGGCGGGAATGTCGGCGGCCTTGTAGACGGCGGAACCGGCAACGAGCACGTTCGCGCCCGCCTCGATGCAGGTCTTGCACGTCACGGCGTCCACGCCGCCGTCGACCTCAAGCTCGCAGTCAAGATTTCTCTCGTCGATGTAGCGGCGGATGGCGGCGACCTTGGGCATCATGTCGGCCATGAACTTCTGCCCGCCAAAGCCCGGCTCGACGGTCATCACAAGCACGATGTCGCACTTGTCAAGGAACGACAGCACCGCCTCTGCGCGCGTGTTGGGCTTTAAGACGACACCCGCCTTCTTGCCCTTGGCGTGGATCTTGTCGAGCGCAAGATGGATCTTTTCGGGCGTGTCGGCCTCAACATGGCAGGTGACAAGATCCGCACCTGCGTCGCAGAACTGATCGACATAGCGCTCAGGCTGCACGATCATCAGGTGTACATCGATGGGCAGCGCCGTGCGCTTACGGATCGACTGGAGCACGGGAATGCCGATGCTGATATTGGGGACAAAGCAGCCGTCCATTACATCGAAATGGACATAGTCGGCGGTGGAAATGGCCTCCACGCCGGCGCCGAGCTCTGAAAAGTCGGCGGAGAGAATGGACGGTGCGATCTTAACAGACATGAAAATAGCCCTCCTGCGAAAATTTTCTTACCCCTCATTGTAACAAAGGGCATGCGCAAAAGCAATGAAAAAATCGAAAACGGCCCGGCGCTGCCGGCAGTACAGCAGCGAGTGCTGAAAAAATTGCGCGGAAAAAGCAAAATCTCGCAATTCATAAAAAATTCACCGAATTGTTGCATTTGCAACTTCTGCAAAGGCGGAGATATGTGGTATACTAACGCTAGTGAAAGGCAAGCAAAACAATTCACATTTCAAGATAAAACTTTATGGAGGTAGCAATTATGAAAAAGTGGCTTTGCAAGGTTTGCGGTTATATCTATGAAGGCCCCGAGGCTCCCGCGGAGTGCCCCGTGTGCCACGCCAAGAGCAATATGTTCGAGGAAGTCAAGGGTGAGCTGAAGCTCGCCGCCGAGCATGAGTTCGGCGTTTACGGCAAGACCGTGAAGAACAACCCCGACATCTCTGAAGAGGACAAGAAGTATATCTTCGAGCAGCTGATGGCCAACTTCAACGGCGAGTGCAGCGAGGTCGGTATGTACCTCTGCATGGCGCGCATCGCCCATCGAGAGGGCTATCCCGAGATCGGCCTGTACTGGGAGAAGGCCGCCTACGAAGAGGCGGAGCACGCTGCGAAGTTTGCTGAGCTCCTCGGCTCTGACCTCGAGCCCAACATGAAGGCGACCACCAAGGACAACCTCGCCTGGCGCGTCGACTGCGAGTTCGGCGCCACTGCCGGCAAGTTCGACCTCGCCGCCTGCGCGAAGAAGAACGGTCTCGACGCCATTCACGACACCGTCCACGAGATGGCCCGCGACGAGGCCCGTCATGGCAAGGCCCTCAAGGGTTTACTTGAAAGATATTTCAAGTAAGCCGAAGGCACTGAAAAATCAAGAGATTTTTAAGGGGAAGCACCGTGAGGTGCTTCCCTCTTTTTTGCGCCGCGGACCATTTTAATGCGGGGCAATTTATGACTTGAGAGAGAAACAAGGGTGAATTCTATGAACATGGTGTTTCACTTCTACTGAAAAGCCGGAACGGCGCATATACATAGCGGACGGAAGGGGGGCGGAACGATGAAAAAAATCTGGCTGCCGCTGTTGGCGGTGCTGCTTTTATGTGCCTGCGGCGGGGAAAATGACCGCGCAGAGGAATTACAGGAGCAATATCAGCAAGTATCCTCTTACGAAACGGACGTGCGCGTGTGCGTTCCGCGCGAGGACGAAACGATCGCCTATTGCCTGCATCTCAGCGCGCAGGGCGATACCGTGCGCGCTGAGGTCAAAGAGCCGCAGGAGCTTGCGGGCGTGGGTGCGGTGCTGGAGGGGGAGAGGCTTTCACTCACGTTTGATGGCCTCGTGCTGGACGTCGGCACGCTCTCGCCGCGCGTGAGCGCGCTGAACTGTGCGCCGATGCTTCTGCGCGCATTCCCGAAGGCGTACCTTGACAGCTTCGGCACGGAAACGCTTGGAGGGGAGATCGTGCTGCATGTGGATTTTTCACTCTCTTTCGGCAGCGAAAAGCTTTTCTGCTCACTCTATTTTGACGATGCGGGCACGCCGGTGTATGCCGAGATCGCAGAAAATGAAAAAATTATTGCGGCGGCAGAGTTTACGAATTTTATTTTTGGTGATATACTATCGCCAAACGCGGCGCAGTAGCGCGCGTTCAGATTTGAAGCAAAAGGGTGGAAGCGTCTATGGAAAGCACGCTCAAACGAACCTGGGCGGAGATCGACCTTGACCATCTGACCCATAACTACGAGACCATTCGCCGCCACGTCGGAGCGCGGGTAAAGCTGCTTGGCGTGGTCAAGGCCGACGGCTACGGCCACGGCGCGGTGGAGATCGCCAGACGGCTCGAGCAGCTCGGCGCGGCTTATCTTGCGGTGTCGAACATCGACGAATGCGAGGAGCTGCGCGACAATGGCATTCGCCTGCCGATCTTAATGCTGGGCTTCACGCCTGCGGATCAGACGGAGCGCATTTTGCAGCTCGAAATGACGCAGGCGGTGCAGAGCTACGACATCGCGAAGGAATTTTCCGACCGCGCGCTTGCCCTGGGCGGGAAGATGACGGTGCATCTCAAGCTTGACACCGGCATGGGACGCCTTGGCTTTGCGTGCAGCGAGGCGCACTTCGACGAGAGCCTGCACGAGATCCTGCGTGTGCTGGAGCTGCCGGGACTCAAGGTGGAGGGCATCTTTACGCATTTCAGCGTGTCGGACGAGGGTACGCCCGAGAGCGTCGCATTTACGGCCTTGCAGCATGAGCGCTTTGCGCGCATGATCGAGGAGGCGGAATCGCGCAGCGGCTTCCGCTTTGCACTGCACCACTGCTGCAATGCCGGCGGCATTGCAAGCTACCCCGAATGGGCGTGGGATATGGTGCGCTGCGGCATTATCCTCTACGGCTCGGGCGATCTGGCCGAGAAGATGGGCATGAAGCCCGTCATGTCGCTCAAAACGCGCGTGGCGACGATCAAGGACTTTGACGCCGGCGAGCCCATCAGCTATGGACGAACCTATTTCACGCAGCGCCACAGCCGCATCGCGGTGCTGCCCATCGGCTACGCCGACGGCCTGCACCGCGCGCTGTCGAATCAGATCGAAGTGCTCACGCCATACGGCAGGGCGAAGCAGGTCGGGCGCATCTGCATGGACATGTGCATGATCGACGTGACCGACCTCCCGCAGGTGAAAAGCGGCGACGAGGTGGAGATTTTCGGCGAGCATGTTCTCTGCGCAGACCTTGCCGAAAGGTGCGATACCATTCCCTATGAACTCCTGTGCGCGGTGAGCAAGCGCGTGCCGCGCATCTACCGCCTGAACGGTGTGCCCGTCGACAAAAACCTGCATCCGCTTGGCTGAGCGCACTCCGCAAGCGAGAAGCGCATACGATGGACTGGGGGCAAAAAAGACGGGGAAAGTTGCAAGCCCCCGTATAAATTCAGCCCCCGCGTGGGAGAATGACAGTGGCCCCTGACCGAAGGGAATGGGGACTTTCTTCCGCTCGGAGTGTGAATAGCTAAGTGGATATCAATGTGAAACGCGGCGATATTTATTACGCCGATCTATCGCCCGTGGTCGGAAGCGAACAGGGCGGCGTGCGTCCGGTGCTGATCGTGCAGAACGACACCGGCAACCGATACAGCCCTACGGTGATCGCGGCGGCCATCACCTCGCAGACGAACAAGGCGAAGCTGCCGACGCATATTGCGCTCTCTGCGCCCGACTACGGCCTGCCGCGCGACAGCGTGGTGCTGCTCGAACAGATCCGCACGCTCGACAAGCGGCGCCTGCGCGAGCGCATGGGGCGCGTGGACGGCGAGCTGATGGAGCGCATCGACGCGGCCATCGCCGTGAGCTTCGGCTTGCAGAACACGCAGTTGGTCTAACCCCTCCGGCGCGCACGGGAAGGTGCGCGCCGGGGAGAAATTGAGGAATACAGCATGAAAAAGAGAAACAACGCCTTTGCCCGTCTGGTGGGACTGCTTTTGGTGAGCGCAACGGTGCTGACGCTGACCGTCGCTGCGACCGGCGGCGCGGGCACGAGCAGCGACCCGCTTGTGACTTTGAGCTACTTAAACGAAAAATTCCTGCCGCAGATCCTCTCGGAGGTGGACAAGAAGGCTGCCGCGCGCGAGCAGGAGCTTTCCCGGAAGCTCACCGAGCAGGTGAGAAGCGAGACGAAGGCCTTTGAGCAGAAGTACGGCGGCACGAGCGGCAGCGCCTCGGGCGGCACGGCGGCAAGCTTTACGCTTGTTACGCTCAATAAATGGCAGATCCTTTACATGGGCGTCGGCTGCGAGGCGATGCTGCGCACGGGCAGCGGCGTGTGCGTGGCGGCGAGCAATCCCGGCCTTGTCGACGAAACGGCGGGTGCGGTGCTTGCCGGCGGCCTCGGCTTGCAGCCAAACCACCTCTACATGGCGACGGTCGACAGCCGCGGCGTGCAGGCGGGCGCGGACGGCACGGAGCTCCTTGTGCGCGGCAATTACAGTGTGCAGTAACGCCCTTACATAAAGAAAAGAGCTTGTGCATAGAAATGGCACAGGCTCTTTATTTTGTGCGGACAGGGGGGAAAACGCGGTGGAGGAATGGAGACCATTGCTGCGCGGTTCGTTTTTTCGCTCGGCGCGGCTCGACTGCGCGCTTTCGCAGCTAAATTGCGCGATGGTGCGCGAGACGGAAGACGGCAGACTGCTGGCGCTGCCGTACAGTGAGCGGGCACCGTTTCCGCTGCCGGAGCTTTTCTGCCTTGCGCGGATCGGGACAGTCGGCGGGAGACGATGCGTCATCTACCGTGTAGATCGTAAAAAGTTGCCCGTTCTGTGAAAAAATGCAAATGATGGCTACCATACGGGACGAAAGTGTGCTATACTGGTTCTGACTAAAATGTGAAAAGAGGTACTGCACGATGAAATGCCCCTATTGCGGATACAAAGAGAGCAAGGTCATTGATTCCCGCCCTGCCGAAGAGGGCAGCAGCATCCGCCGCCGGCGAGAGTGCCTTTCCTGCGCCAAGCGCTTCACCACCTATGAAACGGTGGAGAGCCTGCCGATGGTCGTCATCAAAAAGGACGGCAGCCGCCAGAGCTTTGACAAGCGCAAGGTCTTGAACGGCATGATCCGCGCGTGCGAAAAGCGCCCCGTTCCCTTCGAGGTGCTTGAGCAGAAGGCAGACGAGATCGAGCAGACCCTGCAAAACTCCCTCGAGCGCGAGGTCAGCACCGAGTACATCGGCGAGCTGGTCATGGACAAGCTGCGCGCCGTGGACGAGGTGGCCTACGTGCGCTTTGCCTCGGTCTACCGCCAGTTCAAGGATATCGACACCTTTATGAAGGAGCTCAACAAGCTGCTCGAAGGCAAGTGAGCTACAGGATATTCCGGATCGAAATTTCCTGCATTTCCGATAGGACGAGCATCTGAGATTTGAGCTCGGCGATACACGCACGCAGCTCTGCTTTGTCCTGCTCGAAGGCGAAGCTGTCCGCCCTGGCAAGGAGGGATTCGACCTCATTGAGCTCACCGTGCTGCAAAACGATGTGGAAATATGCCGTGTGCTTGTCCCAGCTTTCGTGCAGCGCAGCGAGAGAATCGTGCACGGCGGGCCAGTCTTCCGCCTGCGCGGTGTCTTGCAGATCGTCGAGCTGTGCGCACCAGCCCTGCACCAGTCCGTCGGCAACGGCGGCGTTCAAGAGCGTTGCGGAAAAGAGCGCGAGCAGCAGCAAAAACGGGATCCAGAAAAATCGCTTCATTGGTTGTTGTCCTTTCCGATGCAGAGGATCTTGCCCGCGCCGTCGAGCGAGAGGAGAAAGATCTCCGACGGGGCGCGGTAGCCCTGCGCGCGCACCTGCTTTTGCAGCCATGCGCTGTCCAATCCCGCAAGCGAAAGATTTTCGTCCAGCACCCGTCCGTCGTTGATGAAGATGTGCGGGAGGAAGGTGTCGTCTTTCACAGGTTTTCCAAGCTGCTTGGGCGTTATGCTCTGCTCATCGGGATAGAGCAGGACCGAGAGGCCGCCGTCCGTTTCAAGTACGGCGTATTTGACGGTCGTGAGATCGCTGACGCCCTGCGACCGCAGCTCTTCGATGAGCTCATCGAGCGTGAAGCGATTGTGACGCATTGCGTCCTGCTGCACCTTGCCGTCTAAAATGAGCGCCGTCGGGCTGCCGCAGATGAGCCGCCGCAGCCGGATGGAGCGGACGCTGCCCCATGAGAGCAGCATCGAAAGCGACAAAAGCGTCACGATCGGGATAACGCCGTTTAAAAGCGGAATGCCGAAGTCCTGCATCGGCACGGCTGCAAGGTCTGAGATGAGCAGCGTGAGCACGAGCTCAATGGGTTCCAGCTCGCCGATCTGCCGCTTGCCGAGCAGCCGCAAACCGATCATGATGAGAAAATAGAGCACGATCGTGCGGATAAAGGCGGTAGCCATTCATTGATCACTCCCTTTTGTGGGAGTTTGCCCCGCAGGGGGATAAAATAACCGCTTTCACCCGGAGAATATCCGGCTTGAAATAGATCAAAAATCGCAGATGAGAAAGGAGTTATGGAGGTTTCTCCATCACAAGCGCCAGCGCCCGCCTTTCCGGCGGGACGACGAGGTGGGAAGAGAATCGAATCTTCGGCGGATGCTTCCCCGCGCCCGTGGGCGCGCATACAGCCGACAAACATGTGGGCGACCGCAGAACAAAGGGGCTGTGACCACGGAAAAAGCGACAAATGACTGCGCATTTGTCCTTTTGACGAACAGCGGCTTTGCGCCGCAAAGGGGTAGTTATGCCCATTTTTCAGACTCATCAAAAGGAGAATTTTTAATATGTGCGGAATCGTTGGATTTATTGGAGAAGAACAGGCGGCGCCCATCCTGCTGGACGGGCTGGCGCATCTTGAGTACCGCGGGTATGACTCCGCGGGTGTGGCCGTCATTTCCTCAGAGCAGAAATTGCAGGTGCGAAAGGCTGTCGGCCGGTTGAAGGTGCTCAGTGATGAGATCCACGGCGGCGCCGACATCGAAGGCTGCATCGGCCTTGGTCACACCCGCTGGGCGACACACGGCGCGCCGAATATCGCCAACTCCCACCCCCACGTGAGCGAGAACGGAAAGTTCGCCGTCATTCACAACGGCATCATCGAAAACTATGTTGAGATCAAGGAATTCCTGATCGGGCAGGGCATCACCTTCAAGTCCGAGACCGATACCGAGGTCGTGGCGCAGCTGCTTGAATTCTACTACAACGAGTGCCACGACTTTTTGGAGGCCGTGGGCCGCGTGCTGCGCCGCATCGAGGGCGCTTACGCGCTCGGCATGCTCTGCGCCGACTGCCCCGACCGCATCATCGCCGCGCGCAAGGACGCGCCGCTGCTGCTCGGCTACGGCAAGGGCTGCAATTTCCTCGCCTCCGACGTGACGGCTATCATCAAGCACACGCGCGACGTCGCCTACATGGAGGACGGCGAGGTCGCCGTGCTGACGCGCGAGGGCATCGAGGTCTACGACGCACTCGAGCAAAAGGTCGAAAAGGAGCACTTTACCATCGACTGGGAGGTTTCCGCCGCGGAAAAGAGCGGCTATCAGCACTTTATGCTCAAGGAGATCATGGAGCAGCCCGAGGCGCTGCGCCGCGCGATCTCCCCGCGCATCAAGGACGGCAGGGTTGTCTTCGACGATCTCAAGCTCCCTGTCGAGAAAATGCGCGAATTTACCCGCATTTTCATTGTGGCCTGCGGCTCTTCGTATCATGTCGGCATGATCGGCAAGTACAATCTCGAGCATCTGCTGCGCCGCAATGTCGAGGTCGTGCTCGCGTCCGAATTCCGCTACAGCGACCCCATCGTGGACGATAAGTCGCTCGTCATTGTCATCTCCCAGTCGGGCGAGACGCTCGATACCATGGCCGCGCTGCGCGAGGCGAAAAAGCGCGGCGCCTATATCCTCTCCATCGTCAACGTGGTTGGCTCGTCTATCGCGCGCGAGTCGGACGATGTGCTCTATACCTGGGCCGGCCCCGAGATCGCCGTTGCGACGACCAAGGCCTACTCCACGCAGCTTGCCGTGCTTGATATGATCGGCCTTGCCTTCGGCGAGGTACTCGGCACGGTGAAAAAGGAGGAGTACAACGAGGCGGTCGCAGAGCTTCAAAAGCTGCCCGAGAAGATGGAGCAGTTCCTCGCAAGCGAGAGCTGCAAGGACATTCCGAAGTATGCCGCGCAGTATTTCAATCACAACTCGGTATTCTTCATCGGCCGCAACCTTGACTATGCGCTGGGGCTGGAAGGCTCGCTCAAGCTCAAGGAGATCAGCTACATTCACTCCGAGGCCTACGCCTCCGGCGAGCTCAAGCATGGCACGATCTCGCTCATCGAAGACGGTACGCTCGTCATCGCGCTGGGCACCTACGCCCCGCTTTTCGACAAGGCGATGAGCAACGTGGTCGAGGTCAAGGCGCGCGGCGCGGACGTGCTGGCGCTCGCGACCGAGAGCCACCGCGAGGAGATGGAAAAGACCGTCGAAAACGTTATCACCGTCCCCGATACGGCGCAAATGCTGCTGCCGTCGCTCGGTGTCGTGCCGCTGCAGCTGCTGGCGTATTATATCGCGCTCCAGCGCGGGTGTGATATTGATAAACCCAGAAATCTCGCGAAATCTGTTACTGTTGAATAACAAAAAGAGGCACCCGCAGGGTGCTTCTTTTTTTTCTCCCCCTTGTTAAGAGGAGAAAAAATATAAAAGGGGCATTCTCTCACGCGAGAGAACACCCCCTTTGCGCGGCCGATTCAGATAAGCATACTGACCCCGTGCGTCAGTATGGTGATGATGCAGCCCGCGATGGCGACGCCGAGGAAGATGACCGGCACGGCACGCTTCAAGCGCATATTGAGCACGGCGGCGATGAGCGCGCCCGTCCACGCGCCGGTGCCCGGAAGCGGAATGGCGACGAAAAGCAGCAGCCCCCACGTCTGATAGCGGACAACATTTACGCTCTTTGCCTGCGCCCGCGCTTCAAGCGTTGAAACGAAGTGCCCGAGCTTTGGGATATGTATGCGCACCCACCGGAAAAGGGGGCGGACGAAGAGAATGACGAACGGTACGGGGATCATATTGCCGACGAGCGAAGAGAAAAACGCCGCAGGGATCGGCAGCCCCATTGCAACGCCTGCGGGCAGTCCGCCGCGCAGCTCCACAACGGGCAGCATGGAGATGAACATTGTGAGCAGCGCTTCGCCGAGCGGCGTTTCGTGCAGCCAGTATGAGAGGGAGTCCAGCATGACGCTCCTTTCTGATGATGGAAATGCGGTAGTGCGGAATTTTCGGTAAAAGCATAGCATGAAAGCAAAAGACATGCAAGGGTCGATACATTAAGGTTCGATAAAAAATACAGGACCCCGAAAGCATTCGAAGCCCTGTATCCCTGAGTACGGTCAGCGGTTGTTTCTGTTCTGGTTGCTGTTCTGGTTCTGCTCCTGGTTGGTGTTTTCCTGATTTTTGGTCTTGTTCTGGTTGCGGCTCTCCTTCATGCCCGTCGCCTCCCTTCCGCTTTTTTGCCTGCAAGCATAGTGTTGACGGCGGAAAGTAAAAATATACCGCGGATTTTCTGCTTATTTTCGCAAATTGCTGTTGACAAACCGGAAGATAGAGCATATACTATCTACGCAAAATAAAGAAGAGCGGTGCATTCGTTCTCACCCCCAGCAAAGCGAAGGGGTCAATCATGGAAAACAAAGCCTTCGGGCTTTTTGTGTCATGGTACGGGTGCAGAATGTTCTGTGCTCGTTTTTTGTTTGCAAAAATCTTTATGAAAAACGGAGGTGCTTCGGCATTAGCAGCAACGTGCATCAGATCAACGAGGAGATCCGGGACAGCGAGATCCGTCTCATCAGTGCTACCGGTGAGCAGCTCGGCATCATGTCTGCCGCGCAGGCGCAGCACATCGCCGACGAGCAGGGGCTTGACCTTGTCAAGATCTCTCCGCAGGCCACGCCGCCCGTCTGCCGTCTTATGGACTACGGCAAGTTCCGCTTCGAGCAGGGCAAGCGCGAAAAGGAAGCCAGAAAGAACCAGCATGTCGTCGAAGTCAAGGAAGTGCGCATGTCCCCCGGTATCGATGTGGGCGATTTTAACACCAAGCTCAAAAACGCCCAGAAGTTCATTGCCGACGGCAACCGTGTCAAGGTCTCTGTCCGCTTCCGCGGCCGCGAGATGGCGCACACGGACATCGGCCGCGATCTGCTTGTGCGCTTTGCAGAGTCTGTCGCCGAGGTCGCCAACCTGGATAAAGAGCCGAAAATGGAAGGCCGCAGCATGTCGATCTTCCTTTCCCCCAAGGCGGGAAAGTAACTTTGAGCGCCACTACAAATACGAAAAGGAGAAACTACTATGCCCAAGCTGAAAACCCACAGCGGTTCCAAAAAGAGATTCAACCTGACCAAGACCGGTAAGGTCAAGGCCGCCAAGGCTTTCAAGAGCCACATCCTGACCAAGAAGCCCACCAAGCGTACCCGTCGCCTGCGTCAGGGCGGCTATGCTGACAAGACCACTGCCAGCACGATCCGCAAGATGATCCCCTACAAATAATTTACAACGATACGCTTTAAGGAGGCTTATACAATATGGCACGTGTTAAAGGCGCGATGATGACGCGCAAGAGAAGAAACAAGACCCTCAAGCTTGCCAAGGGCTACTGGGGCAATAAATCCCGCCACTTCAAGATGGCCAACGAGCAGGTCATGAAGTCCCTGACCTATGCTTACGTCGGCCGCCGCCTGAAGAAGAGAGATTTCCGCTCCCTGTGGATCACTCGTATCTCCGCAGCCTGCAAGCTCAACGGCATGAACTACTCCACGTTCATGCACGGCCTGAAGACCGCCGGCATCGAGATCAACCGCAAGATGCTCAGCGAGATGGCCATCAACGATCCCGTCGCTTTCACCAAGCTCGTCGAGATCGCCAAGAAGGCCTGATTGTAACTGTAAAAAAACCACCGCTGCTTTGAGCAGCGGTGGTTTTTTGCATTTTTATGCCGCTGCGAAAGACCACAGCGGCGGAAAGAGAGGAAAAATATGAGAAAAACGCTCAAACGAAATCTGGCGTATGACGACAGAAATCACCTTTATTATGTCTCGCTCTACTACGACGGCGAAAACGGCAGGCGCGTGCGCCGCACGCGCACCTATCAAACGATGGAGCAGGCGGAGCAGGTCATTGCAGACTATCGCCGCGCGCAGCTGCTCGGCGGCAAAAGCGCTCCCCGCGATGTTTCGATGGAGGACTGGCTGCGCTACTGGATGCGTGAGATCATCACGCCGAACTGCGCGGAAACAACGCGCCACGGTTATGCGAATATCCTGTACACCCACATGATTCCAACGCTTGGCAAGGTGCATGTGCAGGAGCTGACGGCCATGCGTGTGCAGCAGTATTACGGGGAGCTGCGGAAAAAGGGCCTTGCCAACAACACCATTCGCAAGCATCATGTGCTGCTGCATGCGGCGCTGGGGACGGCAGTACGGCAGGGGATCGTGAGAGACAACGTGGCAGATCTGGTCACGCCGCCCGCGCGTGAAGCGCCCCGGCACCGCTTTTACGATTCGTCGCAGCTGCGGAAACTTTTTTGCGCGAGCGAGGGGTCGCAGCTTGAGATCGCCGTTAAGCTTGCGGGCTGTCTCGGGCTGCGGCGTAGCGAAATCTGCGGGCTCAAGTGGCGCAATGTCGATCTGGAGCGGGGCGTGCTTACGATCTGCGAGGTGCGCACGGCGGTGAGCGGAAGGGCACTTGAAAAAGCGCCGAAGTCCTATGCCTCCGAGCGGCGGCTGGCCTTCCGCGGCAGCGAAGACCTTGAAGCGCTGCTGCACCGTCTGCACCGCGAATGGGAGCAGCGGCGGAAAGAAAATGCGGCATATAACCCTGAAGGTTATGTTGCCGTAAATAAGGCGGGAAAGCCCTATCAGCCGGATATCCTCTGCCGGCGCATCGCACAGTTTATCGCAGAGCAAGGGCTGCCGCCAATCTCGCTGCACGGCCTGCGCCACAGCTTTGCCAGCGTCGCCAACAGCCAGAACGTGCCGATGTTCAGTATCTCCAAGGCGCTGGGGCACAGCTCGACCTCGGTGACGAGCGCAGTGTACATGCACCTTTTTGACGATGCGGTGGCAGATGTTGTATCGCAGGTGGCGAGCGCCATCACAGGAAAGGAGCCGTGAGCGTCAGGGAAAAAGAAACGGCAGCGCGGGCAGGGCGAACAGTATCGAGAGCAGCGCCTGCAAGGCTTTTCCCTTGTAATAATAGCGCGCGGTGAGGGGAGAAGCCGCCAGCGCGCTGAGCGTCTGGCAATGGACGCTCATTCCGCCCCAGCCGAGCATCGCCGCGCAGGCGAGAAAGCCTGCGCGTGAGGCGGGGAGAGACAGCGTGCCGCTTGTCAGCTCCAGAAAACCGAGCAGCAGCGAGCAGAGCAGAGAGGACGCGAACTGCGGCGGCAGAAAGTGCAGCAGCAGACGCACGAGCACCGTGAAAAACACCACAAATGCGCTCACGTTCAGGCAGCCCGACAGCGCGCTCTGCACCGCGAGTGGGAAAACGGTGGAAAAACGCTGTCGTTTTCCCTCCTGTACCCTTGTTTTATGATACGGCACCGGCGGCAGCGCGCGGCAGATGAGAACGCCGGAGAAAATCGCCGCGGCGGCATGAATGAGATACAGCGCCGCGCCAGCACGGGCGGAGGAAAAAACACCCGCGCCGCACACGCCGAGCAGAAATCCCGGCCCTGCGTTGTTGCAGAAGGCGAGCAGCCGCTCGCCTTCCTCCCGCGGCAGCGAGCCGTTTTCCACAAGCGCGGCGGCAGTGCGCGCACCGACGGGATAGCCGCCGCAAAGCCCCAGCGCAAGCGCTGACGCGCCCGCGCCGGAAAGGGAGAACAGCGGGCGCATCAGCGGCGAGAGGAGCGAGGCAAACAGCGCCGACGCGCTGCCGGAGGTCAGCAGCGCCGAGAGCACAAAAAACGGGAACAGCGACGGAACGACCGTCTGCGCGCACAGCGCGAGCGCGTCGCGCGCGGCCTGCGCGCCCTCTTCGGGCAAAAGCAGCAGCGCCAGAAGGCAGAAAAGCGCCGCGCCCGGCAATAAAAACTCGTGCAGTTTCATTTTTCTCACCTCGCCTTTTGAGACAAGTCTATGCATCGCGGCGGCGGAACTTGCCCCGCGTAGGACAGGCAAATCGCGCGGAGCGCGTGCATAAACTTTGCCCGAAAGGGAGATGAGGACAGTGGAGCGAAACGAACGGCCGCAGCGCATGATGGCGCGCATGGCGGAGCTTTTCGACCTGCCGGCGGACATTGTGGCGGGGCTGTGCCATGTGGAACTGCTGGGCGACCGGCAGCTTTTTCTGGAAGGGCACAGCGGCATTCTGTCCTATGGAACAGAACAGATCGATGTGGGTGCCGGTTCGCTCATTCTGCGTGTGCGCGGGCGGGAACTGACGCTGCGCAGCATGACAGACAGTGAGCTGCGCATCTTCGGTAAGATCGACGCGGTGGAATATGTGAGATGAGGGAAGTATGCTGAAAAAAGCCGTCAAGCTGCTGCGCGGCAGCGTATGTGTGCGCGCTAAGAGCGCGTATCCCGAGCGAATGCTGAATCTCTGCTCCGCGCGCGGTATTGAATTCTGGGACGTCAACTGGCTCGACGCGGCCACGCTCTCTTTCTGCGTGGCGCGCGGTGACCTGCGCGCGCTGCGCCGCGCTGCCGAGGGCTGCGGAGCGGAGGTGAGCATTGAGCGCACGGCGGGTACGCCGTTTTTCTTCGCGCGCCTGCGCCGCCGCCATGCGCTCATGGCGGGTGGGATCCTCTGCGCGGCGCTGCTCGCTGTCAATTCTCTTTTTATCTGGGATTTTGAGGTCTCGGGCAACAAGACCGTGCCGACGGAAACGATCCTGCACGCGCTGCGCGAGCACGGCGTGCACCGCGGAACGCTGCGCTATTCGTTCCGTTCGCAGGATATCTGCAACCGCGTGCTGCCCGAGCTTAAGGACCTTTGCTGGCTTGCGGTGAATGTGCGCGGATGCAGAGCCTATGTGCAGGTGCGCGAGCGCGTGCGCGCGCCGGAGCGGGTGAACGAGAGCGAGCCGACGAATGTGATCGCGGCGAAGGCGGGTCTTGTTACGAAAGTCCGCGCGCTGGACGGAGAGAAGAAAGTCCTGCCCGGCACGAGCGTGCAGCAAGGGCAGCTTTTGATCGCGGGCGTGGTGGATACCGGCGGCACGGAAAAACCGAGCGTAACGACGCGCTTTCTTGCCGGTAAGGGCGAAGTCTGGGCGCGAACGTGGTACGATCTCACTGTCCGCGTGCCGCTCACTTATGAGGAAAAGGTCTACACCGGCGCGGAAAAGCACAGCCACACGCTCATCTGGGGCGAGAAGCGGTTGAAAATTAACGCAAAAGGGAGTAGTATTTGCGATGTTGATTGTGATAAAATAAAGAATCAAACACATTGGTCGCTTTTCGGCGTTTTTTCCCTGCCTGTTACATGGGAAACGGAAACGCTGCTGCCGTATGAGCCGCAAATGGTCACGCGGCCG
>OLPA01000726.1_pt1 | contig 30093 bp, 27 predicted proteins | sample 1672811 | NCBI WGS metagenome assembly OLPA01 (sample SAMEA3136726, study PRJEB25190) | human gut metagenome | biome: human gut; feature: human-associated habitat; material: faeces | place: Austria | collected 2013
AAGTAGTAATACAGGTTGTGACCGTTTTCGTCTTGAACCTGAGTCAGGCCCTTATCCAGCACGATTTCACCGTTATCCAGCCAATAGGTATCGTCGCCATCAATGCACAGGCCATTCTTGCCGATCTCTTTGAACTGCGCTGTGTAGGTGGTATCCTCATTGACAGGTGCAAGCTCCGGATCCCAGCCGGTGAACTCATAGGAGAAATAAGGTGTCTCATTCTTGGTAGGCGTATCACCGGCGTATTCAGGCGGCGTATCACCCTTTTTCACCGCCGTTTCTACCAAGACTCTACCGTTGCCATCTACCCATTTGACCATAACGCCGCCCTTGGGGATCGTTTCGCCCTGCTTCAGAAGTTCGTTGCAGACAGAGCAATAGGTATCTCCGGTGTAGCCGTCTTCGGTAAGCGTAGCGTCCTTTGCGTTACGGATCTCCTCGGTGTGGCCCTTGGCTTTAACAACTTCCTGCTTGACCAGCACTTCATTACAGACAGAGCAGTGCTTGCCCTCGGTCTTGCCGGGTTCGGTGCAGGTGGCTGCAACAGCCTCGTCAACGACCTCAGTGTGGCCCGTGGCGGGGATGGTCGTACCGTCCTTCAATTTCTGGTTGCAGTCCTTGCAGTAGGTATCTCCGGTATAGCCGGACCCGGTGCAGGTAGCCTGTTTGGCATCACGGATTTCAGTATTCGCATGGCTGCATGCCACAGTATACTGGGCTGTATAGGTCACATCTCCGGTGACAGAAGCAATTTCCTTATCCCAGCCACTGAAGGTATATGTATTATTTCCGTCGGCGGGTCTGGTGGGGGTTGCTCCGGTATAGATGGGTGTTGTCCCGTACTCTACCTTATTGGTCTGCAGAACCTCTCCGTTCCAGTTCTTCCATGTGACTGTATAAGAACGAGTTACTTTCTGATACTGCGCTGTATAGGTGGCGTCACCTGTAACAGGCACCAGTGTGGGATTCCAGCCGGCAAAGGTATAGCTATACTGCGCGTCAGACGCCTTGGTGGGTGTAGCGCCGGTATAATCCGGAGTTGCACCGTAGTTCACCTTTGTGGTTCCCAGCACAGTATCGTCCCAGTTCTTCCACGTAATCGTGCCCTGATAGGGATTGGGTTTCACCATGCGGCCTTGCTCGTCGAAGGTATACTGCGCCGCTTTCATCAACCCATTGGTCTTTTCAATATAGAATGTACAGTTTTTGACCATAGGGCCAAGAATGCTTCCGTCATTGTACTTAAAATAATAATAGTAACCCTCGAAGTACACCAATCCGGGATATGTATTCTTAATACCGTTCTCAACCCAGAAAGTATAACCATCCCAATCAAAGAACCCTGTCAGTTGTTCCTGCCAAATTCCATCGGAGCCAAAAGCATAGTATACATTTACCCCGGCGATATTTAGTCCGTAAATGCCTTTAGCAGCATTATAGTTGGACCGGAAATAATATTTATTTCCATCGATAGTATGCCACTGTTGAGTGGCCCAAGAGCCAGCCCACATATACCAGAAATTTCCATCTGCGCGCTTGATCAGATCGCCGCGAACCAGCACGCAGTCCTTAAAGGTATAGTGGTAGCCGCCGATGGTCTGCTCACCGTTCAGGGCAGCATAGTCCCAGGTGCTGAAGAAGTAGTTTTCCACCTGACCGCCGGGGTGGGAGATAGCTTTCCACTTTGTAATTCGCGTGCCGTTTTCAGCGAAATAGAGCTTTCCGTTCAGCGTGAACAGGCCGCTGATCTTGCCCTTGGACGCACCGTCATCTCCCAGATCATAGAAGAACTTACCGCTCTCGCCGGTGACATTACTGGGCAGCTCCTGAATACCGGTCAAGGCTTCGTTGTTCTGGTAATAGAACCACTTGCCGCCATCCTGAACCCAGCCCTGTTTCACGGATTTGTCCAACGTATAGGTGTCTTCAAAGGAGCGGAGGTTGTCCTCGTAGAAATGTGCGCCTTTTTCCGCAGCACCGTTATAGGTGTATTTGTCGCTTTCGTAGGGATAAATGCCGTATTTCTCCTGATTGTCCTTGTTGCTGGCAATGCCGTACACTGCGCTGGAGCGCAGATAGATGTTATAGCTCAGCTTACCGTTGACGGTGATGGTCAAGCGGTCGCTCTGCCAATCGGCCTTGTCCGTAGGGATGAGTTTCAGACCGCTGAGAATGCACAGAGAGTTAGCCGTCGAAGGATCAATGGCCTGTGTCTGGTTTTTGAAGTTGCAGACCAGCGTGAGGGTATTTGTAGCAGCATCAACGTCATAGGAGGTCAGGTCAAAATACTCGTTGACCAGCTTCATGTCGGTGGTATCCAAGGTAACGCCCTTGGGTGCCTGCAGCTGAATCTTCACCTCCGTGTGCTGACTGACACGCTCGGCCAGCTGCAGCAGGAAATCCCACGCCGTGGCGCTGCTGTCGTCTCCGCCGGGCAGAAGGGCCATCAGGGGTTTGATCTTCTCAGGGATGGGGATCTGCTTCATGTCCACCGCAAAGGTATAACTGGTGTCCATGGATACGTCGGGCTTATCAATATAATAAATATTGTCACCACGTGTACTGGAATTGGACACTTCACGGTTCCATGCCAGCAGACGGTCGCCGCCGGTAACATCATCGAAATCGAAGGATGCTTCGCCTTCCTTATACAGGTATACGGTAAGTGTCACAGCGCTGTTGAAATCGGGCTGGCCATTTTTCATGAGCGCTGCACCAATGATCACAGATCGGATACCGGAGCTTTCGTCGCCGGTGAAGGTCAGGCCACTGATTTTTCCTGCCTTGCTCGCCAGAACCGCTTGACCATTTTCCACAAAGCCCAGCATCACGTCACTGGTATTCACCGCCACCTGATTTCCGTTATACACAGCAGTCAGAGGCAGTTCCACAGGCACGCCGTAGATGGCACTGACGCTCTCCTTGCCGAATTTCAGCGCGGTGGGTACCACGACATGGAGTGTCTTGCTGCCCAGAACCTTGCCGTCAGCCACGGCCTGCACCTGCACATCGCCTACAGCGGTGGCAGTGAATGTACCGTCACTGACCGCACCGATACTGCTATCGGTGACCTGCAAGGTGGTGCCCTCCGGCAGCTCAGCAGCATTGCCGGAAGCACTGACGCCAGAGACCGTGATGGGCAGGCTGGTTCCTACGGTGAGATAATCATAATCCGCAGAAACAATAGCGTGATCAAATTCGTTGGAGGGCTTTGCCGTAGACACCACCATCAGCGAGGAGCTGACGGAACGGGCATAGCCGTCGGAAGGACGGTTTACCACAGACAGTACGTCTGCGCCCTCTTCCTTGGCGACAAAGGTCGTGGAACCGCCGCCGTCCAGATTCATCGCTACCACGCATCCGGCATCCAGCATGACCTGAGCGATCTCAATGGCGCTGCCGCCAGCGGAAACCGGCTCCTGACGGCCATCCATGACCATCAATACCACGCGGTTATCCGCAGTAATGCCGACACAGGTACGGGAAGCGCGCGTGTCATAGTAGTTACCGCCGCCGCTCACGACCAACTGGCCGTCCTTCACCAGCATGATGCTGCCGCCTACGGCTTCGGCAATGTCATTCTTATAAGTGGCGTAATCCGAAGGTGCACCAATGATAGGGGTACCGTCCTTGAGGATGGCAAAGAAATTCTCGCTGCCGACACCGTGATATTCAACGCCCTCCATGACCAGCGCACCGGACGGCGCACCATTGGTCATGTTATAAAAGTCAGCGTTTACACCCACCACAGGCGTATAATTGGGAATATACAGGTCGGGCTTCTCCGGGGCAGAGTGCCGTGCCTTAGCCGAATCCATCTGATCCTGCACCCGTGCCATGCCCCAAGGAGTACCTACGTTGTCCTTATAGTTGGCGTAAATGCTCACATCGCTGCGGGTAACATCCGCCGTAGCGATATAGTACACCAGTGTCTTACCATCCTTGGCTGTAGCGCTGCGAAGGGTCTGAGTCACGCCGGGAGCCAGCGTGGATGTTTCGCTGGAGTAGACGGTATAGTAGTCGTTGCTGGGCTTATCGGTGATCCCGCCGGTCAACTCATACAGGTAATCGGCAAAGGCATAGCAGCAGGCGGTACGCAGATCATCAATATCCGTCAGGCCGCGGCTGGTTTCCAGCGCAGCGATAGCGGTATTGCTCTTATAAGCACTGAGTACTGCGGAGCGAATCTCCTCCTTGGTACCGACACCGGAAAAACGGTTACGCAGCAGGAACTTTGCCCGGAATTTGTCCGTCAGATTGCTGTTGAAGTAGCTGCTCATCACGGCGCTGATCGTCTTGCCGCCGGTGAGATTCTGCACAAGGTAATAGGCATCCAGATCGCCGTACAGATCCAGAATACCAAAGCTATGGACATCATCGTCCTCAGAAGGATCGTCATAGCCCAGATGCTTGCCGTCGGTGCGCAGCTCATAGGCCATGTCCTCTACGGTAGTGGAGGTAATGGGACTATACTTTTTTGTATAGTCAATAAGGTCACAGATATCACCGCCCCAGCCGCCAAGATCAGCGTTGGTTACAGCGGCAGAAGCATTGGTCTGCATGGTGTGATAGGAAATGTCCATGCAGCCGAACATATGGACAAAGTCCACCTTATCCCCGTTTGGCAGGGTAAACTCCGTCAGACTGCGCAGCGCCCCAGCTGTTGTAGTGCCGTTGGCGGTATCCTGATCACTTACATACTTGGTAAATTCGGCCTTTTCTTCACCAGCCAGCATAACCCAGCTGCCGCTGGTGTATTTCTCCACACCGCAGCGGATATAGTTGATGACCAGCCCCGTGGCATCCTCGCCCGCATGCTCACGGGCATACGTCTGTGCGTAGCCCTCCAGCACCTTCAAGGATGCCAAAAAAGTACTGTAGTCATTGATCGCTACAGGAGCGGCGAACGTTTCACTCAGTACCGCCAAATCATCACCCGACGGGATATCCTCGGCCTGCTCCGGCTCTTGCAGAGTATTATTTTCTCCCGGTCCGCCGCCCTGCACGGGCTCCTGATCGGGCAGGGCGCTCTCTCCGGGTAAATCCGCACTCGGCTCATCCTGTGTCAGCTCAGTATTCACAGGACCTTCCGGGGCCACTGCCAACACCGAAACCGGTGACAAAACTGTCAGCAGCATGACCAATGCCAAAAAGATTGACAACAATCTTTTTCCACTTCGCATCATTGTACTCTCCTCCGTTTTGCTTATTTCAGATTTTCAATCAAATCATTCAGACTTTCTTTCATTGCGTAGATTCGGTTCAACTCGTCCTCGCTCAGCGCATCGGTATCCTCCAGTTCAAGCATGTGTGCAAAAACGTCATGCGCTTTACCTGCCGTATCCGTGATCGTTCCGGACGCTTCAGTGCTGCCACTGTCTTCCGCGACCTCAATATTGAACAACGGATATTTTTCACCATTGACGGTAGCTTCGAAGCAAACGGTCACAGCATCTGATGTTTCTTCCTGCGTCGTCGTTACATACTCATTCCAGCGATCAGGGTAATAAAGATATCCGTAATTGGTCTCTATTACCAGCATCTCACTGGGATGGCTTACGGCAGGAGGTTCAGTCTGCTGACCCTGTTGGTTTGGCTGGTTCTGCTGATCCAATGGTTCCCGCTGATCCTGCGGGGACGTGGCACTACCGCATCCAACCAGCAAAAGTGCCAGCAGAAGTCCTGCTATACCGCACAAATACTTTTTCCTCATGTTCCGGATCCTCGCTTTCCTTTTATTGCCGCTATAAATAATTCTCTCAATAACTTATCATTATGTTCTTTGCTATGGTTCCTCTGCGCCAATGCACGGCTTTTCTTTACCCGCTCCGCGTACAGCATTGGGTCAGCTTCAAGTTCTTGAATAACATTTGGTAGTTCTTCAGCTGCATGGAGTATCACAGCTCCATCGTTCGCCGCCAAATACGAGATCGACGATATTTCTTCCGGACCATAAGCAATCAAACAAGCTCCGCTGGCCAGACTTTCGCCGATCTTTGTGGATAGCGAATACCTTGTTCTTTCCCGCGATTTCAAATCGAATGCCTCAACATGCAGCAGGTACTTCGCACTGCCAAGAATTGTCTTTATCTCTTCCGGAGATGCTGCCCCATGAAAATGAATACCGTTTTTCTCTGTCAAATCAGCAAGTATTTTAGGGTCCTTCTCTCCGGAATAAACATCTATCGCTTCATATTCGGGAATAGGCAACCGCCTTAATGCCTTCCCTAACGCAACAAGGGGAACGCTTCGGTTTATCCCCAGATTTCCGGCATAAACGATGCGATGTCGTTGTTGCTGAGGGAGGATTTCGCCGCTCTGTTCTGCGGCAATTCGTAGTGTGTGAATGTCCTTGCCTGCAAATAGTCGACTGTAGTCTCTTGCCATCTCATCACTGATCACTACAAGGGATAATGTGAATTTTGAAACACGATGTACCCAAGTCAGCAACCACTTCTTGTAGACACTTCCCAGAACTATTTCAGGTTGTTTTTTCAGATAGTAATCGTCGCAGCACCACAGGATAACAGGGATATCAAACCTTTCGGCGATCTTGCAGGTGATTTTATAGGGAAAGGAATAATCCCCTGAGGCAAAGAAGATCACGTCAGGCTCAAAATTTCGAAGCCATTCCCACAATTGCGGGCTTTCCCATTTTCCAATCCTCCATAAGGAGTCTCGCAGCAAATGGATCAACGGTGTACGCCGACGGGAAAACTGGTATATTTGAGCTAGGAATCCTCTATCTATGCGCGATTTCTTTTTACCCGGCCGGACGTCACTTTTGTCAAAAAAACGACAGGATATGCGCCTCGTTGCAATAGATTTCAGCACATCGCTGTCCATGATCCTGCAATAGCTTTGACAAACCGGCATTGTAGGGACTTCCGCATGAAAATAAAGCTGGGCAATTTCATCTGGAGGTATACACGAAAGCATATTGGCCAGTGTTTTCCCCATGCCGCTGTTTTGACTAAACACATTATGACTAATCACCAATACGCGAGGCGTTCTTTTCATACTACGTTTTCGACTCCTGATCTGTCGTTTTATCGAATACTCCGTGTATATTCCTTAAATTTCATCCGCTTCTGAACGCCTGTGTATTCCGTATAGGACCGCTCCAGATCCACGATCTCCGCGTGGACTTTTTGCCCCCGCTTCTCTACCGGCGTCGGGGTCATGTAGTCACCGTACAGCGTTGTGAGCAACTCGTCATAGTGAGCGGACACCGGAAACTGTCCGTCCTCAAACGGTAGCAGCACCGTCTCCTTAAACCATTTACGAGGATAGATGCTTTTTTCATAACGGGACGAGGCTCCAAAAAAGGAGTGTACCATCTGCGATTCCGGTTCCCGTTTGTCCACGGCATAAGCCCACAGTTTCTCCACTGATAGGTGGCGGCTAAGCTGCATTGCCAGCTTTTTGCCCGGACTGTCCGTCAGGTAGCCGCGCTGGTAAAGCGCTCGTGCGATCACCGCTTTGGATGCCAGAAACTGGCGTCCACGTTTCGCCGGAGCATCCGAAAGGTTGTCACAAGGGAATATGTCAATGTATATTCCCTGATGCGTCAGAGGGTCTCGAGGGATATAGCGCTCGATGCAGGCGGTGCCGTTTCTCCGCAGCTTGGTGAAAAACATCGGCCAATGCTCCGAAAATTCCCGCTGCAAATAGTACGCGGTACTATCCAGTTCATTGGGCGCCAGCGCGAGGAATCGATCATATTCCGGCCGCAGCATGATGATATCCAGATCATCATCCCACGGAATGAATCCGCCATGCCGCACAGCGCCTAGAGCCGTCCCGGCAAAAAGCGTATATGTAATGTTATGCTTCCTGCACACGCGGTCGATCTCATGTAGCATTTGCAGCAAGGCCAGTTGATGTTCGCGCAGTGCGCTTGTTTCCGTTTTGAGTATCATCGATATTTCTTTAATCCATTGATCGCGTAGCCGACCATTGCTTTGACGCTCGGGATGAGCGGCAGCTTCAGATAATCGCGATAGACCCTCCAGCGGTTCCGGGCACTTTTTAGCTTATTGAAGGAACGTGAGCCGCTTATGACACGATAACCGGCCAGTACCTCAGTCACACCGACTGCCGTAAAGCCGGATCGCAGTAGGTCCTGCCAAAAGGCGTAGTCTTCGTGATATAGATTTGTTGGAAAGCGCTTTGTGCGGATTGTACTCACGCTCAGTAATACAGTTGAGCAACTCATGACGTTGCGCACCAGCATTTTTTCAAGCGTTGTCTGCTCTTCCACAACAAAATCCGCATGGCATTTTTTGCCGGATTCATCAAACAAAGCATAAGAGCAGTAGATGATATCTGCTCCGGTGGCTGAGGCCTTTTCCAGCTGCTTCTCCAGTTTTTGCGGACGCCATATATCATCTGCATCCAGAAATGCCACATACTGCCCCCGGCACATATCCAACGCAAGATTCCGGCTGCCTGCCGCGCCGCGGTTGATTCTGCTGAATATCGGTCGGATTCTCGAATCTTGGTCGGCAAAAGTCTGAATCAGCGCTGCCGTTCCATCTGCCGAATGATCGTCAACTACGATCAGCTCCCAATTTTCCATTGTCTGTGCTTGTACCGAGCGGATCGCTTCCTCGATATACCGCTCGGCATTATAGGCAGGCATGACCACCGAGACAATAGGGATGTCATTCATCTTGCACCTTTATGCTCAAACACAACGCCGACTGTCCGCAGGAGACACTTAATGTCCATCCATACAGAGCAGTTGCTGATGTATTCCATGTCGTATACGACCTTTTCCTCCGGCAGCAGATTATAGCCGCCATTCACCTGAGCCCATCCGGTGATGCCGGGCGTGACCTTCAGGCGCTGGGAAAAGCCGTGTATGTACTGTTCAAATTCCTCGTAAAAGAATTCTCGCTCCGGCCTTGGCCCCACGAGACTCATCTCACCCTTGAGAACATTGACCAATTGCGGAAGCTCGTCCGCTCTGCTCTTGCGGATAATGCGCCCCAGCTTTGTGCAGCGCTGGTCATTTTCGCTGGCCCATTGCGGGCCGTTTTTTTCAGCGTCCAGCCGCATCGTGCGGAATTTATACATGGTAAAGGGAACGCCATCCTTTCCCAACCGCTCCTGCGCAAAAATTGCCGGGCCCTCGGAGTCCAATTGAATCAACAACGCCAGCAACAGCATGGGGGTCCCCAGAACCAGAAGGCCCAGCAGGGATACCAGTACGTCAAATGCTCTCTTCACTGCCTTATAGAGCGGCTTAGACTGTGCGGCAACCGGAGCGACGTAATAGTCCGTCTGATGATTTGCCGCTACTTTCCGTTCATAAACCTGTTCGCCGGACAGTACAGCTGTCTCCATTCCCAGATTGCTCTCTCCTCTCTCAACTGCCAGCCTGCTCAACCCGTACAAAGAGCAGGTCAACCACCAGACGCTGCAGCTTCTGCTCGTCCGGATAGAACTCCATGTATTTCTCTCCCCGGACAGATTCGCCCTCCGGCGCGTCCAGCACCGTCAGCTCACTGTCCAGTATCTCCTGATATAGCTCTGCCAGCGCCGCTGCCGAGCAGTCGCTGACCAGATAGGGCGACAGCTCCAGCAGCGCCTTCGTGGAAAACGTCTCTGCCGGCTGCGCCTTCAACTTTTCGTACAGCGCCTCCAGATACGTCTTCTGCCGCGCCATACGGCTGATGTTCGTCTGATCCGCCACCGAACGGCGGGAGCGCACATACGTCAGCGCCAGATTGCCCGTCAGGTGCACCTCCTGCCCCTGCGGCAGCTGATCCGTCACGTCGGAAAAATCGTCCTCCACCAGCACCGTGACGCCGCCTGCCAAGTCGTTCAGCACCGCCACCGCGTCCATGGTAACCGTGATGAAATGGTCGATCTGTACGCCGTACAGCAGGTCGGAGACCGCCTGTACCGTGTTGTAGCCGCTGTCCAGACCGCCGCTGCCGTAGGTGTGAGCCAGCGCCAGCTGTCCGGTGAAGGAGCCGATGGACTCGCCCGCCAGCCCCAGCGCGTTGATCTGGGTCATGGTGTCGCGGTTCAGCGGCAGCACCGTACAGGTGTTCCGCGCCTTGTCCAGTACCAGCAGCATCAGGAAGTCCGACTGCTGGGTGTTGATGTTGGCGTCCAGCTCCTTGCCCAGCTCCAGCGTCTCCGCCATCTGGTCGCTGTACTTGTCGATGCCCGCGATCAGCAGCGTCTCAAGCGCTGTGTTCTGCGTATACCACGCGCCGTCGTAGTAGAACTCCGGCCTGTCGTCGGTATCGTCAGTGTCCGTTGTATCCGAAGAAACTTCCATTTTCTCCCATTTCCCGACAACAAGCAGCGCCGCTGCTGCCGCGACGGCCACACACAGTATGACCGCCGCACGCAGCAGCGACTTTTTTCTTGTTCCGTTCACCCCGTTCAGCGGGCGGCGGAGCGCTTTTTCACCACAACGCAGGTGCCTGCCGCCAGACCGGCGATGCCGGTGATGACCCATGCCGCGTCTGCCTCACCCGTCTGGGGAGAGGTGGGCGCGTTGTCGTCCTTGCCGGGCACCACGACGTCGTCTCCGCCCTGACCGGAGCTGGGGGTAAAGCCAAAGGCGGGAATGGTCAGCGCGGCGGCCAGCATCAGTGCCAGCATCAGGCTCATCAGTTTCTTCATACTTACATCCTCCTAACGTGATACTTTTTGGTATTATTTGTTACTATTGGTGGTACCGGTCTCCGGAACGGTCTGCTCCAGCGCGGCCAGTACGAGAAAACGGTTCTTGCGGTTGCCCTTCAGGCAGGTGGACAGGATCAGCAGCGAGTCATCAGGCTCTATGGCCTGTTCCGCGTAGTTGATGCCCAGTGCTCTTGCATTGTAGACGCTGTACAGGAAATCGCTGTACGACTGCGTATCATGAAAATCGTACTGGTACAGGATATGGCGGTTATCGTAAGGCAGGGCCGCCCGCACCTGATAGCGCAGCTCACGGTCCGGCAGATACACCACAATGGCCTTGTGGGCAGCAAAGCTCTCGGGATCGGAGAAGGTCTGCTGCAGGGTGCCGAACATGGAGCCGTCGTTCTGGCGGTGTCCGTAGACCACCGTCACGGGATCGGTCATGTCGTTTTTGTTGTACCGGTGCTCGGCGAACAGGGAGCCTGCGCTGTTGTACTCCTTGTAGGCATCGTGGTTCAGGTAGAAGGTATCGTCCTCCTGCGACTGGAGCAGCGGATAGCTGATATCCGTATCCGGAATGTCCAGCCAGCCATAGATATCCGGGTTCTCCGCCTGAAGGGCGGCGAAGTCGATGGGGCTGACATACGTTTCCGTCTCCGGTACCGGCTCGCTGACGTCCGGCAGCTCCGGTCTCTGCACCTCCGTGTGATGCCACGGGCGGAAGGTCAGCAGCAGGTACAGCACGGCGGCAATGGCAAAGCCGCCAAGGATCAGCAGGTATTTCTTCACGGTCACTCCGTCCCTCTGCCGTCCAGCAATTGCAGGGCCAGACGGTCTACGTCACGCAGGGCGTCGTCGCCCAGATGCTTCCGGATCACCTGCGCCGCCTCGCCCAGATCCGGCGCGCGGCGCTCGATGCCGTGGCAGTCCGAGCCAAGCAGGTGGATATATCCGTCCTCCAGCCGCCGCAGCGCCCTGCGTCTTGTCCGCAGGTGCAGGAAGAACGCGGCGTTGCACTGAATCAGGATGGGACTGTCCGCAATGTGCTGCCAGTCCCTCTTGCGGTAAAAGATATCGTAGCGCTCGGCGTGGGCCAGTACGATCTGGATATCCGCGCGATGGCCCAGCTCCAGCAGGTCGTTGAACGCCCGGCTGCTCCAGCTGTCAAAGGGCATTTCCAGCAGCAGCACGTTGGTGCCCTCGATGCAGAGGGCAGACAGCTCGTTGCTGCGGCAGATGCCCTCGAAATAGCAGACCTCCGCGCCCAGCCGGATGTCGGGCGCCGCGGCGTCCAATTGCTCCCACAGCCGCGCCCACGCCGCCCCGCGCCGCCGCAGGAACCGCTCCGGCGTGTTCTCGCTGGCGTAGAAATGGGGCGTTGCCACCACATGAGAGACCTCCGGCATGGCCCGCAGCATTTGCAGGCTCTCCTCCACGCCGCGGCTGCCGTCATCTATGCCCGGCAGGATATGGGTATGGAAATCAACCATCGCTGTCAGCACCGGATGCGTCCTTCTTCTTGTATTCGCCATAGCCATAGCCGTAACCATAGCCGTACTTGTGGTACTTGTACGCCTTTTTCTCCGTGTGGCTGTACGTCATGACGAAGCCCAGAATTTTCACGTTCAGGTATTGCAGACGCCGCACCGCCACCGACAGGGAGCGGCGGTCACCGTAGTCCTGACGGACCACCACCACCATGCCCTGCACCAGCTGTGAGATGACCAGACCGTCCGCCACCGCGTTGACAGGCGGCAGGTCGAAGATGATGAAGTCGAACTCCTTTTTCAGCTCCGCCAGCTGCTGTGTCATCTGCTCGGAGCCCAGCAGCTCCATGGGGTTGGGCGGCGTGCTGCCTGCCGCGATGATCCGCAGGTTGTCCAGCATCCCGCTCTCCTGAATGGCCTCCTCACGGGTGCACAGGCCCGCCAGCAGGTCGGAAAGGCCCAGCGTCGGCCGCAGGGCCAGCCGCTGCGCCACATTGGGCAGACGCATGTCCGCCTCAATCATCAGCACACGTTCGCCCGTCTGGGCGATGGTGTAGGCCAGATTCACGCTGGTGGTGCTCTTTCCCTCGCCACGCAGGGCGCTGGTAATGCCGATCACGCGGCACTCCTTATTATCCGGCAATGCAAACATTAAATTCGTCCGCAGCAGCTTATAGGCTTCCGACGCCGCAAAATTCAGATGGTTGCCCAGCAGCTTCCGCTGTTTGGCCAGCGTCATGGGCGCTTCCCGTTTCCCGACAAATTTCATGCCGACGCCCCCTTCCGCTTACCGGACGGCGCCTGATAGTAGCCGTAGCCATAGCCCTCGAACTCCGAGGCGGTCAGCTCCGGCACCACCGTCAGGACGGGGATGTTTTCGTACATCTGCAGCAGGCAGTCCTCATCGTGGATACGGTCATCCAGAATGGTGCGCACGGCGATATAGCCGCAGCTGGCGATGATGCCCAGCAACATGCCCACCGCCGTATAGCGTGTGATGCTGGGTGATGCCTTCTTGGCAGGCGTCACGGCCTTGTCCACCACCCGGGCGGAGCTGCCCTCCACCACCGTGGAGATACGCTTGGGCAGCACCTGCGCGATCACGTTGCCGATGTCCCGGGCTTCCTTGGGATCCGGGCTGGTCACCACGATCTCAAAGACCTCCGTGGAGTTCACGGCGGCGGCGGAAATCATGTCCTGCAATTCCTCGTATGTATAGGAGACACCCGCCTTGTCCTTCACCTCGTCCAGTGTGGCGCGGGTGTTCAGGATCACCACATAGGTGTCCACCAGACTCTGGGCCGCGGACAGGTCGGAGGAGCTGATGCTCACCTTGGTGCTGCCTACGGACAGAGAGCTGTTGTTGACGTACATCAGCACGCTGGCCTTATACAGCGGCGTGATGCAGAACCGGGCGATGCAGAACGCGGCGGCGCCGCACAGCACCGTGGCCGCGACGATCAGCCACAGGCTCTTCCACATGGCTTTCAGGAGCGACAGCAGATCGATCTCCAGATAGGTGTCTTCTTTCTTCATGTATGCGGGGATCCTTTCTCATGAGCTTACATTGCGCTTTTGCCGGTCATATCCATGATAATCGAAGCCCTCCCGCCGTGCTTCCTCATCTCCGGCAGGACTGCTTCGCAGAGTTACCAAATCTATGTGACAAAAATCTCAAAATTTATTTAAGTGTACCATACAATATGTCAAAACGCAACCTGTTTTCGGAAAAAAATCATAATACTTGCGGTATGTCAGTATACCGTCATGAAAATTTTGCGGTTTCTGAACGGAACGAACGACAAAAGCCGTCTGCACAGCCGTCGAAATTTGTCGACTTTTGCTGGATAATTTATCCAGCAAACAATAAACATAAGGAGGAGCTTCACCATGGCAAGAAAGGGAGAAAACATCTACAAAAGGAAGGACAAGCGTTGGGAGGGCCGCTATATCAAGGGGCACGACCTGTCCGGAAAAGCCCGGTTCGGGTATGTCTACGGAAAGACCTATCTGGAGGTCAAGAAAGCGCTGATCGAGCGGAAGGCGGACAGCTGGGGTACATTATTAAATATGAAAAGCGGAGAGAAGGCGACCCTTGCCCGCTACTGTGAGGAATGGCTCACCATCAGCCGGAACCGGGTCAAGCCGTCTACCTATGCCAAATACCGCAACATCATTCTCCATTACATCATCCCCCATATCGGGCCGCGCTATCCGCAGGAGCTGACGACGCTGCTGATGGAGCAGTATGTGGAGCTGCTGCTGCGGGAGGGCTCCGCCCGAAGCGATAAGGGACTGTCGCCCAAGACGGTACACGATACGCTGTGCGTACTGCGTGCGGTCATCGCCTATATCCGCAGGCAGCCGGACAGCCAGATGCCGGAAATCGAGATCGTACCGCCCCGCTGCCAGAAGCGGCAGATCCGCGTTCTGACGATGGCCGAGCAGGAGCGGCTGATCCGCTATCTGCGGAAGGACACTGACGATTGCAAATTCGGCGTGCTGCTGGCGCTGCTGACCGGAATGCGGATCGGCGAGGTGTGTGCGCTTCAGTGGCGGGACATTTCGCTGCCGGATCGCGTGATCCATGTGCGGGCCACCATGCAGCGGCTTCAGGTACAGAACGCCGAGCAAAAGACGGCAATCTGCATCGGCGCGCCGAAAAGCGAAAACGCGGCACGGGATATCCCGCTGTCTCCTCTGGCGGTGCAGCTGTGCGCCGGGTTCACGCGGCCGGAGCCGGAAGCCTACATTCTGACCGGACAGCCAAGCTATATGGAGCCCCGCGCCTTACAGTACCGCTTTGCGCGGTATACCCAGCAGTGCGGTCTGGAGCATGTGAATTTCCACGCGCTCCGCCATACCTTTGCCACCCGCTGTATCGAGGTGGGCTTCGAGGTAAAGTCTCTCAGCGAGATACTGGGACACTCCAACGTCAAGGTCACCCTTGACCGGTATGTCCATTCCTCCATGGAGCTGAAGCGCACCAACATCAATAAGCTATCGGCCATCGGACTTGGATAAGCCGTCACCAGCGCCGTCAGCGATTTCCGGAATCCACGCCGCCAGCGCCGCTGCATGGGGCTTTTCCCCTGATTTGGTAACTCTGCGAAGCGATCCTGCCGGAGATGAGGTCTACACAAGAGACCTCTATTTCAGGGATTGAGAAGGGCAATTGTAATTAGAGAGAGAAATATGAAAAAGGCTTATTTTGTTATGTTTACTGCGCTTTGCATGCTGCTGCTGGCAGCTTGTGCAAAGGAGTATCCGCTGGGCAAGATTGCGCAGGCGGTGGAGGAAGGAGAGACTATCGTCGTATCAACGCCTTATGCCGACCTGAAAGTTCCGGAGGTATTTCAGGACAATGTGATGCATGAAGTTATCTGCACAGAACCTTATACGTTATCCTTCAAGATGAGTGCTGATAGCACAGAGCTTTTTCTGTGATTTTGGCGGGGAGGGTGATATTCTACTGGGTACCCTGTTGGAAGGAGACAATAACACCGTAGTTTATGCCAATATTCCTGAACTTGACAGTGAAAACGAGCGCTACACAGAGTATCAGATCTATCAGGACGGCATCAATACGATCCTGAATAATCTGGAGGCGGACTATAACTTTGCCGTCAATCTGATCGTGGAGCCAGAAGATAATGAAACATTTACAATTAAAGCCGGCGGGATGGCACTATATTACCCTGCAAGATGGCAGGACACCATAGAGACGGCGGTGACCGACAACGGTGTAAGTTTCTCCGGCAATGGCGTTAAATTGTTTGATCTGAGTTTTACAGAAAGCGAAAACGCTATTTTCTTTGGCACATACCAGCAGACGCCGATTTATATTGTGTCTTATGAGATCGATGAGACGCAGTACACAGAAGCTGAATACGGTACATTGCGCATGATGCAGGAGGATATCGACGTTATTTTAGATCGTTTAATGAGCGACCCGAACTTTACCTTAGGCGAATAAGAAACGACGTGTCCGCCGCAGTTGCGCATCCGCTATCCCCCCTTTTCAAAATGGTTGCATCGTGGTATACTTAGTACGTCGATTGGTCTGCACAATGGGCAGATCAATCGACGAAACCGTCTCCACGAAGGTGGTCAAGATCATCCAGAGCTACACCGGCGTTGTGGACAAATTCGTCTGGAGGAAGTAAGACGCGGATGAAGAAAACGATCCTTACGGTGCTGCTGGTGCTGATGCTTTTGTTTATCTGGGGCCACTCCATGGTACCGGCGGAGGCGTCAGCGGCGGAGAGCGGGCGCGTCGGCGCGCTGCTCACGCCATTTCTGGAGCTGTTTGTGGGAAAGGGCAACGTGACCGACCATCTGGTGCGCAAGCTGGCGCATTTCAGCGAATATGCCGCGCTGGGCGTACTGCTGGGCGCACAGCTGCTGGTACATGGGAGGACTTCCCTCTTCCATTGGAGCTATATGCTGCTGTGTGCACTGGCGGCAGCGGTAACGGACGAAACCATCCAGCTGTTTGTGGAAGGCCGCGGCGCACAGGTACAGGACGTGCTGCTGGATCTGGGCGGAAGCGCCGCAGGCCTGCTCCTTCTTTGGCTGCTGAGCCGGATCGTGCGGCATCTGCGGCGGTAAGTCAGACTTTTGGGCGAAATCATCGTATTGCTCTTGCAAGTACAAGAACAGCATGCTACTATACTAATAATTTCCGCGCCAAGCAAAAACTGCCGAAAGGCAGCTTTTTGTTGGCCTATTGGTTAGTCACGCCTAACCTCTCCATGCATATAAAATCCTCCGCTGTCGGAATGACAGCGGAGCATAAGGACGCAATCAAGTTGTTACCCCATCTACACGGAAAAAGTCCCGTATCCTGCCGACGCCGGCAGCATCCATGGGATAGCAGGCCGCGATATGACCGGCTTCCAGATGGAGAATATCGGTGCAGCACTGGCAGATCAGCTCCGGATCTTGGGTGATGACATAGACGGTCTTGCCGTTTTGCCGCAGCTCCTTGAGAAGCTGGGCCGTTTGCAGCATATGCCGGTAGTCCAAACTGCTGGTAGGCTCGTCCAGAAACACCACCGAGCGCTCCGCCGCCATAGCGGAGGCGATGGCCAGCCGCTGCTTTTGTCCGCCGGACAGGGACGCCGGATGGCGCTCCAGATAGGGCGTCAGGTCAAGGCGGGCCAGAATGTCCTTGACGGCTGTCTCGTCCTCCTCAGCCATACTGATCAGCACCTCGTCCAGCACGAACACCTGAGGTGCCATCATAAAGGCTCCGGCGCAGGCGATCTTCTGCTTTTCGCCGCCGGACAGCTCAAAGATACTGCGATCCAGCAGCTTTTCCAGCTTCAGCGCCGACACCGTATGCGCCAGCCGCCTCAGGATCTCCTCCCGAGGCATGCCCAGATTCTCGCAGCCGAAGGTGATCTCGCTGGTGGTGTCCACGTTGAAGAACTGGGAGCGGGGATTCTGGAACACGCTGCCCACCTGCCGTGCCGTGTCCCACAGGGCCTGCCGGGCCACGTCTTTGCCGCCCACATGCACGCTGCCGGACAGCTTCCCCTCGAAATAGTGGGGGATCAAACCGTTGATAAGCCTTGTCACGGTGGTCTTACCGCAGCCGCTCTCGCCGCACAGCACCGCCACCTGTCCCTCCGGGATGGTCAGGTCAATGTCCCGGACGCCTCCGGCGGCGTCCGACTGATAGGTAAATGTCACATGGTCCATATGGATCATCCCAGCCACCTGCTTCCCAACGTCAGGGCAAAGCCCGCGATACAAATGAGGATCATCACGATGTCCTGCCAGTGAAACCCGATCTTACAGATATCCGTGCGCTGAACCGGCGCGCCTAAGCCCCGGGTCAGGGCGGCGGCGGACAACTCGTCGCCGATCTTCACCACCGAGATCATCAGCGGGATCAGCCGGTACTCCACCATTTTGCCGGGGTGCTTTCCGCCGAAGCGGATGCCCCGCATCCGCATGGCGTCTGTAATGGCGGCGTTCTCCTCACCGATGGTGGGGAAAAAGCGGAAGATCACCGACAGGGGAATGACGATCTTCTCGGAAACGTACATCCGCTTCATGGCCGCCATGAAATCGCTGACCGAGGTGGACGCGATCAGGAACGCGCCCATCATGATACCGGGTGCAAACCGGGTCATGATGGCGCATACCGCCAGCAGCAAAAATGCGGGAAGACCCGACAGGCAGTACAGCGCCACCCGCTCCAGCGCGAAGCACACGGCGTACAGCACCAAGTATTTCAGTGCTGTTTTCCACCGCCCCTCCGTCAGCAGCAGGATAAAGGGCAGCACGCTCAGCACCGGCTTGACGATGTTCATAACGCCGCTGTTGCCGGTAGACAGCATCAGCGACGTTACGGTGATCAGCATCAGCAGCTTGGTGCGGGGATCCAACAGCAGGCCCCGGCGCTTTGCGGTATAGGTCAGGGTCTCCATCAGGCGATGCCGGCCTTGGCGAAGTGCTTTTTCAGCAGCGCCTTGCCGATCAGGCCGCCCAGCAGCGCGCACAGGAAGATACCGGCGATGACCAGCACGATGCTCCACATGGGCATGACGGACATGACCTTGTCGGCGTACTCCTCGCCGAAGCCGGCGGCGAAGTCGGCCCGGGATTGCTCTACCATGAAGTACATGGGGATGTAAGTGCCGATCATCCACAGGCCGAACACGCCGTAGCCCAGAATGGTCTTTTTCACGCTGGCGTAATTGCCGGACTTCATGATAAGATCGCCCAGCAGGCCGAACACCACGCCCATGGGAACACCCCAGAAGCCCATGCCGGTCAGGCCCATAAGAATACCGGAGAGGATGGCCATGATGGTCACCATGCCGAACTTCTTGACACGGACAGCGAACAGCATAAAGGGGATGCCGGTGATCAGCGTCCACAGGGCGCCGAGGATAGACAGGAAGATGGGCACAAAGCCGATGGGGATGGCCACGCAGCAGCCCAGCACAACGTAGAGTACGGCGAAAAGACCGATGTTGATCAGATCTTTTGCCTGAAGTTTTTGATTCATATCGTTACCTCCGAAGCGTTTTGGTTAGTTTTAGCTAGCCGGCAGATATTATAGCAAGCACTGTGGGCGGTATCTACCTCCCATTGGGCATTTTCGCTCCAAAACGGTAACAGATTCTCACCCACACAGAAAGGAACCACGCCATGGATACCGCCCAGATCGTCAGACAATGCCGCCGTCTTCCCGGCGTTACCGTCCGGGAGGGAGAGGACTACACAGAGCTTCTGCTGTCCGGCAGCGAAGGCAGCGGCCGCATGCGGTTCATTCCCCTGTTCGCCGGGGTGACGCTGGCGCTGATCTCTGTCAACGCACCCTCCTGGCCCGCTCCGGCACCGGAGAGCTCCGCGCCGGAAGCCAAGGGTCCGCTGATCGTCAACTACTGCACCCGCGGCCGGTGCGAGCTGATGCTGAACGATAACAAGAGCGTCTTTCTTACCGCCGGACACATCTCCCTGACGGAGAAATTCGCCCTGAACGAGTACGTCTATCCCGGTCGGGTGTACGAGGGTATCGGGCTGTTTATCGACCCGGAGACGGTGCGCCATGGCCTGCCGGTGCTGCGGGATGGCTTCGGCGTGGAGCTGGCGGCCCTGCGGGAGAAATACTGCCCCGACGGCGAAACGTATATCGCCAGACTCCCCCTGCCGGACACGCTTTCCGGACGGCTGTTGGACAATGCCGGTACGGAATCCGCCATGGGTACGGTGCAGCTGAAAACCGGCGTCATCGACCTGCTGGCGCTGCTGCTGCACGATCAGTCCCAGCCCCGGCAGCCGGTCTATTACACCCGCTCGCAGGTGGCCATCGCCAAGCAGATCGAGGCCATCATCACCGGCGATCTGTCCCAACCCCACACGGTGCGGGAGTTCGCGGAGCGCTTCTCCGTCAGCGAAAGCCGCGTGAAGAACTACTTCCACGGCGTGTACGGCCAGAGCATCGCCCAGTATATGACTGGACAGCGGATGCTGCTGGCGGCAAAGCTGCTGGCGCAGACAAAGCTTTCCGTTATCGACGTGGCGGCACGGGTGGGATATCTCAACCAGAGCAAATTCTCCGCCGCCTTCCGCCTGGCCTACGCCTGCACACCGCTGGAATACCGCCGCAGCCAGAGGCTGTCGGGAGACAAAGTTATGAAAAAGCAAGAGGTATCAGACGATGTCTGATACCTCTTGCTTCTTCATTCTGGTGTGAAATGTTCCCCCCTCTATAATGTTTATCAGGCGGTATTACCATATAGGTACACTACAAAACACACATAAAGTGATCGGGCTTATGAAAATCAGAGGAGGAATCAATATGTATGAGAATATGACAAAAAACTGTCAACGGTGTGGAACGAGATATTCCAGTGAGCTGAATGTGTGTCCCGTATGTGGGACGGCTTCATCCGTTTTCCCGCAAACGGCTGGCGCATCTTCCGCCTGCTCCTCTCCCGTCTCTCCGGTCAGCGCACCTGTCGCTCCCCAAAGTCCCTATACCTCCGCGCCAGTCTCTACTCCCGTCCAATCGCCGATCCACCGTCCCAACTACACGCGCCGGCGGCCTAAGGTCGGAGTGATCGTAGCCGTAGCCTTGGTTCTAATAGTTCTTATTAACGATCTGTCAACAAAGCGGGTCCTTAGTCAGTTTGAAGATAACGATGATGCTTCTGCTCAACAGGAAGAGACCTATCCAGCCCCCACTACCTTTGAGCCGGAGATGGAAATTACATCTGTGGATGTGACTACGCTGACACCGTTCTCTTCCAGTGGTTCGATAAACTATGAGTACGCTCTTACTGACAACTGCGGCAACACCTACAAAAGCGGTTTTCGCTCCTGTATGTCTTACGAGGATTTCGGCGAGCAGTCACTTACCTACTATGTCGGAGGAGAATACAGCGAACTCAGAGCAGTCGCTTTCGCGCGGGCTGAAGATTCGGGCTATGACGGAACCGGATATATCTATGTGTACGATGGAGAATCGAATGAACTTCTCTACCAAAACACTACGGATAAGACAACGCTTCCGTATGAAATTAGTGTTTCGTTGGTCGGGGTTAAGCTTGTTCGTATAGAGTTCTATAATGCGAACTCCAACTGGTGGGGAAGCAGCTTTCAGGCTTGCATTGGCAACGTAACGCTGGAAAAGTAACCATATCAAACAACAACAAATGAAAGGAGATCATATTAAAATGGGTGCAATCATTGACACGATTTTTGGAGGACAGGAGCGTACGATTAAGCTCTCATGCAACGAAAACCAGCCTGTCTCCACACAAGAAGTGGTCGCCAGCTACGCACCGCTGCGGATCGACTCGGACAAGCCTCTGTCTATTGTCGCCTATCTCTGCGACAGCTGCGGTGAGCTGCACGGGCCCATCCGTTCCGGTGACGTAGTGGACAACCTGCCCGCCGGACGAGGCGTCATCGCCTCTCGTCTGATCGGCTTTAAAAATACGATCATCGCAATAAGTACTGACTCATTCTCACTGAATGTTCAGACTCGCAGCCCTAACTTCCTCATCACTCTGAACGATGGCTCCAGCGCACCGATCTCTGCTGATATTTCAGTGGGATTGAATTACACAGTCTCAAATACCGACGCTCTCGCCTTCGCCGTAGCCTCCGGGCAGATCCACGCAAACGTAGCCTGTGATATCGAGTCGTTCCTGCGCTCGGCAGTAGTCGGCTGCCTGAACAGTATGGATTCGCTCTCTCTCAGCACCAAGCTGTCGTTCGCGCCGCAGTCTCTGAATACCGAGATCACCGAGCGGCTGAGAAACGCTCTTGCCAGCAACTTCGGCTATTTCTGCTTTTTTAATGTTTTTGTCGAGATCAATGCGAAGGTCGAAAAGCTCAGCGAAACCTTCAATATGATCGTGCAGCGCCGCCACGAAAAAGACCTCGAGATGATGAAACTGGCCCGCGATGTAGGCGCCTGCGCCGCTATTGCCGGCCGGGATGTGGCGTCGGCAACGCGCGGCGCTATTCAGGCCGCCAATGAATATCTTCGCAGCGAAGCTCAGCAGCCCCGCTCCCTTGGCTACGCAGACCCCTCTTCTTTCATTCTCCCGCCCAGACGCGAGAATTGACGTGACAAATCAGACGGATTGTGATATACTCTCTTCTGTCCGGTGGATACCACCGGACAGAAGGAGACACATGACATGCCGGAATATGAAATTATCATTGAGTCCATGACGCCCTGCGGCGGCAGCAAGTACGCCAACCGGACGATCATCGAAGCAGAGGTGGAAAGCCCGGAGGCCTATGTGGAGCAGCACAAGCGCTTTCCCATTCGCGATATCAGCAAAACCGCTGACGGCAACGTGGTCATCACCACAGGCAACGAAAGCGGCTATATCGACCGCTATACCTTCTCGGAATAAAGCAGGCAGGATAAGCGCACACGAAAATGCTCGGTGCGCTTATCCTGTTTTTTTCACGTCCCTAATAATCGGGGTTGACTTTTCGTCTGTGCTTGCTATACTGTGTGGGTCGATTTTTTGTATATAAGAGGTGACTCTTTTGATGGACTATTATCTGCTGGCCGATTTTGCCGCCCAGATCGGCTACCGGCTGGCTATGGCAGGGGCGGAGACCTTCCGTGTGGAGGACACCATCCGCCGGGTGCTCCACGCCTACGGGCTGGAGTGCGAGGTGTTCGCCATCCCCAACAGCTTGACCGTCAGCTTTGAGGCGGCCAACGGCAAGCCTCTCACCATCCTCAAGCGTATCGGCTTTCACGGCAACGATCTGGAGGCGCTGGAGCAGCTGAATGCCCTCAGCCGCCGCATCTGTCTGGAAAAGCCGGAGGTGGAGACCGCTGTCCTCTGGTTAAAAGAGACGGTGGCCCGATGCCGCGTATACCGGCTCAGCGCATCGCTGCTGGGCAGCTTTCTGGGCGGCGCAGGTTTCTGCCTGATCTTCGGCGGCTCGCTGCGGGACTGCCTGTGGGCCGGTATGATGGGCCTGATCATCGGGTGCGTCAACCGCTTTATGGACCGGCTGGAGGCCAACCCCTTCTTCAGCACCATCATCGCCTCGTTCCTGATGGCGCTGCCCGCCTATCTGGCGGCGGGCTTCGGCTGGCTGGACAACCCCGACGCGGCCATCATCGGCGCGTTGATGATCCTTGTGCCGGGCCTGCTGATCACCAACTCCATGCGGGACATCATCTACGGCGACACCAACTCCGGCGTTATGCGCATCGTGCAGGTGTTTCTGTCGGCCTTTGCCATTGCGCTGGGTACGGCGGCGGCATGGCGTGTCACCGCTCCGGTCTACGGCATCGCTTCGGTGGTGGAGTCCACCTCGATGGTGTGGCCCGCGTGGGCACAGGCTCTGGCGGTGTTTGTAGGGTGCTACGGCTTCTCCATTCTGTTCAATATCCACGGCAAGTGGATGGTGCTGTGCATCATCGGCGGCACGGCCACCTGGATGATCTATCTGCTGTGCGAGGAGCTGGGGCTGGACGTATACACCGTGAACCTGTACGCCACCATCTTTGCGGCGCTGTATTCCGAGGTGATGGCCCGCGTGCGCCGCTGCCCGGTGACGCCGTATCTGGTCATTGCCATTTTCCCGCTGCTGCCCGGTGCGGGCGTGTACTACACCATGAGCCTCGGCCTGCAGGGTGAGATGCTTGAAGCCCTGCGCAAGGGATTGGAGACAGCGGGCATCGCCGGGTCTCTGGCCGTGGGTATTCTGCTGGTATCCACCGTATTCCGGTTCATGACGGCGCGGCGGAAGTAGCAGCGCACAATTGAAAGCATACCAAAAAATCAGTCCTGAGGGGCTGATTTTTTATACTCTTCAAGGCTTTATTCATTTATGCACCATTCGTATGCATAACCCCCTATCGTTTTGCATAATTATTAGCAAGTATGCTGAATTTCCATTGTCTATATGCATAAACATCAAATTTTTAATGAATATCCTCTTGACATTTTATGGATAAAGTGTATAATCATGCACATAAATTACATAAACATTCAAGGAGGAACACACCATGAAACATACAGATATCAAGAAGATCGTACTGGCCTACTCCGGCGGGCTGGATACCTCCATCATCATCCCTTGGCTGAAGGAAAACTACAATAACCCCGAGATCATCGCCGTGGCCGGCAACGTGGGTCAGGCCGACGAGCTGGAGGGTCTGGAGGAGAAGGCCATCAAGACCGGCGCCAGCAAGCTGATCGTGGCCGATCTGGTGGACGAGATGGTGGACGACGTCATCATCCCCTGCCTGAAAATGGACGCCAAGTATGAGACCTATCTGCTGGGCACCGCCTTTGCCCGTCCCGTCATCGGCAAGAAGCTGGCGGAGATCGCCAAGGCCGAGGGCGCCGACGCCATCGCCCACGGCGCTACCGGCAAGGGCAACGATCAGGTCCGTTTCGAGCTGGCCATCAAGCGCTTCGCTCCCGATATGAAGATCATCGCCCCGTGGCGTGAGTGGGACATTAAGTCCCGTGAGGAGGAGATCGATTACGCCGAGGCCCACAACGTGCCCTTGAAGATCTCCCGCGAGACCAACTATTCCAAGGACAAGAACCTGTGGCATCTGAGCCATGAGGGTCTCGATCTGGAGGATCCCGCCAACGAGCCGGATCTGGACAAGCCCGGTTTTCTGGAGATGGGCGTGTCCCCCTTCCATGCGCCTGACGAACCCATCTATGTGACCATCGACTTCGAGGCCGGCGCTCCCGTTGCCGTGGATGGCGAGAAGATGAAGGCCAGCAAGATCATCGAGAAGCTCAACGAGCTGGGCGGCAAGAACGGCATCGGCATCATCGACATCGTGGAGAACCGTCTCATCGGCATGAAGGATCACGGTATCTATGAGACCCCCGGCGGCACCATCCTGTACTTCGCCCACGCCCAGCTGGAGATGCTGACCATGGACAAAGAGGTCATGCACGCCAAGCAGAAGCTGTCCGTGGACTACGCCGACCTGCTGTATAACGGCAAGTGGTACTCCCCCCTGCAGGAGGCGCTGACTGCTTTCGCCAACGAGGCCAACAAGGACGTGACCGGCTCCGTGAAGCTGAAGCTCTATAAAGGCAACATCATCCCCGCCGGTATGACCTCTCCCTGCTCCCTGTACTCCGAGAATCTGGTGACCTTCGGCGAGAGCGACTATGACCAGTCTCAGGCCACCGGCTTCATCAACCTGTGGGGCCTGACCACCAAGATGCAGGCGCTGAAGGATCAGGGCAAGCTGTAAGAAATTACATTTCCTTCATAATGAGGGCGCTAAACCGCCCTCATTATGAAAAACTTCCACCGAAAGGAGAACCCCCATGGCAAAGCTCTGGGCCGGACGGGCCGAAAAGGAAACGGCGCAGATCGCGGACGACTTCAACTCGTCTCTGCACTTCGACTGCCGCATGTACCGGCAGGATATCACCGGCTCCATGGCCCACGCCGCCATGCTGGCCCACTGCGGTATCCTCACCGAGGAGGAGGCTCAGACGCTGATCTTCGGTCTGGCCGGTATCATGGCCGATCTGGACGAGGGGAAGCTGACATTTGATCCATCTGCCGAGGACATTCACATGTTCGTGGAGCAGGTACTGACGGAGAGGTCGGGCGATGTGGGCAAAAAGCTCCACACCGCCCGCTCACGAAACGATCAGGTGGCGCTGGATCTGCGGCTGTATCTCCGACAGGAGATCGCATCCATCCGCACGCTGGTGCTGGAGCTGCTAGAGGCCGTCACGGACAAGGCGGAGCAATACAAGACCGCCATCATGCCCGGCTACACCCACCTGCAGCGGGCGCAGCCCATCACCTTCGGCCACCATCTCATGGCCTACGCCATGATGCTCCAGCGTGATATCGGCCGTCTGGACGACGCGGCCAAGCGCATGGACGTGTCCCCCATCGGGTGCTGTGCGCTGGCAGGCACCACCTTCCCCATCGACCGGGTATATGAGGCGCAGCAGTTGGGCTTCTCTCAGGTGGCGTTGAACAGTCTGGACGGCGTGTCCGACCGTGACTTCTGCGTGGAGTTTCTCTCCGCCTGTTCGCTGCTGATGATGCACCTGAGCCGCTTCTCCGAGGAGCTGATCCTGTGGAGCAGCTGGGAGTTCCACTTCGTGGAGCTGGACGACGGCTTCACCACCGGCTCGTCCATCATGCCCCAGAAGAAGAACCCAGACATGGCGGAGCTGTGCCGCGGCAAGACCGGCCGTGTCTACGGCGACCTGATGGCCCTGCTGACCACGCTGAAGGGTCTGCCGCTGGCCTATAACAAGGACATGCAGGAGGACAAGGAGGCCGTGTTCGACGCGGTGGACACCGTGAAGATGTGCCTGCAGGTGTTCACCCCCATGATCGCTACCATGAAGCCCTGTACCGACACCATGTACAAGGCGGCACAGAAGGGCTTCATCAACGCCACCGATCTGGCGGACTACATGACCAAGAAGGGTCTCCCCTTCCGCACCGCCTATAAGATCTCCGGCGAGCTGGTGGCATGGTGCATCCATCACGACACAGTGCTGGAGGCCCTGCCGCTGGAAACGCTGAAACAGTACAGCGACGTATTTGACGAGGACGTATATGAGGCCATCGCGCTGGAAAACTGCGTGGCCCGACGTACCTCATTGGGCGGCCCCGCCTCCGTGGAGGCACAGATCGCCGCCATAAAGACATACCTTTCCCAACAAAAGACTGATGAAAAAGGAGAATAACGATGAAAAAGTTTACCAAGTTGACCGCTTTTGCTCTGGCGCTGGTAATGGCGCTGGGCCTGCTGGCCGGCTGCGGCGGCAGCAATTCCGATAACAGCACCCCCTCCGGTGACGACGCCTCCGACGCCGCCAAGACCAAGCTGGTGGTGGCCACCAGCCCCGACTTTCCTCCCTTTGAGTCGCTGGAAGGCGGCGAAGTGGTGGGTATCGAGGTGGATATCCTGAATAAGATCGCCGAGAAGATGGGCATGGAGCTGGACATCCAGCAGATGGATTTTGACTCCGTCATCCCCGGCGTGCAGGCCGGTAAGTTCGATGTGGGCATGTCCGGCATCACCGTTACCGACAAGAGAAAGGAGAACGTGGACTTCTCCAGCGTGTACTTCATGGCCGCTCAGGCCATCGTGGTGACTGCCGACAGCGGCATCACCGGCAAGGCCGACCTTGAGGGCAAGAAGGTGTCCGTCCAGACCGGCACCACCGCCGAGGAGTACTGCATGGGCAACGGCTATGAGGTGCTGGCCTTCACCGCCAACAACGACGCCGCAGCAGCTCTGACCACCGGCAAGGTGGACGCATGGGTCGTGGATAACGAGGTGGCACTGGCCATGGCGCCGGAGCTGGGCCTGACCGTGCTGGACGAGGCCATGACCTCTGAGCCCTACGCCTTTGCCTTCCAGAAGGGCAGCGAGCTGGTCGTCCCCTTCAACGAAGCGCTGGACGCCCTGCTGGCTGACGGCACCGTCGAGAAGATCTTCCAGCAGTACGGCGTGACGTACATCGCACCCTGACGATACGTCAGCGGAACATCCATAGAGCTTCGTAGGGGCCGACGACTCTGTCCGCCCCCACGATGACGATACGATTTTCGATAGGGCCGACAGAGTCGTCGGCCCCTACGGACGAACACAAGAACCGCCCGTGTGATTCGCGGCGACCACAAGAAACCGCCATCGTGATACGGGCGGGCGGACAGGGTCGTCCGCCCCTACGGAAGGGCCACCGATAGCACAGAGAGAAGCAAAACATATTCCGATCATGCCGCTTCAGCGGCATACCGAAACTCTTCACTTTTCACTTTTCTCTCTTCACTCTTCATTTGCCTGTTAAATACCCCCAATTCCCCGCAAATTGTCCCACGCCGCTCCGGGCGGCATGATATGATACCTAAGGAGCCGCCGCTATGAATATTTTTTCCAATTGGTTTACCGCCATCGGCCAATTCTTCACCGACTGGGGCGCTCAGCTGGCCTCCACATTTCTGGAGGATGACCGCTATATGATGCTGGTGGACGGCCTGCGCAACACCGCCATCATCACACTGGGCGCCCTGTGCATCGGCATCGTCATCGGTGCGCTGGTAGCCATCATCAAATATTGCGGCGAGGGAAGCCGTGCCATGAAGCCTCTGTGCGTGCTGTGCGACATCTATACCACCGTCATCCGCGGCATCCCCGTGGTGGTGCTGCTGCTGATCTTCTACTTCGTCATCATGAAGTCAGCCAGCGGCGTCAGCGGAGGTATCACCGTGGGCATCGTCACCTTCGGCATCAACTCCGGCGCGTATATGGCTGAGCTGATGCGCAGCGGCATCGGCGCGGTGGACGCGGGCCAGATGGAGGCGGGCCGTTCTCTGGGCCTGTCCCGGATCCAGACCACCATCCACGTGATCCTGCCGCAGGCCATGAAGAACATCCTGCCCGCCATCGGCAACGAGATGATCGCCCTGTTGAAGGAAACCGCCGTGGCCGGTTATGTGGCTGTGCAGGATCTGACCAGAGCCGGCAACCTGATCCGCAACAACACCTTCGACGCATTCAACCCCCTGATTGTGGTGGCGCTGACGTACCTCATCATCGTGGTGGCACTGACGCGGCTGCTGGCGGTACTGGAAAAGCGGCTGCACAAGGGCGACCGGCATTGACGCCCTATCTTAATTATTTTGGAAGGAGCACTCCCATGACCAGTCTGAAAAACAAGGATTTCCTGAAGCTGCTGGATCTCACCCCTGAGGAGATCAGCTATCTGCTGGAGCTGGCAGCTGACCTGAAGGCCAAGAAAAAGGCCGGCATCCCCCACGCCCTGTGTCAGGGCAAGAACATCGCCCTGCTGTTTGAAAAGGACAGCACCCGCACCCGCTGCGCCTTTGAGGTGGCGGGCCACGATCTGGGCATGGGCGTCACCTATCTTGGCCCCACCGGTTCCCAGATGGGCAAGAAGGAGAGCATCGCCGACACCGCCCGTGTTCTCAGCCGCATGTTTGACGGCATCGAGTACCGGGGCTTCGGCCAGAGCATCGTGGAGGAGCTGGCCCAGTATTCCGACGTTCCCGTATGGAACGGCCTGACCAACGAGTTCCATCCCACACAGATTCTGGCGGACTTCCTGACCATTCAGGAGCACTGCGGCGGATTGAAGGGCAAGAAGCTGGTGTACATGGGCGACGCCCGCTACAACATGGGCAACTCCCTGATGGTGGGCTGCGCCAAGATGGGCATGCACTTCGTGGCCTGCGCGCCGGAGAAGTACTTCCCCGACAAGGAGCTGATCGCCCAGTGTCAGGCCATTGCCATGGAGACCGGCGCAACGCTGGCCTTTATCACCGATCCTGCCAAGGCTGTCCAGAACGCCGACGTGATCTATACCGATGTCTGGGTCTCCATGGGCGAGCCGATGGAGGTCTGGCAGGAGCGTATCAATGATCTGGCTCCCTATCAGGTGAACGCGCAGCTGATGGCACAGGCCGGTGAAAAGGCCGTGTTCATGCACTGCCTGCCCGCCTTCCATGACCACAAGACCACTATCGGCAAGGAGATGGGCGAGGCCTTCGGCCGCGACGCTATGGAGGTCACCGACGAGGTGTTTGAAAGCCCCCAGTCCATCGTCTTTGACGAGGCGGAAAATCGCATGCACACCATCAAGGCGGTCATGGCCGCCACGCTGGCCGGTTAACGGCCCTGAATCTGCTATCTTCTTTCATTTCCTTTCGTCCGAAGCCGCGGCATCTCTGCGCCGCGGCTTTGGGCTGTCCGGAAGCGATTTCTCTTGCTGATGCCAGCAAAAGGGCGTATAATACAGTCAAAATGCGAAAAGCAGGTGTTTATGATGAATTACGCGGAAGAATCCTTAAAGCTCCACTATGCCCTGCGGGGCAAGCTGGAGATCACGCCCCGTGCGGCGGTGGACAGCCGCGACGCTCTGTCGCTGGCCTACACCCCCGGTGTGGCGCAGCCCTGTCTGGAGATCCA